>JACXTT010010135.1_pt1 | contig 12766 bp, 5 predicted proteins | sample 9270951 | NCBI WGS metagenome assembly JACXTT01 (sample SAMN15532306, study PRJNA645909) | rock metagenome | isolation source: weathered quartz diorite | place: Puerto Rico | collected 2017-06-21 | reverse complement strand
GATGAGCGGTAATTTTTGGTAGGTATTAGGAGGATCGTAGCCGCGCGACAGGATGTCATGGACAAACGGAATCTCTTCTGCGACGCGGAACTTCTCAAATATGCCATCCGGGAAGGTTGGACCTCTATCGTGTAGCCCCCCGCCGGCTCACGGTTCTGCGTTGTAGGGAAATATCCGGAAAAACCGCAGAAGCTCTCTAAAATCTCCGATTTACCCTGCCTTTCTTGCCGGTTCGTTGGTCGAAAGGTCATGTTTTTCCAATCCCTCTATCATGGAATCTACGATTGACCTTCCCCCAGTCCCCCTCTATCTTTAGGGGAATCAATGGGGAATATTTCGATCGGCACCAGTTTTTCATCTCGCCTCGCCTATCCCGATCCACTGAAACCCTCCGGGATCGAGTTTGATCTTCCGGAGGAAGCCTGTGTGGCTCTTTCTCTTTTTGATATCGACGGTCATGAAATCGCCATTCTTATCGATAATCAGACGCTGCCTGCCGGTACGCACACCGTCGATTTCGCCGCGCGCGGCTATTCCCGCGGCGAGTATTTCTACCGTCTCAGCGTCCAGGCTAATGGCAAGAAATTTGTCGATACGAAACGTATCGTCGTCGGACAGTAAGTTCACCTTTTCTATCAGACACCACCATCTCACTAAAAAATCATCCGAAAGGAAGGAACATGAGTACCCTTCGATACCTGTTCTTGGCCGCAATTCTTTTGTGCGCGGTAATCTGTACGGCGGCAAATACGTGCCCCACCGGCGCTATTCCGCCCCATCCGACGATCATTTCGTCTTTCCTGGCCGATTCGAGCTGCCTCGATTCGGCCAAACGGGGTAACCCGGGCTCCGGGACCGGCCCCGATCACCCGGAATGTCTCGTCGCCTGCGAAAGTTCCTATACAACGTATTGTACCGCCTTCCATAATCTGCATACCTATGCATGGACGGTGACAGGCGGGACAATAATCGGCAGTTCGACGAATAATTGCGTGACCGTTCACTGGGGAGCCATGGGATCAGGGCAGATTACTGTCGTCGAAACCGATACGAATGGCTGCGTGGGCACCGACGACCGCTGCGTGAAAATCATCGAATCCCCGATCGCTGCCTTCAGCGCCCCCCTGAATGCCTGCAAGAATACGGCCGTCAATTTCACGAATCAGTCCGTCAATGCTATCTCCTATTTCTGGAATTTCGGAGATGGCGGTACCTCGACATTGCAAAACCCCTCGCATACCTATACGACCGGCGGCACCTATACCGTGACCCTGGTGGCTTACAACAAGTGCGGCTGCTCGGATAGTGTTTCACATGTTATTAATATCAGCAATCTCTCAGGTCCACAAATCGGATGCCCCGCCACCGTCTGCGCGCACGCGACCGCATGCTATTCATCGAATTCAGGCTGCCCGGGCGGCGTCTATCACTGGAGCGCCACTGGCGGCACGATCACCGGACCCTCAACCGGCGTCGGCCTTACCAATATCTGCGTTCTCTGGGGCGCGGGGCCGATCGGTACGGTCTCGCTGTATATAACAGGCTGCGGCACGGTCTGTAATGATACCACGACTGTGTCGGTTCCGATCATCAGTTCCAATGGCCCGATCACCGGCCCGACGACGGTCTGTATGGGATCCAATAGCGTCTATACGCTCCCGCTCTGGCCAGGGACGTATTACAACTGGACGACAAGCTGCGGCACGATTATCGCCGGCCAGAATTCGAACTCGATCCAGGTGCACTGGCCCAGCTTCCCGATGACCTGCACCATTATCGCAACCTGGCACAATATTCTGCTCGGCTGCGGCGGCACAGATACCGTCGTCGTCACCATAAAGCCGGAATTCATGATCTTCGGCACCGCAGGTCCGTTCTGCGTCGGGGATGTGACGAATTTCTCGGCCAACGATAACGCCAACTGGGTGGTGTCCGGCGGAACAGTGATCTCCGGGAACGGGACCTCCTCGGTCCAGATCCAGTGGACAAGCGGCGGCATTCATACGATCGTCGCAACAACACTCAATCCGGCGAATTGGTGCAATGCGACCGCCACATTTGTGGTCTCGGTTATCGCCGTCCCACCCCCGCTCGCCATCACCGGCCCCCAGACAGTCTGCCCCGGAACGGCTTATTCGTATACGGTGACACCGTCCGGCCCGGGATATACGTACTACTGGACTGCAACCGGCGGCTCTATCATCGGCTCCAATACCGGTCCTACCGTGACCGTGCAGTGGTCCGGGGCCGGCACCCTCTCCGTCCAGCAGGTGCTGACGACAGCCCCGTTCTGCAAGTCAGCCCCGATTAGTATTCCCATCGGAATCGTGTCGATAGCCTCGATTACCGGCCCCTCGACCGTGTGCATGGATCAGACGGTTACCTATTCGGCCGGTCCCCCGAATCCGAATATTGTCTATACCTGGACCATAGAGGATGGACTCAGTAATCCCTCCTCTGCCGGGTCGATTACCGGCGGACAGGGGACGAATTCCATTACCGTCCTCTGGCACGGACCCGGCGGCTCTGCCGTGGTGCATCTCTCGGTCTGCAGCATTAATCTGACTCTCCCAATAACGATTACGCCGAAACCCTCTCCCGTTATTACGATGACCGGGCATGTGTGCGATCCGGGCGGCGGCGTGACTCTCGGGCTCACTCAGACGTATACTAGCTACTCGTGGTCGAACGGTTTCACGACTCCGACGATCAACGTGTCGGCAAGCGGCCAGTATTGCGTGACCGTGACGAATGCCTCGGGCTGCGCCGCCCAGGCGTGTATTACGGTCCCCCATACTCCGCCCCCTATAGCGAGTATTTCTACGCCGGATCAGATTACCTATTGCACGCCCCCCACTCCGACGATTAATGTGACTCTCTATGCCCTGCAAGGGCCGAATTACAAATACCTCTGGACGCCGGGCGGGGCCACAACTCCGACGATCACTGTGACGTCGACGGGGTCGTACTACTGCGTCGTGACCGACTCGGTGACCGGATGCTCGGCCACATCGAATACGATCACGATTAGCGCCGGCCCCTGCACGGGCGGCGGCACCTGTACCCCGCAGGCCTATACGCTCGATTTCACGACGAGCAATGTGGCCGGCCAGTGCAATAATATTCAGTTCACCCAGTCGTCGACAAATGTCACCGGCTTCAGCTGGTCGTTCGGAGACGGCGGCAACGGCACCGGGTCCACCCCGACTCACGTCTACGCGCAGGCCGGGTATTATTCCGTCCAGCTCTGCGGGAATGTGCCCTCGACGACGACAGGCACATGCCCGGTCTGTACGACGAAGACGGTGCTTATCCCGATCGCCGCGGATTTCACGTACGTGACTGTGTGCGGCGTGGTGACGTTTACCGACATTTCGACGTTTGTTCCAAGTTCGCCGATCACGTCGTGGAACTGGAGTTTCCCCGGCGGTACTCCGGGCTCGTCGAACTCTCAGAACCCCGGAACCGTTACCTATACGATCCCAGGAACATATGCCGTGACGCTGACGATTTCTAACGGCAGCTGCACGTCAACGATTACGAGGAATGTCGTGATAGCACCGCCGCCATCCTCGGCGTTCACTCTGCCGTCAACGGCGTGCGCGGGCACGACGGTCTCGATGACGTCGCCGAGCGCATTCACCTATGCCTGGAATTTCGGAGACGGCGCAACGTCGGCCCTGGGGACGACCTCCCATGCCTGGACGACCCCGGGTCCCTATACGGTGTCGCTGACCGTGACCGACGTGAACGGCTGTACGTCGACGACGACTCATTCCATCACGATCCTGGCTCCCCCCGTGGGCTGCTCGATCGCACCGACGAATCCCCCGCCCTTCTGCGCAGGAGATTCGGTGCTGCTGACGGCCTCGACAGGCATCGCCTGGCTGTGGCAGCTGGGAGGTGTGCCGATCCCAGGCGCTACGGCTCAGACATATTACGCGTCGCTCCCAGGTAACTATACGGTGATCGTCACCGGCGCCAACGGATGTACCTGTACGACTCCCGCCGTCGTGGTTACCGTGAATCCGTCGCCCCCCGCCACAATCACCGCTAATGGCAACGCGACGATCTGCGGCCTGGGTAATTCGCTGACTCTCTCGGCCCCGACAGGCGCTGGTTACAGCTATATGTGGTCGACGGGCGATACGACTCAGCAGATCACCGTGATCTTCAATTCGCCCGGCCTCTTCACGTTCATCGTGACGGTGAAGGATTCGACGGGGTGCCAGGCGACCTCCGCTCCCTTTGCCGTGCATGTGTTCAACACGCCGCCCCCGCCAGTGATTACACCGAGCGGCCCGACGATCTTCTGTAAGGGCGGGTCGGTGATGCTGACGAGCTCGTATCCAACGAACAATCTCTGGAGCACGGGCGCTACCACGCAGAGTATCACGGTGTCAACAGGAGGAGTGTATTCTGTGACGCATACCGCCCCGAACGGATGCTCGAGTACCTCGAGCATTACCGTGACTCTCGCCCCGGATCCGGATTTCAGCCTGTTCCCGTTCGGATGCGATCTCCTCTGCGATACGGTAAAGATCCCCGGGCCGATAGGGCCGTATCCCGGATACTATACGTATCAGTGGCTTTTCAATGGGAATCCAATTTCACCCGCCAATGGGGTGAATGATACACTCACGCCCGTCGGCAGCGGATTGTATTCGTTGATTCTTACCGGGCCCGGCCCGACGTTCTGCACCGATACGTCGAATGTGTATAATCTGTCGCTGAAGAATTGCGACAGCAACTGCCATTCGACCATCTGCGGCCGGAAGTGGAACGATCTTAACGGGAATCATAAGTTCAACTACGGGACGGAATATGGGATTCCGCACTGGAAGATCTGTCTGGTAAAATGCAACGTGGATCACTATCCGACGAAGGATACCATAGCCTGTACCTATACCGACTCGTCCGGGTTCTATTGCTTCCATAATCTCTGCGCGGGCGATTACTGCATCGTCGAGGAGCATAGGCCGGGCTGGGCACAGACATGGCCCATTAACCCGCCGTTCTACCACGTGCACGTCGGCGATAGCACGACTCTGATGGGCCTTGACTTTGGCAATAAGTTCAAGTGCCTGCAGATCTGGGTGACACTCGATACCGTCGGCATCTCCCCGGTCCAGGTGCTGTCGCCCGATGTCGTTCTGCCGCAGTGCGAGCCGTACCCGGTGAGGATTTCTTACCAGCAGGATCTGGCCGCTCCGTTCGTGCCCGTCTTCGAAGGGTTCATCGCTCCTAATGTGAATCCCTTCCCCGACTCCTGCCGCCACGGCTGGTATTCAATCGTCCGCAAGCATCTGGGCAACTATAAGTTCGACCGGATCTATGTGAACGATACGCTCCGGTCGGATCAGGGCGACTCGGTGGTCGTCCAGCTGACAGATGAAAATGCCGGCTCGACGGTGCTTATCCTCAACGTGCCAGCACCCGATACGACGGTGAAGTTCCGCACGTTCACCGCCGGTCAATTGGCGCAGCTGGATCAGGCGACGCCGGTCAAACGGCCAGGGCGAGGGAAACCGGTGAAAATGCCGAATACTGCCAACGTTATCGATGAGATGCTGCGGCAGGGCGGTAAGCTTATCGCGGGTCTCCAGGACCGGCAGGTCGCCGGCAAGATCCGGGCCTACGTCTATCCGCTCAAGCAGGGTGACGTTTTCAAGACGTTCTATACGAAGGGCTTCACACACAACGGTCCGCCCCGCGGGCTCGACTTCGACGTGAACCATAAGATCATTCTCAAGCGTCAGAAGTCGGTTCCGGCGAATAAGCATGATAACGTGTTCGTCGCCAATCTGCTGGCTCTCAAGATCAATATCCTGGCCAGCGAGTACGGGAAGACACCCCCGGGATTCGGCGAACTGGTTTATCTGCCCGCCACAGGCTCCAGCTCGCCCTGGTTCACCGCGGGTCAGGAGTATACGGTGAGCATGATCGCCGATCTGGCTGACTCGATGCTCACGAAGTGGGACGGCGTGTCGTATCAGGAATATCAGGATATCAACGCTATTCTCGATAGCCTGAACTCCTCGTTCTCCAAGCCGCTCCCGTTCGACGGCGATGATACGCTGAGCTGGATGGTAGGCTCTAAACTCCACCTCGCAGGCGCCAGGGCTCTCTCCGATGTGCCCACTCTGGTTCAGGAGAGCGGGATCGTCCCGAGGACAATCCCCGATCGCCCGGTCCCAACAACGCCGGATGCGTTCTCGCTCGAGCAGAATTATCCGAATCCGTTCAATCCGTCGACTCAGATCCGGTTCACGCTGCCTCAACAGGCATACGTGACCCTCACGATCTATAATGTTCTCGGTCAACGGGTCGCAACTCTCGCCGATCACCAGTTGATGGAGGAGGGTACGGATGAGGTTGAATTCGACGCCGGCCGCCTGTCGTCGGGTGTCTACTTCTACCACCTGACGGCACAGTCTATCGGCGACGTGGACGGAGAACCGCCACAGACGTATCATGCAATGCGTAAGATGGTGCTCATGAAGTAAGCCTCCCCCGCGCCGAACACGAACCCCGGTCGACTCTCTCGCAGTCGACCGGGGTTTTTTTATGCGTGACGGATTGCGCCGCAACTTTTGCCCCTCGGCGGCGTAAATTCTTGATATGCAGCGCTGTGGATTCCCGGGAAATCTCGGTTAAAAAGTGCGCCTCTCAATCGAATCGCTGAGGGCGGATTCTCTCGCGCTGTGGCACGCCCCCTATTTTTCCCCGCCTGAATCCCGCTTTTCTGTCCGTGAACAATCGGAACGGGAGGCCGAAGTCGACCGGCTGATGCGGGAGGCCGACCTCAACAGTCCAGATATTGGGCGAGAATCCGTCAGAAGGACCGATGTCAGGAGCCGGATTCAACGGGCCGTTGTTGAGCTCCTTCATTCCTTTGACTGCCCGATCGATGATTCCCTCCAAACGGAATTTTCCGGCGTCCTGGATGAGTTTATCCGCCAGGCGGAGGACTTTGATCCTTCTATAAGCGATGAGGCCGTGTATCAAGCGTCGCGAAACGCGCTTATCATGCATTCGTTTCAAATGTATTTTGACAAAAAAGTCCGGCTCACCCCGTCGATTTTCGCCTACAGCGCCCTCTATCCCTATACCGATAATTATCTCGACTCCGACGATGTTGATGTTTCGCTTAAAAAATCTGCCAATGACTGGCTCCACCTCCGCCTGGGCGGCTTTCCCTGCGAAATCCGCAACGACCATGAACAGAAAATTGACAGTCTCGTCCGAATGATCGAAGGGGAATTCGACCGCCGGGATTATCCCGGGGTGTTCGAGAGTGTTCTGGCAATTCACAGGGCACAGATGAGATCGGTCGATCAGTGCGGTGGCGCCGTCCTCTCGCCTACGCGGCTGCTCGATATCAGTATCGAAAAAGGGGGGACCTCCGTTCTCGCCGACGGTTACCTCGTGGCCGGCGATCTTTCAGCAGAGGTTTCGAGGTTTTTCTTTCGGTTCGGCGTCTTGCTGCAGTTGATAGATGATCTGCAGGATGTCGAGGAGGATTTTTCTCACAATCAGCAAACCGTCGCGGGCCTCCTCGCGGTCAGAGGATCACTCGGCCATTTCGTGAGCCGGCTTATTGCATTTCTCAGTGAAATTGTTCCGCATAAATCCGGGGTGACTCCGCCCGAGCGGCGTCTGCACGAATTGATTGATCGGAGCTGCCGGTTGCTTATTTTTGAGGCGGTCGCAATGCACGACGGGCTTTTCGACGAAGAATTTCTCCGCTCTCTGGATCGTCAATCGCCGGTTCGGCTGGCGTATCTGCGGGAAATACGCGGGAGCCTGAGCCGGAGGTGCCCTCCATCGTTGCCGCGGAATTCGGATAAGCTTCTTGAGAGAGCACAGGCCGTCCGCAGCACTGTTTTAGTGCCCGCCTGATCGAGCCGAACCGGCTGATCTAGACGGTTCAGGCTAATCCCCCCTTCTTTACGCATTTCCAGCCATCCACCCCGTCGTCCTTGAGGAAAGACCTCGATTCGATACTCTCCGACTCATCCGGGCCCATGCGATGATGCTGTTTCTTTGATCGGGCTGCCGTGAATTGAGATTGAACGGCGAAATCATTAAGTTTGTTGGGTTTTCTAACAATTCTGAGGAGCTTCCCATGACGCGTTTTGTATTTCAGGCTGCAGTAATTATTGTTCTTGCCGGTCTGGCAGGTATCTCCGAGGCGCAGACATTCAAGGTCCAGAAATTTAGTATCGGCGGTGACGGCGGCACCGATTATCTCACAGCCGAACCAGGCACCGGCAGGATATTTGTCTCCCGAGGGTCACATGTGATGGTTGTCGACGGTGTTAAGGGCACTGTTCTCGGTGATATCCCCGGGATGCCCGGCAACCACGGAATTGCACTGGCTCCCGCGTCGAATCATGGGTTCATAACATGCCGCGGGGATTCAACCGTGGCAATGTTCGATTTGAAGACGCTTGAGGTGGTGAAAAAGACAAAAATTCCGGTGGGGGGCCAGGATGGCATCATGTACGATGATTTTACCAACCATGTCATTCTGACCAATCACAGCAAGCCCGGCACCGCAACGGCGCTTGACCCCGCGACCGGAGAAATTACCGGCCAGGCGGTCCTGGAGGATGATGCACCGGAAGGTGCAGCCAGCGACGGTAAAGGCAAACTTTTCGTGAATAATGAACGGAAGAATACGATCCAGGTGGTCGATGCCAAGGCAATGAAGGCGTTGGCGTCGTGGCCGCTCGATTCGTTGGACGGACCCACCGGCATCGCTTACGATCGCGCGACGGACCGGATTTTTACGGGATGCGGAAAAATGTCGGCCGTCCTCGACGCATCAACAGGAAAGATTGTCGCCACGATCAAGAATGGGGATGGCGTGGACGCGCTGGGCTGGGATCCGGCCGAAAAGTTGATCTATATACCGGCAGGCAGGGACAGCAGCGTGACTGTCGTTCATGAGGATTCGCCCGATAAGTATTCCGTGGTCGCCACCGTGACAACGGCGCGCGGCGCGAAGACTATTTCGGTGGACACGACCAAACATGTCGCCTATCTGTTTCAGCCAACATACGGTCCCCCGCCGGCCGACGCGAAGCCCGATGCATCAGGCCGCAGGCCCCGGGGTCCCGTCACAGGAGCTTTCCTGTACGTTATAACGCACTGACTATTGTCTGAAGGACTCCAGCTCATGTCCCCTCCAGGGGAACGCGGCAAAACGAAGGCTTACTAGAAGCCGAATTCTATCTTTGCCCGTAGGCTCAGGGGGGTTCCGGGGGTGAAGTGGAGCTCCGATGTGGGATGTGCCTCTCCGCGTAGCTGGGATTCCGTCTCGAACTGAGCTTCATTCCATTCGGCATTGAAGAGATTCTCGGCCGTGATCGAGAGGCGATATACATCTAGCCGGTAGGCAATCCCCGCGTCGATTATTGTGTATCCCTTAGCCGTGACTGTGTTCGCATCATTCGCAGCGCGGCGCCCGATGTGTCGATACCGGATGTTGCCCTCCATGCCGCCTGCCCAGCGAAAAGTCAGCCCTCCCGTGGTCGTGAATGTCGGCGCAAGGGGAATGTAATTTTCACCCTCCGGCAGATCCCTGAAGCGCCCGCGCGAGACGGTCAGATCGATATCCCCCCACAGCCACGCGCATAACTGGAGTCGGGTGTCGATATCCATCCCGATCCTCCGCGTGGCACCCTGCTCCTCCGTCCCTCCGCCATCTCCTGAATAGACAAACTCGTGCTCCAAATCCAACCCCCATAACGCAATCCCTGTGGAGAACCGGGCGCCGGCGGTGTAACGGGCTCCGAGCTCTGCACCGACCGCCCGCGGAAGGGTCGTCTGCGACCGTTGAGCAACGACGCCGCGGGCGTCGTTCGAATGGAATCCGGTCCCGAAATTCACGAAGAGATCAAGCGAGGACGATGGAGAAATAGTGACATTCGCCTTCGGACTGAGTAGGCTCTGGGTGACTCTGCCCGATAAATCTTTCGGCGTTCCGGGATTGAGTCTGTCAGCGAGGTCGAAAATGAAGTTGTCATTCCGGAGTCCCAGCTGAAGTCTCACGACCGGCGAGAACAGGTAGTCCTGCTGGATGTAAAAGGCGATCGCGGTTTCGCGTATATCTGCGTTTGCCCTGTTGTCGAGGCGACGGCGCTGCGTTACATGCCAGAGCTGATTTGTGATCCCGTCGGTCCGGACGGCCGCACCCACAAGGGTGCTCGCGGCCGGGTTGTTCCTGAGGAAATTCAGAGAATACTCGAGTCGACCGCCGAGTATGGTCCGATCGTCATCCTGTTCGATCTCATCCCCATTCACAGGGTCGTTCTTGAAAAAAGTGAAGTCGGAAAAAAGCTGGAAATGGTAGCGCGAGGCAAAAGTCTGTGCGAGGAATTTTGACTCGCGCCCGACATTGGAGTATTCCAGGTTGATGTTCTGCCTGTTGGTTTCTCCGCCTTCCGATGGGTCGATCGAGCCGTAGCGGGATATGATGGCCTGCGCAACCGCGCGCTCCGGGATCTGTCCGGATGCATTCCACCGTGAACTGAATCCCGATGTCCAGAGTGTGATGGCTTGCTGCTGATCGATCCGGGCGATCATTTTGCCGAACAGATTGTAGCGTCTGAAATCCTGCTTGCGGTCAAAGTAACTGTCGTTGTGCAGGATTTCCCCCGCGAGATACGCGTTCGTCATGTCGGACCCGATCGGGAGACGGCCGATTCCCACAAGACGGACGAGCCCGAATGATCCCCCCTCGACGCTGAGTGAATTTTGATCGATATCGTCAAGGGTGTTGAATTTTACAGCGCCCGCAGTTCCAAAATCTCCGATCTGCGTGCGGTAGGGACCCTTGTACACTTCCAGTCCCCGCAATACTTCCGGTATGACGAAGTGCAGGTCGGCATATCCCTGCCCATGGCCGTGACTGACCATGTTGACGGGGATCCCGTCCACGGAAATATTCACATCCGTTCCGTGGTCCGCATCAAAACCCCTGAGGAAGATCTGCTCGGCCTTTCCTCCGCCGGCGTGCTGAGCGATGAAGAGACCGGGCACCAGCCGGAGAAGATCCTGCGTCGACAGCCGGGGCCGGAGTTGAAAGTCCAGCGCTTGGATCATGGCCGACGAGGCGGCAGATACCGGTACGTCCGCCCTTACTGTCACTTCCGGTGTGGCCACGGGCGATTCTTCCATCTGGATCTCGACGATCGCGGTCTTGCCGCTCTCAACCAGGACTTCCCGCGAAATGCGTGAATAGCCGATGACGCTCACGATGACGGACTGCTTTCCCGGGAAGACTCTCGGGATGACAAACGATCCATCAATCTGCGAGGAGGTTCCGATGGTTGTTCCGTCTATGACCAGGTTGGCAAAGATTATGGGGGAATGGGTTGCTTTGTCAATTACCCGGCCTGTGATCCTGCCCGTGGGCTGACCCATGACCTGGCAGGTCCCGAAGAGTATAGCTGCCAGAGCCCAAGAGGCTCTGCGGCTGAAATCGGGGATTTTTGGCAACCCCGTCAAGGCGTGTGGTTCGTCAGTGTGGAATGCTGGCGGCGGTGAATCAGTTTCCCAATATACGAAATTCTCGTTGCGGCGGATTGCTCAACAGCACTGTAAAATATTCTCAACAGGGCTTTCCCCCCCATAGGACGGCCAGCCCCGCTTGTCCGACGATTTCAGCTTGGAACTTCGGGCTTTTCTGGGTACCTTCAGTGAACTATTTTGATGGAAATGCTATCTGACGGGCAGAAAATCTCGCATTACAGGATTATCCAAAAACTCGGCGAAGGAGGCATGGGCGTCGTCTATAAGGCGCACGACTCCAAGCTCGACCGGACCGTTGCCCTTAAATTTCTCCCCGCCCATCTCTCCGGCTCCGAAGACGATAAAGCCCGGTTCGTCCAGGAGGCCCGTGCAGCGTCGTCGCTTAATCACCCGAATATCTGCACGATTTTCGATATCGACGAATTCGAAGGGCAGATGTTCATTGCGATGGAGTTCGTCGACGGACAGACGCTGCAGGACCGGAAGTCTTCGCTCTCACTGAAACAGGCTCTCGAAGTGGGCATACAGATCGCCGACGGCCTCGCGGTTGCCCACGAGAAGGGGATCGTCCACCGCGATATTAAGCCCGAAAATATTATGATCCGCAAGGATGGTATCGTGCAGATCATGGATTTCGGCCTCGCAAAGATCCGTAGTTCTTCGAGCAAGATTAATCGTCTGACGAAAGAGGGGAGCACGCTCGGAACGGCCGGTTATATGTCCCCGGAACAGGTCCAGGGTCACGACGCCGACCATCGTTCGGATATTTTCTCCTTTGGGGTCCTGCTGTATGAGTTTTTTACCGGCCAGCTGCCTTTCCGCGGAGTCCATGAGACCGCCCAGCTTTACGAGATCGTGAACGTCGATGCGGTCCCGATGTCAGCTCTCAAGCCCGATATCGATCCCGAGCTGGATCGCATCGTTCTCGAGTGCCTGGAGAAGGAGCCATCAGAGCGGTATCAGTCGGCGGCGGAGATTTCCAAGGATTTGAAGCGCTTCAAGCGCGAGTCAAGCAGGGAGAGGATGAGCCGCATTACGGGTGCCCGGCCCGTGCAGTCCAGGATTGCTTCACCCCGCCAGGATGTTCCCAGCGATTCCCCCCGTACAGGGTTCGCACGGAATCGAGTCCCGTGGCTCATTCCCGGTTTTTCTATTCTCACGCTTGCCGCTGTTCTGGCCTTTTGTCTGCTTTACCGGCCCCCCCATTACCCGGTCCGCGTTTCGC
>JACXTT010010134.1_pt1 | contig 12767 bp, 10 predicted proteins | sample 9270951 | NCBI WGS metagenome assembly JACXTT01 (sample SAMN15532306, study PRJNA645909) | rock metagenome | isolation source: weathered quartz diorite | place: Puerto Rico | collected 2017-06-21 | reverse complement strand
CCAATAGCTGTTTTGGAACAAACAGATCGTCAGGGCCTGCATGAAAAAGCGTGCGCCGGACTATGACAACACGCGCCACAAAGTGGGTTTTTGCTGGACCAATGACTCGCGTACACTGGAAATGATCATCCACCAGATGGCGACCCTGGTCAGCCAGGCGTTCCAGGAAAAGTACATGGGTGACCCACACTTTCCCTACGACCGCAATGAGACGCTCAAGATGATGCGCCGGGTCAGAAACCATGAACCCGGTTTCTTCCAGGACAGCGTTGCCCTGCTGTCCAGAATGACAGCCACGATCTTCAGCAACCAGAATGCCGACACCCGCCGTTTTGAGCATGCTGGCGGCATGGCCTACACACCGTCCGGACTGGAGGTTGTGCGAGAAAGCCGCTGGGCTTCGTTGCATGCACATCTGGAATCTGAACCGGCCATGCCATTCACCTGGCGTGATGCGCATGGCATACGTGCGCCCCTTGGCGCGCAGATCGTGCGTACCCTGGGCCGCAATGCCGATATCACTTGCGTGCTGTTGGCACAGGGCGAAACCGTGGCTGAGATTCGTTACCCGGCCTCATCGGTGTGGATCACACAGTTTTTTGACGGGCTTGAACACAAGTCGAGCCAAGTCCACACGGTCGGCGACTGGGCGCGTAGACTAGGCGTTAGTGTGGCGCAGCTCACGGATCTGCTGGACACCTTGCTGCAGTGCGGTTTCGTGACCCGACCACCCGTCGCAGAGACCACGCACTAGGGTTCGACAAACAGGCTGCGTTCAAACAGCCGCGTGGCCAGCGGCATCCGCTGCTGCAGGCTGGACAGGCGCTGCGCCGCCTGCGGGTGGGTCGATAGCATGGATTGCTGAGGGCCGGCGCGGGCCAACTTCTGCATGAAACCCAATTGCTGGCGCGGCGCAAAACCAGCCAGCGCGGCGAGATGGAAACCAACTTCGTCAGCCTCGAATTCGGTTTGCTGCGCGATCAGTGCAAAGTATTCATCCATCACAAAGTAGCGCTCACCCATTTGCGAATAGCAGTCGGACGCACTGCGGGCGCAGGGGCCCGGCAGCAAGGCCATGACGGAGGTCAAGGTCTGGCGTTCGTGCTGCAGCAGCACGTGGGCCACCTCATGCGCCAATACGAATGCCAGTTGCGCGTCGTCCAGGTCCATGCGGACCACAAACGGCTCCGACAGCACGATGGTGCCCTCGGCAAACGACAGCGCGTCAACCGTGTCGGCCTGCACCACGATCAGCGTGGGCTTGGCCAGCGTGCGCCCCTGCTGCGCCTGCACAGTCGGCAACAATTGGCGCCAGACGCGCGCAATCTGCTCGCAATGGCTGCTACAGCCACGCTGCGCATGGCTATCGACATCAGCCAGAAATTGTTGCCGCAGTTGTGCCGCGTAGGCATCCACCTCGGATTCGGAAAAAGCCAGACCGGCACTGGCTTCAGCCACGGTCACAATCGTCTGGGCGGCAACCAGCTTCACCGCCGTGAGGCACAGCAGCAAAAACAGGGCGCGCAACGTGCTGATGCTGTATGCCAGCATGCGAGCGCCCCGCAAAGATTGTGTCCACGCCATGTCGACCACCTCTTACAGGCAGTCTAACGATTTATATTGTTTTTTCAACCCGGCCTTGGCCGGTGCAGGCAAGCCTTGGCTGGCTTAGAACGGCATCTTGGGCATGCCTTTCATGCCCCCCATGCGTTTCATCAGCTTCATCATGCCGCCACCCTTGAACTTCTTCATCATCTCTTGCATCTGCTCGAACTCCTTGAGCATGCGGTTGACTTCCTGCACATGCACGCCCGCGCCCGCCGCAATGCGGCGTTTGCGCGTGGCCTTAATCAGTTCGGGTTTGCGGCGTTCCAACGGCGTCATGCTGTGGATGATGCCCTCCTTGCGCTTGATGTCTTTTTCGGCGCGGTCCATGTCCACCTGGCCGGCCTTGGCCGTCATGGCCGATGGCAATTTATCCATCAGGCTGGACAGGCCCCCCATCTGCTTCATCTGTTGAATCTGGGCCAAAAAGTCGTTCAGGTCAAAGCCGGCGCCACTCTTAACCTTGGCAGCCAGTTTTTGCGCGGCAGCAATATCGACACCGGCGGTGACCTGTTCCACCAGGGCCAGAATGTCGCCCATGCCCAGGATGCGTCCGGCGTGGCGTTCGGCATCGAACACCTCCAGCCCGTCCAGCTTTTCACTGACACCGGCAAACTTGATGGGGGCACCGGTGATCTGGCGCACCGACAGGGCGGCACCGCCGCGCGAATCGCCATCGAGCTTGGTCAAGACGATACCGGTCAGTGGCAAAGCCTCCTTGAACGCGCGTGCCGTGTTGACTGCGTCCTGACCCTGCATGGCATCCACGACAAACAGCGTCTCTACCGGGTTGAGCGCCGCGTGCAACTGCTTGATTTCAGCCATCAGCGCTTCGTCAATCGCCAAGCGGCCCGCCGTATCGACCAACAGCACGTCAAAAAAGTGTTTGCGCGCATAGTCCAACGCGGCGCGACCAATGTCCACCGGCTTTTGGTCCGGGCTGCTGGGGAACCACTCGGCGCCCGCTTGCGCCGTCACCGTCTTGAGCTGTTCAATAGCGGCGGGGCGGTAGACGTCGCCGGATACCGTCAGCACCTTCTTCTTGCGTTTTTCAATCAGGTGCTTGGCCAGTTTGGCGGTTGTCGTGGTCTTGCCGGCTCCTTGCAGACCGGCCATCAGAATGACGGCGGGCGGCTGGGCCGCGAGGTTGATGTCACTGACGCCCTCGCCCATGGTGGCCGACAGTTCTTTGCTCACGATGCTGACCAGGACCTGGCCAGGCTGCAACGAGCCCAGCACCTCCTGCCCCAGCGCTTTTTCCTTGACGCGGGCAATGAAGTCGCGCACCACGGGCAAGGCCACGTCGGCCTCCAGCAAGGCCATGCGGACCTCGCGCAGCATGTCGGTGACGTTGGTCTCGGTAATGCGGGCTTGACCCCGCATTTCTTTGACGAGGCGGGAAAGTTTGTCGGAAAGAGCGGACGCCATAGGACATATTCCGTTGCACGGAACCAGGTGTGAGGGCCAGCCGAGGCTGGCAGATAGCAAAACGCTAAACTGTACCCATGATTTTAGCCAGTGCGCCCCCTACCAGTCTGATTTTGTCGGTTTTGGCTGCCGCGGCCTATACCTGGCCCGCCCTGCGCACGACCCACCTGAATCTGCGAACCGCCCAGGTGTGGGTGGCACTGGCCTGGTTGCTGCACGGTGCCGCCTTGTCGCTGACACTGCTGGGCGAGCATCCGTATTTTGGTTTTGCGCCGGCCATGTCGGTCACGGCCTGGCTGGTGGCGGCGGTGTACGCGGTAGAAAGCCAGATATTCCCCCAATTGCCCACGCGCTGGACCCTCAGCGCCGTAGGGGCGGCGGCCGTGGTGGTGGCCATATTTTTCCCCGGCAACCCCATGCCGGTGACGGCTTCGGCCTGGCTGGGCGTACACCTGGCTCTGGGCCTGGCCAGCTACGGTATGTTTGGCATTGCCGTGGTGCATGCCTGGTTCATGACCCGCGCCGAATCGCGTATACGCCATGCACAGGACCCGCAAAGCGGCCTGCCGCTGCTGGCCCTGGAACGCCTGACCTACCGCTTCGCGCTGGCCGGTTTCGTGTTGCTCAGCGCCACCCTGTTGGCCGGTTTGCTGTTTGGAGAAACCCTGTACGGCTATGGCCATGCCTGGCACTGGGACCACAAGACCGTTTTTTCGACCCTGGCCTGGGTCGCCTTTGCCGTGCTGTTGACAGGCCGCCATGTTTTGGGCTGGCGGGGCAAGCGCGCCGTGACCGTGCTGTATGTGGGCTCGGCCCTGCTATTGCTGGCCTATGTGGGCTCGCGCTTCGTGCTGGAAATCATTTTGGGGCGTACGCCATGAAGGGCTTGGTATTCCTTCTGCTGTTTCTGGTGATGGCCTGGCGCTGGCGCACCTGGCGCGAGGCCCAGGCCCCCAAGCGGGTCCCGCCGCAGCCCGCCGCGCCAAAGACCATTGACACGCTGGCCTGCCGCCAGTGCGGTCTGCATGTTCCCCATGCGGACGCAATACAGGGCGCACAGGGCGCCTATTGCTGCATCGCCCACCGCGCGCTGCTGGAGCCTTGAATGGGGCCTGTGGAGTCCGACTACTCCTGGTTTGACGCCAGGCCGTCCAACGCCGGCTCAGGCGCTACGGAAGATTCCCATGACATGCTGCGCCAATGGCAAGGCTTCATGACCGCCAGGCTGGTGCTGGGCCTGGTTCTGGTGGTGATGCAAACCAGCCTGCTGCTGGTGGGAGCAGCCCACAATATGGCGCAGATTGCCATCAGTGCAACCTACCTGGCGGGCACGCTGGCCAGCAAACTGTTTGTCAAACCCAGGCCGCTGGGGCAGTCGTTCAACCGTGTCTGGGGCGCCCTGGTCGGCCTGGACTTGCTGACCTTTTCCGTGCTGCAGTTTCTGCAGAACGGCAGCGGCAGCAGCATCAACTACACGCCGCTGTTTGCACTGCCCATTCTGGTGGCATCGGTGTTGGGGTCCTTGCGCCTGGCACTGGGCACGGCCGCCGGCATCTCGGTGCTGATGCTGGTGGAAGCCGTACTGTCCTATCTCAAAGGTCCCACCGACGCCACGCCGTATTTCGCCCAATCAGCGCTCAGTGGTGTCGGCTATTTTGCCATTGCCTGGCTGTCCAACCAATTGTCGTCGCGCCTGGCCAATGAAGGTCAACGTGCGCGACAAAGCCAGCTGGCAGCCACCATCCAGCGCCAGGTCAATGAGCTGGTCATTGAATCACTGCCGCACGGCGTGCTGGTAGTGGACGCCCAGGGCTTTGTCCGTGCCGCCAACCCGGCCGCGCGGCAGTTGCTGGGCTCGCAACAGGCGCTGCGAGCCATGGCCTTTGACCTGAAGGATGAGATTGGCTGGCGCCCGCTGCTGGAGCTGACGCGCCTGAGTGTGGGTACCGGGCACAGCCAGGAAGAAGATGTGACGATACGCCACGGCAATCAGGGTCCGCAGCGCATCCACGCCCGCACCCGGCTGGCCGCCCCGCACGGTGCTATGGGGGAGAGCCTGTGCGTGTTGTTCTTGCAGGACCAGCGCGAACTTGAAGCCCGCGTGCGCACCGAGCGGCTGGCAGGCATGGGGCGCCTGTCGACGGCCGTGGCCCATGAAATTCGCAATCCCTTGTCGGCCATCACCCAGGCCAACGCGCTATTGGAAGAAGACATTTCTGACCCCAAACTGAAGCGGCTGACGGCCATGGTGGGGCAAAACGCCAAGCGGCTGGAAAAAATCGTCAACGATATTTTGAATGTCTCCCGGGTGCAGCCCTATGACCAGTCCTATCTGATGCCGGCGGTACTGCTGGACACCAGCACCCACCGCATTTGCAGTGACTGGGCCACCCAAACCAACAGCCAATTGCGTTTGACCCTGCACCCTGCAGAGCAGAATGTCGACGTCCGCTTTGACACCGAGCACCTGCGCCGCGTCCTGGTCAATCTGCTGGACAACGCCCGGCGCCATACCGATGAACATGCCGACGCCATCCAGGTCTACATCAATGTCAACGACACCCAGCATGCAACCATTGCCATCTGGAGCGATGCGCCGCCCATGGACCAGTCGGTCGAGCGCCATCTGTTCGAGCCGTTTTTTTCATCCGACAGCCGCTCCAGCGGCCTGGGGCTCTACATCTGCCGGGAGTTGTGTGAACGCCATGGCGCCTCGCTGATCTACCAGCGCACGGTGCGCACCGCGCGCGGCCAGCCACTGGACGGCAATGAATTTGTCATGACACTGCGCCGCGCCGATCCAACGGATAATCCACCTTTGGCAGAAATCACCCCCACACCATGGCAACCCACGCTGTACTGAGCAACGCACAAATCCTGGTGATTGATGACGAGCCGGATTTGCGCACCCTGTATGAACTGACGCTGCTACGTGAAGGCTACCGGGTCGACACGGCCGCCAATGTGCAGGACGCACTGCAGACGCTCAATTCCAAGCGCTTTGACGTCGTCATAACCGACATGCGCCTGCCCGACGGACTGGGCACCGAAATCCTGCAGCACATGAAAGCCCAGCAGCGCACGGAGCGCAGCATTGTCATCACCGCCCATGGCTCGGCCGAGAATGCTGTGGAATCCTTGAAGGCCGGCGCCTTTGACTACCTGACCAAGCCGGTGGATCTGAAACAGTTTCGCACGGCCATCGCGTCGGCGGTGCTGGGCAACAGCGCCAGAAACGCGGGGTCGCGGCGCGCCACCGACAGCAGGCCTGGCGAAGCCGCCGCGGCGACCGCCTTGGGCCAAACGGCGCTGTCGCGCTTGGCGGGGGATTCGCCCGCCATGCGCAGTGTCAAGGAACGTATTCTCAAGGTCGCGCGCAGCATGGCGCCGGTCCTGATCCAAGGCGAGTCCGGCACCGGCAAGGAACTGGTGGCCAACGCGCTGCATGCCACCAGCCACCGCGCGACGGGGCCCTGGGTGGCCGTGAACTGCAGCGCCATCCCCGAGAATCTGCTGGCGACCGAATTTTGTGGCGCCAAGACAGGTGCCTACACCGAGTCTGTGCAGGACCGCGAAGGCTTCTTTCAGGCGGCCAAGGGCGGCACACTGTTCCTGGACGAAATAGGCGACCTGCCGCTGGCCATGCAATCCAAACTGTTGCGCGCCATTCAGGAGCGTTGCGTGCGCCCCGTGGGCTCCAACCAGGAAGAGCCCGTGGACGTGCGCATTGTCAGTGCCACGCACAAGGATCTGCCGGGCGAAGTGCTGGCCGGGCGGTTTCGCCAGGATCTGTTCTACCGCTTGAACGTCATCGACATCGTGATACCGCCGCTGCGCGAGCGTTGCGATGATTTGCCGGCGCTGTGCGCCGCCCTGTTGGCCCGCATCGCCGACGAATCGCAAATGCCGGTACCGCAAATGGCGGCTGGCACCATCGCGCAACTGGCAGCGCTGCCGCTGCACGGCAATGTGCGTGAGCTGGAGAATCTGCTGCACCGGGCCGTTGCCCTGTGTGACGGCGACGAATTGCGGCTGGACGTTTTGCCTGAACCGCTGGCCAGCGTGGCACCCATGGAGCCGCGGCCCGTTGTTGCACTCGCAGTTCAGCACGACACCGACCTGCCGACCGACCTGCAGAGCCACCTGGACCAACAGGAGCGTGAAATACTGGTGCGCACTTTGCGCGAGACCGGATTCAACCGCACGCTGGCGGCGTCCCGGCTGGGCTTGAGTCTGCGGCAAATACGCTACCGCATTGCGCGCCTGAAGATCGACGTACCGCGTGATGAAGGTGCCGATGAATAGACAGGACGCAATGCCATCGGCTGTTTGGCAGGATGGCTGGTATCGTTTGGCGCACCAGTTGCCATCGCCCAACTTTGGCCCCCGGCCCGCCGGTGGCAGCGTGGACCTGATCGTGTTGCACTGCATCAGCCTGCCGCCCGGCAGCTACGGCGGCAATGAGGTGCAGGCCCTGTTTACCAACCGGCTGGATTGGGACGCACACCCTTACTTCAAAGGCATTGAGGGCCTGCAAGTGTCCGCGCACTTTTATATTCGGCGCGACGGAGAGATCTGGCAATTTGTCAGCTGTGACGATCGCGCCTGGCATGCCGGCGTGTCCCACTACCGGGGTCGCAGCAACTGCAATGACTACTCCATCGGCATCGAACTGGAAGGCGTCGAGGGAGGGCTCTTTGAGCCGGCGCAATACGAAGCACTGGCCGTCCTGTGCCAGGCCTTGACACAACGCTACCCGATTGCCCTCATTGCGGGACACGAGCACATTGCCCCCGGCCGCAAGACCGATCCAGGGCCCGGACTCGATTGGAATTTGTTACAAAAAACATTGGGCTTGCCGGCTCAGTGTTTTCCCGAGGCCGTATTGCAAAAAAGTACCGGCGATTGATTTCACATGGCACCGCGCTGCACCGTAGGCACGGTTTGGCAGCACATGCGGCACACTGCCACCAGCATGGCGGCATGCGGCTTATCCGAGCAAAAGCCCCGGCAGACCGCATCAAATCTTGACCTGCTGATGCATATCCGCCGTGGACAAGGCTTGCGCGCCGGCGCCCGCGCGGTCGGCGCCCGCACCAGCCACTACGCTTTGCCAAGATACTTTTTGTGACCCATGGCGCGCTCGCAGCGACATCCGGCTGTACACTACAGGTAGTGGCTTGCAACCCCGCAAGACCCCATATATAGTGTGCCCTGCCTTCACCGTCTTTTCGACCAACGCCTCTCGCAAGACGGTCAACGTGCTAGGCCACGCTCACAAGAAATAGCCATTTAGACGAGGAATACATGCAATCAGTACAAACCCCTGCCGCAACAACATCGACGTCCATGTTGTCTGCGCACAGCACACAGGCGAGTGATGCGGGAGCAGCCAATGTGTTGGCCCATTACCAGATCATTCGACGCAATGGCGCCGTGGTGCCGTTCGAGCCCAACAAGATCGCTGTCGCCATGATGAAGGCCTTTCTGGCCGTGCATGGCACCCAGGGTGCGGCATCAGCCAGCGTGCGCGAAATGGTCGATGTGCTAACACAGCAGGTCATCCGGGCGCTGATGCGTTCGCGCCCCGGCGGCGGCACCTTCCATATAGAAGACGTGCAAGACCACGCAGAACTTGGTCTGATGCGCGGTGGCCACCACGAAGTGGCGCGCGCCTATGTTCTGTACCGTGAGCGCCGCACGCAGGAACGTGCCAAGCAAGTCGCCGAGGCAGCGCCCGCTGCCCCCGTACTGCACGCCACCGAAGGCGGCCAACGCGTCGTGCTGGACTTGCAACACCTGAAGACCCGCATTGAAACCGCCTGCATGGGCTTGGGCGCGGACGTCAAGGCCGAGCCCATCCTGGCCGAGACCATGCGCAACCTGTACGACGGTGTGCCCATGGACGAGGTGTACAAGGCCTCCATCCTGGCTGCCCGCACGTTGATCGAGAAGGACCCCGACTACACCTACGCCACGGCGCGTCTGCTGTTCCACACCATTTCGCGCGAAGTGCTGGGCCGCGACGTGGCACCTGCCGACATGGCAGAGGCTTATACCGACTATTTCCCCGGCTTCATCAAGCGCGGCATCAACGCCGAGCTGCTTGACGAGCGTCTGATGCAGTTTGATCTGCCACGCCTGGGCGCCGCCCTGAAGGCCGAGCGTGACACGCAGTTTGACTACCTGGGCCTGCAAACCCTGTATGACCGCTACTTCCTGCACGAAGGCAAGACCCGCATCGAATTGCCACAAGCCTTCTTCATGCGCGTGGCCATGGGCCTGTCGCTCAATGAGATCGACCGCGAAGCCCGCGCCATCGAGTTCTACGAAGTGCTGTCGCGCTTTGACTTCATGTCCAGCACACCCACGCTGTTCAACAGCGGCACACGGCGCTCGCAGTTGTCGTCCTGCTACCTGACCACGGTGCCTGACGATCTGGACGGCATCTACGAGTCCATCAAGGAAAACGCCCTGCTGTCCAAATTTGCCGGCGGCCTGGGCAATGACTGGACCCGCGTGCGCGCCCTGGGCTCGCACATCAAGGGTACCAATGGCGAATCGCAAGGTGTGGTGCCATTCCTGAAAGTCGTCAACGACACGGCCGTGGCCGTCAACCAGGGCGGCAAGCGCAAGGGCGCGGTCTGCACCTACCTGGAAACCTGGCATCTGGATATTGAAGAGTTCCTGGAGCTGCGCAAGAACACCGGCGATGACCGCCGCCGCACGCATGACATGAACACGGCCAACTGGATTCCAGACCTGTTCATGCGCCGCGTCATGGAAAAAGGCACCTGGACACTGTTCTCGCCATCGAATGTGCCCGACCTGCACGATTTGTTTGGCGCCGCTTTCGAGAAGGCCTATGTGGCCTACGAAGAAAAGGCCGCCGGCGGCGAAATCAAACCGGCACCAACCATCCAGGCCACCGACCTGTGGCGCAAGATGCTGACCATGCTGTTCGAAACCGGCCACCCCTGGATCACGTTCAAGGATGCCTGCAATGTGCGCTCGCCCCAGCAGCATGCCGGCGTCGTGCACTCCAGCAATCTGTGCACCGAGATCACGCTAAACACATCGGACACCGAAACGGCAGTCTGCAACCTGGGTTCGGTCAACCTGCGCCAGCACTTGAAAGACGGCAAGCTGGACCACGACAAGCTCAAGCGCACCATCGGCACGGCCATGCGCATGCTGGACAACGTCATCGACATCAACTACTACGCGGTCAAGAAGGCCCGTGACTCCAATATGCGCCACCGCCCGGTGGGCCTGGGCGTCATGGCCTTCCAGGACAGTCTGTACGAGTTGCGCATTCCGTATGCCAGCGAGACGGCCGTGCAGTTCGCCGACGAGTCCATGGAAGCCATCAGCTACTACGCCTACTGGGCGTCTACCGAGCTGGCCAAGGAGCGCGGCAAATACTCCAGCTACAAGGGTTCGCTGTGGGACAAGGGCGTGTTGCCGCTGGACACGCTGGACCTGCTCGCATCGGCTCGTGGTGGCTATGTCGAGGTGGATCGCTCCGCTACGCTGGACTGGAATGCGCTGCGCAGCAAGATCGCACAAGACGGCATGCGCAACTCCAACTGCGTCGCGATTGCGCCCACCGCCACCATCTCCAACATCATCGGTGTGGACGCGTCCATTGAACCAAGCTTCGGCAACCTGTCCGTCAAATCCAATTTGTCGGGCGAGTTCACCGTCATCAATGGCTACCTGGTCAAGGACCTGAAGCGCCTGGGTCTGTGGGACGACTTCATGGCAATGGACCTGAAACACTTCGACGGTTCCTTGGGTCCTATCGACCGCGTGCCGCAGGAAGTCAAGCAGTTGTACGCCACCGCTTTTGAAGTCGAGACCCACTGGCTGGTCGAAGCTGCGGCACGCCGCCAGAAGTGGATTGACCAGGCACAGTCGCTGAACATTTACATGGCCGGCGCCTCGGGCAAGAAGCTGGATGAGACCTACAAGCTGGCATGGTTGCGCGGCTTGAAGACCACCTACTACCTGCGCACCATGTCCGCCACGCACGCCGAAAAATCAACCGTGACAGCAGGCAAGATGAATGCCGTGTCATCCGGCAACGATGCCAAGGCGACGATGCGCACGTCCAGCGCGCTGGAGGCTGCTGCTGCTGCCGCGCAGGCGCAAATGGAGATGGCCACCAACGCTGCAACCGACATCAAGTTCTGCGGCGTTGATGACCCAACCTGCGAGTCCTGCCAATGAGCTCACGCATCACATCGCATGTGATGCGATGCTATTGAGCAACACATATTTGCGGTGAAGTGCATGATTACTTTTCATTTCATTTCACTGCTCTCATAATCAGCAGATTGGAAATATTTATGTTGACCTGGGACGAAGAAGTCAAGCCCACATCGCTAACAAGTTTTACGCCCACGCCGTCGGAAAAACCGCCGGTCGAGCGGGTGCAAAACACTCCCGCAAAGCCCAGCATCCCCGTACGCATGAAGGCGTCGGACAAGCGCATCATCAACGGCAAGACCGACGTCAACCAGTTGGTACCGTTCAAATACAAATGGGCGTGGGAAAAATACCTGGCCAGTTGTGCCAACCACTGGATGCCGCAAGAGGTCAACATGACCCGCGACATCGCGCTGTGGAAGGACCCCAACGGGCTGACCGAAGACGAGCGCCGCATCATCAAGCGCAACCTCGGTTTCTTTGTGACCGCAGATTCGCTGGCCGCCAACAACATCGTGCTGGGCACCTACCGCCACATCACAGCGCCCGAGTGCCGCCAGTTCCTGTTGCGCCAGGCCTTTGAAGAAGCCATCCACACCCACGCCTACCAGTACATCGTGGAGTCGCTGGGCCTGGATGAGAGCGAGATCTTCAACGCCTACAACGAAGTGCAGTCCATCCGTGACAAGGATCAGTTCCTGATTCCTTTCATCGAAACCATCATGGACCCCAACTTCCACACCGGCACGCTGGAGACCGATCAGAAGTTGCTCAAGTCCCTGATCGTGTTTGCCTGCCTGATGGAAGGCCTGTTCTTCTACGTGGGCTTCACACAAATCCTGGCCCTGGGTCGGCAGAACAAGATGACCGGTGCGGCCGAGCAGTACCAGTACATCCTGCGCGACGAGTCCATGCACTGCAACTTCGGCATCGACCTGATCAACCAGTTGAAGCTGGAAAATCCGCAACTGTGGACCGCTGAATTCAAAGCCGAGATCAAAGTTTTATTTGAAACTGCGGTCGACTTGGAGTACCGTTACGCCGAAGACACCATGCCACGCGGCGTACTGGGAATGAATGCATCCATGTTCAAAGGTTACCTGCGCTACATCGCCAATCGACGGGCGACGCAGATTGGCCTTGAAGCGCTCTTTCCGAATGAGGAAAATCCATTCCCATGGATGAGCGAGATGATCGATTTGAAAAAAGAACGCAACTTCTTCGAAACCCGTGTGATCGAGTACCAATCCGGTGGCTCGCTGTCGTGGGACTAGTCAACAACATGTGTTCCCCAATTTCATTTATCCAACCACCTGCCGCAGAGCAGGGGCTGGGTAGATGTCACCAAGTTCATGTCGCTGGGACCCTGCCCAACCACATGAATCGCTTCCTGCCTATCAACAAGCAAGAAGTGCTCTTTGTAAATTGATCAAGGAGAAAATCATGGCAACTGCAAAAAAACCGGCCGCTAAGAAGGCCGCTCCCGCAAAGAAAGCTGCACCAGCGAAAAAGGCTGCACCAGC
>JACXTT010010133.1_pt1 | contig 12767 bp, 12 predicted proteins | sample 9270951 | NCBI WGS metagenome assembly JACXTT01 (sample SAMN15532306, study PRJNA645909) | rock metagenome | isolation source: weathered quartz diorite | place: Puerto Rico | collected 2017-06-21 | reverse complement strand
GCGATTTGATCGGGACGCTCGATTCGCCGCAGCCGCAGGTCGAAATCGAAGCGCGCATCGTCCAGACCACACGGCAGTTTGCCAGGACCATTGGCGTGCAGTGGGGCGTCAACGGCCGCGCGACCAACACGATCGGCAATACCACCGGGCTCGCGTTCCCGAATCAGGGGAGCCTCACGGGGCGCACCGGCGCGACGCAGGGCCCGCCGGCGCCGGAGCCGCAGATTGACGCGGCGGCGACGGCGGTCAACCTCGGTGTGACCGGCGCAAGCAGTGCGATTGGCCTCGCGATGGGCTCGGTCAATGGCGCGCTGAACCTCGACCTCGTGCTCTCCGCGCTCGAGAAGCAGGGGCAGGGCCGGCTGCTGTCGACACCTCGTGTGACGACGCAGAACAACGTCGAAGCCGAGATGACGCAGGGCGTTCAGATTCCGATTCAGACGGTGGCCAACAACACGGTGACCGTGACCTTCAAGGACGCGGCGCTGACGCTCAAGGTGACGCCGCAGATCACGGCGGCCAACACCGTCATCATGCGCATCTCGCTCGAGAACGCAGCGCCCGACTACAGCAAGTCAGTCAACAACATTCCGCCGATCGATACGCAGCGCGCGATTACGCAGGTGCTCGTCAACAACGGCGACACCACCGTCATTGGCGGCATCTACGTCAGCAGCGAGCAGACGAACAAGGACGGCACGCCGGGACTGAATCGATTGCCACTGCTCGGGTGGTTGTTCAAGCGCGAGGGCGTCAACGACGAAAGCCGCGAGCTGTTGATCTTCATCACGCCGCGCATTCTGACGCTGTAGGAGAGAACAGTGACCAGGAAGTCCATCACGCTTGCGTTTATCGCGGCACTGGCGACCGCGGCCGCCGGATGCGGCGTCGCGGAGCAGGGTCGCGCTCCGGTGGTCCTCCGAATCGACTCGCTCGATGCCCAACCCGGTGGAGCGAGCACGTTCGGTGGGTATCTCCATTCTGACGTGATCACTAATGGCACCCCATTCAACGACGTCGGCCGCGTGACGCTGTCCCTCGTGCTGAAGGACCCTGGAGCGCCTGGCGTCGCAAATACCCCGAGCGAGCTGAATACGATTACGGTAACGCACTATCGCGTCGTATACAGACGCACTGATGGCCGCAGCACTCAGGGAGTGGATGTTCCGTACGCATTTGATTCGGGAATGACGGTGTCCATTCCGACTGGTAGCGCAGTGCAGCAAACGTTCGATCTGGTGCGCGTGTCCGCAAAAATCGAGGCCCCGCTCGCGGCGCTCACCGTCAATGGCCAGGCGCTCGACCTCATCGCCGACGTGACCTTCTACGGCAAGGACATGCAGAACAACGCCATCAGCGCCACAGGTTCCATCGGAATCACGTTCGCCAACTTTGGCGATTCCACGAGCTAGGTAAGGGAGATGCAGAGAACATTTGGCACGCTCGGACAGCGGGTCGCGATGGCTGCAACTGCCGTGATACTGGCGGGATGCAGCTTGGAGAAACAAACGCAGCCGTCCTTGATTGGGCCTGCTGAAGGCGGTCTCGCGATCACCATGACGGCATCGCCCGATTCGCTGCCCAGGGATGGAAGCTCGCAGTCCGTGGTGACGCTGACGGCTCGCGATTCGCAGGGCCGCGGGGTGGGCAGCCAGCGGTTGTCACTGAGTTTGGGGATTAACGCCCCCCAGGGCGCCACGATCTCCGCTAACGAGGTGGTAACAGGTTCAACGGGCCAGGCAAGTTTCGCCGTTGGCGCGCCAGTCGCTGGTTCAATCGGCGATATCACGGTGATCGCGACGCCCGTGGGATCTGACGCCGCCAACATCCCGCGTGCCCGCCAGATTTATATCCGGGCGCTGCCGCAAAACAATGCGCCGCCGGAATTCCCATGCACCCAGCAATCCTCGGCATGTGCGTTGCCGTTTTCCATCAGTCCCGCCATTTATGATTCGCAGACCAATACGTGGGGCGGCATTAGCGCGAGCGAAACGATCACTTTCGACGCTTCGTGTTCACCGGCGACCACGTGCGTGTCACGTGGAGCCGTTGACGAAGGCGTGCCTTGTAACGCGTGCGCCTTCACATGGAATTTCGGAGGAGACGGGACTGCTACTGGTGCGATCGCGCGCCACGCGTTTAGTGCCGCCGGCAACTATCAAATCACGCTGACGGTTACCGACTCGGCGGGCATGCCTTCTGTCGTCAGCGCTATCGTCGTCGTCTCTGGGACATCGATTCCGACAAACGTCACTGTGACGTCGTCACCCGTCACGCCGATTGCGAAACAGGCGGCCTCGTTCACGGTGAGCGCCATGCCGGCAACAAATCACCGCATCGTTTCGTACCAGTTTATTTGGGGTGACGGGGACAGCAACACGATAAGCTCGCCGGTGATACAGCATACGTACTCGCAATCCGGCAGCTATTTGCTCACCGTCACGGTGCGAGATGACCTTGGACAGTCCACAACAATCAACACCGTCGTCACGGTGTCGAGCGGCCTTACCGCTGACTTCAATACCTCCAAGTCCGGGACTACAGTCACGTTCGATGCCACACCACCGATATCTTCAAGCCAGGTTGCATCGACGATTACTGATTACGCGTGGGACTTCGATAACGACGGCACGTATGACACAAACGGCAGCAGCCCGGTGGTGTCGCACGATTTCGGTTCAAACGGGACGTACAAAGTGACACTGAGAATTACGGACAATCACGGCGCGCAGCAAACTGTGACGAAAAGCATAACCTTGCCCTAGCGTCCGACACGCGACGGAAGACGCCGGAGCAATTCTGCTCCGGCGTGTTCCTGACCGCGCGGTCGTCGCACGGTCCGTTACCGCCTACAATCGCGACTGCACGCCAACATAGAATCCACAGGGTATGAGTGACAATCCGCGCATCGAAGCGTTGCGTCGCCGGGTCGAGAAAGATCCGGCGTCGATCGCGTTCGCGCAGCTGGCGGAGGAGTACCGGCGGGGCGGTGACCACCAGCAGGCCATCACGATTTGCCGCGAGGGGCTGGCCCGGCATCCTGGATACCTCTCCGCGCAGGTGACGCTCGGACGTGCGCTCATTGAGCTGAAACAGTTCGATGATGCGCGGAACGAACTCGAGGCCGTGTTGAGCGTCGCGCCGGACAATCTGGCTGCCATCCGCGCCCTCGCGGGAATTCACCAGCATCTTGGCGAGGCCGAAATCGCCCATCTCAGCGAGCGGGCATACGCCGCGCCGCCGCCCGTCGTCGAGCCACCGGCCGTCGAGGCGCTACCGCCCGAGGAGCCGCCTGCATTGCCGCAACCGTTGCCGCCACTGAGAGAAGAATCCGATCCCGCACTTCCCGTGCTCGAACAATGGCTGGCCGCCATCGTGGCGGATCGTGCGCATTCGTGGTGACCTGTGGCCGCGCCTTCTACGGCGGCGCTACGACAGCGCCATGACCGCATCCGCAAATCGCTCGAAACGCTCAGTCTGGATGCGCTGATCGTCACGCCCCCATCGAACATCCGCTACCTCTCCAATCACGCCGGCAGCGCGGGGATTGTCGTCATCACTCGCGACGCCGTGCACCTGGTGGTCGACTTCCGCTATCACGAGGCTGTGCGCGTGTTGCAGGCATCACCGTCAGCGTGCCCGGAGCTTCGACTGTGGGACGTGCCCGCCAGCTATGAAGAGGCGTTGATTTCGTGTCTTGCTGAAATTGGCGTCACCACCGTTGGCTTCGAGGCGGCGCATGTGACGGTCGCTCGCCATGAATGGTGGCGCGAAACGGTTGCCGGACGCGGACTCGATATCACGCTTCGGTCCACGGAGCGGGTCGTCGAACAGGCGCGGTTGATCAAGGACACGTTCGAGGTCGCGACGCTGCGTGAAGCGGCCGTTCGCCTCGATAGGGTGATGCCTCCCGTGCTGGCCGCCGTGCGCGCGGGCGAACGTGAGCGGGAGATCGCCACCGTGATCGAGATGGCGATGCGTGATGCGGGGTACGAGCGGCCGGCGTTTGACACGATCGTCGCGTCCGGTCCTCATTCGGCCATGCCGCACTACCGCGCGGGGACACGCGTACTCACGTCCGGCGACCTCGTCGTGCTGGACTTTGGCGGCGTCTTGGACGGATACTGCTGCGACTTGACCCGCACCGTGTCGATTGGTCCGCCCTCGCGTGAGGTGCGGCGCGTATACGATGCAGTCCGGGACGCGCATGCGGCGGCCGTGGCCGCGGTGAAGCCGGGCGTCGACGCGTCGGCGGTGGATGCGGCGGCGCGCGAGCTGCTGCGCGACCGCGGCCTCGGCGATGCCTTCGGTCACGGCACCGGCCATGGTCTCGGCCTCGATGTTCACGAAGAGCCGCGCGTCGGCAAGCCTCGTCCGGACCTGCCACCGGTCACGCTCACCCCGAACATGATTTTTACGATTGAACCCGGCGCGTACCTGCCGGGCTTCGGTGGCGTCCGCATTGAAGACGACGTGCTCGTAACCGAAGAGGGGTGTGAGCTGCTCACCCATGTGCAGCGCGAGGAGCTGCTCGCCCTGTAGGGTCCATGGACTTCGACGAGATCAAACAGATCCTGGACATGATGCGCGAGCACGACCTCGCCGAGTTCGAGCTCGAACGCGACAATGTCAAGCTTCGGCTGCGGAAGACCGCGGCGGGGGACTGGAGCGCAACGCCGGCGCCATCGCATCCCCAGTACGCACCGCCGCTGCCTCCAGCGCCCCAGGCGTCCTCGGCCGCTGCCGATTCCTCGCCGGTGCTCGCGCCCGCCGACGAGGCGCTGGATCTCGCCGTCGTCAAGTCTCCGATTGTCGGCACGTTCTATCGGGCGCCGGAACCCGGCGCGAAGGCGTTCGCGGAAGTTGGCGATGTGGTGCGTAAAGGCCAGGTGCTCTGCATCATCGAAGCGATGAAGCTGATGAACGAGATCAATGCCGAGTGCGATGGCGAGATCATCAAGTGCTATGTCGACAACGGTCAACCGGTGCAGTACGGTGAGCGCTTATTCGCGATCAAACCTTCGTAGGGGCCGACCTGAAGGTCGACCCCTACAGGAGATCAATGTTTAAGAAGATCCTGATCGCCAATCGTGGAGAGATCGCGCTGCGGGTGATAGTGGCCTGCCGCGAGCTCGGCATCCGGACGGTCGCTGTCTACTCCGAGGCTGATGAGAATTCCTTGCACGTCAAGTACGCGGATCAAGACGTCTGCATTGGACCGCCGCGGAGCACGGACAGCTACCTGAACGTACCGGCGATCATCAGCGCGGCCGAAATCACCGGGGCCGACGCGATCCATCCGGGCTACGGATTCCTTTCGGAGAGCGCGTACCTCGCGGAAGTCTGCGAGGCGTGCCACATCCGCTTCATCGGACCGGACCCCCATGTGATCAAGCTGATGGGCGACAAGGCGCGTGCTCGCCGCGCGATGAAGAAGGCGGGCGTGCCGATGCTGCCGGGCAGCGACGGACCGGTCGAGAGCGAGGAAAAGGCGCTCAAGTGCGCGAAAGACATCGGCTACCCGGTCATCATCAAGGCCGTTGCTGGAGGCGGCGGCCGCGGGATGCGCATCGTCCGGGCAGCGGGAGACCTGGCCAACCTGCTCCGGACCGCGCAGCGTGAAGCGGAGGCCGCGTTCGGCGTCGGGGACGTCTACATTGAGAAATATCTGGAACACCCGCGCCACATCGAATTCCAGGTGCTTGGTGACCATCACGGCAACCTCGTGCACCTGGGCGAGCGGGAATGTTCAATCCAGCGCCGCCATCAGAAGCTGCTCGAGGAATCGCCGGCGTCGCCGCTGACCGAGAAGGTTCGCCGGAAGATGGGCGGAGTGGTTGCAGACGCAGCAAGAGCTGTCCAGTACACGAACGCGGGGACGTTTGAGTTCCTCATGGACAAAGAGGGCAAGTTCTACTTCATGGAGGCGAACACGCGGCTGCAGGTCGAACATCCCGTCACCGAAATGGTGACCGGCATCGACATCGTCAAAGAACAGATCCGGATTGCCGCTGGCGAGCGCCTTGGTTTCAAGCAGAGCGAAGTGATCTTCACCGGCCACGCCATCGAATGCCGAATCAACGCCGAGGACCCGGAGACATTCGCGCCATCGCCCGGCGTCATCCACGCGTTCAGCGTGCCCGGCGGTCCCGGCGTCCGCATCGATACCGCCGCGCATTCGGAGTGCACGATCTCGCCGTACTACGATTCGATGATTGCCAAGATCATCGTGCACGGCCGTGACCGGCAGGAAGCAATCGCGCGCATGCGGCGCACGCTCGAGATGACGGTCATCGAAGGGATCAAGACGACGGTGCCGGTGCAGCTGAAGATCATCAACGACCCGGATTTCTCGGCCGGAAAGCTGAGCACGTCGTTCATGGAGCGCTTCGCGCCCGCGCCCAGGGCAAACAGTTCGCTGGCAGAGAGCGCGTAGCTACGAGCCGCCTCCACGCCATCGTCGATACCGATCTGGCGGCGCGAGCCGGATGGGAGCCCATCGATCTGGCGCGTGCCTTCCTCGATGGCGGCGCCACGCTGATTCAGCTCCGGGCGAAACAGCTCAGTTCAGCGGCTTTTCTCGATCTGGCGGATACAGCGGTACGGCTCGCGCATCCGTACCACGCGGACATCATCGTCAACGATCGCGCGGACATCGCGCTGATGTCTGCCGCGGCTGGCGTCCATATTGGACAGGACGATCTTCCGCCGTTGGCCGCGCGTCGCTTGCTGGGCGAAGGAGCAGTCGTTGGTCTTTCCACACACAACGTCGCTCAGGTCGAGCGTGCTCTTCGCGAACCGATTAGCTACCTCGCCGTCGGACCTGTGTTCGGCACCCGCAGCAAGGATACGGGCTACGCCGCGGTCGGCCTCGAGCTCGTCGGCAATGCCGCGCGGCGGGCCGGCGAACTGCCCGTCGTCGCGATCGGCGGCATCACTCTCGACAACGCTCGATCGGTAATCGATGCGGGCGCAGCAGCTGTTGCGGTGATCAGCGATCTTCTCCTGGACCGTGATCCGCGCAGCCGAACACAGGCCTTCCTTCAGAGACTGACGTCCTAAATCGCGTATAGTCTTTCGCAGCCGACCAACCACCAACTACCAACCACCAACCAGGAGGCAGAGTGGCTGGCTCACTGTTTCGAACCAAGTCAATCGACCAGCTCCTCAGCGATGCGCACGCGCCTGACGTGGGCGCCCAGTCGCCGGATGTCGTTGCGCGTTCGGCGCAGGAACACACCCTGCGGCGGACGCTCGGTCCGTGGTCGCTGGTGTCGCTCGGCATCGGCGGCATCATCGGCGCCGGCATCTTCGTCCGCACGGCCGCGGCGATCGCGGAGCGGGCCGGCCCATCGGTCACGCTCGCGTTCATCGTCGCGGGTATCGGCTGTGCCTTCGCGGGTTTGTGCTATGCCGAGTTCGCGTCGATGATTCCGATCGCCGGCAGCGCGTACACGTACTCGTACGCAACGATGGGCGAGTTGGTCGCGTGGATCATCGGCTGGGACCTCGTGCTCGAGTATGCGATCGGGGCCGCAACGGTCGCGATCGCGTGGAGCGAGTACTTCAATCGTGTGCTCAGTTACCTGGGGCTGGAGGTCCCGTACCAATGGCGCCATTCTCCGTTTGAAATGGCGGACGGCGTTCACGGGATCATGAACATCCCCGCGGTCGTCATCCTGTTGCTGCTGTCCGCGCTCTTGATCCGCGGCACGCGCGAATCGGCGCTGGTCAACAACCTGATCGTCATCACGAAGCTATCGATTGTGGTGATGGTCATCGTGTTCGGCTGGGCGTTCATCAACCCCGCGAATCACACACCGTTCGTTCCACCGGCGACTACTTACGTCACCCCTGAAGGCGTCACGCACGACTACGGCGGCATCCTGGGTATTCTCGGTGGTGCCGGCGTCGTGTTCTTCGCTTTCATCGGGTTCGATGCTGTGTCGACCGCCGCACAGGAGACGAAGAACCCGAAGCGCGACATGCCGATAGGCATTCTGGGGTCGCTCGTGGTCTGCACCGTGCTCTACGTGCTGTTCTCGTACGTGTTGAGCGGCATTGCCACCGTGGACGACTTCCGCACCGCCGGCCGCGAAGCGTCTGTCGCCTTTGCCATCACGAAGTACATGGCGGGCTTCGAATGGCTGTCGAGGCTTGTGACCATCGCCATTCTGGCGGGCTTCTCCTCGGTGATCCTGGTCATGCTGCTCGGGCAGTCGCGTGTCTTCTACGCGATGAGTCACGATGGGTTGGTGCCGAAGGTATTCTCCGACGTGCACCCGCGGTACAAGACACCGTGGAAGTCGAACATGATCTTCTTCGTGTTCACCGGCCTGTTTGCCGCGTTCATTCCGGGCGACATCGTCGGCGAGATGACCAGCATCGGTACGCTGTTCGCGTTCATCCTGGTGTGCATCGGCGTCTGGATCATCCGGCAGCGCCGGCCCGATCTTCCGCGTGGGTTCACGGTTCCAGCGCTGCCTGTCGTCTCGACGCTCGGAGTCATCGTGTGTGGCGCGATGATCTACGGCCTTGGCTGGACGAACTGGCTGCGGCTCGCCGCCTGGCTCGTCATTGGGCTGGTGCTCTACTTCGGGTACGCGAAATCGCACAGCAAGCTTGCCGTGAACCGGCGGCAATTCGCGAATTGACGGATTTTGCGAGGAACTTCCCTGCGGGGGCCGCGGCTGGCGGTGACGTTGCTGGTCGCGGTTTTAGCCGGCGGCACGGCCGGCTACATGCTGATCGAGGGATGGAACATTTGGGACGCGTTCTACATGACCGTGACGACGGTTGCCACGGTCGGCTACGGCGAAGTCCATCCGTTGTCCCCGCGCGGCCGGCTGTTCACGGTGGCGCTGATTTTCGGCGGCGTCGGCACCGCGTTTTACACGGCGACGCTGCTGGCAACCATCATCGTCGAAGGCGGGCTGCATCAACGGTTCGAAACACGCCGCGCGGCACGTATGCTCGAACAGATCAAAGACCACTTCATCGTCTGCGGCTATGGACGCATCGGCAGCATCATTGCCGCCGAGCTGCATCAACAGGGCGTCGCGCTCGCAGTCATTGAGCGCGACCCGGATCGGGTCCGACAGGCTGTCGACCGCGGATGGCTCGCTTTTGAAGCCGATGCGAGCCGCGAAGAAGTGCTGGCGCGCGCGGGCATCCATCGAGCCCGCGGCTTGATCACCGCCGTGGGGACGGACGCGGAAAACGTCTTCACGGTTCTGACCGCGCGCGTGATGCGGCCGGACCTGTTCATCATCGCTCGTGTCGAGTCCGACGACGCGGAGCACAAGCTTCGGCGCGCAGGCGCCGATCGCGTCATCTCGCCGTACCAGATCGGCGCCACGCAGATGGTACAGACGGCGCTTCGACCCGCGGTCGTTGATTTCTTCCACCTGGCTACCAGCTCCGAACGACTCGACCTGTCGATGGAGCAGGTGCACATCAAGGACGATTCCCCACTCGCGAATCGCAGCATTGTCGACGCTGGAATCCGGCAGAAGTTCGGGGTGATCGTCGTCGGGATCAAGCGGAGCGGCGGCGGAATGGAATTCAACCCTGCCCCTGACGCGGTCATGCGCTCAGGAGACGAACTCGTCGTGCTTGGACGCACGGAGAACGTCAAAGCACTCGAGAAGGGTGTCCTCGCATGACCGCACGCATGCTCGACGGGCAGGCACTCGCCCGTGCGATGCAGGAGGAGATTCGCCCCGAGGTTGCGGCGTTCACGGCACGGCATGGACGGCCGCCTGGCCTCGGCATCGTGCTCGTGGGCGACAACCCTGCGTCAGAAGTTTACGTTCGCAATAAGCTCAAGGCCGGTGCTGAGATCGGGTTTCGAACAGACCTCGAACGGCTACGCTCGTCCGCAACCGTCGCCGAAACGATCGCGCTCGTCGAACGGCTCAATCACAGCGATACCCATGACGGCATCCTCGTTCAGTCGCCGCTGCCGAAGGCGATGGGTGCCGGGGCCGAACAGCGCGTGTTCGATTCGATCGCGCCAGAGAAGGACGTCGATGGGCTGACGCCCGTCAACGTGGGTCGGCTGGTGCAGAAGCGGGCGATTCTCGTCGCATGCACGCCATCGGGGATTATGGAGTTGCTCGATCGAGAGAAGATTGCGATTGCCGGCCGGCACGCGGTCGTCATCGGACGGAGTGACATCGTCGGCAAACCGATGGCGTTGCTGCTCCTGCACCGCGATGCGACCGTGACCGTCTGCCATTCACGAACGCCGAACCTGGCCGACGTGTGCCGCCGCGCGGATATCCTCGTTGCAGCAGCAGGAAGGCCGGGGCTGGTCACCAGGGATTTTGTCCAGCCAGGCGCTGCCGTCATCGACGTCGGCATGAACAAGGTGACGGATGCCGCTGTCGCCGAGTCGCTCTTCACCGAAGGGCATCCCCGCCTCGCATTGTTCCGCTCAAAAGGGTCGGTGCTCGTAGGCGACGTTCATCCCGAAGTTGCTGACGTCGCCGGCGCCCTCACGCCGGTCCCCGGAGGTGTCGGTCCGTTGACCATCACGATGCTGATGAGAAACACCTTGCGTGCCGCCAACGCACGCGCTGGCCAGCCGGTCGGCTAAGCAGAGCGCAGCCGCGACACGACGGCATCGACCTGGCGGTCGGTCTCGTCGAAGGTGCCGTCAGTGCGGATGACGTAGTCGGCGTTGGCGATCTTCTTCTCGAGCGGCCACTGCGCTGCGATTCGTTGCCGCGCGTCTGCGTCAGTCAACCCGTCGCGTTCCATCAGCCGCCTCAGCTGCGTCGCCGGCTCACAAGCGGTCACGATGACCGTATCAAAGTCACCCTCGCGTTGACCTTCGAATAAAAGCGGGATGTCTGCCACGGCAAACGGAACGCGGTCTGGATCGAGCGAGGCGAACCAGCGCTCGGTCATCTCGCGTACATATGGGTGGACGATTTTCTCCAGGTCGCGTCTGGCGTCCGGATCGTGGAACACGATCGCGCCAACTTTCCTGCGATTGAGTGCTCCGTCGGCGTCACACACATCCGTGCCGAACCGGCGAACCACTGCGGCGAGGCCTGCAGTGCCAGGAGCCACGGCGTCACGCGCGAGCATGTCGGCGTCAACGGTCGGTATCCGGAGGCTCTCGAAACACGCGCGCACGTGGCTTTTGCCGGTGGCGATGCCACCGGTGAGCGCAACGCGCCGAACATGTGAGTTCATCGCGAGGTATCGCGATTATCTCTCTACTAGCTGCGTGGTATAGTCCGCGCGCTCCGAGGACAGTCAGCGCGAACAGGGAGAAATGCGGTGAACACAGTCGTCGAACATTTGCGCGCGTCCCCAGCCGTTGTGCGGCCAGCCGCATCTGATGATGTACGTCTCGGTCGTGTAGCCCTTGTCGTTGCCATTGGCGTGACTATCTGGCTCGTGCCGCGTCCGGATGCCGTCGATCCGCGGGCCTGGCAGCTGCTGGCGATTTTCGTGGCCACGATCGTCGGCCTTATCACCAAGCCGGTGCCGATGGGCGCGGTGACGTTTCTCAGTCTTTGCGTGGCGTTGGCGACGCGAACATTGACGCTGCCGGAAGCTCTGAGTGGTTTCGCGAACAGCACCGCATGGTTAATCGCGACCGCCTTTTTCATCGCCGCCGGTTTCATCCGAACAGGGCTTGGCGAGCGCATCGCGTACATCCTCGTGGTGGTGTTCGGCCGCAGCACGCTTGGTCTCGGGTACAGCCTTGTCATCTCGGACCTGGTGCTCGCGCCGATGATCCCGAGCAACACCGCGCGAGCCGGCGGTGTCATTTATCCGATTCTCCAATCGCTCACCAGGACGACGATCAGCGGCGAAACCGAGGCCCACCGCCACGCTCGCGCCTTTCTCACGCTCGCCGCCTACAACGGCGTGGTCATTACAAGCGCGATGTTCCTCACGTCGATGGTCGGCAACCCGCTCATCGCGCAGCTCGCCGCCGGTCAGGGTGTCCGGATTTCTTGGGCACTCTGGGCTCTGGCGGCATCGGTGCCGGGGCTGGTGAGCCTGCTGGCGGTTCCAGCGCTCATCTACTGGATGGTCGCTCGCGGTTCGGCACTCTCCGCCGATGCGCCGAACGTTGCTCGCGCGGCGCTGCAGCGCATGGGACCGATGAAGGGGAGCGAGCGCATCATGGCGGCGATTGCAGTCCTTCTGCTTGCCGCGTGGATTCTGGCAGCGACTCTCCAGCTCGATCCGACCGCTTCGGCGCTCATCGCCGTTGGCGCGCTGCTTGTGACAGGCGTCATCGGCTGGGAGGACGTCGCGCAGCACCGGGAGGCCTGGAACACATTCATCTGGTTCGCCACGCTCGTCATGATGGCGGGGTTCCTCGGACAACTCGGGTTGATCAAGTGGTTTACAGCGGAGGTTGGTGGTCTGTTCGGAAATGTCGGGTGGGTGATCGGTTTCGCGGGCGTCCTGCTCGTCTACTTCTACTCACATTATTTCTTTGCGGCGAGCACCGCGAAGATCGGCGCGATGTATGCGCCGTTCCTGGCGGTGGCGATCGCTCTCGGCACGCCTCCCTTCCTGGCCGCGCTCGCCCTCGGGTTCACCAGCAACCTGTGTGCGGGACTGACCCATTACGGCACCGCCTGTGGACCGATCCTGTTCGGCAGCGGGTACGTCTCTATTCCCAGCTGGTGGAAGGTGGGAGTGGTGGCGAGCGTCGTCAATATCGCGATCTGGATCGGTCTCGGCGCGGCATGGTGGCATTTGCTCGGGTTGTGGTGAAAGGGAGGTGACGT
>JACXTT010010132.1_pt1 | contig 12767 bp, 9 predicted proteins | sample 9270951 | NCBI WGS metagenome assembly JACXTT01 (sample SAMN15532306, study PRJNA645909) | rock metagenome | isolation source: weathered quartz diorite | place: Puerto Rico | collected 2017-06-21 | reverse complement strand
ATCGCCGGGAACCGTCCAGAACCGCCACGCTTCTTTGCCGGTGTCCGCATCGTAAGCGGCCAGCGATCCTCGCACGCCGTCGTCCGAGCCGTTGTAGCCCATCAATATCTTTCCCTTCGCGACATGGGGCGCGCCCGTGATGCCGGTCTGCGTCGCGTCACATACGGCGGCTTCCCAAAGCTGCTTTCCTGAAGCCGCGTCGATGGCCACCAGGCGGCAATCGCCGGTGCCGACGTAGACTCTCCCCTCCCAGACCGCCACGCCGCCATTAGTTCGCGCGGAATAAGAGCCATTGATGGCCTGGTTCAACCGTACTTTGGGATCAAACTTCCAGAACAATCTTCCTGAGGCGGCGTCCACGGCATACACCACCGACAACGGAGCGCTCACATAAGCCACGTCGTCCACGACAATGGGTTCCGAAACGATGCCCATTCCGCTGTCAATGTCCAGAAACCACGCCAGGCCGACGCCGCTGACATTCTGATCCGTGATTTCCTTCAGAGGGCTGAAATGTTGCTCGTCGAAGGTGCGTCCGTTCAACAGCCAGTTGTTTCCTGCGGCGGACTCCGAAGTCACCCTCGCCGCGTTCACATCCCCGGCTTTGGCCGGATTGTCCGCCGAAGAGTGGGCAGCAATGATCATTCCGGCGGAAAAGCACAAAGCCGTCAAACTAAAAACTTGCCATGTCTTCATACGAGACCGCCTTTGTTTGCCGTGTCACCTTTTTGTCTGAAAAAGAGCGGCGCTATTCTAATGCAGTTCGTGGCGATTTACAGCAATGGTGTTGCGTTGGAACTGACCGAGCGTTCCTGGCGCCTTTGCGCTCTCTCCGGTTAAAGGCCTTTGACCGCAGAGTTCAAAAACCAACGCAACGATCACAAAGCAGAACGCACTTGTTCAACAAGACCCGATCAGCCAGGGCTGCGACGAAAAGAGACAAGACAGCCGTCGCGCTGTATATTAGCGCTCTTATGTGTAGATTTTTATTGTTGTCGATTTGCCTGATCGGTAGCGCGTTCGCGGCCGAGAAGAGGTCAGCCCCGCAGCTGATCGATCTGGCGAAGTCCAACGGCACCGCGCTGCGCGACGCGATTGCCGCCACCTTCGATGCCAAGGACCTGACCGAGGGAACGGCCTGGGCCGGGCGCGGCCCCGACTTTTTCTTTGCTGTTCAGTCGTCCTCTCAGCCGTCGCTGGTGGTCGATAACACTTCCGCGCCGTCGATGCAGCACCTGGCCGATTCTGATTTCTGGTATGCAGCAGCGCACATCGAGCCGGTGGGACGGTTGCATTCGTTCCATTATCTGGTCAACGGCCAGAAATTCGGCGGCCGCCTGGACTTGCCGGCATTCGGACCGCTGTCTTATCTGCAGCCAGGAGTTCCTTCCGGCACGCTGTCCGCAAAGATCAGCCACACCAGCAGGATCTATGACGGAATGAAGAGTGAATATTGGATCTACGTTCCCGCGCAATATGACCCGAAGGTTTCCGCCGCGCTTATGGTTTTTCAGGACGGCGGTGGATACATTGATCGGGATGGCAACAATCCGGCGCTGAACGTCATCGACAATCTGATTGCCGAGAAAAGGATTCCCGTGATCATCTGCGTGTTCATTAACCCGGGCGACATCAGCGGCTCGCCGGGCACGCCCACCTACAATTTCGTGAAGGCGTATTCGGACAAGTGGAGCCGCAGCCTCAAAGATTCCATGCGCAGTACGCTGTACGACACCGTCAGCGATCGCTATGGGCGTTTTCTACGCGACGAAGTTCTGGCAGAGGTCGAGGCAAAGTACAACATCCGCCACGACGCATACAGCCGGTCGATCACCGGCCTCTCATCAGGCGGCATCTGCTCTTTCAACGCCGCCTGGCAACTGCCCGATCAGTTCAGCCGCGTCGTCTCCTGGATCGGCAGCTTCGCCAGTATCCAGTGGAAGGAAGACCCCAGTCTCCCGGACGGCGGGCAGGACTTTCCCGAGAAAATCTTGCGCGAATCGAAGCGCAACCTCCGCATATGGCTGCAGGACGGCGCGGAAGACGTGGAAGCGGACCGCTACGGAAGCTGGCCCCTGGCCAATCTTCGCATGGCCAATGCCCTAAAATTGAAGGGCTACGACTTTCACTTTAGCTTCGGCAAGGGCACACACAACTCAGGCCAGGGTGCGGCTGAATTCCCGAGGGAAATGATCTGGCTGTGGAGGGATTACGACCCGGGCAAAACCGCGCAGACATACGAAATAGACCCGTCTGAGAAATCCAAGCCCGTGTTCCGGGTGTCGGTGACCAATCGCGACGCGGAGTAAAACCCGGGAAGGGCACGGTTTCAGCAGGTTGCAGAAAAACTCGCAATGTCATCCAGACCGGAGCGGCTGCTTCGCTATGCGAAGCAGCCCGCAGTCGACGGATCCCTACCCGCGTCACACTTCCGCTGCAGAACTTCACGGAAACGATGCCTTCCCGCTCCAGCCACGTTAAGATGCCAGGGATCCTTCGTCTCCACCCGCCCATTCGCAAGCGAATGGGCCGACTGCGCTCAGGATGACATTAGCGAGTTTTTCCGCAACCCTCAGGCCGTGCCTTCCCGTGATCAAATAGGGCAGCAAACAGAGCCGCGATAAAGCCGTGATGGCCGCAATCCATCAGTAACAGCTCAATCCCAGTTCGTCTCGTGCGCCCAGATCTCCTCCAGCGGAACCTTCAAACCCTGGACGTAGTAGATGTCAAAGTTCTCCAGTGCATAGGGATATTCGAAGTGCCCTGCTTTTTCCGAGTGCGACGTGATCTGCGCCAAATGCTCGGGATTGCGCTCGTCCACGAGGATCATGCTCTCGCCGGTATAGCCGTGCGTCCCCCAGAACCAGTAGTTCTGGTGCTCGCTAATCGCCTGGGGCAGCCCGTACTTCGGTCCGAAATAGTCGATGGCGCCTGCCTGTCCGTAGTCGCTGGCCTTGATCCCGGTCTTGGCTCGTACTTCCGGCGGCAGGCTGTGATAGATCCGCGCGACCTCGGCAACCATCGGCTCCCAGCCCAGTTCGTCGGAATAGTACTGTGGCAAAGGAGAACGCGCGTGGCTGTGCTCGCTGAGCGGAGGGGAGAAATGGATTGCCTTCTGAAAAGCCAGATAATGTTCGACGCTGAGGACGGGAGCCACGAGGGGCAGCAATGCGAGAAATGGTACGACGAGCAAAAGCACGAATACCGGTTTCAGCCATCCACGCCGCCGGCTCCCCTCGAGCCACGCCTCGCAAATCACGCTCCCAGCCGCGAAAAGCATGGGATATGCCGGGGCTAGGTAATAGTCCTTCCCGTGCAGGAAGGCGATGACAGCGAAGGTCACGACGTAAGCCCATCCCAGGACCCGGTACTTGCGCCCCTCCTGCCCTAAGAACAGCCACAGCAAGCCCGCTACCCAAAGGGGCAAGGCAAACGGGTTTACCATCAGCACCTGCTGAAGAAAAAATTGGAGCGGACTGAGTTCGACATCACGGCCGCTCTGATGGATGTTGTGCATCAGTTGGACGAACGGCCAGTCATGACGCACATTCCAAAGGAAGTTAGGCAGGAAGATGAGAAACGCTATCAGGCCGCCAATCCAGATCCACTTCTGCGCCAGCGCCTTTCGCTCGGAGGTCAGGGCTAGCCCAACCACGATACCCAATCCAAAGATGGAGATGGAGTACTTGTTGAGCAGACCGATTCCGGCGAGCACGCCGAACCAGAGCCACAGCTTCTGGTTTCCGGTCTGAACAATTCGAATCACTATGGCGGCGCAGCCCATCCAGAGCAGCGGTTCGAAGTCATTGGTTCCAAGCAGGTGTCCGTTGATGACGAAGACCGCCGAAACCGCAATCGCCAGAGCCGAAAGCGCCACCGCATAGCGTTTTCCTCCGAGCTGATACGCAAGATACCCGGTCAGCGCCACAACCGCGCTTTCCGAAAGCGCAGGGATTAGGCGCAGCGCAAACAAAGACGATCCCAGAAGTTTGGTAAACAGCCAGGTGACGGCGGGAACGAGCGGGGGCATATCCACGTAGCCCCAGGCCATGTGCCGGCTGCACGCGTAGTAATAAAGCTCATCGCGAAAGATGCCGTAACGATTCGCGGTGAGCAGGTGGAGAAGCAGGCGCAGCGCAACGATCACGGCCACGATCGCAAAGCCGGTCGTATACGAGCGGGGGAGATTTTGCCCTTCCATGGAATCCACTGCCGGACTAGCGGTGACAGCCATAAAGTCTCCTGAGCCTGAGTGAACCTGAGCCTGAATGAAGAGTAAGCACTGGGCAGCCGGTCTTCTCATAGATTACGGGATTGCACCAGCATCGCAGATCATACGCAAATGCTGGCGGCGAAGTTCAGCATCCCTGACTCGTTTGCATCCGTTCTAACGCATAGTAGCCTTTGTCTCCCATTACCCGGAGCGCAAGCAAAGCCGCGCACTGGGTAGAACTGTGATTGAGGTTCCCATGTCCTGGACCCACGAGTGGATTCTCTTCCTGATTCTTCTGGTTCTGATGTCCGTGTTGCTCTGGCTGCTTCATAGGACACGCCTGGCCGCGATTGTGCGCGAACGGATTGCTGATCGTCCACGGCGCAGGCTTTTCGTCGCCTCGGTTAGCTTCTTTGTGACTTTTGCTACCGTGCGGGGCATGGTGTTTGCCATCCGGCACAACATTCCTCCTTTTCATTACGTCATTCTGGAGGGCCGCCACATCCATCACCTGGTGTTCGGCATTTTGATGTTGCTGTTGGTGGGCTATGGCTGGCTGTGTGAGGTTGGCAATGGCAGCGATTCCTCGTCCATCCTTGCCAGCCGGGCAATGGCGCTGCTCTATGGAATGGGTGCGGCTCTGGCCCTCGACGAGTTTGCCCTCTGGCTCAACTTGAAGGACGTTTACTTCGTGCGGGAGGGACGATCCAGCATTGACGCTGTTGTCCTTTTTGGCTCGCTGCTGGCTATCAGTGCCTGGGGCGCGCCGCTGTTCAGCGCTCGAGCCATGGCCAAGCCCGCTACCAATCGCCAGACTCCACCATCGCGATGATGCAAGATCCGTACCGTACCCGGATTGACATCTTCGATTTTCTACAGAGACAAGAACCCCGTGGAGCGACAATCCTAGTGCTGGTAGGCTGTGGGACAGACATCTGATAGCTGGAGCCGGAGGGAAACGTGCAAGTTGTCGCTGGAGTGGATCTGGGCGGAACCGCCATCAATTATACGTTGGTGAACCAGCAGGAGCAGTTCCTGATCGAGGGCTTGTGCGAATATCCCGCCCTGTCGAAACGGGGTCCCGAAGTCTGTCTGCAGCAGATAGAAGACGGTCTCAAGATTGCCGCGGAGAAGGCGCACGTTCGCCTTTCGGATATCGTCGCCGTGGGCCTCGACACTCCCGGTCCAGCCAGCGCGACGGGCTTGCTCAGCGCAAAAGGTTCCACCAATTTTGTGCATCCGAACTGGGCTGGATTCGATATTCGCGAGGCTCTGGCAGGACGGCTCGGAAAGCCTGTGACCTACTTGAACGATGGCAATGCGGGCGCGCTCTGGGGGCACTTCACGATCTTTGGCGCAAACACCCGGGAAACATCAATTTCGGTTGTGATCGGAACTGGTCTAGGCGGTGGCATCATCATCGATGGCAATGTCGTCAAGGGCCGAATGGGATTCGGCGGAGAGTTGGGTCATGTCCTGATTCCGTACCAGAGCATCGCCGGAACCAGCGGGCTGAAGCCAGAATGCAATTGCGGGCGCACCGGAGACCTGGAGTCTGTTTGCTCTCTCACGGCCATCGAAAAATCTCTTCTACCGTTTTTCCTTCCTCGTTATCCCGGCCACGACCTGGGCAAACTGGGGGACCTCCACCACGCAGCCAAGCTGGTACGTGGTTTAGCGGACAAGGGCGATGCTCTATGCCGCGAGATTTTCCGTGTGCAGGCCCATGCCCTGGGACTCTTCTTCGACGAGATGATAAATACGTTCGATCCTGATGCCTTGATCGTGGGAGGCGGCGCCATCGAAGCGAGTCAGGAGTTCCAACGCTGGTTTATCGAACAGATTCGAGCGGGCATGCCCACCCAGCGGGAGGAGCAAGCCGATATCCCCATTCTCGTGATGCCCCATGGCGACACAGCCGGGGCGCGAGGGGCGGCCATCGAAGCGCTGAAGCTCTCCCGGCAGAGCGGTCTCGCATAATGATCCTGCGCACCGATCCTGTCTGCGACTCTTCCTCAGGCTCTCACTTCGGCATCAGCTGCCGCACCAGGTCCGGGGAATCGATCTTCCAGTCGTACGCCAGGACATTAGCTTTGCGCAGAATTATCTCTATACGGTAGTCCAACTCGACAGGAACGGCGGCTCTCGGTCGCAGGTGCGGCAGCAGCTTCGGAAAGCCCCATCCGCTAATCGTGGCAGCTCTGCGAAGACACGGCTACGCCAGCATGACCACTCGAAGTTATTCGAGACAGTGTGCATTAGGTGGCCGATGAACAGCCAGAGGGTGTGGCCGAGGCTCATCGAACGTTACAGTTCTTGTGATCGGTAGCATAAGCAAGGCTGTCGAACATGATCCTGCGAATCTTATTTCCAGACTGAATTCAGATCCCAAATTCTTAACTGGACGACGGTTCCACCCGCGCCCTTCTCATAAAGCTCAACCCCGTCGCCGCCCGGTGGGGGATAAATGCGATCCGATAGCACGCGCTCGCCATCGTTGGCGAACACTTCAATACTGGAGCGGTCAACGAACACGTGCAGTTTAACGCTCACACCCTTCTCGAGGCTGGCTGCGTGGCGTCCCGGAAAGTCTTTGCTGAACGATATCTCCCCTGAGCGCGTCCGATCAACAAATACCTCTTTACGAACGGCGTCGAACCCTACCAGCGTCTCGGCATCCTTACCTTTGCGCAGACGGAAGCCAATCTCGTCGGTTCGTCCCGGCTGAAATTCAGACTCCAATTCGTAGACTTCGTTTTTTGCTCCCACCTCTCGAATTGTCTGATTAGCTTTTGCTACGTTGGCGTTCTCAATATGAAGCCGTTCGCGCCTGAGCCTCTCCAATTCCCGGATCGGTCTCTGCACCAGACGAAGCCCATCCGGGTATCGGCGAAGCGTCAACACGCGCGGAATGGACTGTGCTCCGCGCCAGAGTTCCGTTGGCTCGATGTTCGCATACTGCCAGTTACTGAACCAGCCAATCCACACCCGCCGCCCGTCGCTTGCCGGCAGGTCGTTCCAGGTATTCGTGGCGTAGAAATCTTTTCCCCAATCGGCCCACAGGGCCGGAACATCCGGAACCTCGCTGGTGAACGTTGCGCCGTCAAACTTGCCGACCAGATACCGGACTCCCGTTCCGCCTGCCGACGCCCCTGGGTTACGGTTAATGATTAAGACCCACTTCCTTTCGCCTGCACCCTCGACAGTAAGCTGAATCAGATCGGGACATTCCCACTGTCCCGCCGTATCTCCCGCCGGGCCGAACGTAGAGCGCCTGGTCCAGTGTTTGAGATCGGGCGAGTCGAGGATGACCAACTCCCTCTCGTCGGCCAGAACCGCGACCATCACCCACTTGTGTTGCGGTTCGTACCAGAAGACATTCGGATCACGGAAGTCAGGAGCGTCGAGGTCAGCCACGGGATTGCCCGAGTAATTTGTCCAAGTCCGGCCCCGGTCGTTGCTGAACGCGATGTGCTGTTTCTGCCGATGCTTGTACGCGGCGGTGTAGATGGCGATCAGGCACGAACGGTCTTGCCGGTCCGGGTTGTTGCAAAGGCCGCTGGTATTTTCCCAATCAACCACTGCACTTCCGGAATACACCATGTAGTTGCCGGCCTCGGGCAGCGCGACCGGCAGATTCTGCCAATGCACCATGTCGCCGCTGACGGCGTGCCCCCAGCTCATGTGCCCCCACACATTGCCTTCCGGGTTGTACTGGTAAAACAGGTGGTACTCGCCCTTGTAAAAGACCGTCCCGTTTGGATCGTTCATGAAGTTGCGTGGCGGCGTAAAGTGGTACTGCGGCCGCCAGGGCTGATCGTATGAGGGCCCCTCCGCAGACGAACGCGCAGTCAGGATGGATGCCACCACAAGACCTAACCACAGCCATGGCAGAATTTTATTCATAGCGGTTTACACACGGGGGCCGGGCGCCGTGCAGGGCGCGCTCGGATCAAGGCTGCGGCGACCGTAGCGCCTTTGAACGATCAATCACCCATTGCGGAAACACCGGAGATCCTTGCGGCGGCTTGCCCAGCGTGATCGCCCAGTGGTCAATCCAGCCGGTTCCTTCCTCTCCGACGAATGTATCGGGCAAGCTGTAGGCCTGATCGCTAAGGGCGTCTTCGAGCGTGATGAAGCGATAACCTCTCTTGCGCATGAGATCGAGCAGTTCGCCGATATGGTCGGCCTCCAGCTGGTTCGCGTGCAGCAGCAGAATTTGTTTCGGTTCGTATCCAATGGTTTGTTTGGCAAGCTGCTCGGAATAGGCAAACATTTCGTCGCTATACGAGAGATAGCTGCTCGCAAGTTGCTGCTGCAACGCTGTATCACCACGTTTCTTGGCGTCTTCGTAGACCCCAGCGTACATCCAATCCCATGCGTCAAGCGTTACCGGTGCGATCCGGTAGCCTCTGGTGACCAGAAATGCTTCGGCTTCACGCCGGGTCTGCAGGTCGCGGCCCGTATCCAGAAACGGATGCCGGAAGTATCGAAGCTTCATGTTGTGTTCAGCCAGCAGCAGGCGGGTCACGCTCTCGCCCTGGACCACATCGTCTTCCCAGGCCCTTAATCCTGCCTGATTCAGTGACATGTGGCTGAAGGTGTGATTGCCCAGTTCAAAACCGTAATCCAGCCATATACGGAGAGCTTTGATCCGCTCATCCACTTCTCCGAACTTGTAAAGCTTCTTTTCGTTGACGAAGCCGACTACCGGGATTTTCTGGTCGCGAAGGATACCCAGCAACTTCGCGGTCATCTCGCTGATCGTCGCTGTCGCCATCGAGTTAGCGGAACCCGCAGGCAAGTCGTCAATCGTGATTGCAACCTGGCGCTCGGGCTGTTTCTGCGCCCGTGACGGCACAGACCCTGCCAGAATACAAAGCGCACAAATCACGATAACGCGAAGTGTTGGCAGCGGTTTCATGAAAACAGTCCTCCGACGGAAGGTTTCTGCCCAGAATTTACTTTCCACTCGCCGAGTGCCCGCGGAAAATACGCGTCAGTTGCTCTGCCACAATCTTGTTTTCTCCCGGTTGCAGCATGAACGAGTTCATGGAAAGCCCGGGGCGATCTTCCCCGGCCCCCATAATGATGGACGGCGTGTTATCTGCCAACAGCTTTGCAACATCCTTGGGAGTAAGGGCGATGCGGCTCGAATCCCAGGCGATGGCCATGTGCGGCACATGGTTCGCGATGTCTGGAACAAAGAACGAGGTAGTTACTCCATCCACACGTGTGATCTGACGCGAAATGTATTCCAACCGGTCCTGCCATTCTTTCCACAGGGCTTCGTGGTCTTCTTTGAGATACAGATCCAGCGCCTTGACCATGCCCACGATTTCTTCTTTGCCCACTTTCTGGCTGCGGCCGATGGTGTCCTCGTGTGGACTGTTGTTGAGAAACGCGTTTGCGACTAGGTCCTTCCTCCCGATCAACAGGCCGGCACATTGCGGTCCGCGCATGGCTTTGCCACCGCTGAAGGTGATCAAGTCATAGCCCATGTTGGCGTAGTCCCACACATGAGAAACCGGCGGAGTATCGGCGGCAGCGTCGTTCATGCACGGAATTTTGTATTCCTTCGCCAGCTTGACCCACTCGTCCACCTTGATCTGCCCGGCCGCGTTGGCGAAATTCGAGAAGTGCATCATCGCGGTCCGGTCGTTGACCGCCTGGCGCAACTCGTCGCGAGTCTCGATCACGACCAGCTTTATTCCGGTGGTTCGCAGTTGATGATCGAAGGGGTTGCGATGCGATCTCTGGATGATGACTTCCGACTTCATCCCCGTCAGGTCCGGAATCTGTTTGATGAACTGTTCGTTGCTGCCAGTAAGAATTCCCGCCAGCCCGGACTGCATGGCTGCCGCAGCGCCCGAGGTGACCAGCGCCGTGTATCCCTCCGGCAGCTTCAGCATTTCAGCGATGCGCTTGCCAGCCGCGACCTCCAGGTCGGCAATATGCACGAAGTGGCGGCCGGCTTGGGCCATGACGGCTTCAAGTTCCGGACGAAGAATGGAGCCGCCGAGCACGGTCATGGTGCCTTCGCAGTTGATGACGGTCTTTACTCCAAGCTCTTCGTAGGGGTTGCCGGACTGGCCAAACCCGCTTATCTTGCTGCTGCCCTTCCAGGCGAAGAGCTTTCGCGGCGCCATCAGCGAGCCTGCCATCACTCCGAGACTTCCCAAGAAACTCCGGCGGTTCCACTCAGAACCGAGTCGCATGATCTATGCTCCTTATTGTGTGGCGGGTTTTACTTGCGAGTTTTGTTCCCGGCCTCTATTTACGAACGATTGCAGCGATGCAATTGATTTCCAGCATCGAATTACCAGGCAGTGCGGCCACGGCGACCGTCGTTCGCGCCGGCCCGCCCTTCGGGAAATAGGTTTTGAAAATCTTGTTCATAGGCTCGTAGTACGCAATGTCCGCGAGGTAGACGGTGAGCTGCAAAATGCTGTCCATCGTGCCGCCGCCGGTGATGACCAACTCTTTTACGTTTTGCAGCACTTTTGTTGTGTGACTGTCAATGTCGTCCTTTCCCACCGGCCCATTTGAGTTGGCCCCCTGTCCCGCAATGTAGAGCAGACCATTGTGAGTGATGACGGGAGTGATCATCTGCGTCCCATCAGCCGGCTTGCCGTCACGATTCAGTTTACGTACGCTTGCGTCCCGATTCTTGGCTTCAGCACTTGCCGCCAACAAGCTGCCCATACCGAGGGCAGAAATCCCAGCAGCCAGACGACCCATCAGCATCCTGCGATTAAAAAATGTCGAAGTCATGATCATTCTCCTTGAGTGTTTGCTACCGTGATTTCCGTCGTTCATCGGATCTCATGGGAGTGCAAAACTGAAAATATCACTGCCAGCCGCAATGGCCACATACTGCCTACCCAGAAGCGCATAGCTCATCGGAGAAGCGCTGAAATCCTGCCCCGTGTTGAAGTGCCACACAGGCTTCCCAGTCCGCGCGTCTACCGCTTCGAATGATTGCGCATCGTCGCCGAAGAAAACCAGGCCGCCAGCGGTGGTCATGGTACCGCCACCGGAGTGCCCAGCCCCCGCTTGCGGATAGCGCCAGGCAAACGACCCGCTGCTCAAGTCGTAAGCCACAAGAGTCTTTTGCGCCGTTTCCCCCGGAATTTTCTTCACTCCGGTCGAATAAAAGGTTTTCCCCTCCTCAAAGTTCTGGGGCTTCACCAAGAAGTTCTGACATTCTTCCAAGGCGAGGAAGTAAACAAAATGCGTAGACTCGTTGTAAGAGGGCGCGAACCAGTTGGTGGCGCCCACAAAGCCGGGACATATGCGCGTTCCCTCGGGCGTGGGTTCGAGACCGGATCGGATCGGCCGGCCCTGCGCGTCGATTCCTTTCGCCCAGGTCAGCTTGTTCACGAAAGGGATTGCCGAAAGAAAGTTTCCGTTGATCCGGTCCAGCACATAGATAAACCCATTACGATTTGCCTGCACCAGCAGCTTGCGCGGTTCTCCCTTGTAAGCCGTGTCAATCAGAATCGGTGTTTCGGTTGCGTCGTAGTCAAACAAATCGTGCGGTGTGAATTGGAAGTACCATTTTAACTTGCCGGTATCGGCGTCGAGGGCAAGGACGCAATCGGTATACAGGTTGTCGCCTGGGCGCACGCTCCCGTCGAAGTCAGGGCTGGGATTGCTTGTCGTCCAGAACAATGTGCCGGTGTCAGGATCATAAGTGCCTGGCATCCACGTGGTGCCGCCACCGTGCAAGTACATGTCTCCGGGCCAGCTATCGGATCCGAATTCTCCAGGTGCAGGTATGGTCCAAAAGCGCCACGCCAATTTCCCGCTGGTCGCGTCATACGCGGCGACAAAACCCCGCACCCCATCGTCTCCGCCAGATGTGCCCACGATGACCTTGTCTTTCACCACAAGAGGCGCGGCGGTGGAGCCGTAATTCTTGTTCCAGTCGGCGTAAGCTACATCCCACAGCAGGTGGCCTGAACGTGCGTCCAGACACAGCAAGTGAGCGTTGTCCGTTTGCCGGTACACACGGGAATGCCACACCGCGACTCCCCGACTTAGGTGCCCGGAAGCCTCGTCGATCCGCCCCCCGGAGATCGGCCGGGCACACGGCGGCATCAGGGAGAATGGGACTGGGAAGTCGACGGACATTGGCAATCGCTTTTCTGGCGGGATGCGCCGTCTTGGCGCCAGCCAATAGCCCTCCCCAGGAGTCGAATTCGGCTGTCATTGATGTGCTTCCAGCAGAGCTCGTGGCGCAGCCGCCAGGAGCAAATTGGCTCTCGTACAACGGGGATTTCACGGGGCGCCGCTACAGCAGCCTATCGCAGATCAGCCTCGGTAACGTGGGGCAATTGCGAGCGCAATGGGTATTCCACTCGAGTAATTCGAACCGGCTGGAAGTCACGACGGTGGTGGTAAACGGCATCATGTTCGTAACCGCGGCCAACGACACCTAGGCGGTGGACGCGCGCACCGGACGCGTGATCTGGCACCATGCCTGGCCGGTCTCCGAGGGACGTAACGGAGGACCATCCGGGCACACGAGTCGGGGAGGCGGGGGGGGGCC
>JACXTT010010131.1_pt1 | contig 12768 bp, 12 predicted proteins | sample 9270951 | NCBI WGS metagenome assembly JACXTT01 (sample SAMN15532306, study PRJNA645909) | rock metagenome | isolation source: weathered quartz diorite | place: Puerto Rico | collected 2017-06-21 | reverse complement strand
AAGCTGGTGGCCCAGCAGTTCGGCCGCGAAAAAGCGGGCCTGGTGTTCGGCTGGATTTTCGCGGTCCACCAGCTGGGCGCAGCCACCGCCGCTTTCGGCGCCGGCCGCATCCGCACCCTGATGATGACTTACAACCCGGCCCTGTTCGCGGCCGGTGCGGCATGCCTGCTGGCGGCGGGGATGGCGATGGCGATCCGGCGGCAGCATGTGGCGGCGCCGCTGCCTGTGCCCGTGAAAGCCTAGTTCGACAGGAAGCCGATCACCGCCTCGAAAAATTCGCGGGGCTGCTCGATCCAGGGAAAGTGGCCGCTGCGCTCCAGCACCTGCAAGCGTGAACCGGCAATGCCGGCGTGAATGCGCTGGGCCACGGCGACGGGGCAGAAGGCGTCTTCCTGGCCGACCAGCACGAGGGTCGGTGCGGTGATCGCACCAAGCGTCGCCGCCTGCCCGCCGGGGGCGTCGCGGTCGGCGCCGTAATAGGCGCCGTAGGCCCACAGCGAAGGCGCGTCGCTCATGGTTTTGAGAAGACGGGGCACGCCGACGGTGGGTTCGGCAAAATAGTAGGGCAGGATCGCCAGCAGCAGGTCCGAGAACTCTTCGTCGCTGGTGGGCTTGGCCGACATCAGGCGGGCCAGCGCGGCGCTGTACAGGGGATCGTCGCGGCGGGCGGCGGCGAACTTCTTGAAACTGGCGGCGCTGTCGAAGCCCAGCAGGTCGCTGTCGGCCAGGACCAGGCGCGCGGCCCGCTGCGGCCAGCGCGCCGCAAACGCCATCGCCACGGCGCCCGCGCTGGAGTGGCCCAGCAAGCTCAATTGGTCCAGGCCCCAGTAGCTGCGCAGCGCTTCCAGGTCGGCCGCCATGTGGGCGCTGCCCATGTCGTGCTGGTTGTCGGGACGGCTGGAAGCGCCGTTGCCGCGCGGGTCGCATACCACCAGGGTGAAGTGCGTTTCCAGCGCTTTGAGGCCGTTGCGCAGATAGCCCGAGCCGATGCCCCAGCCGGGCGCCGGCACCACCAGCAGCGGGCCGCTGCCGGACACCGTGTAAGCCAGTTTGAGGCCGTCCAGATCGGCCACGTGCGAGCCCGGGGTCAGGCGTTGTTCGGGTGGGACGGGAGCGGCGGGTGCGGCGAGGTAGTCTTCCATGCGGTCTTGAATATGATCTTGAATGTGGTCCGTGCGATGGTGCGGCGGCGCTCCTTCACCGCGGTTCGTCACCGCGGCCCGTCACTATACGCAATCGGCGCGAAGTCTGCAGGCACGTGCGGCGTTTCAGGCGCCTGCCAGCTTGCCCGCGTGCGGACCGATGTGCTCATACAGGATGATACAGCCGATCGCGATCAGCACGATCCCGCCCACCATCTCGGCCCGCTTGCCGGCAATCGCGCCCAGGCCCCGGCCCACCATCACGCCGATGGTCACCATCACGAAGGTGGAAAAGCCGATCGCCGCGGCGGTGACGGCGATGTCCGCACCTACAAAAGCCAGGCTGGCGCCCACCGCCATGGCGTCGATGCTGGTCGCAAAACCCGTCACGGCCAGGGCCAGGAAGGAATGCGAGGCCGGCTTGCTGTCTTCTTCCTCGTCGGCCTGCAGGCCCGCCACGATCATGCGCAGGCCCAGCACGGTCAACAGGGTAAAAGCGATCCAGTGGTCCCACGCTTCGACGTAGGGCGCGGCGACGTGGCCCAAGGCCCAGCCGATGACGGGGGTGATGCCTTCGATGACGCCGAAGATCAGGCCCGTGCGCAAGGCTTCGCGCAACTGGGGCCGTTGCAGGGCCGCGCCCTTGCCCACCGCGGCGGCAAAGGCATCGGTGGACATGGCGAGCGAGAGGGCGACGGTGGCGGCGAAATTCATCAGGGTGTTGCGGGATGCGCGGTATTGAAACGAGGCGCATTGTACCGGATGTGCCAGCCGCCCTGCTTCAAGATCGGGGTAGCGGTCCGCTGGCGATCGCCTCGTTCAGCGTGGCAGCCATGTCGTCGAGCGAATACGGCTTCGGCAGCAGCTTGAAGCCGTGGCCGGGATTTTTGGCTAGCACATAGCTGTAGCCGCTGGAGAGCACCACCGGCAGGCCGGGATAGCGGGTGCGAATCTGCTCGCCCAGTTCGATGCCGCTCATGCCACCCATGACGACGTCGGAAAACACCAGCGCGTAGCGGCTTGCCCCGTTGGCCAGCAGCTCCAGCGCTTGCTCAGCGCTGCACGCCAGCTCGGCGGCGTAACCCAGTTCGCCCAGGGTTTGCTGCACCGTGTCGGCCACGTCGCTATTGTCTTCCACCACCAGGATGCGCTGGCCTTTGCCGCGCACGATCCCGCCGTCAAGGCCGACGCCGGGCGTGTCCTTGCCGTGGCCGGGCTGCGGCACCCGCGGCAGGTAGAGCGTGAAGGTGGTGCCCACGCCGAGCGCGCTCTCGACGATGATTTCGCCGCCCGACTGCTTGGCGAAGCCGAATACCTGCGACAGGCCCAGGCCCGTGCCTTGTCCCGCGCCCTTGGTAGTGAAGAACGGTTCGAAAATCTGGCCGAGGAATTGCTCGGCGATGCCCACTCCCGTGTCGCTCACGGCGACGGCGACGAACTGGCCCGGTACGGCGGGATTGCCGCGGGCCGGCGGAATCTCGCTGGCGCGCTGCACCGCGATGGAAAGGCGCCCCGTGTGCTGCATGGCGTCGCGCGCATTGACGGCCAGGTTGACCAGGGCCGTGTCGAACTGGCTGGGATCGGCGTCGACGTGGCAATCGACCTCGCCCAGCCGGATGTCGTGGGCGATGCGCGCCCCCGTCAGGCTGGCGATCATTTCGCTGACCATCTCGACGTTGTGGCGCACGTCGAACACCACCGGCTGCAGGGCCTGGCGGCGGGCGAACGCGAGCAGCTGTCCGGTCAGGCGGGTGGCGCGGGTGACCGCATCGGCGATCGCCTCCATGTAGCGGCGGCGCTTGTCGTCGGACAGTGAAACCATGCGCAACAGGTCGATCGAGGTACGCATCACCGCCAGCACATTGTTGAAATCGTGCGCCACGCCGCCCGTCAGCTGGCCGATCGCCTCGAGCTTTTGCGCCTGGCGCAGCGATTCCTCGGCCACCCGCTCGCGCGTGACGTCGCGCGCCACCGCATGCACCAGGCCTTCGTCCGGTACGGCCGTCCAGTTGAGCAGGCGGTATTGGCCATCCTTGCCCCGGTAGCGGTTTTCAAACGCCAGGGTGGGGACGCCGGTGGCCAGCTTGTCCAGTTCGGCGGCGGTACTGGGAACGTCATCGGGGTGGATGATGGCGGCCACGTTGGCGCCCACCATTTCGCTGGCGCTCCAGCCCAGGTGACGCGTGAATGCAGGATTGATGGCGACGATGCGCCCGCCCGTTTCGCACACCAGCATCAATTCCTGCGACAGGGTCCAGATGCGGTCCAGGTCACGCGCGCTGCGCGCTTCGCTCTGTTTGCGCTCCTCGATGTCGGTGGCGGTACCGATCCAGCGACTGATCTCGCCCGCCTGCGAACGCAGGGGAAGCATGCGCACCAGGTGCCAGCGCCAGGTGCCGTCAAAGCGGCGCAGGCGCACTTCGGCGTGGCATTCGGCGCCGGTGGCCATGCTGTGGCGCCAATGCTGCGCGACGGCCGCGCGGTCGGCCTCGATCACGGGCGCGGGAATGGGGGCCTGCGCATGCGCCAAGGCGCGGCCATCTGCTGCCCCATCGAACTGCATCACGCGCGCATTGCACCAGTCGATGCGCCCGTCCGGCGTGACCGTCCACACCTGGTCCGGCAAGGCTTCGGCCAGGGCGCGGAACTGGGCGGCGCTTTCGCGCACCGCTTCTTCGGCGGCGCGCCGTTCGGTGATGTCCTGCGCCACGCCCACCATGTGCTGGGGTGCGCCGTCGGTGGCCGCGATGTTGCCCTCGTAGCCGCCGTGATGCTCGTATTCGGCGCGCCGCGCAATCCAGCGCAGTGCGCCGTCGCTGGCGCGGCGAATGCGGTATTCGACGTCCAGTCGGGCACTCCGGTCGCGCCGGCTGGCCGCCCCCGAGCGGATCGCCGCGTCCTCGGGAATGACCAGCTGCTCCAGTTCCGCAGCCGGCCGCGAAAGCTGATCGGGCAGGCCGAACAGGCGCCAAAAGCCGCTGGTGCCAAAAATCGTGTTGGTGGCGAGGTCGAGGGTGAAAGTGCCGACCCCGCCCGCGTCCTGGGCCCGGTCCAGCTGGCGGCGGGATTCACGCAGGGCCAGTGCGGCGCGGTGTTGTTCGGTACGGTCGCGCAGCATTTTGACGAAGCCGATGGCGGCGCCGTCATCGTCCACCAGCGGCGTCATTTCGCCGGCCGCCCAGAAGCGCTCGCCCGACTGGCGCAGATGCCAGCGCTCACCCGTGTCCACCCCGTTTGCCAGCGCGCTGCGCATCTCCTGCTCGAGCCGGCCGGCGGCCTGGTCGTCGGGTGTGAAGATGGCCGCCGCATGCCGGCCCAACATCGCTTCTTCGGTCCAGCCCAGCAAACGCCGCGCCCCCTCATTCCAGCGCGTCACCAGGCCCTCGAGGTCGATGGCGACGATGGCCGAATCGACGGCCGAGTCGAGAATCTGGCGGTTGCGCATGTCCGCCGCGCGGCGCGCGCCGGTGGCGGCCTCGCGCTCGGCGAGCACGCGCCGCATTGCCGTGTTTTCAATCACCACCGCCAGCACCCCCGCCGTCAGGCCGGCGCCATCGAACACGGGGGAATAATCCAGATTGAACCAGGCCCGGTCCAGCACCCCACCCCGGGTCAAATCAAACGCGATGTCGGTGTAGCTGAGCGACTCGCCCCGGGCCACCCTGGCCAGCACTTCGGCGTTGAAGTCGCGCGCTTCGGGCCAAACCTCCAGCACGCAGCGACCCATTGCGCCGGGATGGCCGGCGCCCACCACGGCGGCGTAACCGTCGTTGTAGATCAGGATGCCGTGTTCGCCCCATAACAGGGTCATGGGCACGGGCGAGCGCAAGACCACGGGCAGCAATGCCAGCAAGTGGTGCGGCCATTGTTCGATCGGGCCAAGCGGCGTAGCGGCCCAGTTCATCGCCAGGATCGCCTTGGCGCAGGACGAGCCGCCGAGCGTGCGCGCAAGGGTGGCAGAGGTATTGGTCATGGGCGCGGCGGTACGGGCGGGAATCTGCATGGTCGGGCTAGATTGTACCGAGTTCCCGTCCCCACGGCGCTGCCGCTGTTCAGATTTTCCCCAACTGGCGGTCGATCGCGGCTCTGGCCCGTTCGCTGCGCTCGCTGTAACGGTCGGTCAGATAATCGCTGCGGTCCCGCAGCAACAGGGTCATCTTGTACAGCTCCTCCATCACATCGACCAGGCGGTCGTAGTAGGCGGAAGGGCGCATGCGGCCGGCCTCGTCGAACTCCTTGTAGGCCATCGGCACCGAGGACTGGTTCGGGATGGTGAACATGCGCATCCAGCGCCCCAGCAGGCGCAAGGTGTTGACGACGTTGAAGGACTGCGATCCACCGCACACCTGCATCACGGCCAGGGTGCGCCCCTGGCTGGGCCGCACCGCCCCCATTTCGAGAGGGATCCAGTCGATCTGGTTTTTCATCACGGCGGTGACGGCGCCGTGCCGTTCCGGGCTGCACCACACCTGGCCTTCCGACCACAGGCACAGCGCGCGCAGTTCAAGCACCTTCGGGTGATCTTCCGCCACGCTCCCCGCCATCGGCAGTTCGTGGGGATTGAAGATGACGACCTCGGCGCCGAAGTGGCGCAGGATGCGCGCACCCTCCTCGACCAGAAAACGGCTGAAGGAGCGCTCGCGCAGGGAGCCGTACAGCATCAGGATGCGGGGCGGATGGGCTGCTGCTTCGCGCAATCCCAGCTTTTCAGGGGTGGGCAGGTCGAGTTGGCCGGGGCGCACATTCGGCAGCTCAGGGATGGACATCGTGCGGTCTCGCAGGCGGGTTGGAAGTGGCAGGCGTGACTGAATACAGCCAGCGGCACAGCGCGGTGGCGCAGGCGGCGCCGGCCAGTTGGGCCAAGATGAAGGCGGGGGCGTCGGCGGGACGGATGCCGGCGAAGCTGTCGCTCAGGCTGCGCGCCAGCGTGACCGCGGGATTGGCGAATGAAGTCGACGCCGTGAACCAGTAGGCCGCCGTGATGTAGCAGGCCAGCGCGGCAGGCGTGGCGGCGGGACGGTTGCGCGAGGAGGCGAGAATCACCGCAAGCAGGCCAAAGGTGGCGACGAATTCGCTGTACCACTGCCCTGCCCCGCTGCGCACCTGCTGCGCCACGCTGAAGGTGGGCAGGCCGAACATGGCGTGGGCGATGGCGACGCCCGCCAGCGCGCCTGCCAGCTGGGTGGCCATGTACAGCAAGGCGCGCTGCATGGGCCAGCGTTCCAGCCAGGCCGCCGCCAGGGTCACCAAGGGATTGAAATGCCCACCCGAGGCGGGTGCGAGCCCGAGGATCAGGGCGTACAGGCCCGTACCGGTGGCGATGGCATTGGCCAGCAGGGCCAGGGCCATATTGCCGCCCGCCAGGCGCTCGGCCATGATGCCGGAGCCGACCACCACGGCCAGTAAAAACGCGCTGCCCAGGCCTTCCGCCGCCAGCTGGCGTGATAGCGTCATGGATGCAGGCGGCCAATGCCGTCCAGGCGCGCCTGCGTCACTTCACCGGGCGGCAGTGCCAGCAGGGCTTCGATGCGGGTGCGCAGGGTGCGATAAGCGAGATCGAAGGCGGCCTCGATCTGCGCTTCGGTGCCGCTGGCGTGAGCGGGATCTGCCACGCCCCAGTGGGTGCGCAGCGCAGGCCCGAGATAGACGGGACAGGTTTCGCCGGCGGCACTGGCGCAGACGGTGACGACGATGTCCGGCACGACCGGCAGGCCATCCCAGGATTTGCTGGCCAGGCCCGCGCTGGCGATGCCCTCGCGCGCCAGCAAGGCCAGCGAACGGGGATGGACGTAGCCCGCCGGATGGCTGCCCGCGCTTTGGGCGTGCCAGCCGGCAGGCGCCAGGTGATTGAAGGTGGCCTCGGCCAGAATGGAGCGGCAGCTGTTGCCGGTGCAAAGAAACAGGATGTTCATCGGCTGGCGCAGTTCGTTGACGCCACGGGAAGGCAGGCGTTGCCGCCGCAGCAGTTGTCGGTCAGGAAGCCGATCAGCGCGCCCATGGCGGCAAAATTGGCGGCGTAGATGATGAAGCGTCCCTGCGGCGTGGCCGTCAGCAGGCCCGCGTGGGCCAGATCTTTCAGGTGGAAGGACAGCGAGGATGGCGCGACACCCAGCGCATCGGCGATCTTGCTGGCGGCCAGTCCTTGCGGTCCCGTTTGCACCAGCAGGCGGAAAATCGCCAGGCGGGTGTCCTGGGCCAGGGCGGCCAGAGCGGTGATGACTTCGGGGGTATCCATGCTGCTGCTACACTTCGATAATAGTGGAAGTATCGTAACAGAGCCGGACTGACACTTCAAGCTTTATTGAAGTGTCGGGCTGTCAAGGCGCCGGCCGCCCGAACACCTGCGCCAGATAAGCCAGAAAAGTGTGATCCGTCGCCATGGTCTTGCCGGGCGAATCGGACAGCTTGGCCACGGGCTGGCCGTTGCTGTTGACCAGTTTCATGACGAGATTGAGGGGCTGCAGGCCGGTGTCGTTGGACAGGTTGGTGCCGATGCCGAAGCCGGTCTGGGTGCGGCCGGCGAAATGGCGGTAGAGCATGAAGGCGGTGGGCAGGTCGAGGCCGTCGGAAAATACCAGGCGCTTGGTCTGGGCGTCGATGCGCAGGCGGGCGTAGTGGGCCAGGGCCTTCTCGCCCCACTCGACCGGGTCGCCCGAATCGTGGCGCAGGCCGTCGAACAGCTTGGCGAAATAGAGGTCGAAGTCGCGCAGGAAGGCGTCCATGCCCACCGTGTCGGTGAGCGCGGTGCCCAGGTCGCCCCGGTATTCCTGCACCCAGTCTTCCAGCGCGGCCGATTGAAAGTCGCGCAGGCGCACGGCGAAGGACTGGAAGGCCTGCATGTATTCGTGGGCCATGGTGCCGATCGGGACCAGATTGTATTTCTTGGCCAGGTAGACATTGGAGGTGCCCTTGAACTGGCGGGGCGCTTCGCGCGCCAGGGTTGCCACCACCTCTTCCTGCCAGGCGCCGGAAAAGCGGCGCCGCACGCCGAAATCGAAAAATTCAAAGGGGTTGCGTTCCTGCGGTTCAGCGCAAAAGGCGGCCAGCTGTTCGATCTTGCCAGCCAGGCGGCGCCGCGCTTCGGAGAGCGCCGCGGCCTGGTCGAAGCGGCGGAAGTACAGTTCGTTGACGATGTAGAGCACGAAAATCTCGAAGCCCATCACGTGGACCAGGGGGCCGCGCGTCTTGATGCACAGCTGTTCGCCCTCGGTCGTCACCTCGATGAACTTGCGCTGGAAGCGGAACACGGTGAGGAAGTCGGCGAAGTCGTCCTTGATGTAGCGTAGCGCCCGCACATAGGCCACCTCGTCTTCGGTGAACGACAGGGTGCACAAATGGTCCAGCTCGGCCTCGACCTCGTCCTTCAACTCGGCCAGGGGGAAGGCCGGCGTGTTGCGGCACAAGAAGGCATATTCCGTCTGGGTGGCGGGATGGCGGTGCAGCAAGGCCTGCCACATGGTGAACTTGTAGAGATCCGTTTCAAGCAGGCTGCGGACGATGGGCATGGCGCTCTTTAAAGATTTGCAATGCCCTATTCTACGGGCTGGCGGCCAGGCGCGTGCGCTCCACCGCCGTCAGCCAGCTGCGTACCCGCTCCGCATCGGCAAAGCGCGACAGCTTGCCTTGCGAGTCCAGGAAAATCATGACGACTGGACGCCCGGCGATGCTGGCCAGCATCACCATGCAGCGGCCTGCCTCGGTGATGTAGCCCGTCTTTTGCAGGGTGATGTCCCAACCGGGATTGGCCACCAGGCTGTTGGAGTTGTGGTACATGGTGGTGCGGCGGCCCTGGGCAATCGCGTATTCGTGGTCGGTGGTGTAGGCGCGGATGATGCTCTGGCCCTGGGCGGCCATTACCAGCTTGGCCAGGTCCTGGGCACTCGACACATTCTCGCTGGACAGTCCGGTGGGCTCGACGTAATGGGTGTGTACCATGCCCAGGCTGGCGGCTCGGCGGTTCATGGCGGCCACAAACGCAGTCAGGCCGCCGGGATAGTTGCGGCCCAGCGCGCTGGCGGCGCGGTTTTCCGAACTCATCAGCGCGATGTGCAGCAGGTCGGCGCGGCGCAGGCTGGTGCCCACCCGCAGGCGTGAGGCGGCGTGCTTGAGCGCGTCGACGTCGGCGTCGGTGACGGCCAGCACCTCTTCCATGTCCTGGCGCGCTTCCAGCACCACCAGGGCCGTCATCAATTTGGTCAGCGAAGCGATCGGGACGACCGCTTCCGCATTCTTTTCATACAGCACCTGCTTGCCGCTGGCGTCGAGAACCAGCACGCTGCTCGAGCGCAGGGCGGCGGGGTGCGCGGCATTGGCCACGGCCGCGCGCGCCTTGTGACGGGCGCCCTGGGCCGCAGCCGGCAGCAGCAGGCAAGCGATAACAACAGCACCGAGGCAGGCGGCGCCGGCGCGGCCCCAGGGTGCGGCGGGCGGCGGGGCGGCGCCCACGCTTACAGCTTGATCTTGCCGTGGTCGGCGGGATCGAGATCGGGACGGCTGCCTGTCACGGCGGCCTTGGCCATTTCAAACATCTGGCTCAGCTTGTTTTCCTTGATGTCCCAGTACTGCACTGTCTTCGACACCACTTTGACCAGCACGACATGAGGATCGTCCTTGCCGTTCGGGAACCAGGCAGCGACCATGGGATTCCACAATTGGTCAATGCGGGCGCGGTCCACCACCCGCTCGGCGACGCCGCTGATGGACACGTAGACGCTGTCGTCCGGCTCGGCAAAGCTGACGTTGACTTTCGGGTTGGGGGCGATGTTCTGCCACAGGTCGGTATTCGAGGAGGTGAAGAACCACAGGGCGCCATCGGCATCGACTTCCTGGTTGGTCATGGGCTGGCTGGTCAGGTGGCCGTGCTGATCGATGGTGGTGAACATGGCGAAGCGGATCGATTTGATCTTGGCGCGCAGTTCCGACACCTGGCTGGCGTGATCGTGTTGGGACATGGGATTTCCTTCACTCAATAGGTTGGTGGTGATTGAAGGAATATTCTGTGCGCCCTGGCCCCTGCGGTCTGTGCGGCTGCGTACGGATCGGATTGTCCTGAACAAAACGAGTGGACGAAACGCTTGCAGCAGCGGGGACTGGCCCTGCGGGCCTGTCCCCATTGTGTACGTTACCGAATTCTGTGACGAGGTCAAAATGGGGACAGGCACCTGACGGCGCCAGTCCCCGGCGTTGAACGAAAAAAAAGCCAGGCATCGCCTGGCTTTCAAAGCTTACTGCGCGGGCGTCGCCGCGGCAGTGTGGTTGATCTTGACCTTGGCCTTTTGCTTCAGCCCTTCCAGGAAGTTATACAGATCCTGCTGGCCGACGGCGTTGTTGATCTGCTCCAGCTCGGCTTTGCGGCGGGCGGGATCGGGGTTGGCGGCCTGGCTGACCTTGACGATGCGGTACACGCCATAGCCCTGGCCAGGCAGGTCGACGCCGACCACGGCGGGCAGCTTGCTGGCGTCGGCCTTCAACACCTCCAGTGCGGCGGGGACGGGAATCGCGGGCGGCTTGGTGCGGCTGACCACCTTGGCGTCGCCAAAACCGGCGGCGTCGACATCCTTGCCGGACTTGACGGCTGCCAGCTTGGCTTCGCCTGCGGCGCGCGCCAGTTTGGCGGCTTCTTCCATCGTGACGCGCTGGCGGATGACGGCGTCCACTTCGGCCAGCGGACGCTTGCTGGCAGGCTTGAAGTCGACCACGCGACCGGCGATCAGGGTGTTGGGACCGGCTTGCACGGGTTCCGTGTTGCGCTTGTTCTTGATGCTGTCGTCGGCGAACAGGGCGGCCACGAATTTCGGATTGGCAAACGGGGCCTGGGCCAGGTTCGGCGCCGGCGTGCGGGTCAGGTTGTCGACCGTTTCAATCTTCAGTTTCAGCTTGTCGGCAGCCGGTTTCAGGCTGTCCGACTGTTCGTACAGGGTGTTGGTGAAGGTTTCAGCCAGTTCAGCAAATTTCTTCGACAGCTTCTGCTTTTTCAGTTCGGCGGCGATCTCGGTCCTGGCTTCTTCCAAAGGTTTGACAGTGGCCGGCTTGTAGGCGGTGATGGTGACGATGTGATAGCCGTATTCGTCGTTGACCAGGTCGCTGACTTCACCTTGCTTGAGCTTGAGCATGGCGTCATACATGGGTTTGCTGAAGGCGTCGGCGCTGACGGGACCAAGATCGCCGCCCAGTTCGGCCGAACCCACGTCTTCCGATTTCGCCTTGGCGATCTTGGCGAAGTCGGCGGGATTCTTGCGTACCTCGGCCAGGATGGCTTCGGCCTTGGCCTTGGCGGCGCTGCGGGCGGCAGCGGGCGCGTCGGGCTTGACGTTTACCAGGATGTGGCTGGCCGTGCGCTGCTCGGGGGTGGAAAAACTCTTGGTGTTGGCCTTGTAGAAAGCGTCCACTTCGGCGTCGCTGACCTGCACCTGGCCCTCCAGCGACTCGGGCGTGAAGACGAGGTACTCGGCCTTCACGCTGGCGGGAATTTCAAACAGCTTGGGGTTCTTGTCGTAGTAGGCCTTGACCATCTCGTCGGTCACCTTCACTTGCGGGACGAACTGGGCGGCGGGGAACAGCATTTCCTGCACTTCCCGTTCCTGGTCGTTCAAATCCGACAGCCGCGTGGTCACGGTGCGGGGCGCAAAAGCGCTGGCCTGGATGGCGCCAGTGAGCTGCTGCACCGTCATGTCGCGGCGCACGCGTGCATCGAGGCCCTGGGTGGTCAAACCCATCGAAGCGGCGGTGGCCTTGTATTCGTCGACGCCACCCTTGAACTGTTCCTGGTAGAACGCGGCCAGCACGGGATCGGTGACGGTGAGATGTTCGCGCGCGATGGTGGCGCTGATGACACGGTCGTTGATGAGATTATCGAGCACGGCCTTGCGCGCTTCCGGCGTATCGAGCATCTTCTGGTCGAATTTGTCGCCCATGGCCTGGCGATAACGGTCGATCTGCGCGCGCTGGGCGTTATCCCATTCCTGCTGGGTGACCTTCTGGCCGTCGACGGTGGCGACCGTGTTGGCGTCGCTGCCCTTGTCGGTGTAGCTCGACACGCCCACGAGGACGAAGGAAGGAACGATCAGGAGCAGCAAAATGCCGTACATCCAGCGCTGGTGATTGCGGATAAATTCAAACATGGTCGACCGATTCTTGGTAAGGGTGCGATTAATTTACACGAAAAAAAAGGCGAACCTCGGTTCGCCTTTCTTCTTTAATGCTGGCGGAGCGGACGGGACTCTCCTACATGCTGCAGGCCGCGAAATCGCTTGCAGGCGATTTCCTTCGATTCCCAAACCGTGTTCCCCGCAGGGGGAACACTCCCAACTACACAATGCTGGCGGAGCGGACGGGACTCGAACCCGCGACCCCCGACGTGACAGGCCGGTATTCTAACCAACTGAACTACCACTCCTTGATTCTGTATCGCGCGTTGCCGCTGCGACGTGTCGTATTTTTCTGACCGCTCATTTGCTGGCGCTTTACAGCGCTTGCATCGAAACAGCGTTGGCGGAGCGGACGGGACTCGAACCCGCGACCCCCGACGTGACAGGCCGGTATTCTAACCAACTGAACTACCACTCCGTAAAATACTTTGCACTACCTGAACGGGTGTCAAGCCGCTCAGCTTCTGGCGATTGTCACC
>JACXTT010010130.1_pt1 | contig 12769 bp, 9 predicted proteins | sample 9270951 | NCBI WGS metagenome assembly JACXTT01 (sample SAMN15532306, study PRJNA645909) | rock metagenome | isolation source: weathered quartz diorite | place: Puerto Rico | collected 2017-06-21 | reverse complement strand
CCCCGGGGTGGTCACGTTGGTGCGCGGTGGGGAAGGCTTACTTGTAGCCTTGTCGAAGCTTCGAGTTGTCGATGACGAAACGATACTTCACGTCGCTCTTGATCTATCTGTCGTAGGCCTCGTTGATCTTCTGGATCGGAATGACCTCGATTTCGGCGGAGATCCCCTTCGCGTCGCAGAAGTCGAGCATCTCCTGGGTCTCCTCGATCCCGCCGATGAGGGAGCCGGCGAGGCTCTTGCGGCCGAAGATGACGCTGAAGGGCGAGACCGACATCGGCTTCTCCGGCACGCCGACGATGCAAAGGGCGCCGTCGCGGCGGACCGCCGCCATGAGCGCGTTCATGTCGTGCTCGGCCGACACCGTGTCGACCACGAAGTCGAGTCGGCCCTTCTGCTTCGCCATCGCCGCCGCGTCCGTCGAGACGACCACCTCGTCGGCGCCGAGGCGCTTTCCGTCTTCGATCTTCTTCGGCGACGTCGTGAAGAGCGTGACCTCCGCGCCGAACGCCTTCGCGAGCTTCACGCCCATGTGACCGAGACCGCCGAGCCCGACGATGCCCACGCGCTGCCCCTTGCCGACCTTCCAGTGACGCAGGGGCGAGAACATCGTGATGCCGGCGCAGAGAAGAGGCGCGGTGGAGGCGGGGTCGAGCTTCGGATCGATCCCGAGCACGAACGCGTCTTCCACCACCACGCGCTCGGAATATCCGCCGTACGTGACCGGCCCGCCGCCGCCGGCGCGATCCTCGCTGTTGTACGTCCACGTGCAGCCGCGCTCGCAGAGCATTTCGAGGCCATCCTTGCACGGCGCGCACTCACGGCATGAGCCGACCATGCATCCGACGCCGACGACGTCACCGACCTTCACCTTCGTGACCGACGCGCCGACGCTCGCGACGCGCCCGACGATTTCGTGGCCCGGGACGCACGGATACGTCGACGGCCCCCACTCGCTGCGCGCCGTGTGGATGTCGGAATGGCACACACCACAGAAGAGGATGTCGATCACGACGTCGTTTTTCCTCGGGTCGCGGCGAGGAATCTCGACCGGACCGAAGGGAGACGTTGCGCTTTGGTTCGCGAAGGCTTTCGTGGCAGGCATGCGCGCACGATAGACTAGAGACGTGAGGCGCGCGCTCGCGATCGTGTGCTTGTTTTTCGGGTGCGGCGCGCAGCCGGTGCCGATCACCGCCGCGCCGAAGACCGCGGTCATCCCCCTCCCCCAGCCGCTCCCCGAGGCCGCGCCGACCTCGCGTCCGCCTACGGCAGAGCTCTCTCCCCCTCCTCTCGTATCGGCGCCCCCGCCGAAGCCCACCCCTCGCCCAGGCGGCTACGCCAACGTCGACCCCGACGACGACCTCGTGGTGGGTCCGCCGGACGTGCGGCCCGACTGCGAGAACGACCTCACTGCCGCGGGCGTGAAGTTCGTGGCGTCGACGCTTCCCGTGCATGTTGCACCCAAATCGAAGATCACGTGCGGCGCGCCGCAGGTGGTCACCTACGTACGCGGGCCCGGCAAGATCGCCTACAGCTCGTCGCCTTTGCTGACGTGCACGATGGCGCTCGCGCTCGCATCGTGGGAGAAGATCCTCCAAGACGAGGCGGAGCGCGTCTTCCGCGCGCGGGTCGCTCGCGTCGTGCACCTCGGCACGTATTCCTGCCGCGAGATCGCGGCGTATCCTGGCTGGGTGAGCGAGCATTCGTACGCGAATGCGATCGACATCGGCTCCTTCGTGCTCGCGGACGGACGCACGATCGAGGTGCTCCGCGACTTCGAGGTGGGCGACGAGCCCCCGAAGAAGGCCGCCGGCGCGTTCCTCCGCAACGTCACCCGGCGTGCGAACGACGAGGATGTGTTCTCGCACGTGCTGACCCCGTTCTTCAACGCCACGCACAAGAACCACTTCCACCTCGACCTCTCACGCTTCCGCGCAGACGGCACGCGACCCCAGACCGATTGAGTCGAACGCGCCGGCCGCGGCCCGATTACTATGGCCGCCGATGAAGCTCCGCGTGCTCGCCGCTGCCGTGGTCGCCGCCGCGGCCGCCGCCTTCGCGGCATGCGCGGACGACATCCCGCAGGGCGATGACTACGTCCCCGATGGGCGCCTCCCCATCGAGCCTGCGTCCGAGCGACGCGACGGCGCCGTGCTCTGCGACGGCGCCGCCTGCGATGCGGGCGCGATCGAGGCGGGCCCCGACCCGCTCGCCGACGCATCGAACCAGCCGACGAACACGTGCGAGACCGCGCGCGCCATCGGCACGATGGCCGGCGACAAGGGCGCTCCTTCGCTGACCGCACAAGGCACGTGCTCCGATTGGGTCAGCTTTCGCGCCACCGAGGACGACTCGAGCCCGCTCGGCGTACCGATGAAGACGAAGCTCACCCTCGTGCCGACCGGCGGCGACTTCGATCTCTTTGCGTATTTCGATCCCGTTCGCGACCTCCCTGCGTGCGCGCGCCCGTTCTCGAGCTCGTACCAGACGGGCACCGCCACCGAGAACGTCTCCCTCACCTGGGGCGAAGGCAGCGTCGCGAACGGAAGCGACGACGGACGCACCATCGACGTGCTCGTGCTCAAAGCGGGCGGCCCCTGCGGTCCCGACGCTGGCAGCTGGAAGCTCACCGCGGAGGGAAACAAGTGATCCGGGAGCTCGTCGTTCGCGCAGCGAAGAGCCGCGCGGTCCAGTTCGTCGTCGTCGGCGCCGTGCTCGCGGCGCTGGCGCCCGCGCAGCGCGAGGATCGCAAGATCACGATCGCCGGCGCGAACGTGGACGACGCTCGCATCGACGACGAGGTCCTCGCGCGCGAGGCGGTGCGCATCGGGCTCGGCACCGACGAGCCGGTCGTTCGCGCGCGCCTCGCGGAGCGCATGCGTTCCGCGCTCGCACAGTCGCTCCCTCCGCCGCGCATCGAAGAAGCCGAGCTCGATCGCGCGCTCGCCGAGGAGATCGGGCGTGCCCCCGAGCGGATGCGCCTGGCCGTATGGTTCGTCTCCCGCGAGCGCAGCGGCGCCGCGACGATCGCCGAGACGTTGGCTCGCGAGGTTCGCGAAGCGAAGCGGAGCGAACCGAGTCTTCTCTCGGGGGCTCGGGGGGCGGAGCCCCCCGAACGAGAGGTCCGTGCCGACCGCGGCGCTGGGCGTGGGCACGGCGATCGCCCGCCCATCCCCGACGACACGACGTGGACCGAAGCCTCGCTCGCCTCGGTAGTGGGGCCGCATGCGGCAGAGGCGGCCGCGAAGACGCCGGTCGGCGCGGTCTCGGATCCGGTCGCGTCGGCGTGGGGGTTCTGGATCTTCGCCCCTCTCGAGCGACGACCTGCGCTCGCGTCCGAGGTGCGCGCCGACGCGGCCGCTCGGCTCGCGCGCGAGAGGAGCGCCGCCGACATCGCGAAGGCCGTGCGACGCCTTCGCAGCTCGTACGACATCGATGTCCGCGCCCCGCGCGTCGACCCCGATCGTTCTCCCGCCCGCGATCGCGCTCCGACGGAAGGAGCGACGAATTGAGGCCGCTGCGTTCGCTCTTCGTCGCGATGACCGTGGTCGTGCTCGCGCTCCTCGCTGGGCGCGTCGCGCACGCGCACGAGCTACGCACGGCGCAGATCGAGATCGAGTCCACCTCGAGCACGTCCGCGCGCATCTCCGCACGCGGCGTCTCCCTCGTTCCTCCGAGCGGCTGCACGTTCGAGACCACGGCGGGCGCTTCGGGAGTCCTCCGCTGCCCGGATGGCATCGCCGGACGCGCGCTCGCGATCCGAGGGCTCGGGGAGCGCGCCGATCTCGCATCGGTCCGCCTCACCGGCTTCGCCGAAGCCGGCAAGGACGACGACGCAAGCGTGGTCACGGCGCGCTCGCCGTGGGTCACCCTCCCTGGCTCCGCGGCTCGCTCGAACGTCGCATTCGTATGGCTCCGCTTCGGCGCCGAGCACGTGCTGTCGGGCATCGACCACGTGCTCTTCATGATCGCGCTGTTCTGGCAGGCGTGGGCATCCGCGAAGGGCCAGCTCCGCACGACGGCGTGGGAGCTCGCGCGCACGGCCACCGCGTTCACCGTCGCGCACAGCCTCACGCTCGTGGGCACGGTGCTGGGCGTGCTCCACGTACACGCGGCCGTCGCCGAGGCGCTCATCGCATGGAGCCTCGTGCTCGTCGCGCTCGATCTTCCGCGTACCAGCGGCGTCGACTCCACGAAAGGCCCGACGAGTCGCGCCGCGCTCGCCGCCGCGTTTGGCCTCGTTCACGGGCTCGGGTTCGCGAGCGGGCTCGCCGACACCCGCCTGCCCGAGGGCGCGCGCATGACGGCGCTCCTCGCGTTCAATGCCGGCGTGGAGGTTGGCCAGGCGTTCGTGTTCGCGGCGTGCATCGCGTCCGTGGCCGTGATCGCGAAGGCGCCACGCATTCCCTTGCGAATCGCCTCGGCGTCGGCCTACGTCGTCGGGATCGCCGGCTCCGCCATGTTCGTGAACCGCGTCGTCTTGCTCTTCCGTGGGTGAAGGATCCGAATGCGCATCGCATCCAGAAAACGCTTCCGTGCTTCCGCCGCCCTCGCGCTCGCGTTCGGTCTCGTCGCCCCGACCGCAGCGCGCGCGGACGAGAACGCCGACGACAACCGCCCGCGGAGGAAGGAGCCCGCGAAGACCGAGCCGGCGCAAGCCGACCCCGCGAAGGCCGATCCGACGAAGCCGGACCCGAGCATCCCTCGCCCCGACACGATGCAGCCCACGCAGTCGCAGCCCGGACCGCAGTCGTCGTCGAAGGCGAAGAGCCTCTGGGAGCTGTCGCCCTGCGGCTACATCCGCTTCGGGTACGACCACACGTTCAAGGACGACCGCTACGAGTTCGTCGGTCGCAACAACGGCTTCGTCTTGCGCGGCGCGCGCGTCGGTCTCGATGGAAAGTTCGTCCCACTGAACATCACGTGGCGCATCTCGATCGAAGGCGCCTCCGACGTGCTCACGCAACCGAACACGCCGCAAGGAACGCTCAGCGTTCGGCTGCGCGACGCGTTCGCTCGCTGGGATCCGTTTCCGTTCATCGGCATCCAGGCCGGTCAGTTCAAGGCACCTTTCCAAGAAGAGGAGTTGAAGGGCGCCAACACGTTGCTCTTCGTGTCGCGTGCGGTCGGCGTCGACGGCGTGCCGCCGGGCCGCGGCCTCGAGACGCCGGGCATCCAGCTCGATCGACAGGTCGGCGTGATGCTCTCGCCATCGGAGCCGATCGGCGGCGACGTGGCCGCTGCGTACTACCTCATGGTGATGAACGGCAACGGCTCCAACCAGCTGCTCGACGACAACGGCAAGTTCGGCATCGTCGGCCGCACCGAGCTCGGCATCTACGAATACGTGCGCCTCGGCGCGGCGCTCTTCCACAACACGCGCACGGTGGGCGATCCACCGAACCTCTACAACGAAGAGGACTTCGGTCTCACGGGAGACCTCACGGTGAAGGTGGCTGGCCTCAGCGTGCTCGGCGCGGTCACGCGCCTCCGCACGGTGTTCCCCACGGTGGGCACGAGCGCGCGCGCCCAGCTCGCCTTCCACGGCCAGGCCGGCTACCGCATCGAGCTCCCGTACTCGTTCGTGATGCCCGCCTACCGCTATGCGTATTTCCACCCGTGGCAGGACGGCGGCGGCGCCGGCTTCGATCAGTTCAAGCTCCAGTACCACACGTTCGGCATCCGCACGGGCCTCACGAAGCTCCCGGTGCAAGCGTGGATCAACTACACGCTCACGGTCGAGGAGACGGGCCGCAAGCTCGGCAACGATCGCATCGAGATCCTCGGCCAGGTGACCTTCTGATGAAGCGTCTCGCCGCGACCGCCATCGCCGCTCTCCTCGTCGCCGCCGTGAATCCGGGCTGCGCGGGCGAAGACAGCTCGGTCTCTGCGAAGAAGATCACGAGCCGCGTGCAGCTCGTCGGCGGCGATCGCTCGCTCGGCGACGTCGGCGACTTCCTCATCGAGAACGAGAAGGTCCGCGCGGTCATCCAGGGCCCCGGCTTCTCGCGCGGCTTCGGCGTGTATGGAGGCAGCCTCATCGACGCCGATTTGCGCCGTCCCAAGGAGACCGGCACGAGCGGTGAGCCGCTCGGCAACGATCAGTTCGGCGAGCTCTTCCCTGCGTTCTTCATCCAAGCCGTGAACGTCGACAAGGTCGACGTGACCGACGACGGCTCGAAGGGCGACGTCGCGCGCATCACCGCGAGCGGCGAGGCCGGCGACTTCCTCGAGCTCGCCGCCATCTTGAACCGCGCGGTCACCGGCTCGAACCTCGATTTCCAGTCGCTCACGAGCCAGCCGCAGATCCACTACGAGACCGTCTACGAGGTGGAGTCGCAGAAGCCTTGGATCAAGATCCGCTTCAAGGTGACGAACATCTCGGGCAAGACGCTCAAGTTTCCCTCCGACCTCTCGACCGATCTGCTCGGCCTCGCCGGGCTGCCGGTGGGCGGCTTCAAGGTCCCCGTGGGAGACGTGGCGCTGTTCGGCGCCACGAGCCACGTGTGGATCCCGGGCATCGGCTACGACTCGCGGTTCGGCCTCGAGGACTCGTACGCGAAGAAGATCGATTTCCCCGCGTTTCCCGGGGTGCTCGCCGAGTTCGTCGCGTCGAGCGGCGACGGCGCGAGCTACCTACTCGCGGTCGAAGGGAGCGACCGCAGCTTCGTGCTCTCGAACCGCGAGAAGTACGACGACGGGAGCGTGCCGATCGACAAGACCACGATGCTCGTTCCCTTCAGCGCGAGCTCGTTCCTGGGCATCTTCCACGACACGGCGCCGCCGCAGCTGGCTCCGAAAGAGTCGTTCGAGACCGTGAAGTACTTCGTGATCGGCGCGGGCGACGTCGGCTCCGTGCTCGACGGCTACTACGAGCTGCGCGGTAAGATCACGGGGCGCTTCGGCGGGCAGGTCTACGACGACACCACGAATCAACCGTCGGTCGGCACGAGGGTGCTCGTCTACCAGCGCAGCCCGAAGGGTCGCCGCATCTTCTCCGAGTACGACGTGCGCGAACGCGGCTCCTTCGGCGGCACGCTCGCGCCGGGCGCGTATTCGCTCCGCGTGCAGGGGAAGGGCCGTCCGCTCGGCCCGTTCATCGACTTCGACGTGATCGCGGGCCAGACCACGTCGGTGCGCACCACGAGCACGCCCGCCGGCCGCATCAAGGTGCGCGTGGTCGACGTCGAAGGTCACCCGCTCCCGGCAAAGAGCACCGCGATCGGCATCTACGGCGCCGACTTCGCCGGCAAGCTCACGCGCACGTTCCTCTTCGATCTGCAGTGCGGCGAGTCGTTCCGCTCCACCGAGCTCGTCGACGACGATCCCGCGCGGCCCGAGACGCGCCAGTACATCGAGACGATCGGCTTCACGAAGCAAGGCGAGACCACCCTGGTGGTGCGGCCGGGCCACTACCGCGTGGTGTCGAGCCGCGGCCCCGAGTGGAACCTCCAGTCGACCGAGGTCGACGTCGGTCCCGATCAGACGCGCTCGATCACCCATCTGCTGACGCACGTGATGGATACGACCGGATGGATCGCCGGCGACATGCACGTCCACTCCAAGAACAGCATCGACTCGCAGATGACGCTCGACGAACGCGTCCAAGCGCTCGCGGCGGAGGGCGTGGAGTGGGCCGTGTCGACCGATCACAACTACGTGACAGACTACGGCCCGTACATCGCGCGCAACGATCTCATCCCGTGGCTCTACGGCATGGTCGGCGTGGAGATGACCACGCTCGAGTCAGGCCACTACAACGGCTATCCGCTCCGCTACGAGCTCGGGCCCGTCACGCACGGCGCCTTCGAGTGGGCGGCGCGTCCGCCCGGCGACGTCTTCGATGACCTCCGCAAGCTCGGGAGCCTCGGTCCGCAGAAGACGATCGTGCAAGTGAACCACCCGCGCGACGGCGTGCTCGGCTACTTCGCGCAGTACAATCGCTCCCCGTACACGGGCGAGGAGTCGGCGCCCACGCTCGTGCAACAGGTCGTTGCGCCCAAGGGCAAAGCGTTCCGCACGAAAGAAGGCAAGACGACGTTCTCGATGGGCTTCGACGCGCTCGAGATCGCGAACGGGAAGCTCTTCTGGGAGCTGCACCACTATCGTGTGCCGGACGCGCTCCCGCGCGGCGATCTCCCCTCGGCGATCTCGCCCGCCGGCACGATCCTCAAGAAGGCGAACGGCGAGCCCGGCTTCCCAGGCGCGATCGAGGACTGGTTCAATCTCTTGAACCTCGGGCATCGCTTCATCGGCGTGGGCACCGGTGACACGCACTACGGCGAAGACGAGGCGGGACAGTTCCGCACGATGGTCTTCGTCGGCGATGATCGCCCGTCGGCGCTCACCGACGAGCGCATCGTCGACGCGATGCGCGCGGGGCGCGTGGTCGCCACGAACGCGCCGCTCCTCGACTTCTACGTCGACGACCCGAAAGACGGCTCGATGGGAAAGACGATCCGCGCGAACGCCGGCCGCGTGTCGATCGGCTATCACCTCACGTCCGCGCAGTTCGCGAGCGTGGCGCGCATCAACGTGTGGCGCAACGGCGTCATCGCGAAGATCATCGACGTCGATCCGGATCGCGATCTCGCGCTTCGTCCGATCGACGCGAAGGTCGATCTCGATCTCGCGAAGGACGCCGCCGGCGCGCCGATCGACACGTGGTTCGTGCTCGAGGCCGTGGGCTATCGAAGCATGTTCCCTCAAGTCCGCCCCCACGAGGTGCCGCCCGTGCTCCTCACCGAGGCCATCGCGACGCTCGCCGGACCGCTCGGCCTCGGCGGCGACGAGTTCGGCGCGCTCCGTCCACCGGAGTGGTTCCCGGTGACGGCGTTCGCGATCACGAACCCCGTATGGGTGACGACGCACGACGGCGCCTTCAGGCCGCCCGGCGTCGTTCCGCTCGAAATCCTCGACCGACCCGAAAACGATCCGAAGATGCAAGCGTTCGTCTATCCGCAGTCGACCGTGCGCGTCCCCAAGAAGCGCGCGACGATCTCGGAGAGCCGCCCCACCGATCGCTTCGAAGCGCGCGGGCACGTACCCCTCTTCTATCCGCGCGGCGACAATGGGCTCGACGTGCGGAAGGCGCTGTCCCGATACGGACACTTGGCCGGTCACACCGATTGATCTGAGGCTTTCTGGATCCATCAGACGACGCCTATCCGGCTCGGCTGAGCGGAATTTTACGAGACATTTCGTTCTCTTATTTCGGCATGCTCCGTGCACCTACACGTAGGTGGAGGACCTCCACCCATGCGCCTGCTCCCGCTGCTCTGCGCAACCGCGGTCGCCGTCTCTGCGCTGCACTGCTCCTCGGAAGAGCCCGCGCCGAAGGCCGACGACAAGGTCATCGAGAGCCATCCAGGCGCGCTCGTGATCACGAGCCCCGCGCGCGCGGCGTTCATCGCCAACGACGTCGACGTCGTCGAGGTGAAAGGCACCGGCGCGACGCGCGCGCTCACGATCAACGGCGTCAGCGCCGACGTCTCGGACGACGGAAGCTTCACCGCGAAGGTGAAGCCCGAAGCGGGCCTCAACCTCGTCGTCGCCGTCGACGGCGAGTCGCGCACCGAGTCTCCGTTCCTCTACGGCAAGTTCGTCTCGATGGCCACGCCGGTCCCGCACGCGATCGCGCTCGACGTCGGCGCGAACGGCATCGCGCTCCCCGCGCCTGCCGCGAGCCTCACGTCCGTCGCGAACATGGCGCTCGAGAAGCGCGACCTGCTCGCGGCATTCAAGGGTCAGAGCTTCACCGGCACGGTGACCGGCGCGACCTGGAAGTTCGAAGTGACGAGCGGCCACAACGGCGCCGCGACGGTGGGAATGACCTCGGTCGCGAAGGGCATCGCCGCCGACGCCACGATCAAGGACGTGATCGTCGACGGACGCCTCACGCTCGGCGCGCTCGGTCTCACCTATGCGCGCGACGTTCGCATCACCGTCACGTCGGCGAAGGTCACCGGCAACGTCGAGATCGACGTCGACGAGGTGAAGGGATCGCTCGGCGCGGCGATGCCCGCCGCGGAGGCGAAGCTCGACGGCTTCAAGTTCGACACCGACAACGCAGGCTTCCCCTGCTGCGTCGACTCCATCCTCACCGGTTACATCAAGCCGAAGGTCGAGGAGGCGATCCGCGATGGCATCCGCGATCAGCTGCCGAAGATGCTCCAGGTCACGCTCGACGGCGTGGGCATCCCGAAGGAGCTCGATCTCTCCGCCACGCTCCTCAAGACCAAGCTCCCCATCGCCACGCGCTTCGACGGCGGCGATTTCGACCTCGCGGGCGGCACCCTCACCGCCGCGCTGAAGTTCGGCGGTCCGTTCGCAGGCGACGCCCCCGGCGCGAAGGCGCCTGGCTGGCTCACGTTCGGGAAGCCGTATGCCGCCGCCTCGCCGCGCCCCGCGGTGATCGGCGTGTCGTTCGCGCTCGACGCGGTGAACCAGCTCCTCTTCTCGCTCTGGGGCACGGGCGCGGTGAGCCTCACCACGCCGGCGCCCTTCGAGGGCAAGCTCACGCCGAACCTTCCGCCGATCGTCTCAATATCCGACAGCGGCAAGCTCCGCATCGGCCTCGGCGAGGTCGTGCTGCAGCGTACGGGCGCACCGAAGCCGCTCTGCGCGGTGACGATCATCGGCGACGTGTCGGCGACCGGCGACAAGGACGCCCTCGTGCTCGGCCTCGACGGCGAGCCCACGATCTCGATCACCTGGCTCGCCGACGACGACAGCTCGAGCGGCAAGAACCTGATCGCGGCCGCCGCGAAGGACCAGCTCGGAAAGTTCCTCAAGCCGTTCCGTATCCCGATCCCGAAGTTCGCGCTCGGCGCGCTCGGTGGCGGCCTGACCGGCCAGTCGCTCGCGATCCAGTCGCCGAGCGTGACGGTCGACAAGAAGAACGCGCGCATCTCCGCGGCCGGCGCGATGATGATCACGAAGTGATCAAACACGTAGCGCGCCTCGGCGTCGTCCTCTTCGTCCTCTTCGTTGCCTGCTCCAAGAAGAGCGACGACATCGTCGTCGGGTCGTACCTCTCCCTCTCCGGGTCCGACTCGGCGTTCGGGATCGACTCGAAGGAAGGCATCGATCTCGCGATCGCAGAGGTGAACGCGGCGGGCGGCGTGAAGGGCCGCCCGATCAGGCTCATCTACGAGGACGACAAGTCGCTCACGAACGAGGCCTCGCAGGCCGTGCGCAAGCTCGTCGATCGCGATCACGTCGTCGCGCCCCTCGGTTACGCGGCTTCGGGGCGTTGGCTCGTGGGCGGCCTGATCGCCAACACCAGTCAGGTGCCGATGATCACGCCTTCGTCCACGGCGGTCGACGTCACGAAGGGACGCGAGTGGGTCTTCCGCGCCTGCTTCACCGACGACACCCAGGGCGAAGCCGCGGCGCGCTTCGTGAAGGAGGAGCTGAAGAAGACGAAGGTGGGCATCTTCTATGCGGCGCAGGACACGTATTCGTCCGGCCTCGCGAAGAGCTTCCGCGAGGAGCTCGGGCGGCTCGGCGGCGCGATCGTGGTCGATCGCGGGTACCAGAAGGGGGAGACGAGCTTTCGCACGCACCTCGCGGCCCTCCAGGCCGCGCAGCCCGACGTGATCTTCGTACCGAACTACTACAACGAGATGGTCACCATCGCGCGGCAGGCCAAGGAGCTCGGCATGCCCGGCTCGCTCTTCGTGGGCGGTGACGGTTGGGATGCTTCGAATCTCCTCGAAGGCGCGGGCGCGGAGCTCGAAGGCGCGTACTTCACGAACCACTACGCACCCGACGTGCCATGGCCGCGCGCAAAACACTTCCTCGAGGCCTACCGCGCCAAGTACGGTCGCGACCCCACCAGCGGAAACGCGCAGGGCTACGATGCCGCACGTCTCTTGGTCGACGCGATGACGCGCGCCCCCGAGATCTCGCGCGCGGCCATCAAGAAGGCGCTCGCCGAGACGAAGGACTTCGAAGGGGCGACCGGCACGATGACGCTCGACGCCAATCGCAACCCGAAGAAGCCGGTGGTGGTCGTGCGCATCAAGGACCGACGCTTCACGTACGCGATGCAGCTCGCGAACAAGTAGGGCTATCATCGAAGGTCACGCATGTCGGAATCGAACCGGCCGCCTCAGCCGCGCCCATCCGTGCCGCGCCCGAGCCGTCCCCCGGCCTCGAGCCCTGGTGACGCCGACTCGCGCGCGGCCCCGCCGCTCGGTCCGTCCGAAGCCTCCAGCGATCCGCTCGCAGACGACGAGGTGCGCGGTCCGAAGGGGCATCTCGGGACCGTGCCGATGCGGCCGCTCATCGACATCGCGCAGCCGCGCGTCACGCTCACCGTCGAGAAAGACGGCGAGGCCGCGGCCGATCGCACGGCGGTGCACGACGACGTCGTTCGCATCGGAACGCACCCTTCGAACGACATCGCGCTCGAGGACAAGGCCGTGTCGCGCTTCCACTGCCGGCTCGTGCCCGATGCGCTCGGGTGGCGACTCGAGGATCTGGGCTCCACGAACGGCACGTTCGTGAACGACCTCCGGATCCTCAAGGCGCTGCTCCCGCCCGAGGCGGTGCTGCGCATCGGCGAGTCGATCATCCGGATCCGCGCCACGGCGGGCGAGCGCGAGCTCGTGCCGCAGATGCCGAAGTTCGGATCGCTCACCGGCACCGGCCGCTCGATGCGCAAGCTCTTCGCGGTGCTCGAGAAGGTCGCCGGCAGCGAGATCAATTGCTTCATCCACGGCGAGAGCGGCACGGGCAAGGAGCTCGTGGCCACGGAGATCGTCCA
>JACXTT010010129.1_pt1 | contig 12769 bp, 10 predicted proteins | sample 9270951 | NCBI WGS metagenome assembly JACXTT01 (sample SAMN15532306, study PRJNA645909) | rock metagenome | isolation source: weathered quartz diorite | place: Puerto Rico | collected 2017-06-21 | reverse complement strand
AAAATCGACGCTGTCGCATTGATGGTCATCGACGTAGAAATCGTCGTCAGGTCGATGCCATCGAACAGCCGTTGCATGTCTTCGATGGAATCAATCGCGACGCCCACTTTGCCGACTTCGCCCATGGCCAGCGGATTGTCGGAATCGAGACCGATCTGCGTCGGCAGGTCGAACGCCACCGACAGACCCGTCGTCCCATTCGCCAGCAGGTACTTGTAGCGTTTGTTGGATTCCTTAGCATCGCCCATGCCGGCGTACTGGCGCATGGTCCACAGACGGCCGCGGTACATCGTTGCCTGAACGCCACGCGTGAACGGGAACTCTCCCGGATAGCCAACGTCGCGGTCGTAGTCCCACTCCGCCAGGTCGCTTGCCGTGTACAGAGGATGAACTGGAATGTGAGAGGAAGTCTGCTGCTCAGAGGCCTGGGGCTTGAACTTGGAGGCGGGCGCGTCAGCCTTAGCGTTATTGCTCATGACGAAAACCTCCTAACCACAAGGGGCACGAAGGTGCACGGGGGAATCCCGAGGGATTTCTTTCGTCTACCTCCGTGTCCCCCGTGGTTCAAGCTTTTCCTCGGCATCGCCGTGCTCTAGTTCTTTTTCCGCACCCTCCAAAATGAACTCACCCCAAACCACGCGAAGGTTGCGGTAAAACACGCCGCCAGGATCACCCGCGCGAGCCCCTCCGCCTGCCCTGCCTGATACTTCGCGTATTCGCGAAAGCCCGCAATGCCGCCGATCGCGGCCAACGCAAGGAATGTGAATCCAGTTACTTCCAGCCAGAGCTGGTGAGTCACTCGGCCGAACGATCTCGCCGTCGCTTGTACTCCGCTCAACACCGCGGCGCCGGTCCGGGAGCGCCACACTTGCCGCGCCGCTACCCGCGCCACCACCCCGATCTTATTCAATGTCGAGAGCTTAACCACGGGTCGATTTTAGCAGTGGGCGGGCGTACAATGCTCAGGAGCCACATCACCGCGGTGTGTGACTTGGGCCACGCCGCGTTCCGTTTCCCGGGGGGTTTCGTGGATCCTCAACTGAAGCAACTGATGAAGGAACTGGGCGAAGCCATCAACGAGTCGCTGGCCGACTCCGAGCAGATTGCCGAAGTTGTCGCCCGCATCAAGGAAGGCGGCTACGACATTTTCCTTGTCCTCGAAGCCACTATCGGAGTGAGCAAGCAAGGCGTCCCCGGCAGCGACAAGACTTCTCTCGTGTCCACGCTCAGCACGAATCCCGAATTAAAAGTCAGCGATCAAGACCTGAAATTCCTCAAATCCCTCCGCATCAAGATCGAAGAAGAAGAGGAAGAAGTCGAGTAGGATTCAAGCTGGCAGCTCTCAGCTCTCAGGAACACACTTCAATCGTGCTCAAAATCCTCTGCGTCACCGGCCCTCCAGCCCCGATTTTCCTGCCCCCTGCCCCCTGCAAACTGCCCCGTGCTCTCTGTGCAATTTCATCCGACCCGCCTGCCAAAATTTCCCTCGGCGGGTAGGAAAAACTTTGCAAGCATGCCCTTCTAATCTGCTAGGATGGAGATTATCCAACATAAGTCGCTGCTTACCAGCATCTTACCCTTAAGAGCAGCGGTCGGAAGTGGCCTTCCGCGTGCAAACCACGAGGTAGAAGTGACTTCCCCCGACCCGTCTCCAGGAGTGTGCTGAAAGCTGTTTGGAGTTCTTTTCGGCAGGAGTTGAACATTTCGCTTGGCGGGCGCTCCTTAGGCCAGCCAATAGGGGTAGTGACCATGGATTCGCAGGCTTCGCAGTTGACCCTAGGCCTTCTTCCTGAACGCCGCACTCCGTGGGGGAAGTTTGCTTTCAGTTTTGGAGTGCAGTCCCTGGTCGTGGTCTTCATCCTCGTCGCCACTGTGCTGTACGGGGATGTTCTGGAATTGCCGGAGCACGATTATCATTTCATCAGCCTGGTCAACACTCCGCCGCCGGTTCCGCAGAAACCAGCCCCGGTGCGCAACTTCCCTACCCCGAAAGTAGTTGAACCGGTAACGCCGCGGCCCGAAGCTCTGCGTGTGCCCAAGGAATTGGTCGCTGCCAAGAAAGAAGTGCCAGAGGTGCAGGCGCCAAAAGTAGAGTTGGCCGCCAAGCTCGATCGCCTGCCTGATTCCAAGCCGGTGATGCCGAGGCAAATGGTCAAGACGAATGTGTTCTCCACGGGCAGTTCGGCGACGCCCAACATGGCCGCCGCGCCCGCAAAAGTCCAGACTGGCGGACTGGGTGATCCCAACGGCGTGCCGGCTCGCGACAACCACGGACGCCCGATTACGATCGCTAAACTAGGCTCTTTCGACATGCCCGGCGGCCCCGGCAACGGTAATGGCACCGGCGGAGCGAAGGGTTTGCGCGGCGTGGTCGCCAGTGCCGGCTTCGGTAACGGCGTCGCTACCGGCGACGATTCCGGTCGCGTCTCTGCCTCACGTGGCACGGTCCGGCAGGGCGGCTTCGGAGACGCCGACGTGCTAACCGCTCCCCAGCCCAAGCCCCGTTCCACCGAGCCTGTTACCAAAACGATTCAGGCCGAGATCACATTCAAGCCCCGTCCGGTTTACACTGAAGAAGGACGTCGCCTAAAAATCGAAGGCGAGGTTCTGCTGGAAGTGGTCTTTACCGCAACCGGTCAGGTCCGCATACAGCGGGTCGTGCAGGGCCTGGGTCATGGACTGGATGAGTCGGCAATTCGCGCCGCAGAAAAGATTCAGTTCAAGCCCGCCCTGAAGGATGGCCAGCCGACAGATTTTCCGGCTGTACTCCATATCGTGTTCGAACTCGCATCCTAGGTAGAATGAAACAAAACAATATGTTGCGCCCCCATTTTGTGCTTTGCACTGTCCTCCCCGTGTTTCTCTGCGTCCTCACGCCGTTCGCTCAAGCTCCGCCGGCGGCAGCGCCACAGCTTTCCACCCGCGATGCCGCCGCGCAGCAAGCTGCGACCGCTGCCGCCAGCTTCGATCAGGTGATCGATCGTGCCGTCGAACGCGAGCACTTCTTCATCGCGCAGATGCGGCAGCTGCATCCGCTGGTCGAGACCTACCTCCAGAATCTGAAAGTAGACAAAGATCTGAATTTGACCGTCCCCTCCAGCGACCTTTACTTCCTGGGCCGTCTCGATATGAGTAACGGCACCGACGACCGGACTTTTTCCAGTCCGACCACCGGTGGCCTGGGCAAGCGCATGCTCAGCAAGTTGGGCAGCGTTTACACCATGAGGTTTCTGCCCCTGGGCTTTGCGCAGATGGTGGTAATGGACGAGGATTTTCAGCGTAAGTATTACGACTTCACCTTCGTGCGCCGCGAATTTCTCGGCGAATTACGCTGCATCGTGCTGGATGTCGCCCCGAAGAAGGACGCCGGCAAAGGGCGCTTCCTGGGCCGCATCTGGGTGGAAGATCAGGACTACAACATCGTCCGCTTCAACGGCACGTATTATCCGCATCCGCGTTCCAGCTACTACTTGCACTTCGACAGTTGGCGCATGAACATGCGCCCCGGCGTGTGGCTTCCCGCCTTTGTGTATTCCGAAGAATCGGACCTCAAGTACCGCATCGGCCAGACCCTGCATTACAAAGCGCAGACGCGCCTCTGGGGTTACAACCTGAAAGATCTGCGTCGCAGCTCCGAATTCACGGAAATCACGGTCGACGCCCCGCAGTCCGTGCAGGATCAGAGCCAGAAAGCGCAGGACGCTACTCCCATCGAAGCCCAACGGGCCTGGGAGCGTCAGGCCGAGATTAACGTGGTCGATCGCCTGCAACAGATCGGGTTGCTCGCGCCCGAGGGCGAGATCGACAAAGTTCTGCAAACTGTCGTCAACAACGTGATGATCACCAACAACCTCGATATTCAACCCGAGGTACATTGCCGCGTCCTGATGACGACCCCGCTCGAGTCTTTTACCATCGGACACACCATCGTGATGAGCCGCGGCATGGTGGACGTCCTGCCGGACGAAGCCTCGCTCGCTATGGTGTTGACGCACGAGCTGGCGCACATCGTTCTCGGTCACAAACTGGATACCAAGCTCGCCTTCAACGACCGGATGTTCTTTCCGGACGAGCGCACGTTCGAGCGCATGGATTTCGCCCGCGACAAGGGCGAAGAGGAAGCGGCTGACAAGAAAGCGCTTGAATTGATCAACAACTCTCCCTACAAGGACAAGATGGCCACACCGGGCTTGTTCCTCAAGGCGGTGCAAGCGCGTGCGCCACAGCTCAAGAACTTGATCCGGCCACACCTCGGCGACAGTCTTCTCAATGGCGACGCCATCCGCATGTCTCCGCTGATGACCGCCTCGCCTGCCTTCGACCTGAAGAAGACCGACCAGATTGCTGCCTTGCCCCTCGGCGGCCGCGTGAGAGTCGATCCCTGGAGCAATCGTCTCGAACTCATCAAGACCAAACCGGTGGCACTGAATTCACCCGCCGAGAAGATGCCCTTCGAGGTCACGCCCTTCTCCCAATTTCTGACGAGGTTCGGCGCCACGGCTCCAGTTCCCGAAAAGGCTCCCGAGAAAACCGCAGCCCAGACTCCCTCCGGTCAGTAGAGGGGGGAATCGTTGCGGTGAGATTTCAAGCGGTAACCCGCGGCCCTGCTGCGAGTGACAAGTTGGCCCGAGGCGCGAACAGAAGAGTCGATTCGTGACGTGAAGCAGGGGAAGTGCGGACAGGGCAAAAGCGGGGGGATGTTTCGCTATTGCGACATCTGGCTCTGCACTTGCGAGAACACGTTGTTGGCGTTGCCACCGATCAAGCGAACCGTGCCGATCACGATCACAAGAATCACCGCCAGCATCACCGCGTATTCCGCGACGTCCTGTCCGTGATCCTCAGTCCAAAGTTGACGAATCGTTGCAATCACTGTAGTCCCCCAAGGCGACACTCGCACCCCTTCTTGCCAGGACGCACAACACTCCGGTGTCGACTAGGTACAAGGGTATCGCCGAGAAACACAACTACCCAATAGCACGGCAGTGGCACCGCATGGCACTTTAGTGCCCCTGGCGGTTACCCGGAAATCCCCAGTGCTCTCTAAACAATTGATTAGACGATGGTTTTGAGAGGTAGACCCTGGTTAACCGCAAACAGCGCCAACTCCAGACGGGTAGAAACCCCTAGTTTATCGAAGATGTTACTCAGGTGGTGTTTGACCGTATCCTCGCTGATCTTGAAGTATTCCGCGATCTCGCGGTTGGCATAGCCCGCCACCACTGCCGAAACAATCTCCAACTCCCGAGGAGTCAACCCGAACTTTTTCTGCTTCGATTCCTCACTCGAGCTCTGCATCAGGTTGCGGAGGTATTGCACCAGATTCGACACACTGTCGCGTCCCACCCAGTACTCTCCTGACATGACGGCGTGAATACTCTTCAGCAGGAGTTGCGTAGCCGAGTCTTTCAGGACGACGCCGCGCGCGCCCAGTTGCAGCGCCTCGACGACCTGCTTCTTTTCCGCGGCTGCGGTCAGCAGAATGATACGCACCGACCCTGCCCCGCTGCTCGTGCTCAGATCGCGCAGCGCGTCCAGTCCAGTATGGTGCGGCATGGCCAGATCCAGGAGAAGGATATCGGGCTTGATTTCGGTGGCCAGCTTCACGGCCTCCCGGCCGTCGCAAGCCTCGCCCACCACTTTCATATCCGGCTCGGTTTCGAGTAGACGCCGTAACCCATCGCGGAAAATGGGATGATCGTCGGCGATGACAATGCGGATGGAACGGTTTTGTCTATCCATGGTTCGTCTTCCGCGCGGGCGGGATACGTACTTCCACCCTCGCACCGTGTCCCGGATTTGATTCTATCGTGAGTTCGCCCGCAAGTAACCGTACCCTTTCACGAATGATCGCGGGGCCCTTGCCCGTCGTTGCCAGTTCGGTCTCGGACAGTCTCCCCGAAAAAGGGAACCCGCGTCCATCGTCTTCCACGGTCAGTTGCAGGTTGCCCGCCCGTTGCGCCAAACGCACCAGCACGTTGCGTGCGCCACTGTGCTTGCGGACGTTGACCAGACTCTCCTGCACAATGCGGGCCAGCTCCCGGCATACCTTCTGGGGCAGTTCCACTTTTTCAATCTCGCTGACAAACTCGGCGGAGATTCCCGTCTCGCGCCGGAAGCGTTCGACGGTATCGGCGACAAAGCCCGGCAGTCGTTCCGCATCCACTTCGAACGATTTCATGGCCTGCATCAGTTCCCGCAGTTTGAGCACTTCTTCGCGCAGCAATTTCTGAATGCGGGAAAGTTCGCTCGTCACCACCGGCTGCTGGCCCGACTGCCGCCGCACCACGTCGAGTTGCATCTCGACCGCAATGAGCGACTGGATCGCGCCGTCATGCAACTCGCGCGCAAAGCGGGCGCGCTCCACGGCTCCCGCGCGTTCTCGCAACCGCCGCATCAGGTACACGTTATAGATCGCGGGGCCGACCTGTTGAGCAAATTCCTGTAGAAACCGCAGTTCCTCCTCCGGATCTCCGATCCTCTCGGGGTCAAGCAGAAACACGCGGCCCGCCCACTCGCGGCCGAATCCGAAGGCTACCGAGGCCACCGACTCGAAGGGCTCCACGCGCGTCAGCCCTGCCAGGAAACTGGTGTCGCCATCGCGAAGCCGTATTCCGCTTCGGTCCAGCAGCACGGCGTCGAAGCCTTTTGCGTCTCGCCGCGCGTAGAAGGCGTCTGCGGGCGATTCGAACAGATAAGACGCTTGCGTATCCGGCAGAGCGTCGCGCCAGCGCAGGACCTCCGCGTCGCGATTGACTTCCGCCAGGAACACGCGGTAACTATTGGCTTCCTGCGAGGCGCTCAACGCCCGCCGCGCTCCGTAGAGGCTCAGGACCTCGCCAAGAATCTCTTGCAGCGTATGCGTGAGCCCCGCGTCGACCCGCGCAGAACTAAGGACCCGTGTGATGACAACCCGCTCGGCGCGCAGCTTCTTTTCGTTCTCCGACATATATCCGAGCAGCAGGCCGAGCACCATCAGGTACACCGAACTCATAAAGAGCTGCTGCGGATCAATATGGTGCACAGTCATGCCCAGCCGAGGGAGACGCATCGCGCTCAGCCACGCATCGACCGCCTGCTCCAAGCCGGCGTTTACGACCAGTCCCTCCCCCCACAGCAGAACCACCGCCGTGACCGCGGTCCCGACTGTTTCCCACAGTCCCCACCGATACGCCGCCGCCGCCATCACAAAAACGAAGAACAGGAAGAAAGGTCCGCGCTCCGATGTGGTGAACAGCGAGATCAGCACCGGCCACGAGATGTCGGCGCCGTGCACGACCAGGCGAAAGGCGCGCGTGGACCGGTGCCGGAAGCGCACCAGCAGCATCACGACCACGGCATGCACCAGATAGACGATCAGCAGCCAGTAGAGCCAGAAGGAATACACCACCCCCCGCGCCGGCTCCATCCAGAGCGTGACCAAGGCGGCAATAGTCAGCGCTACCCGAGCTGTGGCCAGCCAGCGCTCGGTGCGGCGGATCTCACCCGAGGAGAGCGGTGCCCGGAAGCGCCACAAATCGCGATATCGAGGAATGATCGGACCCAAGGTCGCCCTCAGTTTGCGTGCCTAATTCTATGGATAATTCCCGTGGAACTCCACACCCGCCGCAGCGAGACTCAGCATCTGTGTATCTGACGTTGCACTCACTTCTGCAATCTGACTTCAGCCTTCTGCAATCCGGTGATTACTCTAGTAATCGCTTTTGTCTCAATCCGCGCTCTAGAATGGAGGCCGGAGCTGTCTGCTTGCCTGCGCGCGACAAATTGTGGATCGTTCTGCTGGCCGCCCTGATGCTGGGCCAGACTGCAGCGTCTGTGCTCATCCGCCAAGGCGAAACTCTAACCGTTGTCAGCGACTTGATCCAGGGAACTCTGCTTTTGATTGCCACTGCGGCTTTCCTGCCGAATGCTTTTCCCTCGCGGAGTCCAAGCCATCGCACCCGAGCCTTCTGGATCCTCATGAGCGGGGGCATGATCTTCTGGCTCGCATATCAGGGAATGTGGAACTATTTTGAGGTTCTCCGCCGAGAAGAAGTGCCGAACCCGTTCAGCGGGGATGTCGTGCTCTTCCTCCATCTCGTCCCCATGATGGCGGCGCTCGCGCTGCTTCCTCATCTCCGCGAAGACGAGCGCGATGCCCGCGTCCGGATGCTCGACTTCGCCCTCCTGTTCATCTGGTGGGTCTTCCTCTACGTGTACGCTGTGATCCCGTGGCAGACCGTTCATGTCGACGAGGCTGCTTACAGCAACAACTTCAACGTCACCTATCTGACGGAAAAACTCGTCCTGCTGGGCGCGCTCATCCTACTCGCCTACCACGCGCAGCGAGGCTGGCGACAGCTTTACGCGCAGTTGCTGGGAGCCAGTGCTCTCTATGCTGCCAGTTCCTACGTCGCCAACTACGCTATCGGCCACCAGACTTACTATACCGGCAGCATCTACGACGTTCCCCTGAGCATCTCCATGGCGTGGTTTGCCATCATCGGCCAGTTCGCACCCCGTTTTAACCTTGCCGAGCCGAAGCGGTCCCGGCCTCTACTCGGGGTCTGGATCACCCGGCTCGGCATGCTCGCCCTGTTCAGTCTGCCCTGGTTCGCGCTCTGCGCTCAGTTGCAGCCAGCTTCGCCTCACCCCGTTCGGAATTTCCGCAGCACGCTCAGCCTTCTGACGATGATGGTGATGGGCACCTTGCTGTTCTTGCGGCAAAGCTTGCTCGGAACTGAGCTTGGTCTGCTGCTGGAGGACTCACGCCGCTCCTTCGACGACTTGAAGAGCCTGCAAGCGCAGCTGATCCAATCCGAGAAACTGGCCTCTCTCGGCCAGTTGGTTGGCGGTGCGGCGCACGAGATCAACAATCCGCTCACCGCTATGCTGGGATATTCCGATCTCTTGAGCGCTTCCGATTTGCCGCAGCAGGAACAGGGTCTGGCCGGACTCATCGCCACGCAAGTGCGCCGCACGAGAACGCTCGTGGCCAGCCTTTTGACCTTCGTCCGCCAGAGCCCCGCGCGATTGTCGGCGGTAGATTTGAACTCGGTTCTGCAGACAGCCCTGCGCCTGCTTGCGCCTCAACTCGAAGCCCAGGCCATCACTGTTCAGCTTGACCTCGGCCCTTCGCTTCCGCCTGTGCTCGCCGACTCCAATCAGCTCCTGCACGTGTGTCTGCACCTCGCCGGACAGATCGGCACGCGCCTTAACGCGGAAGGAAACCCCGCCCTTCACATCCAGACTCGCCACGAAGGTTACGTTGTCATTATCAATTTCAGCACGGACGCCCCTGCGTCCCAGGCGGTGTACGAGCCTTTGTTCGATTTGGAAAGCGGCACCAAGCCTTCCACACTTTCGCTCGGCGCGTGCTGGCGAATCGTGACCGAGCATGGCGGACGCGTCCTGGCGCAACGCTCCCCCGACGGATACGCGGCCTTCCAAGTGCATTTGCCCGTGGCGGTCAAAAGCGCCAACCAACCCACTGCGAGCATGCCCACGCGGGCCGTCGCCGGAAGCGGATCGTAGGACGAGGACAGGGGTCGAAACCGAATGCAGAAGTTAGAGTCAGATTGAAGAAGGAAAAACCTGCTGCGTCTATGTGGGTTACTTCTTCAATCTGACTTCTAACTTCTGCAATCGCCTTTCGCTTCTCCTCACGCCACCGTCCTCTTCAACTGACCACACGCCGCAAAGATGTCCCGCCCTCGCGGCCGCCGGACAAACGTCGGAACGCCAGCGGCGATCAGAACGCGCTGAAACTCCGCGACCCGCTCCTGGCTTGGCGTTCGATAGGACAACTCGGCGCCTGAATTGAGCGCAATGAGATTGATCTTCGCCCGCACGCCTCGCACGAGCTCCGCCAGTTCCCGCGCATATTCCGGCGCGTCGTTCACGCCCTCCAGCAGCACATACTCAAACGTGAGCCGTTCCCGCGCGCGCAACGGGAACGCCCGTGCCGCGTCGATCAGCTCCTGGAGATTCCACTTCCGGTTTAGCGGCATCACCTCGCTGCGCAGGCCATCATTCGAGGCATTCAGCGAAATGGCCAGCTTCGGACGCACCTCCTCCCGTCCGAAGTCATGAATGCGCGGTACGATGCCCGCCGTCGAAACTGTCATCCGCGATTCCGGAATCCCCACGCCCTCGACCAGCAGTTGCACCGACTTCATAAAGTTTTCGTAGTTCAGGAAGGGTTCGCCCATGCCCATGAACACCAGGTTCACGCGCTGCATGGGCGGCGTCACGTCGTGGTCGCGCAGTACGGCAGCGATCTGTCCGACGATCTCTCCCGCCGTGAGGTTGCGCTTGACTCCGAGCAGCGCCGTGAAACAAAAGCGGCAATTCACCGCGCACCCCACCTGACTCGACACGCAAATGGTCGCGCGCCGCCACGGGGCAGAAGGTGACACCGCCGATTCCGCTTCATCGCCCGCTTCGCTGCCATCGCCGGTCTCGCCATCGTCGCCTTCCGGCATCCACACCGTCTCGATCGTCTCTCCGTCTGCCAGCTCCATCAGGTAGCGCACCGTGCCGTCACTCGAGACAAACTTCCGCGAGATCCCCGGCAGGCCCACTCGCCAACCGTCCTCGCTGAGTCGCGCCCGATACTCCTTTGGCAGCGTGGAAATCTGCTCCAGGGTTTCGATCCTCTGCCGGTACACCGCATCAAATAATTGCTGGCCGCGGTATGCGGGCTGGCCCGAGTCCAGGACCAGGGCCGTAAGTTCCTGAGCCGAAAGTCCCAGCAGCGAGTTGGATGGCTGAGTCTGCATGCCGATGAAATGCTGTTCGAGTGTAACTCCTGATCTCTTTCTTTAGAAATCTTTGGAAGTTATACAAACAAAAGAGTTAACCGCAACCGCGCACGGCAACCGCTCCACTGTGGGAAAATAGAAGGAGCACTCCTCACGCAATGGTAAAAGAGACCCGCAACATTCATCGCCGCGTGTTGCCTAACGGCCTGACGGTGATCACCGAAGAGATGTCGCACATCCGCTCGGTGTCGATCGGCATCTGGCTGAAGTCCGGATCGCGCGACGAGGACTCCGAATGGAACGGCATTTCTCACTTCATTGAGCACATGGTGTTCAAAGGCACCGAAAACCGCTCCGCGGAGGCCATCGCCCGCCAGGTGGACTCCATCGGCGGCAACATGGACGCCTTCACCGCCAAAGAGTGCATCTGCTTCAACATCAAGATTCTCGATGAACACGTCCCCGTCGCGCTCGACGTGTTGAGCGATCTTGTGCTGCATCCAGTGTTTGATGCCAGCGACATCGCCCGCGAACGGGGCGTCATCCTGGAAGAAATAAAAATGGACGAGGACAGCCCCGACTACCTGGTCCACGAGATTTTCACGCAGAGCTTCTGGAAGGATCACGCTCTGGGCAAGCCCATTCTCGGGACACGCGACACGGTACGCCGCTTCGAGCGTCCGGTGGTCTCGCAGTCTTACAGCGACCGGTTTGCTCCCGGCAACCTGATCGTCGCCGCGGCCGGAAATCTTAGCCACAAGAATTTGGTCGAGCTGGTGGCCAAGCATTTTGAGCATATGAAGCCGGTGAAAAACGGCTTCCACTCACCGCCGCCAAAAACCTTTGCTCGAATCAATCTGCGCAATAAGAAGGCGCTGGAACAGGTGCAGATCTGCATCGGCGTCCCTTCGCATCCCATCGCGCACGAGAAGCGCTACGCGTCCTACGTCCTGAACACTTTGCTCGGCGGAGGCATGAGCTCCCGCCTGTTCCAGAACATCCGCGAACGTCAGGGCCTGGCCTACGCCATCTACAGCGACCTCAGCCCCTACCGTGACACCGGATGTCTGGGCGTGTACGCCGGCACCTCGCGCGAGTCGGCAACCAAAGTTGTGGAGTCCGTAGTCGCCGAGTTCCGTAACCTGAAATCGACGCCCGTTCCCGCCGAAGAACTGCGCCGCGCCAAGGACCAGCTCAAAGGCAGCCTCATGCTCTCGCTCGAGTCTTCGACTGCCCGCATGTCAAACCTGGCCCGCCAGGAAATGTACTTCGACCGCTTCTACGGCCTCGACGAACTCATCGAACGCATCGAAGCCGTTACCGCCGAGGATCTTGAGCAGACCGCCAACCAGTTCTTCCGCACCGATCAGATCGCGGTGACGGTGCTCGGCAATTTGAATGGGCTGAAGCTGACGCGCGACCAACTCGTCTGCTGAACGTGTGGCGTGGACACTCCTGTCCGCTGCGCCAGCGCGGCCCGGAACTGACCTCCCTGGTACATGCGGATGTCCGCAACTTGTTCGGTATCGTGACTCTCTAGCGCGTACCCGTACGTTCGGCACCAGCCGAAACATTGCGCGGCTTGATCCTTTTGCCGATCCCACTGCCTTCTGCAAGCCTCAAGTCGAAGTCATTTTGCAGATTCATCCAAAACTGCGCGGGCAGGCCAAAATATTTCCCGAGTCGAATCGCCGTGTCGGCGCTGATGGCCCGGTCTCCCCGCACGACCTCATAGATACCAGGGAAATCCAGGGCCTTCGCCAGTTCGTACGCACTCATTCCCATAGGCTCCATGAATTCGGTCTTGAGAATCTCTCCTGGGTGCACGGCAAAAACTCTCCTCAATTTAGCCATGGTTGCTGCTCCTAGTGGTAGTCCACAATCTCAACATCAAACGCCTTTCCGTCACGCCATACGAAGCACACTCGGTATTGATCGTTGATGCGGATACTGTGCTGTCCAGCGCGATCCCCGCGGAGCGCCTCCAGTTGATTTCCTGGTGGCACCTTCAAGTTTTCGAGCGTGAC
>JACXTT010010128.1_pt1 | contig 12770 bp, 9 predicted proteins | sample 9270951 | NCBI WGS metagenome assembly JACXTT01 (sample SAMN15532306, study PRJNA645909) | rock metagenome | isolation source: weathered quartz diorite | place: Puerto Rico | collected 2017-06-21 | reverse complement strand
GGCATGATGTCCTAGGGGCGGGGATGCACATACTGGCCATTACGACCGGAGAGGGCTTTCAACCCGAGCGTTGGACGCCCGTGCTGCAGAGTGGCATCGATGCATTGCTGATCCGGGAACCGAATCTGCAGCCGGAGGATCTTCGCGCCGCGGCCCATTGGTGTTTGGAACGCGAGCCGGAGGTGAGGATCTGGGTGCGTGGCTTCAAGGTGCAGGGCTGTGGAATGCACCTTCCCGAAGGTGGCGAATCCGCTGACGCCGCACTCAGTCGACCCCTGCATTCAGAAGCGCAGTGGCCCTCGCGATCGCATCATGCGCAGCTCCTCATCTCGCCGATCTTCCCCACGCCTGGGAAGGGGCCAGCGTGGGGAGCGCAGCGGCTTCGCGCCTTCCTGGACGGGTTACCGGAGACGGGGCCAAAGCTATTGGCCTTGGGTGGAGTCACGGGGGAAGGCGCGATGGAGTTGCGCCATCCACGGCTCGCCGGCGTGGCGGCGATTCGGCCTTTTTGGCAGGGAGATCCACAGCGGGCGGTGGAGGCCTTCCGTCAATCCTGGCGCTGATCGGAGGCGGGCTTCAGATGTCTTTTCAGCATCTGGGCCAACACCTGAAGGTCGATGGGCTTGGCCAGGAAATCATCCATGCCGCAGGCCCTGCAGCGGCCCATATCGTCTTCGGTGCTGGAGGCGGTGAGTGCCACAATGGGAAGGTGGCTGCCGCTTTCCGCCGCGCGGAAGCGCCGGGTGGCTTCCCAGCCGTCCATGACCGGCATCTGGCAATCCATGAGCACAAGGTCGTAGGTGTTCTTGGCCATTTTTTCGAGGGCTGTGATGCCGTGCTCGGCCACCTCGGCACTCACTCCCAGCGCGGTGAGCAGGGAGGTGGCCACCAGTTGGTTGATGGGATTGTCTTCCACTACGAGCACGCGCCCCGAGAGTTTGAGAGGGACCTCCTTCACCGGCGCAGGAGGATCGGCGATCTCCAATTCGATGATGAGCGTGGCCGTGCTGCCTCGGCCCACCTCGCTGCTGAGTTCGATGCGCCCCCGGAGCATGCCGGCCACTTCTTGGGCCATGGAGAGCCCCAGGCCCAGTCCACCAAAATGGCGCGTGTCCGAAGTATCAGCCTGATGGAAGGGCTGCATGACGCGGGGCAGCTGGGTGGCTGAAATGCCCGGCCCGGAGTCCACCACTTCGAAGGCGACGGTGACACTCTGACCTTCCTGTGCGATGTGTTTGGCGCGGAGGATGACTGATCCAACCTCGGTGAAGCGAAGGGCGTTATCCAGGAGCGGCAGCAGGGCCTGGCGGATGCGCGCATCATCGCCGCACACCCAGCGGGGCAGGTGGGGATCGGCCTCGGCGCGGAAGGAGAGATTCTTTTCCGACGCGCGGGTGCGGGCCAAATCCTCCATGCTGTCCATGAAGGCGGCGAGGGCGAAGGGATGGGGCTCGGGCTGCGTGCGCCGCGACTGCAGCTGCGCAAACTCCAACAGATCGTTGACCATGCGCAGCAACTTGCGCCCACCCTCTTTCACCTCACCCATGAGGTGGCGCTGAGGGGTCGCCATCGGCTCTTGAAGCAGCAGGTCGGAAAAGCCCAGGACCGCGTTTAGCGGCGTGCGCAGCTCATGGCTGAGATTGGCCAGAAACTGGCTTTTGGATCGACTGGCCGCAAGGGCGTTATCCCGCGTGCGGGCGAGCTCCGCAACGAGGAGGCGGCGATCGATGAAGCGACCGAAGGAAGTGCCCACGGCCAGCAGCCCTTCTAGAAACTCCGCTTCGGCTTCGAGGAAGGAGCGCCCGAGAAAGAGTAGGACGCCATGGCTCCGCTCGCCGATGACGGGAATGGCAAAGGCGCAGGTGAAGGGCGCCTGAATGCCGGCCATTTCGGGAACATCATTCGGGTCGAAGGACCACGTCACCTCCCCCTGGTGGAGGGCGCGTGTGATCAACGCCCCTTCGGGCAGGGGGTGGGGCAGGCCCCCGATGCCTTCCGATCCGAGGGACTCCTCGGGAAAGGCGAAGCCGCATTGGAGGCTTTGAGGGGTTTTGAACCAATAGAAGCCCAAGTCCCAATCGAAGACCGCGCAGAGGGCTTCGATGAGCAGGGGGAGGGCATCTTCCACCCGCTCGTAGGTGAAGAGAATCTTGGCCGCGGCCACCTGGGCGTTGAGCCGCCGGTTGGCCAGCCGCAATTCGTTGCGTTGGAGGGCCATGGCCTGGAGTTGACGATGGAGATCCTCCGCCCCTTCCTTGCGGGAGGAACCTTCAAAGAGAAAGGGGTCCTCGACGGACATACCTTAATCCTTCGACCTTTCCCCGCTCGGGGCTGAATCCGGGACGAGCTACACTCCAGGCATGTTTCGGGATCTCCGAGAGCGCGTCACCCCCACCCGCCGGCTACTGGCCTGGGTCCTCCTCGCGGCCCTCGTCGCTTGCGGCGGATGGTACCTGCCGCTGATTTCCCAGCACCCGTTGGTGCTACTGGCGGCAAAGGCCATCTTCTGGTCCGCGGTGAGCTATGCGCTGGTGCGCCTTCTGACCTTCCTGCTGCTGGATCCGCTGCTGCGCCAACGGAAAAACGCCACGCCCGGATTCGCCCGGGACCTGCTGGTGGTGACCTTCTACCTGCTGGCAGCGGGGGCCATCCTCCATCAGGTGCTGGGCGTGGATCTGGCCAGCCTGCTGGGTACGGGCGCAGTGGTGGCGGCGGTGGTGGGCCTCAGCCTTCAGACCACCTTGGGCAACCTCTTCGCCGGCATCGCCATGCACTTGGATTCCACTTTCCAGGAAAGCGATTGGATCGAGGTGACGGGCACCCTCCGGCCCGGCGGCGGCCGCGAGACCTACATCGGCGAAGTGATGTCCATGACCTGGCGCACGGTACAACTGCGCACGGAAAACGGGGATCTGGATGTCTTTCCCAACAACGTCATCTCCCAGGCCGTCGTCACCAACCTCTACGTGCCTTCAGGCCTCCATCGGCGCACCACCAAGGTGGTGGTGGAACCCCATCCCCAACTGCATCGGGCCATCGCGGCGCTCAACCAGGCTTTGGCGGGCATTCCCCACCTCTCCAGCCACCGGCCCGAGGTCGTGGTCTCTGGGTTGGATTTAGGCGGAGCGGTGCTGGAGGCCCGGTTTTGGACTCTAGGGTTTCGGCATGGGCGAGCGGCGACCTACCAAGCCAACCGACTTCTGGCTTCTGTCCTTCCCCGAGAAGGCTTCAGCTTGCTGGGCCCCCACGGACCCACGACACCCCATCCCGCGCCGGAAGAGCCCACGGATATGGTGCTGGATACCCTGGCCACCTTGTTGCGTCTGCGGTCGGGCTGGGGCCGCGACCTCCGCCCCCTTTTGCGCCTCCGAGTACTGGCGCCGGGAGAGGCGGTCATCCGGGAAGGCGATCCCGGTGAAAGCCTCTTTGCGGTGTTGGAGGGCTCCCTTCAAGTGGTGCACGTGGAGGAGCGGGAAGAGCCCTTCCACGGGTTGTTCTGGGCGAAGATGGCCGATCTCTCCCGAGGGGAGTGGTTTGGCGAGCACAGCCTCCTCACCGGCGCCCCCCGCAACGCGACCATCGTGGCGAGCACCGAGGCCCGCCTCTTAGAAGTGCCTAAATTGGCCTTGGAGAAGGCGCTGGCCCAGGAGCCGGACCTGCTCGAGCGCCTGGTGGACCTCATGACCCGGCGTCAGGAGGCGGCTGTTCCGACAGAGGCCCGTAAACCGCGTGAGCACTGGAAAGACCTCATCAAAAATTGGTTCCGCCTCAGTTCCTAGGGCGGAAAGACAGGGCGCAGCGTTCCGGCGGATTAAGATGGAGCTGGAGGTTGCCATGGAAAGCCCAGAATCCCTTCCCGAGCTCATGGGCGAATTGGGAGAGGCCCTGGTCCAGGCCTTGGTGGAAGATCCCCGGTGCCGGGATTTGGCTCACCAGATCCAAGCCCTCGGATTCGATCTCGCATTGAGCCTGGAGGCGGGCCCCTCCCATCGCGGTGAGGTACAGCTTCCGGAGTGGAGCGACGAGGACCGCAAGCTCATGAAGCCCTTTCGCATCGCGCTGGATTGACCATGGCGCTGTGGGATCAGCCCGCGCCAGAGCGCGCGGTCGAAGGCCGCCCCAATGTGGCGGGTATGTCGCGTCAAGCGCTTCGCGCTCTGATGGCCGAGATGGGTGAACCCGCTTTTCGAGGCGATCAGGTATTTGAAGGCGTGTACCAGCGGCTGCTGCCGGATTGGGATGCCTTCACTACCCTTTCGAAACCGCTGCGGACGCGCTTAAAGGCCGAGACCCGATTGGAGTGGCCGGCCATTACGGCGAGTCTCACGAGCCGCGACGGCTCTACGAAGCACGGTTTCCGTTTGGAGGACGGCAAGGAGGTGGAGGGCGTCCACATGCCCTACACCCATCGCACGACGCTCTGCCTTTCCAGCCAGGTGGGTTGCGCCATGGGGTGCACCTTCTGCGCCACGGGCCAGATGGGCATCCTTCGCAACCTCAGCGCCGCGGAGATCGTGGGGCAGGTGGGCGCCATGCTGAAACAGCACGGATGGCCCATGGGCGCCGATGGCGAGAAGGATCCGCTCAACCTCGTCTTCATGGGGATGGGCGAGCCCCTGCATAACCTGGATCACGTGATGGCGGCCTTCGACATTCTCACGGATGAGAAAGGCTTCAACCTCTCGCCCAAGCGCATCACCGTCTCCACCTCGGGCCTCGTGAGCGGCATCATGCGCATGGGCGCCATGAAGAAGCGGCCCCGCCTGGCCATCAGCCTCAATGCCACGACGGATGCCTACCGCGACCGCATCATGCCCGTGAACAAGGTGTGGAATCTGGAAACCCTTCAAGAAGCGCTCATCGCCTTTCCTCTGCAAAGTCACGAGCGCATCACTCTGGAGTACGTGCTGCTGCACGGCGTCACGGACAGTCTAGAGGATGGTCAGCGTCTCGTGGACTACGCCAGCCGCTTTCCCAGCAAAGTGAACCTCATTCCCTTCAATCCGCATGAGGGCAGCGGTTTTGAGGCGCCGGATGAAGGCCGCGTCTCCGCCCTCTGCGATCTGCTTAGCCAGCAGGGCGTCATCGTGAGCGTGCGCCGCAGCCGCGGCCAGGATGTGGCGGGAGCCTGTGGACAGTTGGTGAAGGAAGGGCGTCCTCGGCGTTGATTGCGAGTTCGCGCGAGCCTTATCACGCCAATTGATTCAAAAGCCTCCTTAAAAGATGATGTGAGTAGTGGAGGAGAGAAGTGCTCTCTTGGCTTTGCCGTATCTCGCTCATGATGTCGATATGCAGCCCCTGGGTTTCTGCGCAGATCGGTAAACCTGTACCGATAACCTACGAAGTCATGGCCGCCGGGAAGGAGTGGGACTTGGGTTCCATACGCAGCCTTGCGTGGGGTGAGGAGGGGCATCGATGGAAGGCTGAGTTCCGATTTCCAAAAGGTTGGATTTCAACGGAGTTCTGGAAAGGTAAGGCCCCAAAAATTTCCTGCGTCGTCACGGCACCTGATGGCGCAAAGAAGACGTGTGATATGGATCCATCGCGAGTCAGCTACGCGATGGAATCAATCAACGCTGAATTCGTTGGTGAGGTGCAATGGCAAGCGCCTCATATCGTCATTGGTGCTTCAAGCCCAATCTATTACGCAGAGGATGCACATCTGGGACCTTGGCATGTGCAGCGGGTGATCTGGAGGGTGGGCGGATGTAGCGGCAATCCACCGATGCTATTCCTTGCGGTAGTACAGGATGATGCCTCAGGGAATTGGGTGTTCCAGTGGAGTGAGTACCAATATCCGCTGGCACCTGATGGTGGAGATCCTTTGAGGGCCTGTTTGCAACAAGGGGACGCATTGGAGTTGTCCTGGTGGAATTACGAAGGTCGAAATACGTCCGTGTTAGAGACCTGGCGATATGAGCACACTTCCAAGGGCATCTATTTGCAGGCGCTCCCGAATCAATACGCGCTATATACGCGCACCGGCCGCGTGGCTACCTTAGCTGCCACTCCTTCAGAAGCACGCCATCTGGGGTATCAGGAAGTGGCTTGGGCTCTGGAGTCTTGGAGCCAATCGGGCGGTGTGGCCGTCGCTCGCGCTCAAAGTCCGCGGCGGTACATCGATGAAGATGATAAGGACGGCGCCCCCTTGCTCCCTAGGCCAGGTAAGCAACCTTTTCTTTGGGCAGCTGAGATCTATCTCGTGCCCTGGCAAGGGAAGGCCAAGCGGGTGGAGTTATCGGAAGCCTTAAAACGCGTAAAGAGCGGCCATTGGGACATAGTGCTTTTCCTTGGCAGGGGAAAGGTCATCGGTCAGCGCCTTGTGGAGCACCACCATGATTTTCCTCATAGCCGAGGCAAGAACTTCGGGCCTTCCCAAGTGGGCAATGGGGCAAATCAGGGATAATCATAAAATTGATCTAGACCATCCATTTCAGCATCCGGAAGGCCAGCGTCTTGAGGCGACCGCCGTAGGGTGGCTGGTAGAGGCGCAGGGGCTCTAGCGGGCCTTGGCGCAGGACGGCGCGCGCGTGGCTGAAGGCCCAGAACCCGTGCTCGCCGTGGTAGGCGCCGAGGCCGGAGGGGCCCCGGCCACCGAAGGGAAGATGGGGGTTGGCGAGATGGAGAAGCGTTTGACCCAGCGCCGTACCTCCGGCGCGGGTATCCCGAAGCCACGCCTCTTCTTCTCCAGGGGTGCAGAAAAAGTAGCTGGCCAAGGGCTCGTCGCGATCCCGCAGGATGTTCAGTGCCTCGTCGCGGGTGCGGTAGCTGAGGACGGGAAGCAGCGGCCCGAAGATCTCCTCCTGCATGAGAGGGTGATCCAAGGGCACGTCCGTGATGACGGTCGGCGCGATGCGCTTACGCGCAGGGTCCCTCTGCCCTCCGAGCACGAGCTTCGCACCGGCGCTCAATGCACCATCGAGCAGCGCGCATTGGCGTTGATAGGCAGCGTCATCGATGAGCGTGGAATAGTTGTCGCTTTCGAGGGCCGAGGCGGCGCCGCCGTAGACCCGCTGCACTTCTGCGCCCAGCGCGTCAATGAAGGCGGAGAGAGATTCCGCGGGCGCGAGCACGTAATCCGGCGCCACGCAGGTCTGGCCTGCGTTAGTCCACTTGCCCCAGGCGATGCGCCGCGCGGCCTGACGCAGATCGGCGCCCGTGCCGATGACAGCGGGGCTTTTACCGCCGAGCTCTAAGGTAAGGGAGCTGAGGTGCTTGGCGGCGGCGGCCATCACGACCTTGCCGATGCGAGTGGAGCCGGTGAAGAACAGATGATCGAAGGGCAGTTCCAGTAGGGCGGTGGCCACGTCGGGCCCGCCGGTGACGAGTTGGACTTCGCCTCCAGGGAAGGCCTCTTCGATGAGGGCGGCCAGGGCGCGCTCGGTGGCCGGCGCCTTTTCGCTTGGCTTGAGCAGCACTGCGTTACCGGCCGCGAGCGCCGCGATGAGGGGACCGAGGAGGAGGTACACGGGGTAATTCCACGGTGCGAGGATGAGCACCACGCCCCTTGGTTCAGGGCGCACCCAGCTCCGCGTACCAAAGAGGGTGAGCGGATGCCCCACGCGGCGCGCGGCGGCCCATGAGCGCACATGACGCCGCGCAAAGGCCAGCTCCTCGCGGAGGGGCGTGAGTTCCGCCAAGGTGGATTCCTGAGGATGGCGTCCGAGGTCCTGGCCGAGGGCTTCCAGCAGCCTGGGCACGTGGGCCTCGAAGGCGTCAGATAGCTTCTGAAGCCGCGCCCGGCGAGGGTCTGGGCCTTCTTTGAGGAAACTCCAGCGAAAGGCCTGGAGACTTGCAAATCGCTCATTCAATGTGGGGGCCATGGGCAGGAGCATACGAGCCTCGGCCCCCCTCTGATAGCCTCCCAATATGCCCCTTCCTTTTTTCGAGACGCTCCGCGGCCTTCTGGAGGAGGAGGGCACGGTCACAGTGGGTGAGTTGTTGGATGCGGCAGGCGAGCAGACCTACGGCTTGTTGGTGGTGCTGCTGGCGCTGCCGAGCCTCATCCCCGCCGTGAACGTGCCTGCGGCTCCCGTAGGGGGCACCTTCATCATGAGCCTCGGATGGCAGATGGCCAAAGGCCATGAACATCCGAGGGTGCCAGAGCGTCTGCAGCGCTACGAATTGCATCGGGGCCGCGTCAAGGAAGCCCTGGCGCGCCTGGAGCAGATCATGTCGAAGCTTCGCTGGGAGCGATTGGAGAAGCGCGCGCTTCCACTCCGGTGGATGGGGTTGCTGGTGATCTGGACGGGCTTTTTGCTGGCGCTTCCCATCCTGCTCCCCCTCGCCAACATCCTGCCCGCCGCGGTGCTTTGTATTCAGGGCGTCGCTCTGATGGAAGAACGCCCGGCATTGGGCTGGCTCGGCACCGCGGGTGCGCTGGGGATCACGATCTACTTCGTCGTGTACTTCGGCGCGGTGCTCAAAGGCATGCAGGGTGTGATCCACATGGTTCAGCATTGGGTGCACGCCTGATGCGCTTCGATGTGCTCACTCTGCTGCCGGCCTATTTTGATGCGGCCCATTTGGGCGTGACGGGACGCGCCTTTGGGGAGCTGGGCCACCGGCTCTGTCTGCACAACTACCGCCCCTTCTCGGGCAACGTGCATGGCCACGTGGATGACAAGCCCTACGGCGGCGGGCCGGGCATGGTGCTGTCGCCGGAAGTGATGCGGGATACTCTCGCGTCGGTGCCGCGGGAAGGGCGCAGTCTCGTCGTCCACTTCAGCCCCGCGGGTCCGCCTTTGGATCACGCCGCGGTGCTGGATCTGGCTTCCTTCGATCAGCTCATCCTCGTGTGCACGCGTTTCGAGGGGCCCGACCATCGGGCGGTGGAGCGCTACGTGGACCGCGAATACCGCGTCGGAGAAGCAGTGCTCTCCGGCGGCGAATTGCCGGCGCTGGTGCTCATCGATGCCGTGTGTCGCTGGCTGCCGGGGGTGCTGGGCAACGAGGGCAGCGCCGCGGCGGATTCCTTCGCGACCGGACTACTGGATCATCCCCATTTCACGCGGCCTGAGAGCTTTGAAGGCGTGGCCATCCCCGAAGTGTTGAAGGGGGGCGACCATGGCGCCATCCACCTCTGGCGGCTTCGGGAGGCCATGTCTCGTACCCAGAAACGGAGGCCTGACCTGTGGGAGGCGTTTAAGCGGGATCGGCTTCCCCAGCTCACGCGTCCCGAGCAGTGGTGCGCCTGGCAGGTGGAGCATCCGGAGGATTGGGATCGGCCCAAGCCCAAGGGGTGGAAGGGGCAGTAGCGTCGAGGTCCCAAAGACACACGCTTTTCACGCGGCTGACCGATGATGGATACGGAGGCCGCCATGCGTATCGCCGCTGTTGATGTGGGATCCAACTCCATCCACTTGGTGGTGGTGGAGGCCGATGGCCGCGAAACACAGCGGGTGCTGGCCCGGGAGAAGGCCATGGTGGGCTTGGCGAGAGGCGAGGCCAATCACGGCGAAATCGGGCCCGAGGCCTTCGCAGAAGGCATCGAAGCCCTGCGCCGCATGGCGACGGTGATCGAAGGCTTCCAGTGCGAAACGGTGCTGGCTTATGGGACCGCCGCTTTGCGGGATGCCTCCAACCGCAACGCCTTCCTTCGGCAGGCGAAGAAGGCGGGTCTGCCCATTCAAGTAATCAGCGGCGAAGAGGAAGCCCGCCTCATCTACCAGGCGGTGGCCCATGCGGTGCCCTTCCCGACGTCGCCCGTGGTGCTGATGGATATCGGAGGCGGCAGCACGGAGCTCACGTGGGTGGAGGGTGGGGAGCTTCAGGCCTCCTTGAGCATTCCCTGGGGTGTGCAGCGTCTGGCGGATGCCCTTGGTACGGCGGACCTTCCCACAGAGGAGGATCAGAAGCGCGCTCGGGCCTACATGAAGGCGGAGATCGATGCGGCCTTGGAGGGCTTGGAGGATCTGCCCGAGGCGGAATTGTGCTTCGGAACCTCAGGCACGTTAGAGGATCTTTGCCGCCTCGCAGGCGGCACGGCGCAGACGTCGCTGCCCCAGCTGAAGGAATTGAGGAAGCGCCTATGGGCCCTCTCCACCCGCAAGCGTCAGGAGCTGGGCGTAGAAGCGCGCCGAGCCCCGGTGCTCCACGTGGGCGCGCTGTGGGCGGAGACGCTGCTGAAGCGCCTCGGCGCCAGCCAAATCCGCCATCTTCCCGTGGGTCTTCGCGAAGGCATGGTGTGGGAGGCGCTGCGGCATGGCGGGAAAGCGATCCCGCCCCTGAGCGAGCGACGCCGGGCCAGCGTGGATGCGTTGGCTCAACGCACGGATCCCGATCCCATCCACAGCGTTTACGTTCAGAATCTCTGCGTCACGCTCTTCGATGATCTCGGTTCGGTCTTCGAGTTGGGCGAAGGCGAGCGCGAATTGCTGGATCACGCCGCCCGTCTGCACGATATCGGTTTCGCCATCGCGGAGAAGGATCACCACAAGCACGGGGCCTACATGATCCTTCACGGGGATTTGCAGGGCTTCTGGCCCGAGGAACTGGCGTTGTTGGCTCAGGTGGTGCGCTACCACCGCGGCAAGGATCCCCATCCCGAAAAGCACGCGGCCTTTGCTGCGCTGGAGCCCTGGCATCGCACCGTTGTGCAGAAACTGGCGGCTATCCTGCGTCTAGCTGATGCCCTGGATCGGCGCCGGGAGCAGCGGGTGCATAGCGCGCGGCTGCGAGTCTCCGACGAGGAACTCGTCCTTGAGGTGGTCGCTGCCGAGGACGGCGTGGATCTGGGCCCAGAGCGCGAAGCCGTAGAGCGTAAGGGTCGCCTGTTGAGCGATCTCCTGGATCTCGAGCTTCGTTGGGAGGAGCTCCCGGCCAATTCGCAGCCTCTATATTCGGCTGTGCAAGGATAAGGATCTATGAAGTTTCAGCACGCCGTTCCTCGCCCCGAGCAGCTCCTCAACCGCGAATTGTCCTGGCTGGATTTCAACGCCCGCGTGCTGGAGGAGGCCCAGGACGAATCGGTCCCCCTATTGGAGCGGGTGAAGTTCCTCTCCATCGTCTCGAGCAATTGGGATGAGTTTTTCATGGTGCGGGTGGCGGGAATCTGGCGGGAGATCGATGCGGGCATCACCGATCCAGGCCCCGATGGGCTGACGCCGCGCCAAGTGCTGCAGCGCGTATCCGAAAAGATCCACGCCTTCTCGGATATCCAGCACGCCCTCTTCCACGACGACTTGGGGCCGCGCCTGGAGAAGGAAGGGGTGGTGATCCTGGATCTGCACGAGCTGGATGCGGCGCAGATGGTCTTCGTCACCGAGCATTTCGAGCAGACGCTGCTTCCCCTCCTCACGCCGCTGGCCGTGGATCCCGGTCATCCCTTCCCGCGCTTGGGCAACCGCGCCCAGGTGCTCGTCACGGAGCTGGAGAATACGGATGCCGACGAGGAGGGACTGCCCCTTTCGGAGCTGAGCTTCATCCCCGTTCCCACCAGCGTCGCCCAACGCTTTCTGAGGGTGCCCGATGCCGCTGGCCGCCACGTGTTCGTGATGTTGGAGGACGTGGTGCGCCACTTCCTCACGAGCATCTACCGCGGCTATCAGGTGAAATCCTGCCAGGCCATCCGCGTGACCCGCGATAACGACTTGCCGGTGGAAGAGGAGCAAAGCGAGAACCTGCTCAAGACCATCGAAGAGAGTCTGCGGGATCGGCGCAGAGGCGCCGTGGTGCGCCTGCAGTACGAGCGGGGCATGTCCGACGAGCTGCTGCAGCTCATCACCCGTGAGTTGGATCTGGCGCCGGAGGACCTCTATCCCACGACGGGCTTCACTGCGTTTTCAGATCTGATGCAGCTCTACACCCAGGTGGATCTGCCCCATCTCAAAGATGCCCTCATGCCCCCGCTTCCCGTTCCCGAACTGGAAGAGGCGCCGAACATCTTCGAGGCGATTGCCAAGCGGGACATCCTGCTTTCGCATCCCTATCAGAGCTTCGATGATTCCGTGGTGCGCTTCCTTCGCGAGGCCGCGGTGGATCCGAAGGTGCTCGCCATCAAGATCACGCTCTACCGCCTGAGCCCTGGAAGCCCCGTGGCCACGGCACTGGAACAGGCGGCGGAGCGCGGCAAGCAGGTGGCCGCCATCGTGGAGTTGCGGGCGCGCTTCGATGAGGAGGCCAACATCGCGTGGGCCCGGCGCCTGGAAAAGGCGGGCGTGCACGTGGTGTATGGTCTTCCGGGCTACAAGACCCACTGCAAGGTGGCGCTGGTGATCCGCCAGGAAGAGCACGGCATCCGGCGCTACTGCCATCTCGGCACGGGCAATTACAGCGAGCGCACGAGCCGCCTTTACGCGGACTACGGGTTGCTGACGGCGCGGCCCGAGTTCGGTGTGGACCTCAGCCACTTCTTCAATCTGCTGACGGGCTACACCAAGCCGCCGGCCTTTCTACGCCTCATTCCTGCTCCTACGAACCTCAAGGGCACGCTTTTGGAGCGCATCCGCCGCGAGCGGGATCACGCCACCGCAGGCCTGCCGGCACGGATGATCCTCAAGGCCAACGCGGTGGTGGATCCGCAGATCATCCAGGCCCTCTACGAGGCGAGCCAGGCGGGCGTCCAGGTGGATCTCATCGTGCGCGGCACCTGCTGCTTGAAGCCGGGCTTCCCAGGGCTTTCCGACAACATCCGGGCCGTGTCCATCATCGATCGCTTTCTGGAGCACGCCCGGGTTTATCACTTCCACAACGCGGGCGAGCCGGAGACGTGGCTGGCCAGCGCCGACCTCATGCCCCGCAACCTGGATCACCGCGTGGAGCTGGCCTTC
>JACXTT010010127.1_pt1 | contig 12771 bp, 7 predicted proteins | sample 9270951 | NCBI WGS metagenome assembly JACXTT01 (sample SAMN15532306, study PRJNA645909) | rock metagenome | isolation source: weathered quartz diorite | place: Puerto Rico | collected 2017-06-21 | reverse complement strand
AATCGGAAGAGCTGATGGGTGCAGCGCTGAAAAAGCTCGGCTGGGACCGGCTCACCTATGTGGTCTCGACCAAGTTCTACTGGGGCCTGCCGGCCAAATTCGGCGATGGCGTCAATGAGAAGAACACCCTCAACCGAAAATACCTGATGCAGGCCATCGATCATTCCCTGCAGCGGCTCGGCCTCGACTATGTCGATCTGGTCTACTGCCATCGCCCCGATCCGCATACGCCCCTGGAAGAAACCGTGTACGCCATGCACGACATGATCGCGCGCGGCAAGGCGCAGTACTGGGGAACTTCGGAATGGAGCGCGACCGAGATTTCCGCTGCCTGGCATATTGCCGACAAGCACCATCTGCACAAGCCGGTGGTGGAGCAGCCGCAATACAATCTGTTTCACCGCAAGCGCGTCGAACGTGAATATGCGCGCCTGTATGCCGACCTTGGCATTGGCCTCACCACCTGGAGCCCGCTGGCGTCCGGTTTGCTGACCGGCAAATATGCGGCCGGCATTCCCGACAACAGCCGCGCCACCCTGAAAAACATGGCGTGGATGAAGGAGGAGCTCACCGACGCGCGCAAGAACGCCATCGTCGGCAAGCTGGCGGCCTTGGCCAAAACCCTTGATTGCACGACGGCACAGCTGGCCATCGCCTGGTGCCTCAAGAATCCGCACGTCAGTACCGTCATCACCGGCGCATCGCGGGTCGAGCAGGTGCCGGAAAACATGAAGGCGCTGGAAATTGCCACGAAACTGTCGCCGGAACTGCTGATGAAAATCGATGAGCTGTTTGGCGGCCATTTCGACTGAGCTAGCGGCCGTGGACAATGCGCAGGCAACAGTCGGCACCAGGGGCGAGCGCGTCCCCATGGCGGAATTGTCGCTACGCCTCGACCAGGCCTGGAAGGTGTTGAACCTCAACCAGGAATTGATCCGCGCTGCCGACCAGAAGGTCTACCTGCTGATCGTAATGTCGACCCTGCTGGTCACTTATGTGTCGACCAACCTCGAAAAGATCATGCGGCAGGGCATGCTGGAACGATGCATCCTGATCCTGTTCCTGGTGGCGGTCGCGTTTTTCTTTTATTTCGCCTTGTCGACGGTGATATCGAGAAGTCGAAACCATACGTCCGCGACAACGTCGCCGCGCGTGGTCTTCTTTGGTGACATCTCAGGACATCCTTCACCCCAGGGTTACGCCGATGCATTTCGCGGCCTGGATCTGCACGATCTGCTCGACGATATCTGCTGCCAGATTCACAGCGTGGGTTCGATCGTCGGCGAGAAGTACCGTTTCTATCGCCGCGCCTGGATGGCCCTGCTGGTCGAGGTCAGCCTGTTCCTGTTGCTGGAGTTTTCCCTCGCCCTGTAGGCGGCCGGGGGAGGAGAAATCGCATGGAAATGAAGAAAGTGAACGTCGGCAATTTGCGCGCCATCGGCTATGACGACAAGCGCCGCGCATTGCTGGTCGAGCAGGCCTCGGGTACCTGGGAGTACAGCAATGTCTCGCCGGAAATCTGGCGGCGCTTTTCCACATCGGCGTCGATGCAGAGTTTTTTCCGCGACAATATCGATGATGAATTCGCCAAGCGGCGCGTAAAGTAGGCGCCGAAAAAATGCCCGCAGCAGCGGGCATTTTTCATTGTTCCCCGAAGTCGGTTTCAGGCGATGGCGCGGTATGCCGGCAGCGTCAGGAACTCTTCGTAATTGTCGTCCAGCACCAGTTTTTCGAACAGCCTGGCGCCTTCGGCGTAATGACCGGCGGCAAACGCCGCCTCGCCGACAATGCCGGGCGTTTTCGTCAATTCATCCTTCACCAACTGTGTGACCAAATCCTTGCCGACCTTGCGGCCGTCGTCCAGCACGCCCTTTGGGGAGCGCATCCATTGCCACACCTGGCTGCGCGAAATCTCGGCGGTGGCCGCGTCTTCCATCAGGTTGAAGATCGGCACGCAGCCATTGCCGCCCAGCCAGGAGCCGATGTACTGGATGCCAACCTGGATATTGTTGCGCAGGCCGGCTTCGGTGATCGGCGCCTCGGGACGGAAATCGAGCAGGTCCCTTGCGCTGTAATTGACATCATTGCGCTGGCGATGGATTTGGTTGGGGGTTGGCATATGTTCGTCGAATACCGCCTTGGCAATCGGCACCAGGCCCGGGTGCGCGACCCAGGTGCCGTCGCAACCGTCGGTGACTTCGCGCAATTTGTCGGCACGCACTTTTTCCATGGCCGCCTCATTTGCCGCCGGATCATTCTTGATCGGGATATGCGCGGCCATGCCACCCATGGCGCAGGCATTGCGGCGGTGGCAGGTCTTCACCAGGCTGAGCGCATAGGCACGCAGGAATGGCGCCATCATCGTCACTTGCGAACGGTCGGCCAGGCAGAAATCCTTGTTGAGGCGGAATTTCTTGATGGCCGAAAAGATGTAATCCCAGCGGCCAATATTGAGGCCGGCGCTGTGATCGCGCATTTCGTAAAGGATCTCGTCCATCTCGAAGGCGGCGACGATGGTCTCGATCAGCACTGTTGCCCTGATCGAACCCTGTGGCACGCTTAACTCGTTTTGCGCCATCACGAAAATATCGTTCCAGAGGCGAGCCTCCAGATGAGATTCCATCTTGGGCAGGTAGAAATAGGGGCCGGAGCCGCGCGCCAGCAATTCCCTGGCGTTATGGAAAAAATACAGGGCAAAATCAAAAATCGCGCCGGATACCGGCTTGCCATCGAGCGTGACGTGCTTTTCTTCCAGGTGCCAGCCGCGCGGGCGCGGGATCAGCACCGCGGTCTTGTCGTTGAGCTTGTACGATTTTCCGTTCTGCTCCAGCGTGATGCTTCGGCGGATCGCGTCGCGCAAATTGATCTGGCCTTCGATCATGTTTTCCCAGGTGGGACAGTTGGCATCCTCGAAATCGGCCATGAATGTCGAGGCACCGCAGTTCATGGCATTTATCACCATCTTGCGGTCGGTGGGGCCGGTGATTTCGATGCGGCGATCCTGGAGGTCAGCAGGCAAGGGGGCGACGACCCAGTTGCCCTCGCGGATGGCCCTGGTTTCAGGCAGGAAATCCGGCAATTTGCCGGCGTCGAATTCTTTTTGTCGTACCGCACGCCGCGCCAGCAGGTCCAGGCGGACGGGTTCGAATTTGCGTGCCAGCTTGGCAAAAAACGCCAGGGATTCCGGGGTCAGCACGGTGGCGAATTCCGGCGTGATCCTGCCATGGATGGCGAGGCCGGCGGGAAGGGTGTGGGCACTGTCCATGAAAATCTCCTGAGTGATTGCGCGGCAATCGGAACAAAGTCATGCCATGCGCAGCACTATTGTATTGTGCTACAAAAAATAAGATAATCTCAAATAAAACATAAGCATCTAATACCCGACAAGTATTAATTAAACATCGGGAGAATCAAGAGAACTTCTTGAAACCGTAGCGAGCAGTCCAAGGTCGCGGCGAGGAGCGGAGGCGTACGAAGAGTTCGCTGAGTCATTTGCCAACCCGGGAGTTGCGAGATTGGGCCGCGCAGCAGGTTTTTAGAAGTTCCCTAAATCACTCGCGCATGGGAGGAGCAATCAGATGGATCGTTTCAAGGCACTGCAAACATTTCTGGACGTCGCCAAATCGGAGAGCCTTTCGGCTGTGGCCCGCGACGAGGGGGTGACGCCGGCGATGGTGGGGCGGCGTATCGACCAGTTGGAGCAGCAGCTGGGGGTAAAGCTGTTCAAGCGCTCCACCCGAAAGATTACGCTCACTTCCGAAGGCACGGCATTTTTTGAGGATGTGCGCAATATCCTCAATGAATTGCGCGCTGCCGAAGAGTCGCTTTCGCTGGGCGCCAAAAGCGCCACCGGGCGCCTGGTGGTGTCGGCGCCGACCTCGTTCGGTCGCAAGCATATCGCCCCGCATCTGCCGGCCTTTGTAGCGGCCCATCCGAACCTGGCGGTCACCCTGCATCTTTCGGAGCGCATCGTCGACCTGAAAAACGAGCGCGTGGATCTGGCGATTCGCATTGCCGATTTGAAGAATGCCGATCTGATCGCCAATCGCCTGGCGCGCAACCATCGTGTGGTGGTGGCGTCGCCGGACTACATCAAGCGCCATGGCAAGCCTGCTGCGCTGGCCGATCTGGTACAGCACAATTGCCTGGTGACTGCGACCGAGGAGGGCCTTTCCGACAACTGGTCATTCCGAGATGCGACCGGCAAGAGCGTGTCGGTACGGGTTGCAGGGCATCTCCACTGCAATGACGGCGAGGTGCTGACGCGCTGGGCGCTGGCGGGCCAGGGCCTGGCCTGGCGCAGTGCCTGGGAAGTTTCCGAGGAAATCGAAAAAGGCCGCCTGGTCGAGGTATTGCCGAAATTTTCAGCGCCGGGAAACGATATTTACGCAGTTTATTCGGACCGTAAATTTTTGCCGGCCAAGGTGCGCGTGTTCATTGACTTCATGAAGCAGACGTTTGGCGATCCGCCGTATTGGGAGCCGCGCAAAAAATAAGGCGGCCCGGGGTAAACCGGGCCGCCTGCGCATCAGCTGCTATTGCCGGCTGACGTGCTCAGCGCTGATCGGCCTCGCGCAGTTGTTCCTGCTTACTGCGTGGCAGCGGACGCGGCGGCGGCGTTGATGGCGTTGCTGCTGCGGCTGGCGCTGCGGCGCGCGGCGCCTGCACGGGTGCCGGTGCCGCCACCGGCGCGGCTGGTTCAACGCGGCCTGGACGGCTCTCGACTGGTCGAGAAACGACGGGTGGACGAATGTTTTCCGCCGGGCGCACAGGCTCCGGGCCACGACCGTTTCCCGGCTCGCCGCGGCCAAAGCCGCGTTGTCCGCGTTCGCCCTGCTCGAAATTGCGCGAGCCGCGACCTTGCGAATTTTCGTTCGGTGCCGCATTCGAGGGCGGGGTATTCGGTCGTGCACTGTTATTTGCGTTGCTGTTCTGTTGCGCTTGCACAGGCGCCGGTGTTTGAACTGGCGCTGCGACTGGTGCGGCAGCCGGCGCTGTCGGCACCGGGCGCAGGTTCTGCCAGGGGCGGTTGCCATGGTTCTGGCCGCCTTGCGCGGTGGGTGGCGTGGACACCGGCGGAGGCGCCTGAATGTTCGGTGCGACAGGCACGGTGGCTGCCGGTGCTGCTGGAACCTGGCGCTCATTTTGCCATGACCTGCCACGGCGCCCATCTTGCTCGCCTTGCTGCAGCGGACGGCCCGTCGCGGCGACCGGCGGCGCGAATTGCGGCGTATAGGAGGGCGCCGCCGGCTGCGGTCGCGCGGTCGCGGCGGGAACTGTCTGCGGTGCAGCGGCCTGCGATTGCTGCAGTACCTTTGCGCGCAGATTGATCCAGGTACTTCCCGACGGCGGCTCGGGCGCCGTCAATACCGGGTGCGCGTTCACCTGCGCCGGATTGATGCGGATGGTATTGGCCTGGATCGGGCGTGAGCTGACAAAGGTTCGACTGTTGACGAAAGTCGCGCCCGGGGCCTGGTTGATGTAGCGGGCCGGCGGGTTGACGATGGTCACGTTATTCGTGATGTAGTTGACGCGGCGAATATAGGTGATGTTGCTGGTGTAGGCCGGGATGTAGTGTTCGCGCGGCGCCAGCGGAAACCAGCCTACCGAGGGCCCCACCGAAACCGACACGCTCACGCCGGGGCGCTCGCCCATCCAACCGACCAGGGCAGGGGCATAGACCGGGCGACGCACATAGTTTCCCGGCCACCAGCACCAGCGCGCGCCGATTTGCACCCAGCGGCCATAGTGGAAGGGCGCGAAGCCCCAGGGCGCATCGTCCACCCAGGTCCAGCCCCAGGGACTGACATAGGCCCATGATCCGTAGCGGTAAGGCGTCCAGCCGGCCTCCACCACGCGCGGCGTCCATACCCGCCCGTACTCGCGGTCGTCGACCCATTCGCCGTAGGCGTCAAGTTCCTCGTAGCCGGTCATATAGGGCGACACGTTTTGCTCGCGCGCATAACGGCGGTGGGTTTCGTCCCAGCGCATGTCGCGCGCCTCCGCCCAGCGGTCGAAAGCGGACTCGCTGGCATTTTCGAAGCGCAAATCGGTGGCGCCCGTGCCGGCACGCACCAGCAAGGCCCTGCCGGCATCGATGTTGAGCGTATTGCCGTCGCCTTCGTAGCGGGCGCGGCCGGCGAACACGGCGATGCGGCTGTTCATGCCATCCTCGTCGGTGTCGATGCGGTAGCGGCCATTGCCGTCGATGATAAAGCGGCCCTCGCTGGTATCGACGCGTATGTTTTCGCGGTAATCGTCGCCGCCGTAGTTGCGGGTGCGGATGTTCAGGGTGCCGCGTTGCAGATAGGTGTCGATGACTTCATCGCCGATGGCGACAAAATCCAGAATCGTGTCGTTGCCGATGCGCAGTGCCGATGCACCGATGCGGACTTCGGCGCGTGAGCGGCCGGCCGTCCAAAGGGAATTTTCGCTGGTGACCGGAAAATTCAGCCGTGCCGGCGTCCAGCCTTCCTCGCGATCCGCGTAAAACGAGGCCTCGCCTTCGACGAAACCGATACGGCCGACGCGGCTGGGCGGATCGGCCCAGGCCATGGCGCCGGCGGCTGCCCAGACAACAATGCACAGACGGGCAAGCCCGTCCAGAATTACCCTGTTCATTTGCCGCTCCTTGACGTGTATTGGTGCTGCTGCATGAGCCGATCAACGGCCTTGCGGGGCAATCGTTGACCATGATCGCGATCGCGGGATGAGCACACATGCAAATGACTATGCCGAAAAAACGAAATTCATGAGAATATACGCGAGCTTATGACAGATTCATAAGTTACATCCTGAGACAGTTGTGTTGTTATAAAGACAAAGCACTTGGGGTGGGTATCGCCCTCTGAAAAATGCGTTTGGCGCCCGTTCAAAATTCAGCCGAGAGTTGCGCGATGGACTTGAAAACCGTATTCACCAAAACTGCCAAGGGCGTAACCCAGGTCAATCAAAAGACCCAGTCCCTGTCCAAGGACCTGATGAAGGTGCTGAAGGTCATCGACGGCAAGTCCACCGTCGAGGAGCTGGCCGAAAAAGCCGATCTCGCCTCGTCGGCAGTCGAAAAATTGCTGGGCCAGCTGCAAAAGGATGGCTTCGCCAAGATATTCGAGGTCAAGCAGGATGTACCGCTGAGCGAGTTCGGCGGCGATGACGATTTCGATTTCACCACGCCCGTAAAACGCGCGGCGATGCCGGGCGGGGTTTCATTTGGCCCGTCTCCGCATCGCAGGACGGCGGCGGACGATCAGGTCGCGCGCGCCGAAACGCCACCACCGTCTGCCGCTCCCAGGATCGATGAGGCCGCGCTTGCTGCGGAGCATGCCGCGGCCCGCGCGGCAGAAATTGCAGCAGCGCAGGCCGCCCAGGTGCAGGCCCGGGCCCGCGCCGAGCGCGAGGCGCAGGTGCGTGCCCGCCTCGAGGTCGAAGCGCGTGCGCGCAAGGAGGCCGAACTGCGCGCCATGCAGGAGGCAAAGCGCGCGCAGGAGGCCGCAGAACGGGCCCGTGCAGATCTCGAAGCCAAGGTGGCGGCGGAGAAAAAGCAGCGCGATGCGCTTTCCGATACGCGCACGCGAATGACCGCTGAGCAGTTGGCAAAGGAAGCGGAGCAGCAGAAACTGCTGGCGGCGGCCCGCGCCAAAGCCGAGGCGGAAGCCCAGGCCCTTGCGGCGGCGAGGGCCAAGGCCGAAGCGGAAGCCAAGGCCCTGGCCGAGGCCCGCGCACAGGCGGAAGTTGCCGCGCAAAAGCAGAAGCAGGAACTGGAATCGGCGCAACGCGATTTGCGCCAGCAGCTCAAGGCGGAAATCGAGGCGCAGGTGCGCGCCGAGATGGAGGCGATGCTGAAAAGCGATATTGAGGAGAGCGCGCGCGGCGAGGTGGAGGCGGCAGTTCTGCAGGGTGCGCAGGAAGACGCGCGCCGCATGCTCGAGGAGCGCCTCGCCCAGGAGCGGGACACGCTGGCGCGTGCCGAAGCGGTGGCGAAGAGCAGTGCCGAGGTGGATGCCCAACGCATGCTGGCGGAACAGGAAGCGAAGATCCGCGCTGAGATGGAATTGCGCATCGCCGAAATCAATCGCGAGAAGGAGCGTGCCGAGGCGGAAACGCGTCGCATGGTCGAAGAACAGGCGGCTGCGGCGGCCCGGGCGGCGGCCGAGCTCAAGGCCCGCTTGAAAGCCGAAGAAGAGGCGCGCGCCCTGGCGGAATCGCAGGCGCGCGCGCAGCGTCTTCGCCTTGAAGCCCGCGCGCGGGAAGAAGCCGAGGAACGCGCCCGTATCGAAGCGGAAATGGCCGCAAAGCTGGCAGCGGAAAAAGAAGCGACCGTTCGTGCTCGCGCCCAGGCGATGATTGAGCAGGAACTGCGCGAAAAGGCCGAGCGCGAAAGCCAGGCCGAACTGGAAGCAGAGCGCCGCGCTCGGGAAGAGGCCGAGCAAAAGGCGGCGCATGAGGCCAGGGCGCGCGAGGTGGCGTCGCGCGCCATATCCGAGCATGCCGCCGAACGCGAGCGCATCGAACGCGAGGCCGAGGAACGCATCCTTGAAGAGCGCGAACTGCGCAAGAAGGCAGAAAAGAAATCGCGCCGGGACGAAGAGGCGGAAAAGGCCGAGCGCGCGGCCCAGGTGGCGCGGTTGCGTGAGTTGCGCGAGCAGGCTGCAATTGCCGGTGAGGAAAACGAAACCGAGGCCAAGCCCAGGCGGAGAGGGCCTCGCAAGGAGCGCCATCTGCTGCGTTGGACCGCGATCGGGCTGGTTGCCATGCTGGTGCTGGCCGTTGCGCTGATCCAGGTAATTCCCCTCCAGGCCGTCAATTCAAGGCTCGAAAAATCGCTGGCCAGCTGGGTGCATGACGATGTCAGCTCCAGCAATCTTCGCGTCAGCCTGTTCCCGCGGCCGCATTTGAAGCTTGACCAGCTGGCACTTGGCAAATTGCTTGATGCCAAGGCGAGCAATGGCAAGATTTACATGGACCTCACCGCAATATTTGGCGACCGTTTCATCATCGATACCATCGAGCTGAGCGGTGTTTCGGTGTCCGCCGAGGCGCTGGCGCGTGCGCCGCAGTGGGGCGCTGCTGCGGGCCCGGGAACGACCATCGAAATCGGCCGCATCGTACTCAAGGACGTGAAATTGGAAGTTGCGGGCGTGGCCGTCGATGCCTTCGATGCCGATCTCAAGTTTGATAAAAACGGCTCGCTGACCAAGGCCGCCCTGCGTGCGGGCAGCAAATGGGCGTTGGATCTTTCGCCAGACAAGACACCGGCAGCAGACGGCACGGTTCCGGCAGGCGCATGGGCTGCCGAATTCACCGCCCAAGGCGCCAAACCGCCGCTCGGCCCGGAATTTCCCATTTCCGACCTGAAGGCCAAAGGCAAATTGGTCGGTTCCGAAATCAATTTCCCGCAAGTTGAATTCAAACTGCTGGAAGGGTCCGGCACCGGCAGTTTCCGCGCCGATTGGAAGCAGGGCATCAATTTCAGCGCCGACATGAAGGTGCAGAAAATCAAGATGGACGAGATGGCCGCCCTGTTCACGCGCAACGTCGGCATGAGCGGGCGCATGGAAGGCGAGTTTTCCGTCTCGGCCTCCGCGCCCACCCTTGGTGCGATCCTCGACCGGCCCAGAGTCACCGGCAATTTTATGCTGAAGGATGGCTCCATCAGCAATATCGACCTGGTGCAGGCGATGCGTTCGCCGGATAGCGGCGGCCGCGGCGGCCAGTCCAAATTTACCGAGCTCATCGGCCAGCTGAACGTGGCCGATGGCGTGATCCGCTACGAGAAGCTCAAGTTCACCGGTGGTGTTCTGCTTGCGAACGGCACCGTGGTGGTGGGATACGACAAGGGCGCCCTGTCCGGCAATATCGTCTCGGAAATCCGTTCCAAGGTGGCGCAGGATCGTGCCGCCTTCGGCCTGAGCGGCAATGTGGCGCGGCCGACGCTGAAGCGCGGCGGCTAGTCCGCTGCGCGGCGCGCGCATCGCGCGGCGGCGCCGCCACGGTAGAATGTGACGGTGAGTTCACCTACTGAAAGCCTGCCTCCCGTCGCCCCGCCTGCCGCGTCCCCCGCCGAGATCAAACGCAGTCCGCGCGATTTGCGCAAACTCGCGGCGCTGATCCGCTTCGTCGCGCCTTACAAGATCCGCTTCGCCGTCGCCATGCTGGCCCTGCTGGCCTCGGCGGCCACGGTGCTGTCGATCGGACAGGTTCTGCGGCAGGTCATCGACAAGGGTTTTTCATCGGGCAATATCGACATGCTCGACCAGACCCTGCTGACGCTGCTGGGCCTGCTGGTGGTGCTGGGCACGTCGACTTTCCTGCGCTACTACAACATCACCTGGGTCGGTCAGCGCGTGGTTGCCGACATCCGCCGCGCCGTTTACGATCATCTGCTGACGCTGTCGCCGACATTTTTCGAGAGCACCCGCACCGGCGAAGTGATCTCGCGCCTGACCAACGATGCCACCGCCATCGAGTCCGTGGTCGGCAGCGCGGTCTCGCTGGCCTTGCGCAACATCGTGCTGTTCATCGGCGGCATGACGTTGCTGTTCATCACCAATGTCAAGCTGACCCTGATCGTGCTCGCGGTCATTCCACTGGTGATGGTGCCGATCCTGGTGCTGGGCCGGCGCGTGCGCAAACTGTCGCGGCAGATCACCGACAACACCGCCGAGGCCAGCGCCTACATCGATGAATCCCTGCATGAAATCCGCACCGTGCAGGCCTATGCGCACGAAGCCGTCGATGCCGAGCGATTCGGCCTGCGTGTCGAGAATATTTTCCGGGCCGGCGAGACCAAGGCGCGCTATACCGCGACCCTGATTGCCGCGGTGATCGTGCTGGCCTTCGGCTCGATCGCGGTGATCCTGTGGGTCGGCGGGCGCGATGTGCTGAGTGGCAAGATCACCGCCGGCGAGCTGTCGCAATTCGTGTTCTACGCGATCCTGGTCGCCAATGCCGTCGGCGCCGTCTCGGAAGTTTATGGCGAATTGATGCGTGCTTCCGGCGCGTCCGAGCGCCTGATGGAATTGCTGGCGACCCGTCCGGACATCGCCGCTCCCGAGCACCCGCTGCCGATGCCGTTGTCGAGCGGCAATCAAGGCCGTGGCGAGATTGCCATGGAACAGGTGCGTTTCCATTACCCGTCGCGGCCGGACACTGCGGCGCTGCGCGATTTTTCCCTGCGCATTGCGCCCAGCGAAGTCGTGGCCCTGGTGGGCCCAAGCGGCGCCGGCAAGACCACCGTATTCCAGTTGCTGCTGCGCTTTTACGATCCCGCCGCCGGCAGCATCAAGATCGACGGTGTCGATATCCGTCTCGCCGATCCGCGCGAGGTGCGAGAGCGCATCGCCCTGGTGTCGCAGGACGCGGTCATTTTTGCCGCCGACGTCTGGGACAATGTGCGTTATGGGCGCCCTGGCGCCAGCGACGCCGAGGTGCGCGCCGCCTGCGAGGCCGCCTATGCGCTGGAATTCATCGAGGCCATGCCGCAGGGTTTCAAGACGCAGCTGGGCGAGCGCGGTGTCAAATTGTCCGGTGGCCAGCGCCAGCGGATTTCCATCGCCCGCGCTTTCCTCGCCAATCGCGCCATCCTGTTGCTGGATGAAGCCACTTCGGCGCTCGATGCGGAATCCGAGCGCATGGTGCAACTGGCCATGGAAAAACTGATGCAGGGCCGGACCACCCTGATCATCGCCCATCGCCTGGCTACGGTGAAATCGGCAGGTCGCATCGTCGTCATGGAGCAGGGCGCCATCGTCGCCGAAGGCAGCCACGATGCCCTGGTCGCCGAGGGCGGCCTCTACGCCCGGCTTGCCGCGCTGCAATTCAATATGTCCTGAGTCTCGTGGCACCAGCGGCCCTGCCATGCGACTGGCCGAATTCCCGAGTAATTTGCTAAACTATTGCAATATTCGAAGGTGACGCGCGCCCTTTGCGCCGTGATCAAGCCGTCCCTTCCTTCCCCCTGAAAATCCGAAGTTTCCAATCATGTCGACTGCCGCCGCACCCTTGCCTGCTTCCGTTCCGCCGCCGGACGTCCCCGCCAAGTTCACCGAAGAGCCGGTGGTCTGGCTGCATCGCTGGAACGATGGCCTGATGTCCTTCCGCGTGCGGCGCGATCCCGCCTATGCGTTCACGCCCGGCCAGTTTGCGCGCATCGGCTTGCGCAAGGAAGATGGCGAAGTGATCTGGCGCGCCTACTCGATCGTCTCGGCGCCCGAAGAGGCCTTTCTGGAATTTTTCCTGGTGGTGGTGCCGACCGGCGCGTTCTCCAGCCGGGTTGCGCGCCTCGCGGTCGGCGACGTCATGCTGGTGGAAAAACATGCGCAGGGCTTCCTCACTGCCGACCGTTTCAAGAACGGGCGCGATCTGTGGCTGCTGGCCACCGGTACCGGCCTGGCGCCTTATATCTCGATGCTGCGCAATCATGCGGTGTGGCAGCAGTTTGCCAATATCGTGGTGGCGGTGTCGGTGCGCGAGCATCGCGACCTCGGCTATATCGATGAATTGGCAGCCCTGGCCGCGCGCAGCGCGCAGGATGCGCAAGCACAAGGTCAGGGACAAGGACAAGGACAAGGCCGCGCCCGGCTGGTCTTCATCAAGACCCTGACCCGCGAAAAAACCGCCGATACCCTGCCGGGACGCATCCCCGCTTTGATCGAATCGGGCGAGCTGGAAAAAGCCGTCGGCCTGCAATTGAGCGACGAGCATTCGCGCTTCATGCTCTGCGGCAATCCGGCCATGGTCGAAAGCATGCGCGCCCTGCTCAAAGGGCGCGGC
>JACXTT010010126.1_pt1 | contig 12771 bp, 8 predicted proteins | sample 9270951 | NCBI WGS metagenome assembly JACXTT01 (sample SAMN15532306, study PRJNA645909) | rock metagenome | isolation source: weathered quartz diorite | place: Puerto Rico | collected 2017-06-21 | reverse complement strand
ATATGGCTCCGCCCAACAGTTGCTCCAAGCCTTCTGCGCGAACTGCGTCTTCCATAGCCAAGCGCACCTGCTCCGTGGGTTGCGCTATAACCAGCAGGGTGACCAAGTCCATTATTCATTGTGTCAAAAACGCTCATGTTGTGCATGCCTTTGCCAAAAAATCTTGCGCAAAGCGCTGCAGCACACCGCCCGCCGCGTATATGGACACCTCTTCGGCGGTGTCGAGCCTGCAGGTAATGGGTACCTGCACCACTTCGCCGTTCTTGCGGGTGATGTGCAGGGTCAGGTCGGTGCGTGGCGCGCGCGCGCCCTCCACGTCATAGGTCTCGGTTCCGTCCAGCCCCAGCGTCAAGCGGTTCACACCAGGTTTGAACTCCAGTGGCAGCACGCCCATGCCTATCAGGTTGGTGCGGTGGATGCGCTCAAACCCCTCGGCTGCAATCGCCTCCACACCCGCCAGGCGCACGCCCTTGGCTGCCCAATCGCGCGAACTGCCCTGGCCGTAGTCGGCACCGGCGATGATGATCAGCGGCTGCTTGCGTTGCATATAGGTCTCTATGCCCTCCCACATGCGCACGACTTTTCCATCCGGCTCAATACGGGTCAGCGAACCCATTTGCACCTTGCCATCAACCACAGCCATTTCGTTGACGAGTTGCGGGTTTGCGAAGGTGGCGCGCTGCGCGGTCAGGTGGTCGCCACGGTGCGTGGCGTAGGAGTTGAAGTCTTGCTCCTGCAGGCCCATGGTGTGCAGGTACTCGCCGGCAGCACTGTCGGGCAGTATTGCGTTGGATGGCGACAAATGGTCGGTGGTGATGTTGTCGGGCAGCAGCGCCAGCGGACGCATGCCTCTTAGCGTGCGCGCGCCGGCCAGCGCGCCTTCCCAGTACGGCGGGCGGCGGATGTAGGTGCTTTGTGCACGCCAGTCATACAGGGGGCTGATCGTCTCGTTGCTCGCCACCCCGATCCTGAACATGGGGTCATACACGCGGCGAAAGTGCTGGGGTTTGACGCTGCGTGCCACCACAGCATCCACCTCCGCATCGCTGGGCCAGATGTCCTTGAGCGTTACCGGCTGGCCGGTTGCGTCCATGCCCAGCACATCCTTCTCGATATCAAAGCGCACCGTACCGGCAATGGCATAGGCCACCACCAGCGCGGGCGATGCCAGAAAGGCCTGTTTGGCATAGGGGTGGATGCGGCCATCAAAATTGCGGTTGCCCGATAGCACGGCTGTGGCATACAGGTCGCGCGCTATGACCTCTTGCTGGATGGCAGGGTCCAGCGCACCGCTCATGCCGTTGCAGGTGGTGCAGGCAAAGGCCACGATGCCAAAGCCCATCTGTTCCAACTCCGGGAGTAGACCCGCTTCTTCCAAGTACAACTGCACGGCCTTGGAGCCCGGTGCCAGCGACGACTTCACCCAGCGCTTGCGTGTGAGGCCGCGCGCATTGGCATTGCGCGCCAGCAGTGCGGCGGCGATGACGTTGTGCGGGTTGCTGGTATTGGTGCAACTGGTAATGGCGGCGATGATGACCGCGCCATCGGGCATCTGACCCGGCACGTCTTGCCACGGCGCTGCAATGCCACGGGCTGCCAGGTCCGACGTTGGCAGGCGCTTGTGTGGGTTCGATGGGCCGGCCATATTGCGCACGACGGTGGACAAATCGAAGTGCAGCACGCGTTCGTATTCAGCAGTGGCCAGCGCGTCAGCCCACAAACCCGTCGCCTTGGCATAGGTCTCGACCAGGCGTACCTGGGCATCCTCACGCCCGGTCAGGCGCAGGTAGTCAATCGTCATCGCATCGATGAAGAACATGGCCGCCGTGGCGCCAAATTCCGGCGTCATGTTGGAGATAGTGGCGCGGTCACCCAACGTCAACGCGGCTGCACCTGCGCCGTAAAACTCCAGATAGGCGCCAACTACCTTTTCTTTGCGCAGAAATTCCGTCAATGCCAGCACGATGTCGGTTGCAGTGATGTTGGGTTGCGGCCTGCCCAGCAGCTCCACGCCAATGATGTCAGGCAGGCGCATCCACGACGCGCGACCCAGCATCACGCTCTCGGCCTCCAAGCCGCCGACGCCGATGGCGATGACGCCCAGAGCATCCACATGCGGCGTGTGGCTATCCGTTCCAACCAGCGTGTCCGGGTAAGCCACACCGTCTTTGGCGTGCACAACAGGGCTCATGCGTTCCAGGTTGATCTGGTGCATGATGCCATTGCCCGGCGGAATGACCTCTACGTTCTTGAACGCCTTCCTGGTCCACTCAATGAAATGGAAGCGGTCCACATTGCGGCGGTCTTCCACCGCGCGGTTCTTGGCAAAGGCGTCGGGGTCAAAACCGGCAAATTCCACCGCCAGCGAATGGTCCACAATTAACTGGGTCTGCACTACGGGGTTGACCTGCGCTGGGTCGCCGCCCCGCTCGGCAATGGCATCACGCAAGCCGGCCAGGTCCACCAGCGCGGTCTGGCCCAGAATGTCGTGGCACACCACGCGGGCCGGGAACCACGGAAAGTCCAGGTCACGCCTGCGCTCCACCAGTTGGCGCAGGGAATCGGCCAGCATGGCCGGGTCGCAGCGGCGTACCAGATTCTCGGCATGCACGCGTGACGTGTACGGCAAACGGTCGTAGGCACCGGGCGCAATGGCATCGACCGCCGCACGGGCATCGAAATAGTCCAACGCGGTGCCCGGCAGGTTCTTGCGGTATTGCGTATTCATGGCAGACAAGGATCAGCTCCGGTCCTGGATGGGGACAAATGTCAAGTCCTCGGGGCCGGTGTAGTTGGCGCTGGGGCGGATGATCTTGTTGTCTTGCCGCTGCTCGATGATGTGCGCGGCCCAGCCGCTGGTGCGGGCGATGACGAACAGCGGTGTGAACATCGCAGTGGGCACGCCCATCACGTGGTAGCTGACGGCGCTGAACCAGTCCAGGTTGGGGAACATTTTTTTTACCTCCCACATCACCGACTCCAGACGCTCGGCAATGTCAAACATCTTGGTCGAGCCGGCTTGCTGCGACAGCACACGGGCCACGCCTTTGATGACCACGTTGCGCGGGTCGCTGATGGTGTAGACCGGGTGGCCAAAGCCGATGACGACCTCCTTGGCCTGCACACGGCGGCGGATGTCGGCCTCGGCTTCGTCGGGATTGTCATAGCGCTTCTGGATCTCAAACGCCACCTCGTTGGCGCCACCATGCTTGGGGCCGCGCAATGCGCCTATCGCGCCAGCGACGGCGGAATGCATGTCGCTGCCCGTTCCAGCGATGACGCGGGCGGCGAATGTGGATGCATTGAACTCGTGCTCGGCATACAGATTCAGCGAGGTGTGCATGGCCCGCTCCCACGCGGCACTGGGCTTGCTGCCGTGCAGCAGGTGCAGAAAGTGCGCGCCGATGGAGTCGTCATCGGTCTCCAACTCTATGCGCTTGCCCAATGTGGACCAGTGGTACCAGTACAGCAGCATGGAGCCCAGTGAGGCCATCAGACGATCAGCAATGTCGCGCGCACCGGGGGTGCTGTGGTCGTCCTTCTCGGGCAGCGTACACCCCAGGGCTGACACACCGGTGCGCATCACATCCATCGGGTGGGCGCCGGCAGGAATCTGCTCAAGCGCTTGCTTGACGCTGGCCGGCACGCCGGGCATGGCCTTTAGCTTGGCTTTGTAGGCGGCCAACTCGGTGCGCGTGGGCAGCTTGCCATGGACCAGCAAGTGGGCGATTTCTTCAAACTCGCAGACCTCTGCGATGTCCAAAATGTCGTAGCCGCGGTAGTGCAGGTCGTTGCCGGTGCGGCCCACGGTACACAGGGCGGTGTTGCCGGCGGTGACACCGGACAGCGCCACGGATTTTTTGGGCTTGAAGGCAGCGGGTGCGGCGTTTGGCGCTGCAGATGTTGTAGTTGTGGTGGTCATGCTTCGCAATTTACGCACTTGCAGCGGTTCCGGATAGAACTGAAATGGCGAGACTTTGCGAATCGAAAGCCTGCAATTTGCAAAGTTTGTAAATTTCTGCGAATTGACGCCCACGTCTGGTGCAATGCTCAAGACGCGGCCATAATTTGCAAACCACGCATTCACGGCCAGGTCTCTACCTACGCTGCATTGCGAACACTTGTGAATGTAATAGCCATGTTTTGCAAATATTGCAAATTACCCCGGACACCATGCAATGAAGAAGACGTTTATGGGCGTGCGGCTGCGCCGCCTGCGCGAGGAGCGCAGCATGAGCCAGATCGCGCTGGCGCAGAGCCTGGGCATCTCACCGAGCTACCTGAACCAGTTGGAGCAAAACCAGCGGCCGCTGACCGTGTCGGTGCTGCTGAAGATCAACCGCGCGCTGGGGCTGGACGTGCAGATGTTTTCCGAGGACGAAGAGGCGCGCCTCATCACCGACCTGCGTGAGGCCTTCACGCAGGCAGCGGCGCCCGACACCGTGTCGCTGGCCGAGATCAAAGAACTTGCATCCGGCATGCCCGCTGTGGCCCGCACGATGATACGCATGCACCAGCGCCACCGCGACGCCCTGGAGCAACTGGAAAGCATGGCCGCGCTGCTGGGCGATGATCGCAGTGGCATCAGCGGTGTGAACCCCTTGCCTTATGAAGAGGTGCGGGATTTTTTTACTGCACGCAACAATTACATTGCCGAGCTGGACACAGCCGCAGAGCAGATGGCGCTGGATTGCAAGCTGGGCCCGGCGCCGCGGGCCAGGGGCTGGCGCAGCGCCTGCAAGAGCGGCACGGCGTGCGCGTGGTCAAAGGCGGCATGCAGGCTGAGTCGGGGGCGCATCGTGTGTACGACCATGCATCACGCACACTGCAGTTGTCGCCGGCGCTGGAGCCGGGCCAGGCGGCCTTTCAGATGGCAACGCAAATTGCGTTTTTGGAGATGGACACGCTACTGCAGAGCCTGGCGCAGCAAGGAAGGTTCAGCAGCGACGCAGTGCGCGCGCTGGCCCGCATTGGTCTGGCCAACTATTTTGCTGGCGCGTTGCTGCTGCCCTATGGCGCTTTCCTGCACATGGCAGAGAGACTGCGTTACGACATCGACCATTTGGGCCGGCGCTTTGGCGTGGGATTTGAGACGGTGTGCCACCGCCTGAGCACGCTGCAGCGCAATGGCGCGCGCGGCGTGCCCTTCTTCTTCATCCGCGTAGACCGCGCAGGCAATATCTCCAAGCGACAGTCAGCCACACACTTTCACTTCTCCAAAGTGGGCGGCACCTGCCCTCTTTGGAACGTGTACGAAGCCTTTGCACAACCCGGAAAAATATTGACGCAGCTCGCCCGGATGACCGATGGTCGCGCCTACCTTTGGATCGCACGCACGGTGTCGGGCAGTCCAGGCGGTTATGGCGCGCAGGGCCGCGTGTTCTCGGTTGCGCTGGGTTGCGACCTGCAGTACGCGGACCGACTGGTCTACTCCAAGGGCCTGGACTTGAAGGACCCTGAGGCCTGTACACCCATCGGTATGGGCTGCAAGGTGTGCGAGCGCGAGGCCTGCCCGCAGCGCGCCTTCCCCTTCTTTGGCCGCAGCCTCGACGTCAACGAGAACCGCAGGACCAACACGCCATACACGGTGGCCAAACCAAGCCACTAAAGGAAGACTGCGCTGTCAGGCCGCTATGCGCAGACCAGACAATGGGCGCTCCACCCAGCGCTCAAACAGCATGGACACGCCGACACACACGACCCAAGACGCCACCGTAAGCCAGACGGCCGCACCGGGGGCCGGCCAGGCAAAGTGCGCCCACACCACATTGGCCAGAAGCACGATGGCAAAGTGCGTCAGGAACAGCGAATAGGAACTGCGGCTGAGCACGCGCAACACGCGCAAGGCCCAGGGTCTGTTGACCGGCTTCTGGTGCGCCTCATGGCCCGAGCGCCAGCGCACAATTCCCAGCCCCAGAGCCATGACCAGCGCCAGAGCAATGCGCAGCCGAAAATCCCAGGCTAGCGCAGCGCAGCCTGCAACGGCCAACACGCCCAACGAGCGACCCGCATGGCGTGAATGCCCCGCCCACCAGGCGGCGGCCGCCATGCCGTACGAGCCAAAAAAGTACAGCGCCCAGGTGTCGCCCGACGGCTGCAAGTTAAAGAAGAACAATGAGCCCAACATGGCCACGGCGATCAGGCCTTGTGCCGCACGCCCACCAACCCATAGCAGCAGTGCCAGCACGGCGAACAGCTGGAAGTCGATCGCCACATACCAAACACCGCTGGACAGCGACTCGTAACCCAGAATGTCAAACAACAACGCAAAGTGCGCCAACAAGGCCAATGGGCTGGGCGCAGCCGGAATGAATTCGGCCTGCAGCCAATGCCGCGCCAGCGCACTGCTGGCGGTGACTACGAGCAAGGCTGCGCCAAACGGCAGCACCAGCCGCACATAGCGCTGCGCCACGATGCGCCACGGCCCCTTGCGCTGGAAGTGGCCATGTGGCGCCAGCGTACCCGCCGCTAGATAGCCACCGATGACCAAAAATACTTGGACCGCCATGCGCGCGTACTCGAAAAACCAGTCCGTCAACGTCGGAACGGCAAGCTCCAGCGCATCGGACAGCGGACCGTATGCGGTAAAGTGGTGGAGCACAATGAGGTGCGATGCCAGCACCTTGGCGGCATCGATATGGGTCTGGCGGCGCGGCATGGTTTCCTATCGCGGAAACAGCACGCCGTACCACTGGCACAGACAAACCCGAATGACGGCCCCTTGCTCGGGTACTCTGCGTCCGCGGACGGCAGTATAGACGCCCTGAGGACACGGACATCGGCCAGTTACGTAACAATGCGCAACACTTGGGTTTGAACACTTAGCGTGGCAATATCACCCCCTGGCGTCACTCCAGCGCAGCAGGCAATTGTCATCCCCCCGGTAAACCGCGGCGCCCTCCTTGTCCACACAGTATTCCGGTGACACCACCATCTCGGAAAAAACCATGCCGGTGCCAATGCGTGTGTACTCCAGCAGCACACAGCGATGCACGGTGGCGCCGGCACGCAGGTGGCTGCCGTGGCCTATCCATGCCGGCCCGACGATGCGCACACCGGGGTCGATTTTGACGCTGGCGCCTATGTAGACCGGCCCCTCGATCTGCACCTGATCCCAATCAATGCGCGTATTGAGTCCAACCCAAATACCGGGGCGCACCTGCTGGCCCGGCATACTCATATGTGCGACTTCGCCTTGCAGCACGCGCTGCAGCACCGACCAGTAGTCGCTGACGCGCCCGATATCGATCCAGTTGAAGGGGCGATTTTGCACAAAGAACGCACGCTCGGTGTCCACCAGCAATGGGAACAGTTGCGATCCAATGTCAAAGTTGGTAGCCGGTGGTATCAAGTCGATGACACTGGGTTCAAACAAATAGATGCCCGTGCTGGCCAGTGTGGATTGCGCCTGCTCAGGCGCTGGTTTCTCTTGAAAGGACTGCACACGCCCCCGGCCATCGGCCACCACCACGCCATAGTTTTGTACCTGGTCGCGTGGCACGTCCATCGCTACCACGCTGGCAACGGCCGCTTGGCTCTGGTGCTCGCGCACGGCAGCGCCTATGTCCAGATCGATCAAGGCATCGCCACACAGCACCAACGTGGTTTCATCAAAAAAGCCCGAAAAATCCTGGATGTGGCGTATGCCGCCGGCCGACCCCAGCGGCCGGGGCACAATTTCACCGTGGTCCAGCACGCCTTCATACGAATAGCCCAGCTCCACACCCCAGCGGCTGCCATCGCCAAAGTAGGTCTCGATCTTGCGGTGGTGGTAGGCCACGTTGACCATGATCTGGCGCACGCCGTGGCGCGCCATGTGCTCAATCAGGTACTCCATGACCGGCTTGCCCAGGATGGGCACCATGGGCTTGGGCAGCACATTGGTCAACGGACGCACCCGGGTACCCTTGCCGGCCGCCAGAATCATGCCTTTTGTCATACCAATGGCTTCCTACTCCGTGCGGCCGTACGTGTCTTCCAACCGCACAATGTCATCCTCTCCCAAGTAGGAGCCGGACTGCACTTCAATGATTTCCAGAGGCACTTTGCCAGGGTTGGCCAGGCGGTGAACCTGCCCCAGAGGAATGTACGTACTCTGGTTTTCCGACAGCAAGGTGACCTTGTCGCCATTGGTGACCTCAGCCGTGCCGCTGACCACCACCCAGTGCTCTGCGCGGTGGTGGTGCATTTGCAGGCTCAGTGCCGCACCCGGCTTGACCACGATGCGTTTGACCTGAAAGCGCTCACCAGCATCCACACTGTCGTAGACACCCCACGGCCGTGCGACGCGTCGGTGGTGCAAGGCCTGTGCAACGCCTTGGGCTTCCAGCTGTGCCACCACGGTCTTGACCTGCTCGGCCTGGTCGGCGTGCGCCACCAGCACCGCATCGGCGGTATCGATGATCAGCAGGTCCTGTGTACCCAGCGCAACAACCGGTCGATGGGGGGCATGGATAAAAGTGTCTTTCGCAAACAACACATGGCCCTGGCCGTGAATGCGGTTGCCGTGTGCATCCGGCGGGCTCAGCTCGGCCACGGCGTTCCAGCTACCGACATCGCTCCAAGCCGCCGTAAACGGCACGACCGCCACGTTGCCGGCCTTTTCCATGACGGCGTAGTCAATGCTCTCTGCGCGGCAAGCGGAAAACGCGTCACGGCCCAGGCGGCGAAAATCCCCGTCCACCGTTTGCGTTTGTACCGCCTGGCGGCAGGCCGCCAAAATATCGGGTGCATGCGCCTCCAGAGCCGCCAGCAGCGTGCCAGCCCGGGCCAGGAAAATCCCGGCATTCCAGAAATAGCCGCCTGCCAGCAGCAGCTCCTGGGCCCGCTGGGCGTTGGGCTTTTCGACAAAGCGCTGCACTGCGCGTGCACCACCCTGCCCTGCCAAGGCATCGCCCTGCTGGATATAGCCATAGGCCGTGCTGGGAAATGTCGGCGAAACGCCAAACGTCACGATGGAGCCAGCGCGGGCGGCCGCCACCCCGCTGTGGATGGTGGCCACGAACGCAGCTGCGTCCGGAATGTGGTGGTCAGCTGGCAGAAACAGCAACAGTGCATCGGCCGACACATTCAGCGCGGCGGATGCCATGGCCGCTGCCGTATTGCGCGCAACCGGCTCCAGCAAAATGGTGCCCTGTACGCCGGCAGCGGCGGTGCAGTCCTGCACCAGAAATCGGTGGTCCTCACTGGCCACGATGATGGATTGGGGACCCAGTAGCGCGGCACGCTCCAGCGTGAGACGCAGCAGGCTCTTACCCTGCACCAAGGGCACAAATTGCTTGGGCAGTGCCTTGCGTGAAAGTGGCCACAGCCGGGTACCGCTGCCGCCACACAAAACGACGGAAACGATGCTGTCTGGCGCTGGGCGCTCGGTTGGATTCATGCCGCGATTACTTTAGATGGACCCGGCAAAGCGTATCACAGGCATATGACGACGGGCTGTGGCGCAAGGTAACATTGTTCCCAATCGATTTACATTGGGCAAGCAATCAGCGATGATGCGCTGATCTTGTCTGCAACGCTTATTTCTTACGGTTCATGGCCACTGTCGACCCCATACAACGCGAAAACCAACCGATCGCCCTGCCTGGACTTGGCAGGGCGCTGATTACTGCGGGCAAATTGGGACAGAAATCTGCCGAGGACCTCTATCGCAAGGCTCTGGCCACCAAAAATAGCTTCATTGCCGAGTTGGTCGGCTCTGGCGCGGTGTCGTCGGCCGATCTGGCGCATACCCTGTCGGCCGCGTTTGCCGCGCCCCTGCTGGACCTGGACGCTATTGACACCAACCGGCTGCCCAAAGGCCTGCTGGACACCAAGATCTGCACGGCTTACCGTGTCGTGGTCCTGAGCAAACGCAGCAACCGGCTGATCGTCGCCACGGCCGATCCGTCGGACCAGGCGGCGGCTGAAAAAATCAAGTTTTCGACCCAGATGGGCGTGGACTGGGTCATTGCTGAATTCGACAAGTTGTCCAAACTGGTCGACGCCAGTTCGACGACCGCCACCGAGGCGATGGAAGACATCATCGGCGGAGACTTTGAATTTGACGAAGCCGCGGCCGAGGCGGTGATTGACGACGGAAAGGCCAACACCTCCGAGGTCGAGGACGCGCCGGTGGTGCGCTTCCTGCACAAGATGCTGATGGATGCCTTCAGCATGCGGGCATCGGACTTGCATTTCGAGCCCTATGAGCATACCTACCGCGTGCGTTTTCGGGTGGACGGAGAATTGCGCGAAATAGCCTCGCCCCCCATTGCCATCAAAGACAAACTGGCTTCGCGGATCAAGGTGATCTCGCGCATGGACATCTCGGAAAAGCGGGTGCCACAAGACGGCCGCATGAAGCTCAAGGTCGGACCGGACCGCGTCATCGATTTCCGCGTCAGCACACTGCCCACTTTGTTCGGCGAGAAAATCGTGATCCGTATTCTGGATCCCAGCAGCGCCAAGCTGGGCATCGACGCGCTGGGCTACGATCCAGATGAAAAAGAGCGCCTGCTCAAGGCCATTGGCCGTCCCTACGGCATGATTCTGGTGACCGGGCCTACCGGTTCGGGCAAGACAGTGTCCCTGTACACCTGCCTGAACCTGCTGAACCAACCCGGCGTCAATATAGCCACGGCCGAAGACCCGTCTGAAATCAACCTGCCGGGTGTCAACCAGGTCAACGTCAATGAAAAAGCCGGGTTGACCTTTGCCGCGGCTCTGAAGTCATTCCTGCGCCAGGATCCCGACATCATCATGGTCGGCGAAATCCGCGACCTGGAGACGGCAGACATTTCCATCAAGGCGGCCCAAACCGGCCACCTGGTGCTGTCGACGCTGCACACCAATGATGCACCGGCAACCCTGACCCGTATGCGCAACATGGGCATTGCCGCGTTCAATATTGCCTCCAGTGTGATCCTGATCACGGCCCAGCGATTGGCCCGGCGCCTGTGCCCAAACTGCAAGACACCGGTGGAATTGACACGGGAAACCCTGCTCGATGCCGGGTTCAAGGAGTCGCAGCTGGATGGCAGCTGGAAGCCCTACAAGGCAGTGGGCTGCTCCATGTGCAACAACGGCTACAAGGGCCGGGTCGGCATCTACCAGGTCATGCCGATCTCCGACGACATCCAGCGCATCATTCTTCGCGACGGCAGCTCACTGGATATTGCCGAACAGGCCGAAAAGGAAGGCGTCCGGTCTTTGCGACAATCCGGACTGAACAAAGTGAAACTGGGGATGACTTCGCTGGAAGAAGTTCTCGGCGTGACCAACGAATAACAAGAACCTTCTGAGGAACCCTATGGCAACCAACAAACCGGCCACAGCCGCCAACACCAACAAAGACGCGGTTTTTGAATGGGAAGGCAAGGACCGCAACGGCAAGCAGGTCCGCGGTGAAATTCGCGCGGCTGGCGAAAACCAGGTCAAGGCATCGCTCAGGCGCCAAGGCGTCACGCCCACCAAGATCAAGAAACGCCGCATGAGTGCGGGCAAGAAGATCAAGCCCAAGGATATCGCGATCTTCACCCGCCAACTGGCCACCATGATGAAAGCGGGTGTGCCTTTGCTGCAGGCCTTTGACATTGTGGGCCGGGGCAATCCCAACCCCAGCGTGACCAAGCTGCTCAATGACATCCGCACCGACGTAGAAACCGGTACCTCACTCAGTGTGGCGTTCCGCAAATACCCCTTGTACTTCAGCAGTTTGTACTGCAATTTGGTCGAAGCAGGTGAGTCGGCTGGTATCTTGGACCAGTTGCTGGACCGTTTGGCGGTCTACATGGAAAAGACCGAGGCCATCAAGTCCAAGATCAAGTCGGCGCTGATGTACCCCATATCCGTGATCGTCGTCGCCTTTGTCGTCGTGACCGTGATCATGATTTTCGTGATCCCGGCGTTCAAACAGGTGTTCAGTTCCTTCGGTGGCGAGTTGCCCATGCCGACCCTGATGGTGATCGCCATGAGCGAGTACTTCATCAAGTACTGGTACGTCATTTTTGGTACTATTTTTGGCGGCCTGTACTTCTTCATGCAGGCCTGGCAGCGCAACAAAAAAATGCAGGCCATCATGGACCGCATCATGTTGCGCCTGCCCATCTTTGGTGCCTTGATCGAAAAGTCCTGCATCGCGCGCTGGACGCGTACGCTGGCAACCATGTTTGCTGCTGGCGTGCCGCTGGTAGAGGCACTGGACTCGGTTGGCGGTGCATCGGGCAACAGCGTTTTTGCCGACGCAACCCTCAAAATCCAACAAGAGGTGTCTACCGGAACAGCATTGACCGTGGCCATGACCAATGCCAACCTGTTTCCGTCCATGGTGCTGCAAATGTGCGCCATTGGCGAAGAGTCGGGGTCCATTGACCACATGCTGGGAAAGGCCGCTGACTTCTACGAAGCCGAGGTGGATGACATGGTCGCCGGTATCTCCAGTCTGATGGAACCCATCATCATCGTTGTGCTCGGCGTGGTCATTGGCGGCATTGTGGTGTCCATGTACCTGCCCATCTTCAAATTGGGTCAGGTGGTCTGATGCTCGACGGTTTGCAATGGATGCTTGCATCCATTGGCGGCGTGTTGGGGCTGTTGATCGGCAGCTTTCTGAATGTGGTGATCTACCGCTTGCCGGTCATGCTGGATCGAGGCTGGATTGCCGAAGGCCTGGAATTGGCCGGTCAGCCCGCGCAACAGCACCAGCCTTTCAACTTGACGCTGCCGCGTTCGCGCTGCCCACACTGTGGTCATCAGATCCGCTGGTACGAAAACATTCCCGTGTTCAGT
>JACXTT010010125.1_pt1 | contig 12775 bp, 11 predicted proteins | sample 9270951 | NCBI WGS metagenome assembly JACXTT01 (sample SAMN15532306, study PRJNA645909) | rock metagenome | isolation source: weathered quartz diorite | place: Puerto Rico | collected 2017-06-21 | reverse complement strand
CGCGCAGCCGCTGGCCGAGCGCGACGCCGAGGGCGAGGGTAAGCGCGACCGCGGCGAATCCGAGGGAATATTTCACGATGCGTTTCATGGGGCTGGGATCCTCGAAAATCTTGGGAATGGCCTGTCGTCGCGGGCCGGGATGCCCGGCCGTTCCGACTCGGAAATTTTAACGAGCGAGCGCGGGCGCGGTTTGTAAAAAACGGGTAAAACGGACCGCCGGGCGGGGTCGCGATTCGCGCGCGCGGCGGCGGACGGCGGCGAGGCGGGCGCGGAGACCGGACGGTTGCGGGTCGAATGATTCCGCCGCGCCGACCCGAAAAGTTCCCGTTCCCCGATTCGCAGGCCGGGATTGCTTCCCCGGTCCCCGTTCTCCCATCCCGATTCCCGCGCTCCGCGCTCCTTGCCTCATTTGACTTCCTCCCCCCGCGCGCGTAAGTTACGCCGCCATGGCCGCTTCCGACACCGCCGCTCCCGCCCACGCGCCCGCCGTTCGCCCCGCCGGCGCCGCCGAATTCAGCTTCCGCGCCGTCATCGTCGCGTTGCTGGTCGCCGCGCTGATCGGCGCCTCCTACCCCTACGTGGTGATGAAGCTCGGCTTCGGCCCCAACATCTCCGTCGTTTCGGCCTTCTTCGGCTACATGATGCTCGGGCTGGCGACCACGCCCTGGCTGCGCAACAACCGGTTCATCAACACCTACATCTGCTTCTGGCGGCGCGGCAAGGCGCCCGAGGTCTTCAACCGCTGGGAGAACAACCTCGTGCAGACCGCGGGGACCGCCGCGGGTCAGACCGCGTTCCTGTGCGTGCTGCTCGCGGCGTTCGACATGCTGAAGATGGATCCGGCGCTCGGGTTCACGATGGTGCCGACGCCGTTCCAGTCCTTTCTCTGGCTCACCACCGCCGGCTTGCTCGGAACCCTGCTGGCGGTGCCGATGCGCCGCCATTACGTGGTCGAGGAGAAGCTGACCTTCGCCGACGGCGTCGCCGCCGCCGAGACGCTGATCGTGCTCGACTCGCGCGGCTCCGAGGCTAAGGCGGCCGTGCGTTCGATGACCATCGGTACCGTGCTATCTGCAATCGGCATGATCATCCGCGAGGACGCGCAGCTGGACAAGATGTCAATGGGGTCGCTGCTGACTCGTTTCCAGTTTTTCAGAAACCTTTTCCGACCCGATGCCACGCTGATGTCCCACCCCTGGATCAAGGAGATGTGGCCGCCCAATGACCCGATGAATTTCGGAATCAGTTGGTCCCTCCTGTCGCTGGGCTCGGGGATGCTCGTCGGGTTCCGCATCACCCTGAGCATGTTCATCGGCACGGTGATCTCCTGGTATCTCGCCCCCAAAATTCTGCTGGACCACCACGTGATCGCCGGGATGTCGCGCAAGCAGGTGTTGTTGTGGGTGATGTGGCCGGCGACCGGGATGCTGGTCGCGGGCGGACTCACCGCGTTGTTCATGCGCTGGAACATCCTCGCGAAAACCTTCAAGCATCTCTCCGCCGGCGCGTCCGAAGGCGACGAATTTCCGATGAAGTGGGTGATCGGAGGCTCGGTGATCTGCACGATCGCGCTGGTCGCGGTGCAGCGATTCGCGCTCGGCATCCCGGCGTGGATGACCCTGGCCGCGATCCTGCTGTCGCTGCCGCTGATGCTGGTCAGCCTGCGGGTGATGGGGGAGACCAACTGGGGCCCGATCAGCGCGCTGTCCAATCTCATGCAGGCGGTCTTCGGGATGATCGTACCCCACAACGTCCCGGCCAACATGGTGGCGAGCGGCGTCACCGGTTCGATCGTGGCCGAGTCCGAGGGGATCATGCAGGACTACAAGACCGGCGACATGATCGGCTCGACCCCGAAGTACCTCACCTGGCTGCAGTTGATGGCGGTGCCGGTCGGGGCGGCGACCGTCTCGTACGTCTACCCGCTGCTGCGCAACACCTACGGCATCGCCACCGGCGCGGCGACAGACAAGCCTGGAGCGCTCGCCTCGCCGATCTCGCAGAAGTGGGCGGGTTTCGCGCAGCTGCTCTCGAAAGGCCTGAGCGCGCTGCCGCCCGGAGCGGTCTATGCCCTCGTCATCGCCGGCGTGCTGGGGATCCTCTTCACCATCCTGGAAGGAACGAAGCTGAAGAAGTGGACCCCGTCGCCCACCGGCATCGGCATCGGAATGCTGGTTCCCGGGAGCGCCGTGATCACGATGTTTATCGGCGCGGTGGTCGACTGGGCTTGGAGCCTCGTGCACAAGAAATCGCATGAGAAATTGGTCACCCCGCTCGCTTCGGGTTTTATCGCCGGCGAGGCGATCATCGCGGTGATCATTCCGATCGTTGTTGCGATCGGCTTGATCAGTCTGGCCTCCTAGAGCAGCCCCAGCTCCCTCAGCGCCGACGGCTTGTCGCGCCACTTCTCGTTCACCTTCACGAACAATTCGAGGTGGACGCGGCGGCCGAGCAGTTCGTTGAGCTCCTTGCGCGCCGCCATGCCCGCCGACTTGAGCAGCGCGCCGCCCTTGCCGATCACGATCCGCTTCTGCGATTCGCGCTCGACCCAGACCGCGACGCGGATCAGCAGTTTTCCGTCCTCCATCTCCTCCCAGCTCTCGGTCACGGTGTGCAGCGCGTGCGGGATCTCCTCGCGGGTGGCGTCGAGAAATTTCTCGCGCACGATCTCGGCGGCGGTCTGCCGCTCGCTCAGGTCGGTGATCTGCTCCGCGTCATAGCGGGGTTCGCCCTCGGGCAGGTGGGTGAAGAGCAGCTCCTTGAGCCGGCCCAGGTTGTCGCCGCTCTTCGCGGAGACCGGGATGACTTCAACGAAGCGGCCGGTGTCATCGAGCGCGAGCAGCAGCGGCAGCAGGGCCTGCTTGTCCACGAGGTCGAGCTTGTTGACGACCGCGATCGCGGGCGCCTGCGCCCGGGCGAGCAATTCGAGGAAGAAGCGGTCGCCGGGGCCGAGCGGCCCGGTCGCCTCGAAAATCGCGAGGATCAAGTCGGCTTCGAGCAGCGCCCCTTCCGCGACCCGGACCATCTGCCGGTTCATCAGATGCTCCGGCTTGTGGAGCCCGGGGGTGTCGAAGAAGACCGCCTGGCCCCGCTCCTCGGTCATCATCCCGAGCAGCCGCGCGCGGGTCGTCTGCGGCCGGTCGCTCACGATCGCCACCTTCTCGCCCACCAGCGCGTTGAGCAGCGTCGATTTGCCGACGTTGGTGCGGCCGGCGAGGCAGACGAAGCCGAATTTGGGGGAAGTCACTAGGAGGAGTTTATTGAATGCGCCATGTCCATTAATGACTTGATGAGTCAAGGTTGATGATCTCCACTCTGTGGAGTGACAACCTGCGGTTGTCAACTCATTAGTGGATCATCAATGGGAGTTCCGAATTGCGAGTTCCGAGTTGCCGGCGCATCCGCTCAGAGGCCCGTCGGCGCTCGGAATTGGGAACTCGGGACTTCATGCGTTTCCTCCGAGCCATTTAAAATCGCCCCGTGGCCGACCTCGCGACGCCCGCCCGCCGCCCGCGCATCACGCCCGCCCGCCTGCTCGGGATCCCGATGCCGCCGGTCGCCCACTGCGACCTCGCCCGCTGCGACAGCCAGGATTTCGTGAAGGCCTTCCGCGGCTGCGCGATCAACTGGGAATTGCTCGGCCCCCAGCTCCGCTTCTCCGAGCGGGGCTACTACCGCAAGCGGCTCCACCGCAATTCCGCGTGGGAGGTGCTGCTGCTCTGCTGGCTGCCCGGCCAGCACACCGTCATTCACGACCACGGCAGCTCCTTCAGCGCCACCCGCATCCTCTCGGGCGAGATGACCGAGATCGTCTACGAATCTCGCGGGCGGGGGCGCGCGATGAGGCACGTCACGGAGCGGACGCTCGCGGCCGGGCGGATCACCGTCGAGCCGATCGGCGCCGTCCACAAAGTCTGGAACGGCTCGTCGCTGCCGGCGGCCTCGCTTCACCTCTACTCGCCGCCGCTGCGCGAGCTCGGTTCCTACGACGAGAAAACCGGCGCCCGCCGCTCGATCATCCCCGACCGCGGCCCCGACGAGGCGGTCGGCGGCAAACCCCTCGCGGACGCGTGAGCGCCGCGAGGGTGCGCAGTGCGCGGCTCGCGGTGCGCAGCCAGTTCCGCGCACTGCGGACCGCGCGCCGCGCACACGCCGGCGCCGCGCCCAAAGCGTTGGACGGACTGACATCATTGCCATGAACCGAATCTCGAAGTTACTCCCGGGCGTTTTGCTCTGCGCGCTGCTCGCCGCGGCGGCGTGGGGCGGGCAGTGGCTCGAGATCCGCCGGCTGCACCAGCCGCTGATCGAGGCGCTGGTGATGGCGATCCTGCTGGGGATGCTCTGGCGCAACCTCGCGGGCGCGCAGCCGGCGCTGAAAGCCGGCGCCGATTTCTGCGCCAAGCCGGTGCTCGAGCTGGCGGTCCTCCTGCTGGGCGGGACGATGAATCTGCGCGATCTCGCGCAGGGCGGGCCGCGGCTGCTCGCGGCGATCGCGCTCGGGGTCGGCTGCACCATCCTCTTCTCCGCCTTCGTCAGCCGGCGGCTGTTCGGACTCGAGCGGAAGCCGGCGACCCTCATCGCGGTGGGCAATTCGATCTGCGGCAATTCCGCGATCGCGGCGGTGGCGCCGGTGATCGGCGCGAGCGCCGCCGAGGTGGCGGGCGCGATCGCCTTCACCGCGGTGGTCGGGGTGGCGGTGGTGCTCACCCTGCCGCTGCTGATCCCGCTCTTCGGCCTCAACCATTACCAGTACGGCGTCCTCGCCGGGATGACGGTCTACGCGGTGCCGCAGGTGCTCGCCGCGAGCTTTCCCGTGAGCGAGCTGAGCGGCCAGACCGGCACGCTGGTGAAATTGGTGCGGGTGCTGCTGCTGGGGCCGGTGGTGATCTGGTTCAGCCTGACCCGCCACGACCGCTCCACCGGCCGCCCGAAACTCTCGCAACTCGTCCCCTGGTTCATCACCGGCTTCATGGTCCTGGTGCTGCTGCGCAGCGGCGGCGTCATCCCCGCCGCCCTCGCCAAGTGGCTGAAGGAGATCAGCAAGCTCCTCACCATCGCCGCGATGGCCGCGCTCGGGCTCGGGGTCGACCTCAAGGCGCTGCGCGCGGCGGGCGCGAAGACCACCGGCGCGGTCATCGTCTCGCTGCTGTTTTTGATCTCGCTCTCGCTCGCGCTCATCAAGGGGTTGCGGATCGGCGCATAAGACAAGGAATGAGGGATGAGGCGTGAGTGATGAGGCCGAGAACGGGTTGTGCTCATTCCTCATCACTCATCACTCATCCCGGGTTCGTGCCCCTATAATCCCCCGCCATGGCCGCCGAGCTGAGCCCCGACCGGAAACGGATCAAGGAACTCGAGGTGATGATCGCCGACGTCGTCCAGGAGACGCCGGACACCGCGACCTTGGTCCTCTTCACCGGCAACGACCGGCTCGACTACAGGGCCGGCCATTTCCTCACCATCGACCCCCACCAGTTCGAGGCGCTCGAGCGCTTCACCGCCTTCCTCGAGGATTTGAAGGGGCGAAAGGAGCCGCCGCGCGCCTACTCGATGGCCTCCGCGCCGCACGAGAAATACCTCGCGGTCACCGTGAAGGAAGAGCGCTACAACCGCGGGACGACGAAATACCCGCCGCTCCTCTCGCCGCTGCTGGTCAAGCGGACGCTGCGGGGCATGCGCATGGTCATCACCGGCTTCACCGGCCCCTACGTCCTGCCCGCGGACATCGAGAAGCAGACCGACCACCTCGTCCATCTCTGCGCCGGCTCGGGGAGCGTCCCCAATTTCTCGATCCTCAAGCACGCGCTGGGCGAGCACCCGTCGCTCCGCCACACCTTCATCTATTCGAACAAGACCTGGGGCGACGTGATCTTCCGCCGCGAATTGACCGACCTCGCCGCGGCCCATCCCGGCAACCTGCGCGTCGTCCACGCCCTCACCCGCGAGACCAACCTCGTCCACGCCCCCAACATCCGCAAGGGGCGGGTCGACGAGGGGCTGCTGCGCGAATTCATCCCCGACCCGAAGGGCTGCATCGTCTACGCCTGCGGCCCCGCGATCTCGACCTGGGACCGGCAGGTCGCGAGGGAGAAGGGCGGCGAGCCGGCGCCGCGCTTCATGGAGAGCGTGCTGGCGAGCCTCGACGCGGTCGGGGTTCCCAAGAACCGCGTGAAGAAGGAAAGCTACGGCTGAGCGGCGAAGCGCCGCCCGCGGCCGGGTGACCCCCGCTGCGGCCGTCGCTCCCCGCAGGAGAATGAGATGAACCGCCCGGTCTTCGTCGCGCTGTCGCTGACGTCCGCGCTCCTCCGCGCGCAATCCGCGCCCGCCCCGGCCCCCGCCTCCGCGCCCGCGGCCGAGAAGCCGGCGCTTCCGCCCGCGCAGCGGGCGGCGCTCGACCGGCTGCGCGGGCGCGCGCTCGCGTCGAACCACACGTGGACGACGCTCGCTTATCTCTGCAATTCGGTCGGTCCCCGGCCCGCCGGCTCTCCCCAGCACGAAGCCGCCGCGAAATACGTCGCCGAGCGGATGAAGGCCGCGGGACTGACCGTGCGGCTGCAGAAGGCGACGGTGTCGCACTGGGTGCGCGGCGAGGAGCGGGCCGAGCTGACGGACTGGCCCGGGATGACGCCGGGCACGACGCAGAAGATCTTGGTCACCGCGCTGGGCCGTTCGGTCGCGACTCCGCCTGAGGGGATCACCGCCGAGGCGCTGATCGTCGACGATTTCGAGGCGCTCGAGGCGCTGCCGCGCGAGAAGGTGGCCGGCAAGATCGTCGTCTTCAACCACCCCTTCGACGAGCGGATGGCCGCGGACGGCCGCGGCGGCGGCGCCTACGGCGAAGCGATCAAATACCGCACCGGCGGGGCGGTCGCCGCCGCACGCAAGGGGGCCGTCGCCGCGCTCAACCGCGCCGCCGGGCCCGCGCGCTACCGGCTTGTCCACACCGGGGTGATGCGCTACAAGGACGACGCGCCGAAGATCCCCGCCGGTTCGCTGACCGCCGAGGATGCGATCGCGCTCGCGGAGCTGGCCTCGCGCGGCCCCGTGACGATGCACCTCACCCTGACGCCGCGAACCCTGCCCGATGCCGAGGGGTGGAACGTGATCGGCGACCTGTCCGGCCGCGAGCATCCCGAGCAGGTCGTGATCCTCTCGGGCCACCTCGATTCGTGGGACCTCGGCACCGGCGCGCTCGACGACGGCGCCGGGGTCGCCGCCTCGCTCGGCGCGGTCGAGGCGATCGCGCGCTCGGGCCTGAAGCCCCGCCGCACCCTGCGCGTGATCGCCTGGGTGGACGAGGAGATCACGGGCGCCGGCGCCGATGCGTATCTCGCGGAGCAGAAGGCGAATCTCGCGACCCACGTCGCGGCGGTCGAGATGGACATGGGCGCCGGCCACTCCGCCGGCTTTTCATTGATGGGATCGGCGGCTGCGGCCGAATCCCTCGACCCGCTCAAACCCGTCCTCGCGCCCCTGGGCGCCACGCTGGTGGAACGGACGGACGGCTGCGGCGCCGACATCGAAGACCTCGGCAAGGCGGGCGTCCCCTGCCTCGAGCCGCTGCTCGACAGCCGCACCTACTTCAACTACCACCACACCCCCGCCGACACCCTCGACAAGGTCGCGCCGGGCGACCTGGCCGAGAATGCCGCGGCCCTCGCCGTGCTCGGCTTCTACCTTGCCGACGCCGAGGTTCCGATCCCGAGGAACTAGGGCGTCCGCCGCCCCGTTCAACCGGTCTGCGCCGCCTTCCACGCCGCGTGCCAGCGCGCGGCGGCGGCGGCGAACGAGGGTTGGCGCGGGATCCAGCCGAGCAGGCGGCGGGCGCGTTCGGAGGTGACGCGCTGGTTGACGAGCAGGCCGTCGGCGAGCGGGCCGAATCGCCGGCGCGCCTCCGCCTCGGGCAGGACCGCGGTTTTTCCGCCCGCGCCGGCCGCGCGCGAAGCCGCGGCGGCCATCTCGGCCACCGTCTCGGAATGGTGCGCGACCGCGTTGAGCGCGACGCCCGACAATTCCCGCTCGGCGGCGAGCCGGTAAAGCTCGCCCAAGTCGTCGCGATGGACCATCGCCCAGCGGTTGGCGCCGCTCCCGGCGATGGCCGCCGCGCCGTCTTTTTCCGCCGAGGCGAACCAGCCGGCGGTGAGCGAGCCGTGGCCTCCGTAGACGCAGCCGGGGCGGATCACGACCGGGCGGACCTCCCCTTGCGCGGCGGCGAGCACCAGCTTCTCGTGACCGGGGCGCCAGGCGACCACCGGCAGCGGCATGAGCGCGTCGCTCTCGTCGCGGATGGCGTCACCCGAGTCGCCGTAGACCCAGACGCCCGAGGTGTAGATGAGCGAGCGGCGGAAGCCGGCGTTCGCTCCCGCTCGCGCCGCCGCGAGCAGCGCGGTGATCGCCTGCCCGTCGCGCGCGGCCGGGTCGCCGGAATAATCGACCGCGCAATGGATGAGCACCTCGGCCCGCTCGGCCTCGGCGCGCCACCCCTCGGGGTTTTCGACCGCACCGATGACCGGGACGATCTCGACGGCGGCGAGTGCGCTCGCCTTTTTCTCGTCGCGGGCCAGTCCGAAGGTCTCGTGACCGCCGCGCGCGCAGGCGCGGGCGACCGCCTCGCCGATGAATCCGGTGGCTCCGGTGATGAAAATGCGCATGAAATCACCTCGCAGGGTAGTTTGCCCAATCTCTGGAGTGGGACGAGAGCGTATCCGAAGCGGGCGCCTTGTGCGAAGTGCAAGGTGCAAAGCGGCGGTGTCGCTGCGCCTGCCGTCCTCAGCGGTTCGTCGCGAAAACGATCTGCTCCGCCCCCACCTCGCACCTCTGATAAAGCGGCAGGGTCAGGGTCTTCGGCCCGTGACCGCAGGGGATTCCGGCGAGCACCGGTCCCTCGAGAGCCGCGAACTGCTCGCGCAGCATCGCCTCGAGGGTGAGCGATTTTTCCGGAGTCGAGATATTGACCATCTGCCCGACCAGCGCCCCCTTCACGCACGCGAGGCGGCCGGCGGCCCTGAGCGACGCGAGCATCCGGTCGAGGCGGAAGATCGGCTCGTTCAAATCCTCGATGAAAAGGATCAAATCCCCCGGCTCGTCCAGATCCGCCGGGCCGCCCAGCGCGGCGGCGAGCAGGGAGAGGCAGCCGCCGACCAGGGTACCCGAGACCGGCCGGCCGGATTTGATCTCGACGAGGCCTTCGCGCCGCAGCGACAGCGGCGCGCTCGGCGCGGCGAGGAAATGCGCCAGCGAAGCCGGGTCGAATTCGTCCGGGTTCCCCAACGCGCCGACCATCGGCCCGTAGAAAAACGGCAGCCCGGTCTCCCCGCGGATTTTTTGCGCCAGCAGCGTCAGATCGCTCAACCCGATCAAAAACTTCGGCCGCTTTTTCAGCGGCGCGCACTCAACGCCCGCGATGATGCGCGACAGCCCGTAGCCGCCGCGCAGCGGCCACAGCGCGGCGAGCGACTCGTCGGCGAGCGCCGCGTTGAGATGGCGCAGCCGGATCTCGTCCGGAGCCGAAAAATAGCCGTGCGACGACGCGAACGGATCCCCGAAGAGCGCCGGCTCGAAGCCCCGCGCACGCAGCGCGGCGAGGCCCGCCTCCGCCCGCGCCGGCGTGATCGGCCCCGAGGGGAGAACAACGCCGATGCGGGCGCCGGGCGCGAGCGGCGGGATGCGGACGGGAGCCACGCCCGAATTCTAGAGAACGCCGTAAATTTGCAAGCAAATTATCTCAACCATCACTTTAAACATTTTTCTTGCAATCCGGTTTATGATTGCTTCCCGACATGCAAAAGCTGACCATTCCGGAAGATATTTCGCGGCGCATCTTCGGCATCAGGGATCAGGAGCGGAGATTGCTCGAGGAGTCGCTCGGGGTCACCATCTCCGCCCGCGGGGAGAGCGTGATGGTCGAGGGGCCCGAGCCGTCCGAGGCGCGCGCCACGAAGATCCTCGGCGAGCTCGACGCTCTCGCCCGTACCGGCTACACGCTCAAGTCGAGCGACGTCCTCACCGCGCTCAACCTCTACAACGAGGGCTACGACGGGGCGCTGAGCGACTTCATGCTCGGCCAGCGGATGAAGACCGGCGGGGTGAAGAACGTCGCCCCCAAGTCGCTCACCCAGTCGCGCTACATCCAGCAGATGCAGCACCACGACCTGGTCTTCGGGGTCGGCCCGGCCGGCACCGGCAAGACCTACCTCGCGGTGGCGATGGCGGTCAGCGCGCTCAAGGCCGGCGAGGCGAAGCGGATCATCCTCACCCGCCCCGCGGTCGAGGCGGGCGAGAAACTCGGCTTCCTGCCCGGCGACCTCACGGAAAAGGTCGATCCCTATTTGCGCCCGCTCTACGACGCGCTCTTCGACCTGCTGGAGCGCGAGCGGGTGCTCAAATACCTCGAGATCGGCACCATCGAGATCGCGCCGCTCGCCTTCATGCGCGGGCGCACGCTGAATGACGCCTTCATCATCCTCGACGAGGGGCAGAACACCACCGTCGAGCAGATGAAGATGTTCCTCACCCGCATCGGCTACGGCTCGCGGGCGATCATCACCGGCGACGTGACCCAGATCGACCTCGAGCGCAGCCGCCGCTCGGGGTTGGTCGACGCGATAGAAATCCTGCGCGGCACCGAGGGGATCGGCTTCACCTTCTTCCAGGACAAGGACGTCGTGCGCCACCCGCTGGTGCGCAAGATCGTGCGCGCCTACGACGAGCACGAGCGCTCGACGTCCGAGCCGCTCCCCTTCAAGGAACCGGAGCCCGCGCGGGGCAGGTAACGATGACCCGCGCCATCCGCGTCGGCTTCGTGGATTCCGCGCTCGGGCGCCCCCTCGACCCGGCGGGCATCGCGGCGACCATCCGGGAGACCGACCGGCGCCTCGGTCTCGCCGCCCGCTTCGACTCGGTCACCGTGGCCTTCGTGGACGCGGCCGAGATCCGCACCCTGAAGCGCGACTGGTTGGGCATCGACCGCGAGACCGACGTCCTCTCCTTCCCCGCCGCCCCGCCCCCCGTCCCCGAATTGCCGCGTTCTCTGGGCGACATCGTCCTCTGCCCCGAATATTTGACCCTCCGCTACCGCGGCCCCGCCGTCCCCCGCCGCGCCCGCCAGCTCGCCCTCCACGGCATCTTGCACCTCATCGGCTTCGACCACGAGGCCGACGCGGGCGAGATGGGGAAGCTCGAAAGCAAACTCCGCCGCGCCATCGGCATCGGTTGAACGGACAAGCGAACGCCCGCGAACATGCGGTCGAGCGCGTTCGCCTCCGATCATTCGCCCCGCCGGTTTTTTCCCCGCTCGTCCTGGCTCGGCACCCGGCGCCCCGCGCCGCGCTCCCTCACCCCGCCTTGCAGAAATCGGCCAGCCGCAGGCGATCGGAGTCGGAGAGCGCGGTGAAGCGGACGCCGTAGGCGTGGCCGGTGATGCGCTTCTCCATCGCCCCGCGCACGATCATCGCCGGGACCTTGAAGACCCGCGAGTCGCCGGGGAGGGAGAACTGGACCTCGAGCGGGACGCCGATCTCGAGCGGCCGGTCGAGCGAGATGAGCATGCCGGTGAAGGAGACCTCGAATGCCTGCCCGAAAAACAGCTTGTCGCCCGGCTTCAATTCGTTGCGCACCCGCAGAATCATCCGCACCGCGCGACGCGGCGCCACGTCGGCGAAGCGCTCGACCACCGCGGCGAGCCGCTCGCGGCTGACCGGGTGGAGCAGCAGTTCGTTGACCCCCTTGAGCGCGCGCGCCTCCCCACCCCCCTCGCCGGGGGTCGCGATCACCACCAGCGACGACTCCTTGTTGCGGCTGCCGGGGTTGCCGCGCACGTTGCGGACGAATTCACCCGCGCTCATGTCGGGCATCGGGAAGCGGACCAGGATCAGCCGGAACGGCGAGGCGTAGAGCAACCCCACCGCCTCCCTCGCGCTCGTCGCCCGCGTCGCGAGCAGTTGCGGGCCGGTGCGCACCTGGTCGAGATCGAGTTCGGGGCAGTTGACGAGCAGACAGCGGGGGACGACGATGCTGGCTTCCATGCATTCCCTCCGGACGGGAGAGTGAACGGATATTAATGCACGCCGCGAAATGGCGGGAAAATAAAAAGGCCCGCCTCCTCGCGGGAGGCGGGCCGGGCCGCAGGGTGCGATTTTTTAGTAGCGGTAGTGGTCCGCCTTGTAGGGCCCTTCCTTGGCGACGCCGATGTAGGCCGCCTGCGCCGGGGTCAGCTCGGTCAGCTTCGCGTTGAGCTTCTTGAGCTGGAGCCGCGCCACCTTCTCGTCGAGCTTCTTGGGCAGCGTGTAGACGCCCACGGGATAGTTCTGAGTGTGGGTGAAGAGCTCGATCTGCGCCATCGTCTGGTTGGCGAACGACGAGGACATCACGTAGGAGGGATGGCCGGTGCCGCAGCCGAGGTTCACCAGCCGCCCCTCGGCAAGCAGGATGATCCGCTTGCCGTCCGGGAAGATCACGTGGTCGACCTGCGGCTTGATGTTCTCCCACTTGCACGATTTGATCTCGGCGACCTCGATCTCGTTGTCGAAATGGCCGATGTTGCAGACGATCGCCTGGTCCTTCATCCGCTCCATGTGGGCGCGGGTGATGACGCGGGCGTTGCCGGTGCAGGTGACGAAGAGGTCGCCCTGCGCGGCCGCGTCGTCCATGGTCACCACGCGGTAGCCCTCCATCGCCGCCTGCAGCGCGCAGATCGGATCGATCTCGGTGACCCACACCTGCGCCGAGAGGGCGCGCAGCGCCTGGGCCGAGCCCTTGCCGACGTCGCCGTAGCCGC
>JACXTT010010124.1_pt1 | contig 12776 bp, 12 predicted proteins | sample 9270951 | NCBI WGS metagenome assembly JACXTT01 (sample SAMN15532306, study PRJNA645909) | rock metagenome | isolation source: weathered quartz diorite | place: Puerto Rico | collected 2017-06-21 | reverse complement strand
GCAGGCGCTCGGGTCGGTACTGGTCGCGGCCTTCAATTCCGCCTCCACTTCCGCGGTCCGTGCCCTGATGGACGCGAGCTCGCGGGGGATGGCGGCGTTGTCCGTGGGAGCCTGTTGCTGCGCATGGACCGCCGTCATCAGAAACGAAAAGCACAGTCCCAACCTGGCGACGAAACGAACTATTCTCATCGTTCCACCTCTCTCTTTTCTTCAGACGCCGCATCGGACACCTGAGGCATGCGCAGAAGGTCCTCGGCGAGTTTCTGCAGCAGGTCTTCCCTCTCGCGGGTGCGAAGTTTCTGCTTGAGCTCGTTCAAGGCGAGCGAGACCACATGGTAATGATGCAGGCCGCTGTATTCCGGGTCGCGGGTGATGTCGAGCCAGAGTTCATGCATCAGGTTCACGTCGTCGGGCCGCAAGCGCGGAGCGTGCGGGCCAAGGTGGTACTCGGTCCGCGAGTGGTCCTCTCCCAGCAGTTCCAGGACCAGGCGAGGTTTGGGTTCGGGGAGGCGCTCCCAGGCATCGCCCGTGAGCTTGCCCTGCTGGTCCGGGGTGAGTTTTTGCGAGAAACCGCATACCACGCGATGAGATTGCAGGCGCTGCGCCGTCAGCAGGATGGTGTCAAAGACATTGCTGCCCGGCACCACCAACAGGGCCACCGGCTTGCCCACCCTCTCCGCCACGCCCACCACCGCAGTGAACAGCTCCTGCTCGTAGTCATCGAAGATGTCCTTTGCTTCATAGCTGGTGCTGCCGCTGAAGGCGTGCTCGCGGTGGTACAGGCGACAGGTCATCACCACAATGTCCTGCTTGCCGGTGTCGGTGCGCACGAGGACGTGGCGCAGGTAGCACAGGTTCAGCGGGTCCCGCACCGCCACCAGGATGTTTCCAGGCCGCACTTCCAGCGCCCGGCTGCTGAGTTCAGGATTGCTGAAGACGCGGAACTGCTCCACGTTCTCCCTGGCACCCGATTTGCGCGTGGTGATGCGCTCGGAAGCGGTGAAGATGGTGAAGAAGATCGCGCTGAAGATGATCCCGGCGATCGTCGCGGTTTGCTTGGTGAAGAGGTTGGCGATCGCCAGAAGAAAGAGAAAGACCGTGATCAGGCCCAGGCCCCACGGGATCTCCACGCTGCCCAGATGCAGATTACCGGGCACCTTCCATTCGCGGCCCTCGGTCTGGCGGAACCGCAACATCAGGACCGCCAAGGCCTTGAACGCAAAGCTCCAGATGACGCCGAACGCGTAGAGCGCTGCCAGCAGATAAACATTGCCGCCGCTGATGACGATAGTCACCACCTGCAGGCCGACGATGAGGTTGATGAGCCGGAAGGTGGTTCCGTAGCGCTTGTGGGGCTTCTGGAACCACGGCGGCATCACCCCGTCTTCGCTCACCCGGTTGAGCACGCCGTTGGCGCCCACGATCGCGGTGTTCACGGCGCCAGAGAGGATCAGCACGCCGACCAGCACGACAAAAGCCTGAAACACGAGACGCAGATTGTAAGGGCCGGCGAGGTACATGGTGAGCCCGCTGATGAGATTGGCAAAGTAGTTGGGCCGGTCGGCGTCGGGGATGATCATGTAGGCAAAGAAGGAGACCAGCGAGGTGAACAGCAGGCTGTAAAGGAAGATCACGAACCCGGCCTTCTCCAGGTTCCTCAGCTTGGGGCTCTCGATCTCACGGTTCACCTGGGCGAGGGACTCTTCGCCGCTCATCGCCAGCAGGGAGTGTCCCAGCCCGACCAGGACTGCGACGAACGTCAGGCGGCTGAACCAGGTCCCATACAACCATCCCATGGCGTTGTGGTCGAGCGTCATGTTCGCGGGAACCGGCGCCGGCGGCCAGTGGACGCCTGTTCGTGTAAGCGTGAACAGACACCACACAATGAGGATCACTACCATCACGGTGGTGATGCGCATGATCCAGAGCGCTTTCTCGCTGGACTCGTGGATGCCCTGTATATTCTTCCACCAGAAATACACCGTCACGATGATGGCGAACACCGCTGCGAAGAGATTGACCGGGATGTGCCATGGATGCCCGAAGCGAACACTCAACTCCTCAGTGAAGCCGGCCATATATTGACCCGCGGAAACGGCGCTGATCGAGCCGGTGAGAACGTAATCGAAGAGGAGAGCGGAGACCGAGAGCTTGGCCAGGGTGCCGCCCATCGCCTCCTTGACCACGCGGTACACGCCGCCGCGCACGAACATGCTGCTCGACTCGATGTACACGGCGCGCACGGCGTAGCTGAACAGCATGATGGCGAGCACGAACCATGGGGCGCTCTTGCCGATCACATTCTCCGTGTCGCCTCCCACGTAGTAGGCCGAGGACGCCAGGTCGGAGAGCACGATGGCGGCCGCGCGCCAGAAGGAGATGAAGGAGAGCATGACCGTCGTGGCCACGAAGACGGGAACAACGGGGCGGCGGGCTGCCTGGGCGATTCCCATAAAGGGTTCCGATGGCAGATTAAGCGCAGGATGCGTAAAGAAGCTGCAAAGAGTTTGAAAAAAGTCGGTAAGGACTACTCGCCGGGTTCGAAGCGGTAACCGATCCACGGTTCGGTGCGGATGTGCTGCGGGCGCGAGGGATTCGCCTCCAGCTTCTTCCGCAGCTGCGCGATGAACACGCGCAGATACTCATTCTGTTCCGCGCTGTTGCTGCCCCACACCGCCGTCAGAACGGCGCGGTGCGTGAGCACGCGGCTGTGATGGGCAAGAAAGAAGAGAAGCAGATCGTACTCTTTCGGCGTCAGGTGGACGTCCTGTCCCCGTAACGAGACCCTTCGTAATCCAGGATCCACACGGAACTGGCCGACGGTGAAGGCTTCCCCGGGTGCGGGAGGAGGCCCTGCCGACCGCCGCAGCAGAGCGCGCAACCTGGCCAGGAGTTCGTCCATCCCGAAAGGCTTGGTGACGTAGTCATCCGCCCCTGCGTCGAGGGCCTCGACCTTGGCTGCCTCTTCACCTTTCACCGAGAGCACCAGGATGGGAGTGGCCGCCCGCTTGCGGAGCCGGCGGCAGAGTTCGATGCCTCCCATGTCGGGCATCGCAAGGTCGGTGACCACCAGATCCGGGGCCCAAGCCTGGAAGAGGTCCATGGCGCTGCGACCATCGGACGCGACCCGCACCTCGAAGCCGTGCGTCTCCAGACCACGGCGCAAGACGCGCGCGATCTGCGGCTCATCGTCAACCACCAGGATCTTCGCACTCACGTTCACGGGGGCGCCACCTCGGTCGAAGCAGGCGCTGTGAAGATGAATCTGCTGCCGCCGCCGTTGCGGGCCGGTTCCATCCAGATACGTCCGCCGTGGGCTTCGACGATGCCGCGCGCAATCGCCAATCCCATGCCGAATCCTCGCCGGGCGCTGGTCTGGTTGCCGCGAGCGAATTTGTCGAAGATCCGCTCCCGGAGCATGGGTGGCACGCCCGGCCCCTCGTCCTCCACCACCAACCGCGCCATGGCGGGCGGCTCAGCAGCAGCGGTGACATGAACGAGAGTGCCAGCGGGCGCGTACTTCGACGTGTTCTCCAGCAGCGCATACAACACTTCGGCGATGGCAGCTGCATCCACCTGAAGAGCGGGAAGGCTGTCTTCAATGGTGACCTCGACGCGATGGTCCTTGAGCACTCCGGCAGCGCGATCGAGGGCCGCAGAGATCACATCGTACGGCGACGCCTGGGTACGAGTGAGAGGCAGCGACCCGCTCTCGATCTGCGCCAGCTCCATCATCCCTTCGATAAAGCGGTTCAGGCGATCGCTCTCTTCGTCAATCACTTCGAGAAGCTCTTTGCGGGTTTCGGGGGTGAGCGCGCTCGCCTGGTGATCGCGGCCGAATTCGCTCAACAGGGTCGTGGCAGATGCCTTGATGGAGGTCAGAGGGGTCCGCAAGTCATGCGTCACCGCATCCAGAAGCGCGGTCTTTAATTTCTCGCTCTTGCGCAGCAGCTCCGCCTCGCCCGCCTCCTTCCAGGTCCTTTCCAGTTCGTGATACAGCCGCTCGATCTCGCGCTTCTGCTGCTCCGCCTGCATGGCCCTGCGCTTGGCGCGCGATGACAGCTGTCCCACCACGAGCGCCGTCACGACGAATGCGCCGAAGGCGATCCAGTTCTCCGTGTCGGCGATGACAAAGGTGTGGACGGGAGGGATAAAGTAATAGTTGAAGAGCAGCATCGCCACCAACGCGGCCCACAATGCGGGCCCGCTGCCCCACTGCATGGCCACCAACATCACGGCAAGGACCAGCGCCAGCGCCACCGTCGCCAGATTAGTTCCGGGCTGCACGGCCAGCAGAAAAGCCACGACCGCGGCCACCGCCAACGTCGCCAGCGCTAGTCCTTTCGCGCCTTGCAGGTACCTGTGCATGCTCCTTTAGTCAGTATATCTGTGGGTACGGGCCTCTCGATGCGCCTTAGCATTGCACAAGCCACGGGGTTGCCATTACATTGCCAGTAGACCTGTCACGATGGCCCCGCGCGCCAAAACCCTACGTGCTCCCACCTCGGCCGCCAGCGCTGCGTCTTCGACCGGCCGGCGTGGAGACAAGTACCAGCGCATCCTCGATGCCGCCATCGAGGTCATCGCCGAGAAGGGCTTCTTCCAGTCGCGCGTCTCGGACATCGCCGCCCGCGCCGATGTGGCCGACGGCACCATCTATCTCTATTTCCGCAACAAGGAGGAGATCCTGATGGCGGCCATCGCCTCGGCCTTCAGCGCCTGGCTCGACCTGGCGCGCGCCGAATTGCGGAAGTCCGGCGGTCCCTCCGAGCAATTGCGCCGCCTGGCCCTTCTGCACCTGGCGGCCATGGGCTCGCACCGCAGCATGGCCATCGTCTTCCAGACCGAGCTGCGGCAGAGCGCGCGCTTCCTGGCGCAGTTCTCGCAGCACCAGCTTCGCGAATATTTCGACCTCATCCGCGGCGTGGTGCGCGCCGGCCAGGAGCAGGGCGTCTTCCGCAGCGATCTCTCGGACAAGATCGCCGCCAACTGCTTCTTCGGCGCCCTCGATGAGATGGTCACCTCCTGGCTGCTGAGCGACCACGACTACGAGCTGGCCGGGGCGGCCGATGCGGTGGTGGATGTCATCCTGCGCGGACTCGAGGGTCGCACCCGGCGATGATGCCTTCGACGCTCATCGGGATCCTGATGCACGCCGCCGAGCGTCCCGCCGCGCGCGCGATGATGGTGAAAGAGGCGGGCCGCTGGCGCGACATCAGCGCGCAGGAGCTCTACAGCGCCGTCGCCGCGCTCTCGCGATCCATGCAGGCTTGCGGCATCGCCAAGGGTGACCGCATCGCCCTGCTCAGCGAGAACCGCCCCGAGTGGGCCTTCACCGATTACGCCGCGCTGGCGTTGGGCGCAGTCGTTGTGCCTATCTATCCCACGTTGACCGCAGAACAGGTCGGCGCCATCCTGAAGGATTCGGGCGCGCGCCTCCTGTTCGTCTCCAACCAAGCGCAGCTGGAAAAATTCCTCTCCCTGCGCTCATCGTGCGCCGTCGAGAAAGTCGTCTCCATGGATGGCGAAGGCGAAGCGATTCCCTTCTCCGGCCTGGTAAAGTCGCGGCCCAGCGGACGCGACGCCAACTTTGACGCCGCGGCCCATGCCATCGCGCCGGAGGACCTCGCCACCATCATCTACACCTCGGGCACCACGGGCGTGCCCAAGGGCGCCATGCTGACGCACGGCAACATCACCTCGAACCTCGAGGTCTCGCTTCACGACTACGAATTCTTTCCCGGCGATCTGGCCATCAGCTTCCTGCCGCTTTCGCACATCACCGCCCGCCACCTGGACTATCTCTATATGGCGCGGGGCGTCACCATCGCCTACTGCCCGGACATGGACCTGGTCGGGGAGATGCTGTTGGAGTTGCGCCCCCACTATCTGGTCAGCGTGCCTCGCATGTACGAAAAGGCGCGGCAGAAGGCCGAGCGCGAGGCCGGCCGTGGTCTGAAACGCGCCGTCTTTGACTGGGCCATGCGCACCGGCCAGAAGCACCTGCCGGAGGTCCTCGAAAGGCGCACGCCGGCCTCTCTTGCGTGGCGCTTGGCGGATGCCCTGGTCTTCCGCCGCATCCGCAGGGGCTTCGGCGGTCGCGTGCGCGGCTACGTCTCCGGCAGCGCGCCGCTGGGACTCGAGCTGGCCACCTGGTTCGCCTCCGCCGGCATCCTCATCTACGAAGGCTATGGCATGACCGAGACCTCGCCCGTGGTCTCCATCAACACGCCGCGAGCCCACAAGCTCGGGACCGTGGGGCGCGTGCTGCCCAACGTCGAGGCGCGCATCGCCGAGGATGGCGAGCTGCTGGTGCGCGGTCCTTCCGTGTTCAAGGGCTACTGGAACCGCCCGCAGGAGAATGCCGCAGCTTTCAGCGACGGCTGGTTCCACACCGGCGACATCGGCGCCCTCGACGCCGACGGCTACCTCTCCATCACCGACCGCAAGAAGGACCTCATCAAGACCTCGGGTGGCAAGCTCATCGCGCCCCAGCCGCTGGAGACCGCGCTGAAGAACAACACGCTCATCGCGCAGGCCGCCATCCTGGGCGACAAGCGCAACTTCGCCTCGGTGCTCATCCAGCCCCAGTTCGCGCTTTTGCAAAGCTGGGCGCACGAGCACGGCCTCGAAGCCGGCTCGCGGCGCGATCTGGTGAAAGACCCGCGGGTGAAGGCGCTCTACGAAGGGATTGTCGGTGAGCTGAACCGGAAGCTGGCGCGCTTCGAGCAGCTCAAGTGCGTGCTGCTGGTGCCCGACGAGTTCTCCATCGCCACCGGCGAGCTCACACCCAGCATGAAGCTCAAGCGCCGCGTGGTCGAGGAGCGCTACCGCAGCCAGATCGACGCCATGTATGAAGAGGCCTCGGCGCACGCCCATGCCTCGCCGTAGTCGTGCCCAGAGCGGGATGTTAGAATCAATATTTCGGTCAACCTGCTCGGCAATCAAAGGAGAACATGTCACCCGTCCCGACCGCTGTCGCAGGTGCCACGCTCACCGGGGCGGCCGCCCAACTGAAGGCCCGGATCGAGGCCCGCACGGCGCGCGTGGCAGTCATCGGGCTGGGCTACGTGGGACTTCCTCTGGCGCTGCTGTTCAGCGAACAGAAGTTCGTCGTCACCGGCTTTGACGTCGACCCGGCCAAGGTGAAGCACCTCAGCGCGGGCGAGAGCTACATCTTCCACATCCAGGCAGGCGATATCCAGGCAGCCACGAAGCGCGGATTCAGCGCAACCACCGATTATTCAAAGCTGAAGGACATGGACGCCATCATCATCTGCGTCCCCACGCCGCTCGATGAGCACCGCGAGCCCGACCTGAGCTTTATCACCCGCACCGGCGAGGCCATGGCGCCTCACCTGCACGCCGGGCAGCTGGTGATCCTCGAAAGCACCACCTATCCGGGCACGACCGAAGAGGTCCTGACGCCCATCCTCGAGACCAACCCGCAGGGCGCGAAAGCGGCGCGCCGCGGTCAGCCGGAAGGTAACAACTTCTTCATCGCCTTCTCCCCCGAGCGCGAGAACCCGGGCGACACCAGCATCGAGCGGCGCGACATTCCCAAGGTCGTCGGCGGCATGGACGCGGCCGCCACCGAGCTGGCAGGCGCGCTCTACAACACCATCTTCCGCCGCATCGTGCCGGTCTCTTCGCCTGCCGTCGCGGAGATGACCAAGCTGCTGGAGAACATCTACCGCTGCGTGAATATCGCGCTGGTGAACGAGCTCAAAATGCTCAGCCTGCGCATGGACCTCGACATCTGGGAGGTCATCGCCGCGGCGTCCACCAAGCCCTTCGGCTTCCATGCCTTCTATCCCGGGCCGGGGCTGGGCGGACACTGCATCCCCATAGACCCGTTCTACCTCTCCTGGAAGGCGCGGCAGTACGACTTCCATACCCGCTTCATCGAGCTGGCCGGCGAGGTGAACACCGCCATGCCCTATCACATGGTGACGGCGGTCGCCCAGGCGCTCAATCGCGACAAGAAATCGGTGAATGGCTCGAAGGTGCTGGTGCTGGGCGTGGCCTATAAGAAGGACGTGGATGACCTGCGTGAGTCGCCGGCGCTGAAGATCATCGAGTTGCTTCAGCTCGAGGGCGCGGCCGTGAGTTACCACGACCCCTACTTTCCCGCCATCAGCGAAGGCCGTCACTACAAACTGCACATGAAGCGCGTGCCGCTGGAGGACCTCGCGCAATATGACTGCGTGCTCATCGTCACCGACCACAGCAGTCTCGACTACGGGCGCATCGTCCGCGAATCGAAGCTGGTGGTGGACACGCGCAACGCTACGCGCGGCATCGAGGCGCCCAACCTCGTCCGCTGCTGAGATGTCCGGCGTCCTCTCCCGGGAAGCTGAACTCCTCCTCTTCTGCTCGCGCACCAGCTTCTCCGATCACGAAGCTCAGCGTGTCCACGATTTGGCTGCCGGCGCTCTCGATTGGGAGAAGCTCCTCGCCGCCGCCTCCGTCTACGGCGTGCTGCCTTTGCTGGCGAAGAATCTGCGCGCCTCGGACATTCCCCCGGGCGTGCTCGCGCGGCTCCATCAATCGGCGCGCGACAATGCACGGCACTGCGCCGTGCGTACCGCCGCGCTGCTGAAGCTTGTTGCGGCCCTCGAAGCGGAAAAGATTCCCGCCGTGCCCTTCAAAGGGCCTGCTCTGTCGGCGCTGCTCTACGGTGATCCGGGCCTCCGCCAGGCCGGCGATCTCGACCTGCTGGTGCGTGAGGCCGATGTCCGCGCCGCCGGCGCCGTGGTGCGCACGCACGGCTTCCTGCCGGAGTTCGAACTTGATCCACATCGGGAACAGCTGTATCTGCGCTACGCCGCAGAGCGCACTTGGCGGAATCCTGAGAGCATGCTTGAGGTCGAACTGCATTGGCAGGTCACCTCACCCCACCTCGGGGCAGTGTGCGATGCGGGTCCATTCTGGCACCGGCTCACGACCTGCCGGCTGGAAAACACGACTCTGCGTTGCCTTGCGCCCGAAGATCACCTCACCGCCCTCTGCATGCACGGCAGCAAGCACGGCTGGTGGCGGCTGTTGTGGATCTGCGATGTCGCTGAGCTCTTGCGGGCCTTCCCTCTACTCGATGGGGATGCGATTTGGGAGCGCGCCGGAGAGGCGTCGCCCATGGTCGCTCTCGGCTTGACCCTGGCGTGCGACCTGATGCACGCAAAGCTTTTCGGTGCGATCCCGCAGCCCTTCCAGGATCGCGCGTTACGCGCAACCGTGAAGGTCAGCGCTCGGATCGGCGGTCTCCAAGGCGACCCGGGCGCGATGGCCGTGAACCGCATGCTGCTTGGATTGCAGAATGGCCTGCTCGCGAAATCGCGTGCGCTGGCGCGGCTTACTCTGACCCCCTCGGCCGAAGACCTGACGGCGATCCGGCTGCCGAGGGGAATGCGATGGCTCTACCGGCCCATGCGGATGATGCGGCTCACGGGAAAGTTCTTGCGCTCGGCGTTCTCTTAGTCGCGCCCGGTGTGGCGGCTGGCGATGCAGATCAGGAAGGACATGGCCGAGAGCTGCAGGAAGTTGCGGGGAAGCACGTCGCGGTCCACCAGCGACTGCCCGAAGTGGGTGTGAATGAAGACGCGGTCGAGCACGGCCGCAACAAGAAGGATCCAGCCCATCAGATACGCCATCCTGCCGATTGCGCCCATGTTCGGCCTCCAGGAAGACAGTTTGAACTCGGCGCGCCGATTGTACAACCGGAAACCGCGGCGGTGAACCAAAAGCGCTACTGCTCGCTAGAGCGCGCTCATGTTGGAGAGGAACTCGGCGTTGGCCCGCGTCTTGCCCAGCTTGTCGATGAGCAGTTCCATGGCCTCCACCGGCGACAGCGGGTTCAGCACCTTGCGCAGCACCCAGATGCGCGCCAGGTCGTCCTTGGGGATGATGAGCTCTTCTTTGCGCGTGCCCGAGCGCTGGATGTCGATGGCCGGGAAGACGCGCTTGTCGCTCAGCTTGCGGTCCAGGATGACCTCCATGTTGCCCGTGCCCTTGAACTCCTCGAAGATCACGTCGTCCATGCGCGAGCCGGTCTCCACCAGCGCCGTGGCGATGATGGTGAGCGAACCGCCCTCTTCGATGTTGCGCGCCGCGCCGAAGAAGCGCTTGGGGCGCTGCAGCGCGTTGGAGTCCACGCCGCCGGAGAGCACTTTGCCCGAGGGCGGCACGATGGTGTTGTAGGCGCGCGCCAGGCGGGTGATGGAGTCCAGCAGGATGACCACGTCGCGCTTGTGCTCCACCAGGCGCTTGGCCTTCTCGATCACCATCTCGGCCACCTGCACGTGGCGGGCGGCGGGCTCGTCGAAGGTCGAGCTGATGACCTCGCCCTTCACCGAGCGCTGCATGTCGGTGACCTCCTCGGGGCGCTCGTCAATGAGCAGCACGATGAGCACCACCTCGGGGTGGTTGGCGGTGATGGAGTTGGCGATGTTCTGCAGGATCATGGTCTTGCCGGCGCGCGGCGGCGAGACGATCAGGCCGCGCTGCCCTTTGCCGATGGGCGTCAGCAGGTCCATCACCCGCACGCTGATGTTGTCGCGCGCCGTCTCCAGCTTGATGCGCTCCTGCGGATACAGCGGCGTGAGGTTGTCGAACAGGATCTTGTTGCGCGCCTCGTCGGGCGATTCGAAGTTCACCGCCTCGATCTTCACCAGCGCGAAATACTTCTCGCCCTCGTGCGGCGGCCGCACCTGGCCGCTCACCGTGTCGCCGGTCTTGAGGTCGAACTTGCGGATCTGCGAGGGCGAGACGTAGATGTCGTCCGGGCCCGGCAGGTAGTTGTAGTCGGGCGAACGCAAAAAGCCGTAGCCGTCGGGCAGGATCTCGAGCACGCCTTCGGCGAAGATGTGGCCTTCCTTCTCGCTCTGCGCCTGCAGGATCTTGAAGATCAGGTCCTGCTTGCGCAGGCCGCTCGCGCCCGGGAGGTCGAGCGAGCGCGCGATGCGCGTCAGCTCGGTGATGTTCTTTTCTTTGAGTTCGGCTATGGTCATTGCTTCACCTGCGGTTGGGATTTCCGGTTGGAAGGGATTTGAATTTGGGTTGCTGCTGCGTTGGGGGTTTCAGTTCCCGGGGGAAGTGACGCGACGGCGCGTCCGGGCTTTCAGTCTACGGCAGTATTATGCAGCCTTGGCCTGGGTTTGGGCAAGCTTGCCGGAGTTGGCGGAGCGGCGCATCAGCCGCTCCGCTTCCTCGATCTTGCCGAAACGCTCCAGCACCTCGTTCATCGTGTCCTGGATGCGCGTGTTCGGACGATGGAACCGGCGCGTGGCCTGCGAGGCCAGCTGGCACAGCGTGTACCGGTTGCTCACCGGCCGCAGCGCCGCATGAATCAGAGTCGAGCGCATGTTGCTCATCTTCCTCCTGCTCCTCTTCGCGGTTTCGGTCTCGAATGAAACCCGTAAAGGCTTCTGTGTGTTCTAGATGCCTTGGCGCGAGATCAAGTTGCATTAAAAATGCTGTAAAAACTTAGACGGACTTCCCTGCTTGAAGGTTCGTTGGTTTTCTTGGGTTAGCGGCCTCGGATGGGAGGCCCCAGTCCGGCTTTACATATAAGTTAACGGGTATGGCCCGAGGCGTCAAGGATTATTTCTGGCCCCTATCCCGTTGTGTTTCAGTATGATAGGGGAATATCCCAGCTGCCATAGCTCTACCGAAAGAGGACCGATGAAAGCCCTACTGCGTCTGCTCACTCTGCTCTTGGCCCTGCCCGCCCTCGCCTGGAGCGCCGACCTTGAGCGCGAGAAGGCCGCCATCCGCAAGGCCGAGGCCGACTTCCAGCAGGCCCGCCTCGAGCGCGGCCTCGAAGGCTGGCTCTCCTTCTTCGCCGACGACACCGCCGTCTTCACCCCCGGCCAGCCGCTCTCGTTCGACAAGAAGCTCATGCGCGAGCGCCTCGAGAAAAGCTGGAATCCGAAGATGATTCTGAAGTGGCAGCCGGTGCGGGTCGAAGTCGCGGCATCCGGTGACATGGCCTACTCGGTCGGCGTGTGGCAGATCTTCGGCGCCGGCCGCGACGGCAACCCCATCGAAGGCAGCGGCAAGTACATGACCGTCTGGCAGAAGCAGAAAGACGGCTCCTGGAAGGTCGCCGCCGACCTGGGCAACGAAGACCCTCCCAAGAAATGACCTGGACAAATGAAAACGCGCAGCCTCAGCCGCGCGTTTCTACATTGAGTCTCTCTGGAGATCAGCGCCCGAAGTACTTGGCGTTTTTCTCGGTGTAACTCTTCCACTTGTCGGGAACGTCATCCGCCGCGAAGATGGCCGACACCGGGCACACCGGCACGCACGCCCCACAGTCAATACATTCGACGGGGTCGATGTAGAGCATGTCTTCGGCGGCGTGCTTGGCGTCGTCCTTCTTGGGGTGGATGCAATCGACGGGACAGGCGTCCACGCAGGCCGCGTCCTTGGTGCCGATGCAGGGTTCGGTGATCACGTATGCCATAACCTGGTTTTCTCCGGAATCTCTATATTAGACAGACAACCACTGAACGCGCAACAGTTTGATCAGCGGACGGCGTCCGCGGGCGTCGATCAGCGGGCTTCGTTCATCGAATGGCGGCGGCCAGTTTGGCCTGGGGTTCGTACTCCACGATATACCCGGCGACGGCGCTGGCGGCGACGGTGAGCGGGCTGGCCAGGTACATCTGGCCGGGGCCGCTGCGTCCGGGGAAGTTGCGGTTCTGGGCGCTGATGACCACCTGGTCGGGGCGGGTAGAGACGCCGGGGCCGGCGTTGATGCAGGCGCCGCAACTGGG
>JACXTT010010123.1_pt1 | contig 12776 bp, 11 predicted proteins | sample 9270951 | NCBI WGS metagenome assembly JACXTT01 (sample SAMN15532306, study PRJNA645909) | rock metagenome | isolation source: weathered quartz diorite | place: Puerto Rico | collected 2017-06-21 | reverse complement strand
AATACGGGATCTGACGCACCTTGCGCCGCGGGTATCGGTGGTTGCCCCTGATGCTCTGCGCGTCCTTTGCCGCGCAGGCCGAGGACGCGTCCGGCGTGCTGCTGTATCGCTATGTCGACAGCAAGGGCGTCACGGTGCTCGACCGCCAGGTCCCCCCGGAGTATGTGGGCAAGGGCTATCAGGTCCTGAACTCGCGTGGCCGGCTGCTGCAGACGGTCGCCCCGGCACCGACGGCCGAGGAGCTTGCCCGTCTGCAGGCGCAGAAAATCCAGGCTGATGCCAATGCGCAGCTGTTGCAGCGCTATTCCAGTGTTCATGAGGTCGACAAGGCCCAGGCGCGAAAGCTCGCGGAACTGGACGCGATGATCGCGAGCGTCCAGACCAATCTTCAAGCCTCGCTGGCGCAGCAGGCCAGCTTGCAAGGCCAGGCGGCGGAGCAGGAGCGGGCGGGGCACGAGGTGTCGCCGCAGTTGCTCGGGCAGCTCGCGGGACTGCGTGATGAGCAGGCGCGGATGAGGGCGGATATTGCCCGCTACCAGGCGGCACGGGTCCAGGCGCAGCAGGATTTTGCGGCGGATCGGGCGCGGGTGGAGCAGTTGACGCGCTGATCCCGGTCCAAGGTCGGCGCAGTCCCCGTGGGAGGGTTGCAATCAACTGTGGGAGCCGGCTTGCTGGCGATGAGGCCGGCAAGTCTTGTATCGATCTTGCGATCGCTATCGCTGGCAAGCCAGCTCCTACAAGGGTTCTGTTGCGTTTTCGAATCCGTGTTTCTACTTGATCAGTGACGCTTGCGATTGCTGATCAGGGTGCCCATGCCGGTATCGGTGAAGATCTCCAGCAGCACCGCGTTCGGCACGCGACCGTCGATGATCAGCGAGCTGCCGACACCACCCTGTACCGCTTCCAGTGCGCAGCGAATCTTCGGCAGCATGCCGCCGTAGATGGTCCCGTCGGCGATCAGGTCGTCCACCTGGGCCGTGCTCAGGCCGGTCAGGACCTTGCCCTGCTTGTCCATCAGGCCGGCAATGTTGGTCAGCAGCATCAGCTTCTCGGCCTTCAGGGCCTCGGCGATCTTGCCCGCCACCAGGTCGGCGTTGATGTTGTAGGACTCGCCATTGGCACCGACGCCAATCGGCGCGATCACCGGGATGAAATCACCCTTGACCAGCAGGTTCAGCAGATCGGTGTTGATCCCGACCACTTCGCCCACCTGGCCGATGTCGATGATTTCCGGCTGGGTCATTTCCGGGGTCTGGCGGGTCACGGTGAGCTTTTTCGCGCGGATCAGCTCGGCATCCTTGCCGGTCAGGCCGATGGCGCTGCCGCCGTGGCGGTTGATCAGGTTGACGATGCTCTTGTTCACCTGCCCGCCGAGGACCATTTCCACCACGTCCATGGTCTGGGCGTCGGTCACGCGCATGCCATCGATGAAGTGGCTCTCGATGGACAGGCGCTTGAGCAGGTCACCGATCTGCGGGCCACCACCGTGGACCACCACCGGGTTGATCCCCACCGCTTTCATCAACACGATGTCGCGGGCAAAACCGGTTTTCAGCTCTTCGCTTTCCATGGCGTTGCCGCCGTACTTGATTACCAGCGTCTTGCCGACATATCGGCGGATGTAAGGCAACGCTTCGGAAAGAACCTTGGCGGTATTGGCAGCGGCATCGCGTTCGAGGGTCATTCAGGGCTCCGGTGGAACAAGTGGTCGGACGGTGCAAAGACTACGCTTTTACACCCTCCAAAGGTCAGAACGGTAGTGACAGATCAGGGGCAACACGTTTCAACTGGGCGTGGAACACGTCCTTGACGCGCTGCAATTCGGCGTCCGTGTCGGCTTCGAAGCGCAGGACCAGCACCGGCGTGGTGTTGGAGGCGCGGACCAGGCCCCAGCCCTGGGGGTAGTCGACCCGCACACCGTCGATGGTGGTCAGGTTGGCGTCGCCCCAGTCGGCATCGTCTTGCAGTGCATCAATGATGCTGAATTTGCTCTCGTCGGTCACATTAATGTTGATTTCCGGTGTGGAAATATCGTTCGGGAAGGTCGCGAACAGCTCCTCGGCGCTGGATTTCTCCTGGCTGAGGATCTCCAGCAGGCGCGCGGCGCTGTAGATGCCGTCGTCGAAACCGAACCAGCGTTCCTTGAAGAAGATGTGGCCGCTCATTTCTCCGGCGAGCAGGGCGCCGCTTTCCTTCATCTTTTTCTTGATCAGCGAGTGGCCGGTTTTCCACATCACCGGACGACCGCCGTATTCGCGGATCAAGGGTGTCAGGCGACGGGTGCACTTGACGTCGAAAATGATATCCGCGCCCGGGTTGCGCGCCACCACATCCTTGGCGAACAGCATCAACAGGCGGTCGGGGAAGACGATGCTGCCGGTGTTGGTCACCACGCCGACGCGGTCGCCGTCGCCATCGAAAGCCAGGCCCAGGTCGGCATGGCTTTCCTTGACCTTGGCGATCAGGTCCGCCAGGTTCTCGGGCTTGCCCGGGTCCGGGTGGTGGTTGGGGAAGTGGCCGTCGACCTCTTCGAACAGCGAGATGACTTCGCAGCCCAAGGCTTCGATCAGCTTGGGTGCGATGACTCCGGCGGCGCCGTTGCCGCAGTCGACCACGACCTTGAGTTTCCTCGCCAGCACGATGTCCTTGCGGATCTGTTCGAAGTAGCGGCTGAGGATGTCGACCTTCTCGATGCTGCCCTTGCCGCTGCTCAGGTCGTTGGTCTTGAGGCGGGTGTGCAGGGCCTGGATCTGCTCGTTGGCCAGGGTGTCGCCGGCGATGACGATCTTGAAACCGTTGTAGTTCGACGGGTTGTGGCTGCCGGTGAGCATGACCCCGGACTTGCCCGCCAGCACGTTGGTGGCGTAGTACAGCGCCGGGGTCGGCACCAGGCCGACATCGCTGACATGGCAGCCGCTGTCGTGCAGGCCCTGGATCAATTGCTGGACCAGCTCCGGTCCGGACAAGCGACCGTCACGACCGACCGAAACGTTGGGCTCGCCCTGGGCCAGGCTCTGCGCGCCGACGGCTCGGCCGACCCAGTAGGCGGTTTCGCCGTTCAGGGTCTGCGGAACCGTGCCACGGATATCGTAGGCGCGGAAGATACTGTCGGGGAACGTCGGGATGACGGGGGGGCTGCTGCTCATGGTGGGGTGTGGCTCCGTTCCCAGGAAATCCTGGTGTTCGTCGAGAATGTCGATGTCGAGAATATCGGTATCCTGGAACAGCGGGTCGGTCCAAGTGGCGCCTGGCGTGACGGGCTGGACCGGCGCTGGGGCGTTGCGGGTCGCAACGCCTGGATCGATGCTGGCCGGGGCTGGCTCTGGGTGACCGTTGCGCAAGGAAAAGCGCGCCAGTTCCTGAGCCAGTCCATTGAGGGCCGGCAGGCTCAAACTGAAGGCTTTGACGGCTTTCCCGCCGGAGAGTTCGTGAAACAGCTGCTCCAGTTGTCGGGCATCGCTGTCGAGGCGGTTTTGCAGGCGCTTGTGGGTCAGGCAGACGCCTAGCAGGACGCTGCCCAGGGCGAGCAGGGCGGCCAGTACCGTCAATACATAGGCGTTCAGCGGGTAGGAAAGCTTGAGCAGGGGACCGGGCCTGAACTTCAATACCCAATTGGGGTTGCTGTTGCCAAAGGTATAGCTCTCGTCCGCTGTCCCTGTTCCGCGCTGGTCCAGCAGTTGTTCCGGGCTGCCGAGGACGCTTTGCATCAGGCGCAGCTCGCCCGTCTCCGGGTGCCATGAGCTCAGGGGCTGGAGCAGTCGTTGCAGGTCGAAGACCAGCAGCAGTGTGCCGCCGCCTTGTGTGTCCGAAGGGGCCTTGAGCGAGGCCACGCTATAGACCAACCAGCGTTGACCGACCTTGTAGGCTTCCGGTGTCGGTTTGGTGCCTCTCTCGGCCCGGGTGATCAGGTCCAGCGCCGAGAAGTTCAGCGGAGCCGCGCGGTCGCTGGTCGGTTGGGCCTGGCCAGGCAGGTACAGTTGGGCGTCCACCAGGCCGTTGACGAAGCGCAGGCCAGCCTCCGCAGCTTTTACCTGGTCGACGTTCTGGCTTTGGAGCGCCTTGAGCAGCGAGGGGTCGAGGGCCGCCGCCTCGGTCTGTGCAATAAGGTCGGCGGTTGCCTGGTTCAGACCCGCGGCGGCCACGGCGCCGGGGGTTTGCGTCAGGTTGGTGCGCAGGCCCTGGTTCCAGGGACCGACCACGCCAAACCATAGGAGCGCGGCGGCGAGGGCCAACCCACCCAGGGCAATCCGCAGTCCCGGTAACAAGGGTTTGGCGGCGCTGCCTGGAGGCGTGTGGCCGTTGCTTTCATGAGCGTCGACGGTCATTGCACTGCGCTTGAAGCCTTTCAAATACTGCCTCCGCGAGATTCATCCTGAAATTCACCGCGCACCGTTCAGGCCGGGCCTGGATCAGCTTAGGTCAATGGCTGCCCGAATGCCCGAACCCGCCAGCACCGCGCTGGCTTTCGTCGAAGGTCTCGACCACCTCGAAGTGCGCCTGGACCACCGGCACCAGCACCAGTTGGGCGATGCGCTCGCCGACGGCGATGTTGAAGGCGGTCTGGCCACGGTTCCAGCAGGAAACCATCAGTTCGCCCTGGTAGTCGGAGTCGATCAGGCCCACCAGGTTACCCAGCACGATGCCGTGTTTGTGACCCAGGCCGGAGCGCGGCAGGATCAGGGCGGCGAGACCCGGGTCGCCGATGTACACCGATAGGCCAGTGGGGATCAGCAAGGTCTGGCCCGGCTCCAGTACGGTGTCCTGCTTGAGCATGGCGCGCAGGTCGAGGCCGGCGGAACCGGGCGTGGCGTACTGCGGCAGCGGGAATTCGCCGCCGATGCGTGGATCGAGGATCTTGGCTTGCAAAGCGTGCATGAAAATTAAACCTGGTTCAGTCGTTCGGCGATAAAGGAAACCAGCTGGCGGGCAATCTTGCCCTTGCTGGTCTGGGCGAAGAGCGTCGCGTGGAGCTCGCGGTCAATCACGCTGCAGGCGTTTTCCTCGCTGTTGAAGCCAATGCTGGGGTTGGCCACGTCATTGGCGACGATCAGGTCGAGGTTCTTATCCTTGAGCTTGCGTGCGGCGTAGTCGAGCAGGTGTTCGGTTTCGGCGGCGAAGCCGACACTGAACGGACGGTCGGGGCGGCCGGCAATGGTGGCCAGGATATCCGGGTTGCGCACCATCTGTAGCAGCAGGCCGTCACCGTTCGTAGGGTCTTTCTTGAGTTTTTGCGGGGCAACGACTTCCGGGCGGTAGTCCGCGACCGCCGCCGAGGCAATAAACAGGTCGCAGGGTATGGCGGCTTCGCAGGCGGCGAGCATGTCGCGGGCGCTGACCACGTCGATACGGGTCACCCGGTCCGGAGTCGGCAGGTGCACGGGGCCGGTGATCAGGGTCACTCGGGCACCGGCTTCGACGGCGGCTTCGGCGAGGGCGAAGCCCATTTTCCCGGAGCTATGGTTGGTGATGTAGCGCACCGGGTCGATGTTTTCCTGGGTCGGGCCGGCGGTGATCAGCACGTGCTTGCCGGTCAGCGCCAGGTGCTGGAAGCAATCGGCGGCGCAGTGCGCCAGGTCCGTGGCTTCGAGCATGCGGCCCAGGCCGACGTCGCCGCAGGCCTGACTGCCGGAGGCTGGGCCGAAGACTTTCAGGCCGCGGCTTTGCAGCAATTGGGTGTTGGCCTGGGTGGCCGGGTCACGCCACATGGCCTGGTTCATGGCCGGGGCGATGGCCACGGTGGCGTCGGTGGCGAGCACCAGGGTGGTCAGCAGGTCGTCGGCGATGCCTTGGGCGAGGCGGGCGATGAGGTCGGCGGTGGCCGGGGCGATCAGCACCAGGTCGGCCCATTTCGCCAGCTCGATATGGCCCATGGCGGCTTCGGCGGCCGGGTCGAGCAGGTCCAGGTGCACCGGGTGCCCGGACAGCGCCTGCATGGTCAGCGGGGTGATGAACTCGCTGCCGCCGCGAGTCATGACCACGCGCACTTCGGCGCCCTGGTCGAGGAGTCGGCGAACCAGCTCGGCGCTCTTGTAGGCGGCAATGCCGCCGCCGACGCCGAGAACGATGCGTTTCCGATACAGCCGCTGCATAGGCCTGCCTTTTAGTCCGGTGATGGCTACCCCCGACGACGCCTCCCCAGGCCAGATCAGGGGTAAAAATGATGGGCTAAGATAACACAGCGACCGCCAGGGAACAGCGGCGCCAAAGGGACAGGGAGGTGGGATGAGTATTCGTGACTGGCCGGCGGCGGAGCGGCCACGGGAGAAGTTGCTGGAGCAGGGCGCGGCGAGTCTTTCCGATGCCGAGTTGCTGGCGATCTTTCTGCGCACCGGGGTCTCCGGCAAGAGCGCGGTGGACCTGGCCCGGCACTTGTTGAGCCGGTTCGGCAGCCTGCGCAAGCTGCTGGAGTCCGACCAGCAGACGTTCGGTCGCCAGTTGGGCCTGGGGCCGGCCAAGTTCGCGCAATTGCAGGCGGTGCTGGAGATGGCCCGCCGGCATCTGGCCGAGCGCCTGCGGCGCGACTCGGTGCTGGAAAGCCCGTGGGCCGTGCGCGATTACCTCAAGGCGATGCTGCGCCATGAGCCCCATGAGGTGTTCGCCTGTCTGTTTCTCGACAGCAAGCATCGGGTGTTGGCGTTCGAACCGCTGTTTCACGGCTCCATCGACAACACCAGCGTTTATCCACGGCAGGTGATCAAGCGGGCGCTGGCGCACAATGCGGCGGCGTTGATCCTCTGTCACAACCACCCTTCGGGGGTAGCCGAACCCAGCCAGGCGGACCAGGTGCTGACCAAGCGCCTGAAAGCGGCGCTGGAGTTCATCGATGTACGGGTACTCGATCACTTTATCGTCGGCGAGGGGGAGCCCTTGTCGATGATGGAACGTGGCTGGATGTAACAGGATCGGACAAACACCGCGATCCCTTGTAGGAGCCGAGCTTGCTCGCGATCGGCTGCGCAGCAGTCGTAAAACCGGTGCATGCGGTGTATCTGGCACACCGCGTCAGCCGGATTGCGGCCGCTACGCGCCCGATCGCGAGCAAGCTCGGCTCCTACAGGGACCGTGTCCGCTGGTCAGGGGTTCACGCGGACCCTGGAGAAATCCTGCCGCCCGAACGGGCTCACCTCATAGCCCTGGACGCTCTTGCGCAGCAAGGCGAAGGCCGTCGGATGCGCCAGCGGCAGCCACAGCGCCTGCTGCTGGATCTGTGCCTGGGCCTGTTCGTACAGCTTGCTGCGGACCCCTTGCTCGCTGGTGGTCTTGCCGGCGCTGATCAGCTTGTCCAGGCCCGCGTCGCAGTAACGGGCGAAGTTGGTACCCGATTTCAGCGCCGCACAGGAGAATTGCGGGGTCAGGAAGTTGTCCGGGTCGCCGTTGTCACCGGACCAGCCCATGAACAGCAGGTCATGTTCACCGGCCTTGGCCCGCCGAATCAGTTCGCCCCATTCGATCACGCGGATCTGTGCCTGGATGCCGACTTCGGCGAGGTCGGCTTGCAGCAATTGAGCGCCGAGACTGGGGTTGGGGTTGAGCAGGCTGCCCGACGGGCGCGTCCAGATCGTGGTCTGGAAACCGTCCTTGAGTCCGGCCTTGGCCAGCAGGGCCTTGGCCTTTTCCGGGTCGTGGGCGTAGCCGGGCAGGTCCTTGGCGTAACTCCAGGTGTTGGGCGGGTATGGGCCGTTGGCGGCCTCGGCGGTCTCCTCGAATACTGTCTTGAGGTAGCTGGTCTTGTCGAAGGCCAGGTTGATCGCCTGGCGCACTTCCGGCTTGTCCAGCGGCGGATGCTGGCTGTTGATGGCGACGAACGCAGTCATGAAGGCGTCGGTCCTTTCCACCTTGAGCGTCGGCTCTTTACTGGCGGCAACGACATCCAGCGGTTTGGGCGAGAGTGCGATCTGGCATTCGTTGCGTCGCAGCTTCTGCAGGCGGACGTTGGCATCCGGGGTAATGGCGAAGACCAGGCTGTCGACCGTCGGCTTGCCGGCGAAGTAGTCCGGATTGGCGCTGTAGCGGATCGAGGCGTCTTTCTGGAAACGACCGAAAACGAACGGGCCGGTGCCGATGGGCTGGCTGTTGAGTTTTTCCGGTGTGCCCGCGGTCATCAGCTTGTCGGCGTACTCTGCCGAGTAGATCGAGGCGAAGCCCATGCTCAGCGCGGCGAGGAAGGTCGAATCGGGGTGATCGAGGGTGAAACGCACGGTCAGCGGGTCGGTGGCCTCGATCCGTTTGATCAGGCTGGGCAGTTGCAGCGACTGGGCGTGGGGGAAGCCGCTCTGGGCGACCTTGTTCCACGGGTTGGCCGGGTCGAGCATGCGTTCGAAGCTGAAGCGTACGTCGGCGGCGCTCAGGTCGCGGGTCGGCTTGAAGTAGTCGGTGTGATGGAACTTCACGCCCGGATGCAGCTTGAAGTCATAGATCAGGCCGTCGTCGGACACCGTCCAGCTGTCGGCGAGGCTGGGGACCAGCTTGCCGCTGGCGGCGTCGAAGTCCACCAGGCGGTTCATCAGCACGTCGGCCGAAGCGTTGGTGGTGGTCAGCGAGTTGTACTGCACCACATCGAACCCTTCGGGGCTGGCTTCGGTGCAAACGCTCAGGGAACTGGCGGCCTGGGCCGGCAACCCCAGGAAGGGGACGAGCAATAGCGGTAGGGCAGCGAGACGCATATTCAGTATCCTTAGCAGGTCGTTGTCCCATCTGCGAGTGCAGTCTGGAAAAGTCCTACCCTAGAGGTATGGACGGTAATTGACTATCCCGTTTTTACCGGGTTTTTCAGTTTGCCTGCTTCCCCCGATGTTTTCACCGCACGGTTTGGCGGGCCTTTTGCGGCGGCGACAGGCATTTGTGCGACGAGCGGCCTTTTATGGCCCCAGCCCCCGTTGCTGGCGTCTTGAGCGATCATTCCCGGTGTCGCTCTGAGGTTTTAATCGCACAGGATGTTGTTGCACCTGAGTCTTTCTGGTATAAAGCAGCGCTCTTTTCTAGGGGCCCGGTTCCTTCGCTTGTAGGTGTAGCCGGTAAGACCCTTAAAGAAACGCGGCGCCTGGCGCCAAATGACTGAGAGATTAAGCGGCCAACCCATGCCGGGTTGGGCATGTGGTTTTAGAGGGCTGAGGCATGTCTAGAGTCTGTCAAGTTACCGGTAAGGGTCCGGTGACTGGGAATAACATTTCCCACGCAAACAACAAAACCCGTCGTCGTTTCCTGCCGAACCTGCAGCATCACCGCTTCTGGGTCGAGTCCGAGAAGCGTTTCGTGCGTCTGCGCGTATCCGCCAAGGGCATGCGTATCATCGACAAGCGCGGCATTGATGTCGTGCTGGCCGAACTTCGTCGCGATGGCAAGGTATAAGGGAGCTAAATCATGCGTGAATTGATTCGTTTGATCTCGAGCGCCGGTACTGGTCATTTCTACACGACTGACAAGAACAAGCGCACTACTCCGGACAAAATCGAGATCAAGAAATATGATCCGGTTGTTCGCAAGCACGTGATCTACAAGGAAGGCAAAATCAAGTAATTGATTTTGTTTTTCGAGAAAAGCCCCGACTGGTTCGGGGTTTTTTTTCGCCTTTTTTCGGCCGGATCCTGCCTGTTGCGTGCCTGATTCCTACATTTTTCCCGTTGCGCCTTTCCTAGACTGGTTGAACACCGAAAGGATGCGGATGTGGAGAGCGCTCATGATGATTGCGAAAATGTGTGGAGTCCTGCTGTTGGTGGTCCTGGCGGCGGGCAGTATTGCGGTTCAGGCAGCGGGCCGGGGCAGCACCGAAAGAACAGAAAGCACTGAAGCCTATGCGCGACGCATGATCGAGGCGACCGTGATGGCTTGGCCGGCGCTGGCGAAAATGTTCGAGACGACCCGGGTGTTTGCCGATGTCCAATTGCTGGTCAGCGATGGGCGGCAGGCATGGCTGATGAATGCCCGGGGTGGGCATGAGGTCGACATGCCGGCGGTCGTGGCCCTGGGGCTGCCCTTCGAATACCGACGCTTCGAAAAGATCGAGTGGCAGGGCCGTCCGGCGGTGTTTATCGGCCTGGGACAACATGTGCCGACCGATGAGGTCCAGCGGCTCAAGCATCCGGCAGCGGTTCCTGAGCTGTTCGACCTGGCGACCCACGAAGCCTTCCATTTCTACGTTGAAGACGATTGGGCGCGCGGCCCGCTGTCGGAGCGCAGCACCCTGTACCCGGCGCTCGTCGAGCCGCGCATGTACCGCAACCGGGTCATTCGCCATTTGCTGGCCGCTACCCGGGGTGAGGCCGATGCGTTGGGGCGCGCCAGTTACTGGTACCGGCGCTGGTTGAGCGAGTTTGCCGATGAGGCCGAGCGCATTCGCGATACCGACCGCTCCGAGGGGAGTGCGCGCTATGTGGAGTCGGTCGCGCAGTTGCTGGCGATGGGGCTCGAACCCCGGAGTCCCGAGTGGGAAGCACGGTTGTTGAGACAACTGATCCCGCTGGGGCGTGCCGACTACCTGGCGGTCGATCATGAGAGCTATACGCTGGGCCTCCTGGCGGGGTACCTGCTCGATCGCCGGCGGTTGGACTGGTTGCCTCGTGTTGCGCAGGGCGAAACCCCCGTGGGTCTACTGCTGGGGCCGATCGCGCCGATCAGTGACGCGCCAGATGAGTCGCTGGACCAGCGGATCCGCGAGTCCCTGGTCGGGGTCAACCACCAGGTGGCAGAGGCGGTCGAGCCATTCCTGCGGCGCTTCAACGATCCGGCAAGCCGGTATCTGCTGGTGCCCGGCACGGCGATGAGAGGCAGTTTCGGCAGCGAGCACTCTTTCCGTCTGGTCGGAATGCCAGAGACCATCGAGACCGGAGTGGATGCGCTGTTTGCACTCAAGGATGGGCGAATCGGCTTCCGTGCGGCGACGGTGGCGACACAGCTCAAGGACGCCTGTGGTCGGGAGGATCTCTACTGGGTGCTGGCCCTGACCGAGGCGGATTTCCAGGGCCGTGCCCAAGGCCGTCTTCGGGTCCGGCGTGACGGCCTCGATGTGGATATTCCTTATCCGGCGAGAGCCGTCGATAGCAAGCGGTCCTGGTGCGCCCGGGCCTGATCAGGCCTTCTGTTCGAACACCACGTAGATCTTGCGGCAGTGTTCCAGCACTTCCCAGGTGCCCTTGAAGCCCGCCGGAATCACGAAGCGATCGCCGGCGCGCAAGGTCTTGGCATTGCCCTCGTTGTCGCGCAGTACCGAGACGCCCTGGACGATTTCGCAGTATTCATGCTCGGTGTAGTTCACCGTCCACTGGCCTGGCGCGCCTTCCCAGACGCCGGCATTCATCTGTCCGCAGGGGCTGGCGTAGTGGTTGTAGATCGTCTGCTCGGGATCGCCCTTGAACACTTTCTCCGGTGCCGGACGAAAGCGTTCCGGCGCGGTGTTGGCGTCGCTGAAGTCGACGATGTCCTGGATACTCATGGTGCTCTTCCTCTGCGGTGGCGGGCCTGTGGGTGGTGGTGCCGAGTCTATGTTTATTAAAATGAACATGGCAACGGCGTTTTGCCCCTTTAATGTCAAATATATTGAAACTTCAGGTGCCGCTGGTTTAGGGTGGTGGGTGCCATGGGCCCAACTCGGGGGCCCTCGGGCAGAATTCCGAGCGGTGCTGGCGCAAGAGCGCGCGGCCCCCGTATTTCAATAAGAGGAGGACACTCGAATGACCACCCTGACTCGTGCTGACTGGGAACAACGCGCCCGTGAGCTGAAGATTGAAGGCCGCGCCTACATCAATGGTGAATACACCGCCGCGGTCTCGAACGAGACGTTCGAGTGCCTCAGCCCGGTCGATGGCCGCCTGCTGACCCGCGTGGCCAGCTGTGATGCGGCTGACGCCCAGCGGGCCGTGGACAGTGCCCGCGCGACGTTCAATTCCGGTGTCTGGTCGCGTCTGGCCCCGGCCAAGCGCAAGTCCGCGATGATTCGTTTCGCCGCGTTGCTGAAGGTCAATGCCGAGGAGCTGGCCCTGCTGGAAACCCTCGACATGGGCAAGCCGATCAGCGACTCCCTGCACATCGATGTTCCCGGCGCGGCCCAGGCCCTGAGCTGGAGCGGCGAGGCCATCGACAAGATCTATGACGAAGTGGCCGCCACGCCGCATGATCAGTTGGGCTTGGTGACCCGCGAGCCGGTGGGCGTGGTCGCCGCCATCGTGCCGTGGAACTTCCCTCTGATGATGGCCTGCTGGAAGCTCGGCCCGGCGTTGTCCACCGGCAACTCGGTGATTCTCAAACCGTCGGAAAAATCCCCGCTGACCGCTATCCGCATTGCCGCCCTGGCCGTTGAAGCCGGTATTCCGGCCGGTGTGCTGAACGTGCTGCCCGGTTACGGTCACACCGTTGGCAAGGCCCTGGCCCTGCACATGGATGTCGACACCCTGGTGTTTACCGGCTCGACCAAAATCGCCAAGCAACTGATGGTCTACTCCGGTGAGTCGAACATGAAGCGCGTCTGGCTTGAAGCCGGCGGCAAGAGCCCGAACATTGTCTTTGCCGATGCTCCGGACCTGCAGGCCGCCGCCGAATCCGCGGCCAGCGCCATTGCCTTCAACCAGGGCGAAGTCTGCACCGCCGGTTCGCGCCTGCTGGTGGAGCGTTCGATCAAGGACCGTTTCCTGTCACTGGTGATTGAAGCGCTGAAGGCCTGGAAGCCGGGTAACCCGCTGGACCCGGACACCAATGTCGGTGCCCTGGTGGATACCCAGCAGATGAATACCGTGCTGTCGTACATCGAGTCGGGTCATGCCGATGGCGCCAAGCTGGTGGTCGGT
>JACXTT010010122.1_pt1 | contig 12777 bp, 12 predicted proteins | sample 9270951 | NCBI WGS metagenome assembly JACXTT01 (sample SAMN15532306, study PRJNA645909) | rock metagenome | isolation source: weathered quartz diorite | place: Puerto Rico | collected 2017-06-21 | reverse complement strand
GGACACCGGTTCCCGACCGGGAACGGATGCGCCGCGGGCACACACGACATCAGATTTCAATCTGCGTCCCGAGTTCAATGACGCGGTTCGTGGGCAGGTTGAAATATTCCACCGGGCTGCCGGCGTTGCGCGCCAGTGCAGAGAACAGGCGCTCGCGCCACAGCGCCATGCCTTCGTAGCGGATGCTCGGGATCACGGTCTCGCGGCTGAGGAAGAACGAAGTCTGGAGCGGCTGGAATTCCATCTCGTGTTCTTTGTGGCATCGCTCAAGCGCCTGCATGACGTCGGGCCGGTCCTTGAAGCCGAAGTCAACGGTAAGCTGAAAGCAGTTACCCCCCAAACTCTTGACGTGGACGCACTCCTTGCCCGTCACCCATGGCACGTCCTTGATGACCACGGTGAGGAATACCACGCGTTCGTGCAGCACCTTGTTATGCGCGAGATTGTGCAGCAGGGCGTGCGGCACCGTTCCGTGGGTTGAGGTCAGGAACACCGCCGTGCCGGGCACGCGTGTTGGCGGATTGCGCATCAACGAGTCCAGGAACGCCTGCAACGGCACGGAGGATTCCTTCAACCGCGCCAGCAGGATTTCGCGCCCGCGCCGCCAGGTGACCATGAGCGTGAAGACCGCCGCGCCCATCACCAGCGGGAACCAGCCGCCGTCGAACACCTTGAGCAGGCTGGCGGAGAAGAACGCCAGGTCCACGACGATGAACGACCCGGTGGCGAGCAGGCACAACCACAGGCTGTAACCCCAGTTGTAGCGGATCACAAAGAAGGTGAGAAAGGTGGTGATCAGCATCGTGCCCATCACCGCCACGCCGTAGGCCGAGGCGAGACGCGAGGACGAACCGAAACCGACCACGGCGGCGACCACGGCGGCGAGCAGGATCCAGTTCACCGCCGGCAGGTAGATCTGGCCGATCTCCTTTGCCGAGGTCTGCTGGATGTTCATGCGCGGCAGGTAGCCGAGCTGGATCGCCTGCTTGGTGATCGAGTACGTGCCCGAGATCGTCGCTTGCGAGGCGATGACGGTAGCTGCGGTTGCGAGCGCGATCATCGGATACAGCGCCCAGTCCGGGTAAGCGAGATAGAACGGGTTGTCGATGGCGCGCGGGTCGGCGATCAGCAGCGCGCCCTGGCCGAAATAATTGAGCACCAGCGCCGGCAGCACTAGGCCGAACCACGCCAGCCGCACCGCGCGCTTGCCGAAGTGGCCCATGTCGGCGTACAGCGCCTCGGCACCGGTGAAGGCGAGCAGCACGGAGCCGAGTACCACGAATGACGCGAACCCGTGCACGGTGATGAAGCGGAACGCGTGCACCGGGTTCACGGCCTGCAGCACGATCGGGTTCTGGACAATGTTATGGATGCCGACGGCCCCGAGCGCGAGGAACCACAGCGCGCAGACCGGTCCGAAGAACGCGCCGACGACCGCCGTGCCGTGGCGCTGGAACATGAACAGCGTCACCAGCACGATCGCTGCGATCGGAACCACGTAGTGCTTGAACGCCACGGTGCCGACCTCGAGCCCCTCGACCGCGGACAGTACCGAGATTGCCGGCGTCAGCACCGCGTCGCCATAGAACAGCGACGCGCCGACCACGCCGAGCGCCAGGATCAGCATGCGCCAGCGTGGTTGTTCCTTGACCGCGGACGAAGCGAGCGCGAGCAGCGCCATGATCCCGCCCTCGCCCTTGTTGCTGGCGCGCATGATGAGCGTGACGTACTTGAGCGTGACCACGATCATGAGCGACCAGAAAATGGTCGAGAGCCCGCCGAGAATGTTTTCCGTTTCGAGCGCGATGCCGTGACTCGGCCCGAAGGTTTCCTTGACGGCGTACAGCGGGCTGGTGCCGATGTCGCCGTAAACGACGCCGAGGGCGAGCAGGGTGAGTCCGGCGGTGGAGGACTTCTGCAGTTGCGCTTCGCTGTTGTTGTTTTCCAATCAAGTCTCCCGGGACGGGGCGAATGCGCGCGCACGTTACTCTTATGTCGCCGGCCCCGCAACTGCGCAACGGCCGTGCCAGGCCGGTTCGTCGTGATTACGCGGATTCTGCGGGAACCGGCGTGCCCCCTCGGTGCAAGCCCCCGAGCCGGCAGGGTCGGGAGGCACGAGGTCGCCGGTCGGGCGATGGGCTCGGGCGGCCGGCATGCCGCGGGATCAGAACACCTGGCCCCAGCCGGCGATGAACGCGCGGTCGGCGGTGAGTTGGGTGCCGTTGACGCACTGGTAGATCGGAACCTGGACGAAGCCGTAGAGCCGCGCACGCCGGCTGACCGCGACACTGAGTCCCGGACTGAGGAAAGCCTGGCGGCTGCCCGAGTCCTCCGGTTCCGCCTGTGCGCCGTGATCACGATCCTTGTAACTGAGATTGAGCTGAAGCAGGCCGTTCACGCGGTCGCTCAGAGGCTGGTTCAGGCCGGTGCTGAGCGTCAGATGCAGTCCCGGCCGGAAATCCTCGTGGCTGTTCAGGGGCGAGGTGGCGATGGCCTGGGCGAACCACGAAAATTTGTCGCGGCCCCGGGGCGTGTTGAAGTATGCGCCAAGCACCAGATCGGTGGTGCCGGTGCCCGGTTGCAGGGTGCGTTCGGCCCGTTCGCCGTCACTATTGCTCACGGTCGTCGAGCCGGTCGGCAGTTTGAGTCCGAACTGCACACCCGCGGCGCGGGCGTGTTCGGGCAGGCCGAGGAACTGATAGCGGCCGAGGACCCGGACGTCGCCGGGTTTCTGAAAGCGCCATTGCTCCGGCGTCGGGCCGTCCACGGGATCGTTGTGAACGTGTTCGTGGAAACGGCTGACCCAGGGCACCTGCACCGACACGCCCCATTCGGCGCTCCAGGAGTAGTCGAGCGAGGCGAGCAGGTTGCGATTCAGGGTGCGCACCTCGTCATGCGTGTCCGGTTCGCCGGCGGGCAAGACCCTGGAGCGGTTGGAGCGCAGCGTATCCTGGCGCACGTACTCGGCGCGCAGGTCGAGGGGCCATCCGGGTTTGACCCACGGGCCCAGCGAGTCTTCGCTGGTGTTGATCGTGCAGAAGGCGCCGCCGCAACTGGCGTGCGCCGAGAACACGAACAGGCCAATGGGAAACGTCAGGGCGCAGGCCCACAGCGTTTTTCCTGTCACGTTACTTTTCTCCCACGGCCGCTTAAATTATTTGTTGGAATGAATCTAAAGAAGCAGACAAGCGAACACAATGCGACATTTTGTCGCGGATCCTTCTTCGCTGCGCTTCCTGCTCCGCTCGAAGGTCCAGGGCGCGCCCATCCGTTGGACGCGACTCCTCCGCCCTTCGTGCTCCGGGGCCGGCCTTCGGCCGTCCAACTTTTGCTCCAGACAAGGTTATGTCGCACCCATTTGACCCTGCCGGCTTCAATCCAAGGCGATGCTCGCCTTGAGCCAGAGATTGCGGCCGGGCTCGTTCACGCGCGTCGTCTGCGTGTAACCCGCCACCGCCGCGCCGGCGCGGCTGACGTGCTCGGCGTAGGTCTTGTCGAACAGGTTGTCGATGCCGGCGCTGACGAGCGTTCCCTTCTTCGGGCGGTAGCCGGCGTTGAGCGAATACACCGTGTAGCCCGGTGTCGGCCCGATGTCCTGCCCGACGACGCTGCCGTAGCCGACTTGCACGCGGTCCTGATTGTCGACCGCGCGCGCGAGCACGCCGAACGACCAGGTTTTGTCGTCATAACCCAGGCCGAGCCGCGCTTCGAGCGGCGGAATCTGCGCCAGCGGCACGCCGTCGGTCTGGTTGTCGCCGCGGGTCCAGGCGAGCGTCGCCGTGACCTTCCACGATCCGCCCAACGCGTAGCCCATGTCGGCTTCGGCACCGTGGGTGGTGGCGTCGATGTTGCGCGCGGTGTTGTTGTTGCGCGTGAGGATGAAGTCGTCGATCCTGGCGTAAAAGACGGAGAGCGACGCACGCCATTTTCCGCCGGCGTGAATTATGCCGGCGTCGAGCTGGTTGCTTTTCTCGGGTTCGAGAAAGAAATTGTTGTAGGTACTGCGCTCCCACCAGTCGGCCGGGCGCTCGGCGTGCCCGAATCCGACGTAATAGGTTCGCGGCGCGGTTTCCTGTTCGTAGCGCACGAACGCCGCCCGGGTCCGGTCGGTGTCACGGCTGAGCGCACCCGAACCGGTGGTTTTTTCGTTGTCCACATCGAGCCGGTCGAAGCGCAGGCCGCCGACCAGCCGTCGCCGGTCATCCAGCGCGTGTTCGGCTTCGGCGAAGATGCCGGTGCCGGCGAAGGTCATGTCCGGCGCGCGTGCCACGGTATCGATGTCGGGGAGGGTCATGCTGCTCACCGAACGCAGCGTGTGTTCGTTCTTCTGGTAATCGAGCCCGACGCTGAGCGAGGTGCGGGCTGCCAGCGACAGTTTGCCGGCCACGCGCGCGCCCTGCGTGGTGCGATCCGGATTGCTGATCATGTACATCGCCGCCGTTTTCCGGCGCAGCGAATAGTTGTCCATGACGTGATCCACGTAGTTGTGGTAGACCTGCGCTTCGAGTTTTTCGAGCTGCGGCGAGATGCCGGACTTCTCGAGTTTCATGCCGTAGCCGGTGCGGTCGAACAGAATCCCGTCCATGGCGCGGTCGGCGTAGCGCGCCTCGCCGTCGCTGCGGTCCACGGACAGCTCCACGCGCGTGTCCGGGTCCGGCGTCCAGCCGCCGATCAGGCTCGAACTCCAGCGCGTGTAGGCGGAGTGCACCTTGTTGCCGGCGCCGTCGTCGTAATCGTTGGCGCTGGTGCGCGTGCCGATCACGCGCGCGAATCCCGCGGGCGCGCCACCGCTGACGTCCAGCAGTTCGTCGTGACGGTCGAAGCTGCCGACCAGCGCGCCGCCGGACGCGCGCACGCCGGGTGTCTCGAAGACGCGCGTGCGGCGCTCGAACAGCGCGGTGCCGGCCAGGTTGCCGCCGCCGTAGCGCACGGTCTGCGGGCCCTTGAGCACGGTGATGCGATCGTAGGCTTCGGGAAACACGTAAGCCGTCGGCGGGTCCATGCGCATGCCGCAGCCGCCGAGAATGTACTGGCCGTCCATCAGCACGTTCAGGCGCGAACCGGCAAGCCCGCGCAGCACCGGGTCGCCATCGGTGCCGCCCTTGCGCACGGCCGAGAAGCCCGGGATGTTCTTGAGATAATCGGCGCCGTCGTGCGCCGGCACCGGCTGACGCGGTGACCTGGGATTGGTGACCACGGTCAGCGGATCCGAGACCTGCGGCGCCGTGACGATGACTTCATCGAGCAGGGGATTGTTCTCGGACAGGGCGACGGCTGGCAGGGCCGCCGTCAGGGCAAGTATCAGTGCGTGCCAGGGCGCTTGCATGCTTGTGTTTCCTTCGTGCTTATAAAAGGTGGAGTGGGAAATCGTTTCAGCTTTCGAGACGAAAAATGATGGGTACGTCGACCCAAGAGTCGACCGGCGTGGCACCGCGGCGCGCGGGAACGAAACGCCAGCGCCGCACGGTTTGCAGGGCGGCGTCGTCGAGCACGGCGTAACCGCTGCTGCGCTTGAGCAATACTTCGTTGCTCGCGCCGCCGGCGCTCACCTGCACGCTCAGGATCACCCGGCCCTGCGCGCCGTTGCGGCGCGCGGAAAGAGGATAGGGCGGCTTGGGATTGTTCAGCGCGGCCACGTCGTAACGGGATTCCACCACGGCTTCGTTGCCCGCGGCCGGAGAATTTTCCGGCAAGGCCGCCGCATCGGCATCGTGCCTGTCTGCGCCGGATTCCGTCGCGCGTAAAATTTCCCGTGCTTCGGTGTCTGAAGTCGGTTTGGGTTCAACCGCGGAATCAGGCACGGAGTTCGATGCCGGTTCGGCGAGCAGCGCCACTTCCATCGGTTCGAACATGCCCGGCCGCGGAGCGGAAACGGCGTACGACCCGAACCCGAACATGACACCGGCGTGCACGGCGGCTGACAGGCCGAAGGCCATCCAGGAGGCGGGCGGGACATTTCGCCGGCAAGACGCGATGTTCATGGATAATGACAAAGCGAAATGGTTTGTTATTGACGAGGCCGCAAGCTAGATGGGCTCGGCGCCGCAATCAATATGGCATGATGTCGCGCGACATTTTGTCGCAGGTCCTTCTTCGCTGCGCTTCCTGCTCCGCTCGAAGGTCCAGGGCGCGCCGTCCATGGCGCGCCCGCTCGGCGGCGCAGGTGCACGTTAAGTGCACCCGCGACTTCTCCGCCTCACCCCTGGTCCGCGCCCTGCGGGCGTTAAAGCGCTACCCGCATTCATTCGCTCCCTTGGCCAAATCTCGCTAAAGTAAGATTGCGCCATGAATTCCGCTCCGACACTGTCTTCATCGTCCGCCATCAATCTGCGGCGACTGGTGGTATTGCGCTGCATCGCCTTGGCCGGGCAGTTCCTGGCCGTGTGGGCCGCGGTGACGTCGCTGCACATGCCGCTGCCGCTGGAACCGTTGCTGGGCATCATCGCCGCTATGGCGTTGTTGAATTTTTTTACCTGGCTGCGGATGCGGCGTCCATCGCCGGTGGGAGAGAACGAGCTGTTCATCCACCTGGCACTCGACGTGGCGGCGCTCACGGCGCTGCTTTACTTCAGCGGCGGTTCGACCAATCCCTTCGTGACGCTCTATCTGCTGCCGCTGGCACTGACGGCGGCGGCATTGCCCGCCGGCTATGCCTGGGCCATGGCTGCGGTGACGATCACCTGTTACACGCTGCTGATGTTTTTTTACATTCCGCTGCCCCACAGCCACGACGTGCATGGCGATGATTTCGGCATGCACGTCGTGGGCATGTGGCTCGGTTTCCTGGCGAGCGCGGGCTTGATCGCGTGGTTTGCCGTGAACATGGCCGAAACGCGGCGCAGCCGCGACCGGCTGCTGGCGCAAATGCGCGAGAACGCGTTACGTCACGAACGCATCCTGGCACTCGGCACACTGGCCACCGGCGCGGCGCACGAACTGGGTACGCCGCTGTCGACCATGGCAGTGCTGACGAAGGAACTGGAGCAGGACGCGGGTGACTCGGCGGCGACCCGCGCCAGCCTGCGGCTGTTGCGCGAACAGATCGACCGCTGCAAGTCGATACTGGCGACACTGTCTGCGTCCGCCGGCGCCTCGCGCGCCGAGGGGGGCGGACGCATGCCGCTCGAGAGTTATCTGGAAGAGTTGTTGCGCGACTGGAAGACGATGCGATTGGGCGCGCAGGTCAGGCACCGCTTCGACGGGCCGCGGCCGTCACCGGAAATCGTGGCCGAGCAGACCCTGAGCCAGGCGATCGTGAACATCCTCAACAACGCCGCCGACGCCTCGCCGGAGAACATCGAGGTCAGCGCGCGCTGGGACGAAAGGGAGCTGGTGCTCGAAATCTGCGATCGCGGCGCGGGCCTGACGCCCGACGCCGAACAGTCCGCCGGCCGGCCGTTTTTCACCACCAAGGCGCCGGGACAGGGGCTGGGCCTCGGCCTGTTCCTCGCGCACGCCACGCTGAACCGTTTTGGCGGCAACGTGCGCCTGTATAATCGCGACGGCGGTGGTGTGTGCACGCGCTTGACCCTGCCGCTTTCCAGCCTGCGCGTGGAGATGGCCTCATGAACACGGACAATGCCGGAGACAAGCCGAGCCTGCTGCTGGTCGATGACGACGATACCTTCTGCCGGGTATTGTCGGCGGCGCTCGAGCGGCGCGGGTTTGCCGTGAAGGTAGCGCATGACGTCGCCGAAGGACTGGCCGCGGCGGAGGGTGAGTCGCCCGAGTTCGCCGTCATCGATCTCAAGATGCCCGGAGCCTCGGGGCTCGATCTGGTGAAAAAACTGAAGGCGCTGGACGCGCATACCCGCATCGTCGTGCTCACCGGCTACGCCAGCGTCGCCACCGCGGTCGAGGCGATCAAGCTCGGCGCCACGCATTACCTCGCCAAGCCCGCCGACGCCGACGAAATCGTCGCCGCGTTCGGCCGCGACACCGGCAACGCCGCGGTGCCGGTGGAGACGAAGCCGCTGCCGCTTTCGCGGCTCGAATGGGAGCATATCCAGAAGGTGCTGGCGGAAAGCGACGGCAACATCTCCGAGACCGCGCGCCGTCTCGGCATGCACCGGCGCACGCTTCAGCGCAAGCTGGCCAAGCGGCCGGTCAGGGGCTAGCCGAGCCGGTTACCCGGCCGGTCTTCAGGTTGTCGAGAATTGTCGTTGCTTCGCCCGCGATTTTTTTCCGGCCGAACAACAGTTGCCAGCGGCTGCCGCCGAGCTGGTGCCACAGAAACGCGGAACGGATGCCGGCGAACAGCGCCGCGCGCACCCGGGCAGCGACCGCCGGATCGCTCAGGTAGCCGTGCTCGCCGTTGACCATGACGCGGGGAGTGAGCGTGCTGATCGTCTGCGTGTAGAGCTCCGCGAGTTTTTCCACCAGCCGCGGATGCACCGTATCGCCGTTCGGTTCGCTCTCGAAAAATTTCATCTGCGACTGGATAGCTTCGATGCCGCGCCGGATGGCGTCCTGCATGTCCGGGTTGCGCCGCAGCTGACCTTCGAGATGGATCATGGCGATGACGTACTTGGCGATCTCGACGTCGCCGGCGTCGGTGACGCCGCCAAGTTTGCGGCTCAGCAGGTTCAGTCCGAGCGCCACGCCCTGTGTTCCGCCGTACACGGCCTCGGTGCTGGGCGCGTCGATCTGCATCAGCGCCTGGATGCTGGCGGCGAAGCCGGGACCGTCGGCGCGGCCTTCGCGCGCCAGCTGCTGCGCGAGGCGCGCGGCCTGAAACAGGCCTGCCAGGGCAAGCGTGCGGTCGGTAAACGGCGTGTTCATGGGCGGCGGTCGGTCGGGTAAACCGCACCAAGTCTAGGGCAGGTGGGCGCGGCCGGGCAATGGCGCGTCTGACTTCCCGCCGGGCGCGGGGGATTAATTGTCCTTCATGCAGGCGCGCTCGACTTCGACGCGCTTGACGCCACGCACGCCTTCGACGGCGCGCTTGATCTGCGCCACGATATTGTCCGCGTACGGACAGTTGGGCGTGGTGAGCTGGATGTCGAGATGCACGTAGTCGTCGACAATGTCGATTTCCTGGACGAACCCCAGTTCGACGATATTGTGTCGCAACTCCGGATCCATGACTTTCCGGAGTGCGTCATAGACCATGCTTTCGGTGATGGCTGAACTCATCGGGACGACCTTTGCCTGAACAGGATGGGTACAGTCTAGCAAATCGCGCCGCGGCTGTACCGCATGCCCCACGGCTGACATCAACATTAGACCGGTGGCATGAACGGATGGTTCGGACCGTCGTGTCTGGCCCTGACCGGCTTGACTATAATAATGAAGCAAAGATGTCGGATATGAACGATCACGGCAGGCCACCGCCGCGATCAGCATGTCGTCAACAACAAGGACCCCGCGCTGGTTGCGCCATGACGGAAATTGCGGACAAACCCAAGGTAGGGCTGATCCTGGCCGGCGGCGGCGCGCGCGCGGCCTACCAGGTGGGCGTGCTCAAGGCCATCGCCGAGATGCTGCCGCCGGACAGTCCGAATCCGTTTCCGATTCTGTGCGGCACTTCCGCGGGCGCCATTAACGCCACCACGCTCGCCATCTATGCCACGCGATTCCAGGAAGGCGTGCGGCGTCTCGTTCACGTCTGGCAGAATTTTCACGTTGACCAGGTTTTTCGCGCTGACGTGGCCGGCGTGATGGCGAACGGTCTGCGCTGGTTCGCGGCCATGGTCATGGGCGGGCTGGGCCGGCGCAATCCGCGCGCCTTGCTGGACCGTACACCGCTGCGCGGACTGCTGCACCGGACCATGCCCTTCGACCGGATCCAGAAGTCCATCGATGCCGGCGCTCTGCACGCGCTGAGCATCACGGCTTCGGGCTACGGTTCCGGTCAGTCGGTGTCGTTTTTCCAGGGATCGCCGTCGCTGGTTACGTGGCACCGCGCGCGGCGCGTGGGTTGCGCGGCCGATATCACCATCGATCATCTCATGGCGTCTTCGGCAATTCCGTTCGTGTTCGCCGCGGAGAGAATCAACCGCGAGTATTTCGGCGACGGCTCCATGCGCCAGATCGCTCCCATCAGCCCGGCACTGCACCTGGGTGCCGAACGCGTGCTCGTGGTTGGCGTGCGCCAGGAAGGACCGCCGCCACGGGTGAAGATCGAAAACGATGAATATCCTTCGCTGGCACAGATCGCCGGTCACGTGCTGAACAGCATTTTTCTCGACAGCCTGGAGGCGGATCTCGAACGTCTGCAGCGCATCAACAAGACCATCAGTCTGATCCCGGCGCACCATCTGCGCGAAAGCAGCGTGACCTTGCGCAACGTGGATGTGCTCCAGATTTCTCCGAGCGAGGATCTTGAGAAAATCGCCGCGCGGCACGCACATCATCTGCCGCAGACGATACGGTTCCTGCTGCGCGGGCTGGGGGCGTTCAACCGCAAAGGTTCGAACCTCGTGAGCTATCTGCTGTTCGAGCGGCCCTATTGCCGCGAGCTGATCGATCTCGGCTACCGGAACGCCATGCACCGTCGTGAGGAAATCCTGCGGTTTCTGGAAACATCCGGGACGTGACGCGCTGGCTCGTCACCGCCGGCGTCATCCTCATCGTGGCGGGATTGGCCTGGCCTTGGTTCGTGAAGCTTGGGCTGGGGAAGTTGCCCGGCGATATCGTGATCGAACGGGAGAATTTCCGGTTTTATTGCCCCATCATGACCATGATTTTGGTCAGTCTGGTGCTGTCGCTGATTTTCTGGCTGTTCCGGAAATAGACAATTCGTGCGCGGAGCGCACGAATTGTCGTCATCTCCGCGAAGGCGTTGATCCAGAGCTTTGAATGGCATCGCGCGCTTTGTGCGCGATCTCAACAGCTACTTGTGGGTCAGCCACCCACAAGTAATACGCGGCCGCAGGCCGCACAAAAACAAAACCGCCCAACCGGGCGGTTTTGTATGGTGTAATCCAAAAAAATTAATGCGTCACCCTCGTGACGCCGCCACCCGACAATACCCGCACGCGGTCGCCGACCTTGAATTGCTCGTCGGCTGCCTGGGTCACCGCGATCAGGCGGCCGCCGTCGAGCTTGACGGTGATCTCGAGGCCCTTCTGGCGGGTGGTCCCTTCCTCGGCCGCGGCGCCGGCGACGCCGCCGACCACGGCACCCAGCACGGAACCGACGACCGCGCCTTTGCCATGACCAATTTCGCTGCCGGCGACGCCGCCGACCACGGCGCCGGCGCCGGTGCCGATGCCGGATTTGGTGCCTTCGATCTTGACCTCGCGCACCGATTCCACGACGCCCATCTGCACTTCCTGGACCCCGCGCGTCTGCGCGCGTTCGTAATCACCGCCGCCGAGGCCGCCGGCGCAGGCGGAAAGCAGCAAGGTTGTCAGCAGGCTGGCAAGAAAAGCAACGGTGTGGCGCATGATCGTCTCCGGCGTTGGGAAATGAAAAACAGTGTATCACCCTTCGATACGCGCCGGGATGCCGAGTTCCGTAACGGCTATTGGCGCGCAAAGTCTATAACGATCATCCCCGGTTCGCGGTTGACGTAACTGATCTTGACCGCCGCGCCGTAGCGTTGCTGCAGCTGTTGCAGCAGCGGTATCGGGTCGTGGTCGTTGGCGAAGCGCATGGTTTCGCCCGGTTGCAGCGCGTCGAGCGCGCCGAAAATGGCTGCATGACGAAAGCGTTTGGCGATGCCGCGCGCGTCGAAGGGATAGATTTGTTCGGGCAGAAGATGCAGATGCGGTCCGGACATGAGGCCTCCAGGTTGACGTTGATTGGGTCGGTATCACCCCGGCAGATTGACCCCTCGCCCGGCAGGTGAATACCCAAGCAATTTAATCAGGAATTAGGCGGGGAGGGTTTGACCGAGATCAAGCCGTTTTGAGCATGGGCGATGATGGAGAAAGATCGCCCGAAGGGAAGGCGACGCGAGACCGCGCCCGTCCGTCTATACGTGCGCCAGTTTGTGTTGCGCGAACAAATAATCCAGCCACAGGTTGGTAAGGTGTTCCTGCACCTGGTTCTGCGACAGGCGTTCGTCGAGATTGTCCAGGTCAACGATATCGAGCGGCTGGTCCTGCCACGAGCAGCTGAACACCGCCTTGGTGCGCTTGCCGGTGTGCGGGTCGATCTGCCATTGCAGGCACTGCGAGCATACGCCTTTCAGGCAGCACTGCATCGGCGTGTTGATCGAACCGGTCGTCGCCGGTTTCTTCGTCAGGTATGGCGCGAGTTCGTTTTTGCGAGCGTCGCGGATGAGGCGTACCAGCCGGTTGCTGCCGACCACCTGCAGACGCGTGACGTCTTCGAGTTTGATCGATGCCGCGCCCAGTTTGCCCGCGGCGTATTGCGCGATGGCGTCCACGACCGGTGCCGTGACACCACGATCCTGCGGCCGGCGCGGCTTGACCGGTTCTCCGCTCCCGGTGATCCACAGCACGGCGTCGGCCGCCGCTTCGATTTCGTCCCGGCAGAAGACATCGCGCGCAGTGTCGAAGCAGCCCACGAACAGCACGCGATTGCCTTTGTCACGCAGGGCTTTTCCGGTGGACTGCACGTGCGCCGCGCCGTGGCGGCCGCCGATGAAAAGAATCGTTTCGCCGCCATCGGGGATCGTCGCGCGCACGCCGGTCGGACCCATGAGCGCCACCGGTTCGCCGGGCTTGAGCAGCGACACGAGGCGCGAGCTCGCGCCTCGTTCGATCACCATGAGCGACACCGTGCCCCGGGTCGTGTCGACGCGCGCGCCGGTCATGGCCAGCGCCTCGGTCTGCAGGCGCGTGCCGTCCACGAGTGCTGCGCGGG
>JACXTT010010121.1_pt1 | contig 12777 bp, 8 predicted proteins | sample 9270951 | NCBI WGS metagenome assembly JACXTT01 (sample SAMN15532306, study PRJNA645909) | rock metagenome | isolation source: weathered quartz diorite | place: Puerto Rico | collected 2017-06-21 | reverse complement strand
GGCGCGGCATCGCCTTCGTCGGCCAGGTCGTCGGCGCTGCGGGCAAAGGCATAAATGGCTTCCACGGCGGGCACCAGGTGCTTGGGCAGGAGGACTGAGGCGACAGGGAAATTTTCGTAATGATCTATTGCCATTTGTGTAATTTTTTAATTAATGACGCAAAAGTCAGTTGCAAATTCTCGAGGGCTGTGTAGAATTACTAACCACAAAGTCAGTTATTTGCTGCTCTGGGATGAGAGTACCATCAAGTGTTCCGGAACAGCCCGCATAGTAAAGGAAAACATCGTGTTCACCCTACCTTCCCTGCGCCAGCTTTCTTCCTTGTCCGCCACTTCCCTGGTCCTGGTGGCCTCCGGCGTGCTGATGACAGCATGTTCTAAACCGGCCGAAAAGACCGAGGACATCCGTCCCGTTCGAGCCATCGTGCTGGCAGCCGACAATGTCGATGTCAATGCCGAGTTTTCCGGCGAAGTCCATGCCCGCGTGGAGTCGCGCCTGGGCTTCCGCGTGGCAGGCAAGATCGTTGCGCGCAAGGTCGATGTCGGCACCATCGTCAAACGCGGCCAGGTGTTGATGCAGCTCGACCCGCAAGACTTGCAGCTGGCACAGGCCCAGGCCAATGCTGGCCTGCGCGCGGCTGAAACCAATCGTGACCTGGCCCAGGCCGAACTGAAGCGTTACGAGGAACTGAAAGATAAGAATTTCGTCAGCCAGACCGTGCTGGAAACCAAACAGTCGGCCTTCAAGGCAGCCCAGGCTAGCGTTGACTCGGCACAAGCTGCCTTCCACGGGCAGGCCAACCAGGCCAGCTACAGCAGCTTGATTTCCGACATCGACGGCGTCGTGACGGCAGTCGATGCCGAAGTAGGCCAAGTGGTCGCGCCCGGCACACCGGTGGTGCGTGTCGCCAAGGTCGATGAAAAGGAAATCGTCATCGGCATTCCTGAAGATAAGGTCGATGTGATGCGCAAGGTGCCCGATGTGACGGTGCGCTTGTGGGCCAATCCAAAAGAAGCGATCGCAGGCAAGATTCGCGAAGTGTCGCCAGTGGCCGATGCCCAGACGCGCACGTATGCCGTCAAGATTTCGATACCAAACGCAAAGACCGACGTCAAACTGGGCATGACCGCACTGGTGCAATTCTCGTCCAAAACGCCAACGCCTGTGGTGCGCGTGCCCCTCACGGCCCTGTTCCATGAAAAGGGCAAGACAGCCGTGTGGGTGGTGGAAAAGGGTGCCGTCAAACTGATGCCAGTCCAGATCGGCGGCACGTCGGGTAATGAAATCGTGATCGCTGCAGGTGTCCAGCCGGGCCAGACGGTGGTGACGGCCGGGGTGAACCAGCTCAAGAATGGCCAAAAGGTGAAGATCCTCGGTGTGGAAGTGCCTGTCTCGGTGGGTTCGCCATCGGTTGCTGCTGCTGAAGGCCAGGGCGAGGTGCTGCAATGAGCGAGGGATCGAAACCAAGCTTCAACCTTTCACGCTGGGCCCTCGAACATATTGCCCTGACGCGTTACCTGATCGGCGCGCTGCTAATCTTTGGCATCATGAGTTATGCCAACCTGGGCCAGGATGAAGATCCACCCTTTACCTTCCGCGCCATGGTGGTTCGTGCCGTGTGGCCCGGTGCGACGGCCGTGCAAATGGCCGAGCAGGTGACGGACAAGCTCGAGCGCAAGCTGCAGGAAACGCCAAACTTCGCCAAGATGCGCAGCTATTCCAAGCCAGGCGAGACCCTGATCATCGTTGAGGTGGCGGAATCGACTTCACATGCTGACACGGATGCAGCCTGGTACCAGGTGCGCAAGAAAATTGGCGACATCCGCTCCACCTTGCCAGCCGGTGTGATCGGCCCATTCTTCAATGACGAATTCGGCGATACCTACGGCTCGATTTTTGCGCTGTCGGGCGACGGCTTTACCTATGCCGAAATGAAGGACTATGCCGACTTTGTGCGCCAGCAACTGCTGCAGGTGCCGATGGTGAACAAGGTCGAATTGTTCGGCGTGCAGGATGAAAAGATCAATATCGAGTTCTCGCACAAGAAATTTGCCCAACTGGGCATCCCGATTGAGGCCATCGTCAATCAAATTGCAACCCAAAACTCGGTCGAATCGACCGGCGTCTTGGTCACGCCAACGGACAACCTGCAAGTGCGGGTGACGGGTGCCCTGAAAACCGTGAAGGACCTGGAAAACCTGGAACTGCGCGCAGGTAACACGACCTTCCGCCTGGGTGACTTTGCGACCATCAAGCGCGAATTCAAAGATCCTCCGCAAGACAAGATGCGCTTCAACGGCAAGGAAGTAATCGGCCTTGGCATCTCGATGGACAAGGGTGGCAATATCATCGTGATGGGCAAGCACTTGGCTGCCACGGTCGAAGCCATCAAGGCCAAACTGCCGCATGGCATTGAGCTGTCGCGCGTGTCAGACCAGCCGCGTGCCGTGACTGCTTCGGTCGGTGAGTTCACCCACACCCTCGTCGAGGCCATCTTGATCGTGCTGGCCGTCAGCTTTGTGGCCCTTGGCTTGCACAACAAGCCCTTGCGCCTCGATGTGCGCCCCGGCCTGGTGGTGGCGCTGACCATTCCGCTGGTACTGGCGATCACCTTCCTGTTCATGCGCATCTTCAATATCGACTTGCACAAGATTTCCCTAGGCGCGCTGATCATTGCGCTGGGCCTGCTGGTGGACGACGCCATCATCGCCGTGGAAATGATGGTGCGTAAGATGGAAGAGGGCGCATCGCGCCTGGAAGCGGCGACCTTTGCCTACACGTCGACGGCGATGCCCATGCTGACAGGTACCTTGATTACGGCGGCGGGTTTCCTGCCGATCGGCCTGGCCAAGTCGGCAGCCGGTGAGTACACGTTCTCAATGTTCTCGGTCAATGCGATTGCGCTGATCGTCTCCTGGGTGGTGGCCGTGGTATTCACGCCCTATATCGGCTTTGTGCTGCTGAAAGTGAAGCCACATGCACCGGGCGAACATGGCCATGATTTGTTTGATACGCCAGGCTTCCGCCGCTTCCGCGCCATGGTCAATTGGTGTGTGGAATGGCGCAAGACGACCATCGTGGTGACCCTGGGTATCTTCATGCTGGGCGTGTTTGGTTTCAAATTCATCGAGAAGCAGTTCTTCCCCGATTCGAGCCGTCCTGAACTGATGGTCGAGATGTGGCTGCCCGAAGGCACCGCTTTTGCGGCAACAGAAGAGCAGGCCAAAAAATTTGAGGCTTTCATCCGCAAGCAGCCCAATGTGGAGAGTGTGACGACCTATGTCGGCACGGGCAGCCCGCGTTTTTACCTGCCACTGGACCAGATCTTCCCGCAAACCAATGTGACCCAACTGGTGGTGCTGCCCAAAGACTTGGCCAGCCGTGAAGGACTGCGCCAGAAGATTATCGAAGCGTTCAAGACCGATTTCCCGGAAGTGCGCGGCCGCGTCAAGCTGCTGCCCAATGGCCCGCCGGTGCCTTACCCTGTGCAGTTCCGCGTCGCCGGCCCGGAAGTGAGCAAAGTGCGCGCACTGGCTGACCAGGTCAAGGATGTCATGCGGGCTAACCCGAACACCCTGGGCGTCAATGACAACTGGAATGAATCGGTCAAAGTGCTGCGCCTGGACTTGGACCAGGACAAGATGCGCGCCATTGGCGTGACGTCGCAAACGGTGATGCGCGCGGCCAATACGATCCTGTCTGGCACGCCGATCGGCCAGTTCCGCGAGGACAACAAGCTCATCGATATCGTGATGCGCCAGCCGCTGGAAGAACGCGCCACCATCGCGATCCTGAACGACACCAATATCCCGACCGCCTCGGGCAAATCGGTGACGATTTCGCAGATTGCCCGTCCGCACTTCGTCTGGGAACCGGGCGTGGTCTGGCGCCAGAACCGCGAATGGGCCATTACCGTCCAGTCGGATGTGGTCGATGGCATCCAGGGCCCGACGGTGTCGACCCAGGTCAGCGAAAAGCTGGCGGCCATCCGCGCCACCTTGCCTGCAGGCTTCACCATTGAGCTGGCCGGTGCGGCCGCGGACAGCAAGGCGGCCGAGTCCTCGATTTCGGCCAATGTGCCGCTGGTGATTTTCATTGTGTTCACCTTGCTCATGTTGCAACTGCAAAGCTTCTCGCGTGCGCTGCTGGTCTTCCTGACGGGGCCGCTGGGTATTGCGGGCGCTGCCATGGCCTTGCTGATCCTGCATCGGCCGATGGGCTTTGTGGCGACCTTGGGCGTGATCGCGCTGTTCGGCATGATCATCCGTAATTCGGTGATCCTGATTGACCAGATCGAGCAGGACATCAAACTCGGTGTGGAACCGTGGAATGCCATCGTTGAGGCGGCCGTGCGCCGGTGCCGTCCGATTATCCTGACGGCCGCGGCGGCGGCGCTGGCGATGATTCCCTTGTCCCGCTCGGTGTTCTGGGGCCCCATGGCCGTGGCCATCATGGGCGGCCTGGTGGTGGCGACGGCGCTGACCCTGTTGTTCCTGCCGGCCCTGTACGCGGCATGGTTCCGGGTCAAGAAGCCGGTACTTGTTAACGCTTAAACAATGTTCCAATTGGGCGTCAAGCAGGCGTCCAAGTGTGGCGGCAAGGGCACAGCCAAGGGGCTGGCCGGGCCGCCACGCTACAAAAACTCTCCAAGTTTGGCTGGAAATCGTCTAAAATATTGCGTTGAAGTTGTAACCCCTATGTTGTACCCCCTATATAAAGCAGGGCAGGGCGGCCGGTTTCAATCGGGCGCCCTTTGCTTTTAGTGCATTCAGAATTCGCCCTCTGATGCAAAGAATGTCGCGAGGATGGCGAAATTGGTAGACGCACCAGGTTTAGGTCCTGACGCCAGCAATGGTGTGGGGGTTCGAGTCCCCCTCCTCGCACCACGGATTGAATTTTATTTTTTTGGACGATTTTTATAATGGCAACTGCAGTCGAAACCCTGGGTAAACTCGAACGTCGCTTGACGATCACTTTTCCGCTGACTGACGTCCGTACGGAAGTTGAGAAGCGCCTCAAACAACAAGCCAAGACGGCCCGCGCGCCCGGCTTCCGCCCAGGCAAAGTTCCTATGAAAATGGTCGCTGCGCAATACGGCTACCAGATTGAATCTGAAGTGCTAAACGACAAAGTCGGCCGCGCTTTCAACGATGCTGCCAACGAAGCCCAGCTCAAAGTGGCCGGCTATCCGCGCATCGAGCCAAAACAAGACGCACCGGAAGGCCAGCTGACTTTCGATGCGACCTTCGAGATCTATCCAGAAGTCACCATCGGTGACCTGACCAAGGTCGACCTGGAAGCGGTCAAGGCCGAAGTGTCGGACGCTGAAATCGACAAGACCATCGAAATCCTGCGCAAGCAGCGCGTGCACTTCCACACCAAGGGTGAAGCAGGTGAACACGGCGACGGCGGCGAAGCCATTGCTGCCAATGGCGACCGCGTGACCGTGGACTTCGTTGGTTCGATCGACGGCGTTGAATTCCCAGGTGGCAAAGCTGAAGGCTACCCATTCGTGCTGGGCGAAGGCCGCATGCTGCCAGAATTCGAAGCAGCGACCGTTGGCCTGAAGGTCGGCGAGTCGAAGACCTTCCCACTGTCCTTCCCTGAGGACTACCATGGCAAGGACGTGGCTGGTAAAACCGCTTCGTTCACCATTACCCTGCAAAAGCTGGAATGGGCCCACCTGCCAGAAGTGGACGCAGAATTCGCCAAATCGCTGGGCATGGCCGACGGCGACCTGGGCAAAATGCGCGCTGACATCAAAGTCAACCTGGAACGCGAAGTCGCAGGCCGCGTCAAGGCAAAGAACAAAGAAGCCGTGATGGATGCCCTGGTCAAAGTGACCGAGATGGAAGTGCCACAAGTGCTGATCGCCCAGGACGGCGAGCGCCTGGCCGAAATGACCCGCCAGGACATGGTCCAGCGCGGCATGGACGTCAAGGAAATGCCTTTCCCACCAGAACTGTTCGCAGCCAAGGCAGAGCGCCGCGTTCGCCTGGGCCTGATCCTGTCGCAACTGGTCAATGATCAGAACCTGCAAGCCCAGCCAGAGCAAGTGAAGTCGCAGATCGAAGACTTCGCCCAAAGTTACGAAGACCCACGCGAAGTGCTGAAGTACTACTACAGCGACCGTCGTCGCCTGGCCGAAGTCGAAGCTCTTGTATTGGAAGAAAACGTCGTTAACTATGTGCTTGGCATGGCGAATGTGAGCTACAAAGTGGTCGCCTTCGACGAACTGATGGGCAATAACGCACAAGCGTAAGCCCGTTTAACCCCCTAATAAGGAAGGTAAAGACAGGTATGTTCAAGAATCCAGCATTGGATACGCAAGCACTCGGCCTGGTGCCGATGGTAGTTGAACAAAGCGGTCGCGGCGAGCGTGCCTATGACATTTATTCACGCCTGCTGAAAGAACGTGTGATTTTCCTGGTCGGCCCTGTCAACGACCAGATGGCGAACTTGATTGTCGCCCAGCTGTTGTTCCTGGAGAGCGAAAATCCGGACAAGGATATTTCGCTCTACATCAACTCGCCGGGTGGTTCAGTGTCGGCTGGCTTGGCCATTTACGACACGATGCAATTCATTAAGCCGAATGTATCGACCCTGTGCACGGGCATGGCGGCCTCGATGGGCGCCTTCCTGCTGGCGGCTGGCGAAAAGGGCAAGCGTTTCTCGCTGCCCAATTCGCGCATCATGATTCACCAGCCTTCCGGTGGCTCGCAAGGCCAGGCCTCGGACATTGAAATCCAGGCACGCGAAATCCTGTACCTGCGCGAGCGCCTCAATAGCATCATGGGCGAGCGTTGCGGTAAGACGACGGAGCAAATTGCCAAGGATACGGACCGCGACAATTTCATGTCCGGCGAGGAAGCTGTGGCTTACGGCCTGATCGACAAGGTACTGGTCAATCGCGCTTAATGTTTTGCCAACTGTTTGGCTAAAAAAATAACGCCCGGGCGCTACAACGTTCGGGCGTTTCGTTTTTATTTCGGGTAGCATGGGAAGCAGAGCGCTGTTCCATGTCCTGATACAATTAGTGTAATCAATACGAAACTTGCCCCATGTCAGACAAAAAATCCTCTAGCGGCGAAAAATTGTTGTACTGCTCGTTCTGCGGTAAGAGCCAGCACGAGGTGAAGAAACTTATCGCCGGACCGTCCGTGTTTATCTGCGACGAATGTATTGACCTGTGCAACGACATCATCCGCGACGAAACGGCCAATATTGATGCCGTTGGCGGCGGCGCCAAATCGGACCTGCCGACCCCGTCGGAAATCTGCGACCTGCTGAACCAGTACGTCATTGGCCAGCAAACGGCCAAGCGCATCCTGTCGGTGGCCGTCTACAACCATTACAAGCGCCTCAAGCACCTGGGCAAGAAAGACGATGTTGAGTTGGCCAAGAGCAACATTCTGCTCGTCGGCCCGACTGGCTCGGGCAAGACCTTGTTGGCCCAGACCCTGGCCCGCATGCTCAACGTGCCTTTCGTCATTGCCGACGCGACCACCTTGACCGAAGCCGGTTATGTGGGCGAGGACGTCGAGAACATCATCCAGAAGCTGCTTCAGAGCTGCAACTACGAAGTCGACAAGGCCCAGCGCGGCATCGTCTACATCGACGAAATCGACAAAATTTCGCGCAAATCGGACAATCCTTCGATTACCCGCGACGTTTCAGGCGAAGGCGTGCAGCAGGCCCTGCTCAAGCTGATCGAAGGCACCATGGCCTCGGTACCGCCACAGGGCGGGCGCAAGCACCCGAACCAGGACTTCGTGCAGATCGACACGACCAATATCATGTTCATCTGCGGCGGCGCCTTTGACGGCCTCGTCAAGATCATCCAGGACCGCTCGGAAAAATCTGGTATCGGCTTTTCGGCCTCGGTGAAGAGCCAGACCCAACGCGCCAATAGCGAAATCATGCTGGACGCGGAACCGGAAGACCTGATCAAGTTCGGCCTGATCCCTGAACTGGTGGGCCGCCTGCCCGTTGTGGCGACGCTGTCGGAACTGACGGAAGAAGCGCTGATCCAAATTCTGATCGAGCCAAAGAATGCGCTGATCAAGCAGTACTCGAAGTTGCTGGACATGGAAGGTGCTGAACTGGAAATCCGCCCGGCCGCCTTGCACGCGATCGCCCGTAAGGCGCTGGCACGCAAGACCGGTGCACGCGGTTTGCGCTCGATCCTGGAACACGCCCTGTTGGATGTGATGTACGAACTGCCGAATCAGCAAAACGTGGTGAAGGTCGTCATTGATGAGAATACGATCACCAATGGCGCCAAACCTTTGCTGATTTACAGCGAAACGGCCAAAGCTTCGGGCGAAAATTGAAAATTGCAGCGCGCACACAACGAAAATAGTTTGATTTCGTTTTGCTAGGCGGTACAATTTACCTCAATAAAAGAACCGGGCTTCAGTCGCAAAGCCACTCGCAGTTTGTTCTGCGTGGTGGCTTTTTCTTTTGGTTTTTTGGTTTTTTTCAAAACGACAAGCAAGTGTTCTTTTATGTGACTGAGCTGTGCAATGTGTCTCAAGCTGTGGATCTATTCTAAGTACTTGTAGAAATATTTCTTCTTGCCGGTCTTGTGTTTAGCCCTAACGGGCCAACATCGTAAACACGCTTTCTATAAGGTATACCATGACAACTTCCAAAATCTCTGAGCAAACGACGCTGCCATTACTGCCGTTGCGTGATGTGGTGGTGTTTCCTCATATGGTGATACCTCTGTTTGTCGGTCGCCCCAAATCGATCAAGGCCCTTGAGGCGGCGATGGAGCAGGGCAAGAGCATCATGCTCGCCGCACAAAAGGCAGCCGCCAAGGATGAACCCTCCGCTTCCGATATTTATGAAATCGGTTGCGTCGCCAATATCTTGCAGATGCTTAAGCTGCCAGATGGCACTGTTAAAGTGTTGGTCGAGGGCGCACAACGCGCTCGTATCAACCACATCAGCGATGGCCCTGCCCATTTCATCGCCGACCTGACCCCGCTCAAATCCGAAATTGGGGAAGACTCCGAAGTCGAGGCGATGCGTCGCGCAATCGTCCAGCAGTTCGACCAGTACGTCAAACTCAATAAGAAGATTCCGCCTGAAATCCTCGCCTCGCTGGCCGGGATTGACGATGCCGGCCGCCTGGCCGACACCGTTGCGGCCCACTTGCCGCTCAAGCTCGAACAGAAACAAGTGATCCTCGAGATCTTCAATGTTGCCAAACGCCTCGAGCACCTGCTGGGCCAGCTCGAAGGCGAGCTCGATATCCTGCAGGTAGAAAAGCGCATCCGCGGTCGCGTCAAGCGCCAGATGGAAAAGTCGCAGCGCGAGTACTACCTCAACGAGCAAGTCAAAGCCATCCAGAAAGAACTGGGCGAAGGCGAAGACGGCGCTGACATCGATGAACTCGAGAAGAAGGTGATTGCCGCCAAGATGCCAAAAGAGGCGCTGGACAAGGCCACCAATGAGATCAAGAAACTCAAGCTGATGTCGCCAATGTCGGCCGAGGCGACGGTCGTGCGCAACTACATCGATACCCTGGTCAACCTGCCCTGGAAGAAAAAGTCCAAGGTCAATAACGACCTGGCCAATGCCGAGAAAGTGCTCGAAGGCGACCACTATGGCCTCGAAAAGGTCAAGGAACGCATTCTCGAATACCTCGCAGTCCAGCAGCGCGTAGACAAGCTGAAAGCGCCGATCCTGTGCTTCGTCGGTCCTCCAGGCGTGGGTAAGACCTCGCTGGGCCAGTCGATTGCCCGTGCCACCAACCGCAAGTTTGTCCGCATGGCCTTGGGCGGCGTGCGTGACGAAGCCGAGATCCGCGGCCACCGCCGTACCTATATCGGCTCAATGCCGGGCAAGGTGCTGCAGAGCTTGTCCAAGGTCGGCGTGCGCAATCCCTTGTTCTTGCTCGACGAAATCGACAAGATGGGCGCGGACTTCCGCGGCGATCCTTCGTCGGCCCTGTTGGAGGTGTTGGATCCTGAACAGAACCACACTTTCTCCGACCATTACATCGAAGTCGACTTCGACCTGTCCGATGTGATGTTCGTGGCGACCTCGAACTCTTACAACATCCCGCCCGCGCTGCTGGACCGGATGGAAGTGATCCGCCTGTCGGGTTACACCGAGGACGAGAAGACCAGCATCTCGCAGCGCTACCTGCTGCCGAAGCAAATCAAAGCCAATGGCCTGAAGGAAGACGAAATCAAGGTCGATGAGTCGGCGATCCGCGACATCATTCGTTACTACACCCGCGAAGCTGGTGTCCGTTCGCTCGAACGCGAAGTGTCGAAGATCTGCCGCAAGGTGGTCAAGATGCTGCTGCTGAAGAAGTCGGACAAGAAAGTCACCGTATCGGGCAAGAACCTCGACAAGTTCCTCGGTGTGCGCCGCTATGACTTTGGCGTGGCTGAGAAACAGAACCAGGTTGGCCAGGTCGTTGGCCTGGCATGGACGGAAGTGGGCGGCGACCTGCTGACCATTGAAGCCGTCAATATGCCGGGTAAGGGTGGTGTTATCCGCACCGGTACCCTGGGCGACGTGATGAAGGAATCGATCGAAGCGGCCCGTACCGTGGTGCGTTCGCGCGCTAACCGTCTCGGCATCAAGAACGATGTCTTTGAGAAGTGCGATATGCACATCCACGTGCCGGAAGGCGCAACGCCGAAAGATGGCCCTTCGGCCGGTATTGCGATGACGACGGCCATGGTCTCGGTGCTGACCGGTATTCCAGTGCGCGCCGACGTGGCGATGACGGGTGAAATCACCTTGCGTGGCGAAGTGCTGCCAATCGGTGGCTTGAAAGAAAAACTGCTGGCAGCGCACCGCGGTGGCATCAAGACGGCCCTGATCCCTGAGCAAAACGTCAAAGACCTGGCTGACATTCCAGACAATGTGAAGAACAAGCTCGAAATCATTCCAGTGCGCTGGATCGACAAAGTGCTTGAAGTCGCATTGGAACGCCAACCAGAACCGATCGTTGAGCCAGTGGCGGTAGAAGCCGTCGCTGCTGCGGCCGCAAAACCCGACGCAGGCGACGTGGTCAAGCATTAATCCTGTCAGCGGTGAATTTCCGCTGTTGGCAAATCAGGCGCCTTGGTGGCGCCTGATTTTTTTCAGGTTAAGCCGCCCAGCATTGCGATTTCGTCGTAACGTGCGGCGGCGCGCTTGAACGCGTCGTTCGGTGTCGCGGCGGCACCCGGGCCAAATTCCTGTTGTACGGAATCGCGATTGGCCGCAATCCATTGGATAGCGCGCTGAAGGTTGTCCATTTGTCGCACTTGTGCGTGGTCCGCGGCGGTCAGGCTGTCGACCGTCGCAACGAAGGCATCGCCTAAGTCTCGAATGGCGGTCGTCGCTTTGCCTTTGTCCTTGGCCAGTGCCGCATCCAACTGAGTCTCGTCAATCGATGCCAGTCCTGTCGCCGTGTCGGTAGTGACTCCCATCGACGCAAGGCCGCCTTGAACCCCAACTTCAGAACCCGTCAACAAGTAGCCGATATCACGCTCTGTCGCAAAGCGCGCGCGGGCGGCTTCCCAGCTTCCTTCGAGGATGCCGCCTTGTGCCACCTCAGGCGCAAAGCGGTTGACGCCATTGTTGTATGCGGTGATAAATTGTTGGAGGGCAGATTTGATGTCGGCATCGCTAGTATTGGCGTCGACGGCTGCCAATGGGCGGGCCAGTGCCTGCTCCTGTTTCAGGATGGTGGTCAGCTGTTCCAGTTCCGAATACTGGGCCTTGAAGCTGACTTCGACGCGATTCAATACCGTGACCATATTTTGGCCAGGCATGCTAAATGGTTGCGATGAGTCGAGCCCGGTAGGAGTCGTCGGAGTGGGGACGTTCGCTGTCCCCAGCTGGTTGCTGTACTGCGCCAGCAGATTGCTAAAAGTTTGGTCGAAGCTGGTGCTGTCACTTGATGACAGCAAGGTGCTCAATGACTGGCTTTCGAACTGGGCAATGTTCAGCGCCAAGTTGGCGGGATCGACGGATTGAATGGCCATGATGGTTCTCCTACACCTTTTCGCAATATTACATGGAAAGCACGGCAACCCAGCACCCAGTTGGAAAATTGCCTTGACACAACACTTTACGGCTAGTCTAATATGCCCTCGAACAAAAGCAACCTGCCAGACTGGGCTCCATGAATAAGACTGAAATGATCGCCTATATCGCCACCTCGGCCGATATTTCCAAGGCTTCCGCCGAACGTGCACTGGACGCCATGATGGAGGCCGTGACCACCACTTTGCTGAAAAACGACAGTGTCACCCTGGCGGGCTTTGGTTCCTTCTCGGTCAGCGAGCGGGCTGCCCGCATTGGTCGCAATCCCCGCACCAAGGAAGCCATCCATATTGACTCGGCCCGTGTGGCCAAATTTAAGGCTGGTAAAGCGCTCAAAGATGCATTAAAATAATGTGCTTCGGCGCGGTGACAAGCGCCGAATTGTTGTGCAGTACCCGTATTTATGTGGAGCGGTAGTTCAGTTGGTTAGAATACCGGCCTGTCACGTCGGGGGTCGCGGGTTCGAGTCCCGTCCGCTCCGCCACCTAAATACACGAATTCTGGAGTGGTAGTTCAGTTGGTTAGAATACCGGCCTGTCACGTCGGGGGTCGCGGGTTCGAGTCCCGTCCGCTCCGCCAAATGAAGAAGAAAAGGCGAACACAGGTTCGCCTTTTTTTTTACAGAAGTTTTTTAAGTTTATTGATATCGAATCTGGCTGACCATGTTTGAATTTATCCGTACTCACCAGCGCCTGATGCAGCTGTTCCTGCTGATCC
>JACXTT010010120.1_pt1 | contig 12777 bp, 8 predicted proteins | sample 9270951 | NCBI WGS metagenome assembly JACXTT01 (sample SAMN15532306, study PRJNA645909) | rock metagenome | isolation source: weathered quartz diorite | place: Puerto Rico | collected 2017-06-21 | reverse complement strand
GCTCTCCTTCAGTCGTGGTCTCGGAACATTGGTGTTCAATGAGTGTCGTAAGCAGGCGCTTACACTCACGACCCGATTGTTGGTGTAGCAGGCATTTTTGGTGGCGAAGCATGAAATTGGTGGCGATTGGAAATAGCGAGCACGTTAACCGTGCTGGACCTCACCATTAACCGGCGAGTCCGGCGCATCATTGTCCAGTCGTATTCGTAAGCTGTTCCACACAGCAGACAGATCTGATAGTGGCAGCCATCGGCATCGATGCGAGGCCAAGAGAATCGATGCGCGCAACCTCTTCCGCAAAGCCGCTTCCAAAAGTTCATCAACGGAACACCTGATTGCGGCCTCTTCAATTATCGATGCCGCTGTGAGAAGTGGTGGGCAGGTTGATTTGACTACCGCGGATGCATACTTTCAAATTACGAACGTGCATTCCAGCAACAGTTACCACGCTCCGCGTCAGGAGAGCCAGTTTGCCAGCGTCACTTGCCCGAATGCCACGCTGTGCGCGGTCGGCCAAAGGCAAGCCGCTTGCCTGAGGAGCACACTTTGCAAGCCGATTGGAAAGAAATAGACGGCGGTCAACCGTTATTGACTCATCGAGCTTGCAACGCCAGAAAATACATTATTGGCATTGCCGCCAATCAGACGCACGGTACCGATCACCAATACCAGGATGACCGCCAGCATGACCGCGTACTCCGCAATATCCTGTCCTTGCTCGTCAGACCAGATGGAACGGCAAAACTGCACTATACATTTACCTCCAGAAAACCCTAGCAGAGTCGAATTGTAGAACACCTGAGAAAAAACGGGACCGCCTTTCCCGAAACAGTTCCGCATTTAGTTCTCTACGGGCTTGCGGGCGCAACAGTAGGACGAATCTATTGTGCCGTCGGTAGGATTACCTACATTTGACCGGACCTACCGAACCTGCTACCCGGATGAAGATGCCGTCCGGCGGGCGAGCCGTATTTGTCACGAAATTAACTCTTAGTCGAAGCGCGGATAAGGCGGTCGTGGATGGCCCCCCACTCCGGAGCTTCGGGCGGCAGATCGACAGCGATCCAGTCATGGCCGGCGTCGTCGGCCTGGTGGAGCTTTTCGTAGAGTGCGGCAGCATATTCGGCGGCGGATGAGGGCATCTGCATAACGGCGATGTCGGATCGGTGAGGCGCATGCTTGTGCTGCAGGTAGATTCCCTTGCCCTGATCGGGTACCTTGCCGGCTATCACCAACAATAAGCGCGTACGCGGGCTGTAGTGACGGGGATGCATGCCGGGAGCGGGATGCACACCCGCGCTGGTCTCGTCTGCAGTCGTGACCGATCCGATTATGGCCTCGAGGTCGAGACGCGCGATGCCACCCGGGCGGAGCAGAACCGGATGCGGCCCGACGAGAGAAAGTACGGTCGATTCAATACCAACCCGGCACGGGCCGCCGTCGAGTATGAGATCGACATCCGAACCCAATCCACCGCGGACGCGGTCAGCCGTCGTTGGAGAAAGCTGGGTAAAGCGGTTGGCGCTGGGGGCGGCGAGAGGCACGCCGGCAGCCCTGATAAGGGCCAGCGCCATCGGATGCGAAGGCATTCGCAGGCCGACGGTGGAAAGTCCGGCGGTGACAATCGAAGGAATTGTCGGCTGCTTTTCAAGGACCAGGGTCAGCGGGCCGGGCCAGAAGAGACGAGCAAGTTGGTCGGCTGTGTCGGGCCAGCTCGCTACCAATGCCTGCGCCATTTCGACCGAAGCCACATGCACGATGAGTGGACTGGTTGGCGGGCGGCCTTTCACTGCATAAATGCGGGCGACGGCTTCGGGATCGAGAGCGTTGGCGCCCAGACCATAAACGGTTTCCGTGGGGAATGCGACGAGGCGTCCGGCGCGCAGGAGGCGGGCAGCAGCCTCGATCTCGGCGGCGTTGGGCTCGTGGGACATGGATGCGAGTCTATTGTCGCAGGAGGAAATACGATTGCAGAAGAAAGAACATCCATGGAAACTCGGGGGCACGGCGAGAACCGCAGGAAATTCAATTTAATTGAGAAGTGGGGCAGGCAAGAACACCTCCCCCACAGACATCGTGCCCAGGAACAAAGCGGCGGACAATACCTCCCCTAAGCGAAGTCGAAGGGAGTGTCCCCACACTGAACTACTTTTTCTTGTCGTCTTTCTTCTCGCCCTCTTCGACCTGGAGGTTATTGGTGACCGAGAAGACGCCGGAAACGCCGTTGGCTTGCACGCCGGCGACCTGCTTTTCCATCTGACGGGCGACGACTCCTTCGAGCGTGACGTGTCCGTTCTTCACAATGATGTGAATGGGCGGAACGGCGCGCAGCTGGTACTGGCTGAGAACGCTGTTGCCGTAAATAGCCCGATACACAGCGCGGCGGATGCGGTCGTCGTTGGGCGAAGTGGGCAGGACCTCGAGGTTGTTGACGACCTTCTCGACACCTTCAATGCGCTTCACGACGTTCTCTGCGTCCGACTTGAGAGTGGGGCGGGAGACCTGGCCAAGGAGCGTTACCGTGCCGTCGGGATCGACCTTGTAAGCCAGGTTGTCAAAGACGCCGTAGAAAGGCAGCATGACAAGCTCATGATGCACTTCCTTGACGATGCGATCGATGCCCTTTTGGCTGAGGGCTTCGCGATTGCCCTGGGCCACCATCGAAATGGCCAGCGCTGAGACGAGAACTACGAGCGAGAGAGATTTCTTCATAGGAGTAACCTCGCACAGCTGGATTCTTGTATCGGGAGCCCAAATTCCCCAAGCACTCAAGACGAGATCGGCGAACGGAAGGTTGCTCGGTCTATTGTCGGGTGCGGGCATTGTACTGCCACTGGCGGTTTGAGGCAAAGCAATCATGAACCAGGTCCTGACCAATCGACGATTTGGGCCGCGATCGCGTCTCTACTGCAGTGGCAGACAAAGCCTCAGCGAGTCAAAGGGACTGTCCGCCCCGCACTTGCTCAGGCGGTCTTTGTCCGGCGGCGCTCGCGGAAGCCTTCGATTAGCAAATAGAGCACCGGGATGAAGAACAAGTTAAGGATGGTGCTCATGATCATGCCGCCGAATACCGTCGTGCCCACGGAATGACGCCCGTTTTCGCCCGCGCCGCTCGCGGTCACCAGAGGCACGACGCCCAGAATGAAGGCGAATGAAGTCATGAGAATGGGACGCAAGCGGATACGTGCCGCTTCAACCGCGGAGTCGACGATGGTCATGCCGCGCTTGCGAAGCTGCTCGGCGAATTCCACGATCAGAATGGCGTTCTTGGAAGAGAGACCGACCAGCATGACCAGTCCAACCTGGCAGTAGACGTCGTTCTGCTGTCCGCGCAGCCATTGTGCGGAGAGCGCGCCCAGAATAGCCATCGGCACCGCCAGCAGAATGATGAACGGCAGCACAAAGCTCTCGTACTGCGCCGAAAGCGTGAGATAGACGACCAGCGTTCCGAGTCCGAACAGGATCAATGTGGTCGTACCCGACTGCAACTCTTCAAGCGAAATTCCCGACCACTCGTAGGCAAAGCCCTGGGGAAGGATCTTGCCGGAGAGCTGCTCCATGGCGTTGATAGCCTGCCCGGAACTGAAGCCGGGCGCGGCGGCGCCGCTGAGTTCGGTGGAGCGAAAAAGGTTGTAATGGCTGATCACCTGGGGCGCAGCCGTCTGGCTGATCGCGACCAGGTTCTCGAGCGGGATCATGCCGCCGGAATCGGAGCGGACGTAGTACTCCTTGATGTCCTGCGGATGGGAACGATACTGTTTCTCGGCTTGCACGTACACCCGATAAGAGCGGTTATTGAAATCAAAATCGTTGACGTACGACGATCCCATATAGACGCTCAACGTATCGGTAATCTGACTGAGCGGGACGTGCAGGCTCTTGGCCTTCTCGCGGTCAATCGTAACGACAAACTGCGGGTCGGCGGCGGTATAGGTCGTGAACAGACCAGCGAGATCCTTGCGCGAACTGCCTTCGCGGATCAACTCTTGCGTGGCCTTGTCGAGTTCCTGCAGAGTATGGCTGCCCTGGTCCTGCACCTCGAACTGGAAGCCTCCAAAAGTTCCTAAGCCCTGCACCGCTGGCGGTTCAAAGGGAATGACGATCGCGCCGGTAATTCCAAATAACGGGCCGCGCATGCGATTGATGATGGCGGAAGCGGTGTGTTCATTGCCCTGGCGCTGGGCATAGGGCCGAAGCGTCAGGAACACGATGCCGCGGTTCGGGGCGCTGCCACCGAAACTGAACCCAGAGACAGCGAACGTGCCTTCGATTTCCGGGAAATTCTTGGTGATATCGGTGACCTGTTGTCCGATTTTCTTGGTGTATTCGAGAGAAGCGCCGGAGGGCGCCTGGACGATAACCATCGCCCATCCCTGATCCTCGTTTGGGACAAAACCCTTGGGCACGCGCTGAAAAACGTAGTAGGCGAGACCGAGTCCGAGAAAGAACAGCACCAGCGCGACCGCCTCATAACGGAGAAAGGCCCGCAGGCCGCGCGCGTAGCCCTGAGTAACGGCACCGAGGACGCGATCTACCTGCCGGAAGAACCAGTTCTTTGCGCCGTGCGAACGGCCTAGCAGCAGCGCGGATAGCGAAGGAGTGAGTGTCAGCGCGTTAAAGGCTGAGATGGTAATGGAGAAAGCGATGGTCAGCGCGAACTGGCGGAAGAGAATACCGGTCGTCCCCGGAAAGAACGCAACTGGCACGAACACAGCCACCAGCACCAGCGACGTCGCGATCACCGCGCCTGTTACTTCCTTCATGGCATCGGAGGATGCTTTGGTTGGATCTTGCTCACCTTCCTGTAGGTGGCGCTCGATATTTTCGATAACCACGATGGCGTCATCAACGACTAGTCCGGTGGCAAGCGTGATTCCGAATAGAGTCAGCGTGTTAATCGAAAATCCCAGTAGCTTGACGAACGCGAAGGTGCCGATGAGCGAGACCGGGATCGTCACCGAGGGGATGATGGTCGTGCGCCAGTCTTCCAGGAAAACAAAAATCACGAGCACCACAAGGACGATCGCGGCGCCCAGCGTTCCGACCACATCGCGAATGGATTCGCTGACCGCATCAGTAGTGTCGAAGGCAAGTTCGTACTTCATGCCCGGCGGGAAGCGCTTGGAGAGACGCGCGAGCTCGGCGATGCAGCGGCGGTCGACGTCGAGCGCATTGGCGGTGGAGAGTTGGGTTACGCCCAGACCAACAGCTTCGCGGCCGTTGTAATCGAGGTTGGAGCCGTAGTCCTCGGCCCCCAGTTCGGCGCGGCCGACATCGCGCAGGCGGACCAGCGTGCCGTCGCTATTGCTCTTCAGGATGATGTTGTCGAACTGCCCAGACTCGGAGAGACGGCCGATGGCGCGAACGCTGATCTGAAACTGCTGGCCCGGAATCGCAGGCTGGGAGCCGACCTGCCCGGCTGCGACCTCGACGTTTTGTTCCGTCAGAGCGTTGACCACGTCAGGCGCAGTAAGTCCCCGGCTGGCCATGCGGACCGGATCGAGCCAGAGCCGCATGGAATACTTGCGTTCCCCGAACAGAAAGACTTCCGCGACGCCCGGAACGCGCTTGAGATTGTCGCGCACGTACACGTCGAGATAGTTGCTCATGAAGAGCGTGGAGTACCGGTTGTCGGGCGAGAAGACAGCGGCCCCGAAGACAAAGTTCTGCGAGCTCTTCGCGACCGTAACGCCGACCTGCTTGACGGCGTTAGGCAGGCGTCCCTGGGCGGTGTTGACCCGGTTCTGGATGTCCACCGAGGCAAGATCGGGGTCGCGATTGAGATCAAAAGTGGTCGTGATCTGGCTGACGCCGTCGTTGCTGCTGGAGGAGGTGATGTATTTCATCCCCTCGGCGCCGTTGATCTGCTGCTCGAGTGGCGTGGTCACTGCCGATTCGACGGTCTGCGCGCTGGCGCCGGTATAAACGCTGGTGACGCCGACTTGCGGAGGCGCAAGATCCGGAAACTGCGAAATCGGCAGCGTAGGGATGACGGTGGCGCCCGCCAGAATAATGAGCAAGGCGCAGACCGTCGAGAAAACGGGACGATGAATAAAAAAGTCAACCATAGGAACAATTGCCAGCCGCCAGTGTCTTTGCTGTTGCGAGTCTTCACCGTTCGCTGGCAGCTTGGTGAAAGACCAGCCCGCGATTCAGCTCGTGGTTTCTTGTGGAATCACAGGAATGCCGTCGACTAGAAACTGGGTTCCGGTGATCACGACCTTGTCACCGGTCTTGATTCCGTCGAGGACGACATAGTCATTGCCCAGGATTTGCCCAACCTGCAACGCCTTCTGATGGACGACGTATCCACCCTTGGAATCAGATTCCGCCACAAATGCGAAATACAGACCCCCGATTCGGGAGACCGCCACCACGGGGACGACTGGCCTCTGCTGGCTGCCCCAGATGACGCGGGCACGGATGAACTGCGCATTCCGCAAGGCGTCATTGTTATTGGGTACTTGAGCCTTGGCGAGCACTGTCTGGGTGGCATTGTCCACCTGGGGTGAAATGAACGTAACCCGGCTCGAGACCAGCAGCTTGCCGGAAGCATCCACCAGTTCGACCGGAAGATTCATCTTCAATTGCCCGCTCTTCTCGACCGGAATGTACACGTAGGCTTCGAGGGTGCCCGGGCGGTCCACGGTGGTGAGCATGGTGGTGGTCTGGACACGGTCGCCGACGCGGACCGGAATGTCGCCGACAATTCCCGCGCGTGGCGCAACCACCTGGAAGTAGTGCAGCTGCACTTGCTGCTCGCGCACCGTGGCGTCGAGCGCTTGCAACTGCGCCTGCGCGGCGTCGAGCGCAGCCCGCGCCTGATCCAGTTCCTGACGGCTCACAACGCCGGCATTGGCGAGCCCGCTAATGCGGTCGTAATTTTGCTGCGCCCACTTGACCTGCGCCAATTGTGCGGCCCGGGCATCTTCCTGACTCTTGACCGTAGCCTGTTGTTTGGCGGGATCAATCTGGATCAGGGGCGCGCCCGTGCTGACCCGTTGGCCGGAATGCACAAAAATCTGCGTAATGATGCCTTCCACCTGCGGCATGATGACGGCGGTGTCCCGCGATTTCAGGGTGGCGACGTATTCGGTGGTGTCGTCAACCTTCGCGGGGTGTGCGGTCTTCACCTGCACAGGCATGGCTTGCGGGCCGCTTGCCTGTGCGCCTTTGTTTTCGGTGCAAGCGGTGGTGAACAGCAGGAGCGCGCTCGGCAAGAGTGCGGGAACAGCGACGAATGCGAATCTGGCAGAAGATTGACACATAGCATCATCTCTTAATCAACGAACGTTATTCTACCGCTCTCCAGGCACGCCCGTTCGTTGACCCCGACAAACATTCTGGACATTGTAGATTGCCCGGCTAGTATCTGAGGACTCCGAAGAATTACGGGTCTGCTAGGCTGTTTTGTTATGAAACCGAGCCGTAGCTTTGCCAGCGATAACAATGCCGCCGTGCATCCGGAGGTGCTGGACGCAATTGGGCGCGCCAACCAGGGACACGTCATCGGATATGGAGACGATCCGTACACGGAATCCGCGGTACAGAAATTTCGGGAGCATTTTGGCGGCGATGTCGAAGTGTTCTTCGTTTTCAACGGCACTGCCGCCAACGTGTTGAGCTTGGAGGCACTGACGCGGCCTTACCACGCCGTGCTCTGTACGGAGATGTCACACATCTATACGGATGAGTGTGGGGCTCCGGAGAGACTCACCGGCTGCAAGCTGATTCCCCTCGCGGCACCCATCGGAAAATTGACGGTAGAAATCGCGGCCCAGGCCTATCACGGAATCGGCGACCAGCATCATGTGCAGCCGAAGGTGATTTCGATCACGCAATCCACCGAATCGGGAACCGTGTACCAGCCAGCCGAGATCCAGGCCCTGGCGCGGTTTGCGCAGGAAAGGGATATGTTCCTGCACATGGACGGAGCACGAATTTCCAACGCCGCGGTTGCGCAGGACCTGACCCTTCGGCAGGCCACACGCGACCTGGGAATTGACGTTCTGTCGTTCGGCGGCACCAAGAACGGGCTGATGGGTGTTGAAGCCGTGGTGTTCTTCCGTCCCGAGCTGGCGCGGAACTTCCTGTTTGCCCGCAAACAGGGAATGCAGCTGGCGTCGAAGATGCGGTTTCTGGCCGTGCAAATGGAGGCCTTGCTCACAAACGATCTCTGGCGGCGCAACGCGGAGCACGCCAACCAGATGGCCAAGCTGCTGGAAGGAGAAATCAGGAAGATCCCGCAGGTGAAGATCGTCTACCCCGTGGAAGCGAACGGAGTATTTGCGCAAATTCCGCGGCCCGCGATCAAGAAAATCCAGGAACACTATTTCTTCTACCCGTGGATCGAAGAAAAATCAGTAGTCCGCTGGATGTGCTCGTTCGACACCACCGAAGAGGATGTGCGGCAGTTTGCAGCGTTTGTCGGAGCGACCGTGGCCGAGTAACCCGTCCCCGCAGGGGCCTGGCTTAGCCCCGCGCTTCGGCGCGGGGTAAGATGGAATGACGACTCAAGTCCCAGAGGGACGACCCAGCTTCACGCACGAACGCTCTGTATCCTTAAATAGTTTCTGTACCGCTGACCTCTAATTTCCCGCCAGCCTTTGATTACCGTGGTAACTGTCCGGTCACCGCCGACAGGCCGATAATGAGTTCTCCACCCCCGTGTGGCAGTGTAAACCTCCGGTGCAGTGATTTGAGAATTCAGGGCATCGGTCCGAGAGCGTGGCATGTTTACAGCGGCGCGAATGGCAGAGGGCGATCCTCACAAGATCGCTGAGTCCTTGTCACTTCTGGACAAGGCCGTCCTCGAGATGATCGGGGCGCAGCAGCCGCTGACGCGTGTGCTGGAGTCGCTGTGTTTGAAGATTGAGGAAACGTCGCCGGGCCTGATTTGCTCCGTTCTTTTGCTCGATAGTGACGGTACTACGCTGCGCGACGGGGCCTCCCCGAGTCTTCCCGCCAGCTACCGGGCGGCGATTGACGGAACCAAAATCGGTCCGCGGGCAGGATCGTGTGGAACCGCTGCCTATCGTCAGCAGCCGGTTGTAGTCACCGACATTGCCAATGATTCTTTATGGGAGGAATACCAGCATCTGGCCTTACAGCATGGCCTACGTGCCTGCTGGTCGATGCCGATTTCTGTGCACAACGGCGCCGTCCTGGGAACTTTTGCTTGCTACTACCGGGAGCCCCGCGCGCCCGATTCCCATCATCTCCGACTGATCGACCGAGCCACTCACCTGGCCGGCATTGCCATCGAACATCACCGGGCGAAGACCGAACTGCGAGCCGCCGAAACCCGTTACCGCACGCTGGTGGAGCGGCTGCCCGCGATCACCTACATCGCGGAAGTCGGAGTCGAAGGCCGCTGGCTGTTCGTGAGCCCCCAGATCGAATCCATGCTCGGCTTCTCTGCCGAGGAGTGGATGGCAAATTCGGGTCTCTGGATGAGCCGGATCCACATCGAAGATCGCGCAATCGCAATTGCCGCGGAACACCGCGTTCAGGAAACGGGTCAGTTGTACAAGGCTGAATACCGCATGCACGCCCGCGACGGCAGAATTCTCTGGTTTCGCGACGAAGCGAATCTTCTCGATGGAGCCTCCGCCAAGCCTCTCATGCAGGGCGTGCTCTACGACATCACGGAACACAAGCGTCTTGAAGAGCAGCTTCGGCAGGCGCAGAAGATGGAGGCCATCGGCCAACTCGCGGGCGGTGTCGCGCACGATTTCAACAATCTCCTGATGGTGATTGGCGCGCATATTGACCGGATTCGCGACCGGCTCCTCCCCGACGATCCCCTGTACGCGGACGCGGCCGAGGTGCACAATGCGGTCCATCGGGCGGCGGCGCTTACCAGTCAACTGCTGGCCTTCAGCCGGAAACAATTGCTCCAGCCGCGGGTGCTGGATGTCGCTTCTGTCCTGAGCGGGGTTGCGAGAATGCTGGCGCGTCTGCTGGCGGAGAGCATCGAGTTGAAAATCGAAATCGAAAACGATCTGGCCAGAGTCAAGGTTGACCAGGGCCAGCTCGAGCAAGCCCTCCTCAACTTAGCCCTGAATGCCCGTGACGCGATGCCCGACGGCGGAACCCTCACCATTCAAGCCAAAAGCATTCGGTTCGACGAAGCCCAGAATTGGCGCCACTCTTCCGTTCAACCCGGCGCTTACGTGATGCTCGCCGTCACCGATACCGGAACCGGCATGGACACCGCTACTCAAGCTCGAATCTTCGAGCCCTTCTTCACCACCAAAGGCCCGGGAAAAGGCACGGGCTTGGGCCTGCCCATGGTTTATGGAGTCATCAAGCAGAGCGGCGGAGCGATCTCCGTTTACAGCGAGCCCGGACAGGGCACGACCTTCAAGATTTTTCTTCCCCAATGTGAATCCGAGGTCTCTCCCGATTCCAAGCAGCCGCCGGTGTCGGAAGTGAACGGCAACGAAACCATTCTGTTGGTCGAAGATCAGGTAGCGATTCGCGAGGTAACGAGCGTGTATCTGATGGGTCTGGGCTACAACGTACTGGCTGCGCCCGACGGCGAAGCTGCGCTCCGAATTGCGGAGACTCAGCAGAGGCGCATTGATCTCGTGGTCACCGACATCGTCATGCCCAACATGGGTGGCCGGGAACTCGCAACCCACATCACCCGGCTTCACCCCCACGCCAAAGTGCTCTTCATGTCCGGATATCCCGACTTCGCGGTTCGCCACTCCGAAGGCTTGTCCGAACACGCTGAAGTGCTGCAGAAGCCATTCTCGCTCAAGAGTCTGGCCAGCAAAGCACGTTTGTTGTTGGACAACGCAGCAGGTGAGGCTGATACAGGCGGCAACGCAAAAACCTAGCAGGCCGCTAGAAGCGCTGTTGCACGCTGATTTTGGATTGGCGCAACGCCTAAACGCTTAGGGAACGCCCTTTAACGCTTACGGAAAGCGCGCTTCAGCGCTTATGGAGTGCGCCTTCAGCTTGCTGAAAGACCCAGGTTCGTATCAGGGCCTTGCTTCACAGGGCGGAAAAACTCATGAATGCCGGTACTTCCGTGGAAGAGCGGCCCTTCAGGGCCGCGTAAGCATTGGGAATGCGTGCGGGCTTTAGCCCCAGTGGTTGCTTTTTTGGGCAGATCGAGTTTTTCCGCAGCCTTTGAAGCGATGCCGAAAATCGATATCTTCAATGCTGTTCAGCGCTGCGACACTAGCTTGTTTGGCGCCGGCTTTCGCTGCCGTTGTTAAGACACCGCTCACGAGTTGGTTCTTCAGCAGCTTCCTAGCGCATACGCCGGATGAAAAGCGAGTGCCGCTCCGATTTATAAAGCCCCACCACGTAAATCACAGGTTTACTCGTGGATGAGTAAATCACCTGCCGTATGCGCAGCAGAGAATCACCCTTTGGGACATTGAGAAGCTGCGCGACGCGTCCCTCAGCGACGGTCGCATCCACTTCCTCGTCGGCATAGGCAATCTCGATTCCGTAATCGTGCTCCAGAGTCGCGAACAAGGAAGTTCGCGCCAGCGGGGCGTTAGCCAGCCCCGAGAACTCGCCCGCCGATAGGTAACAAGTTTCCAACGCAAACGGCTCATCCGCCGCATGCCGTACCCGTTCGATCTTGACCATGCGGCTTGCGCTCGGCAGAGCCAGCCGCGCCGCCACCTCTTGCTCGTCATCGATGATCTTGCTGAGGATCACCTTCGAGCGCGGCGCCAAACCGCGGCTCCCCATCTGCTCCGTATAGCTCATCAGCTTGTTGAAGTGAATCCGCGGAGGCGCCACAAACGTTCCCGCGCCCGGACGCCGCTCCACCACACCTTCACGCTCCAGGATCGCGAGCGCGTGCCGCGCGGTCATGAGGCTCACGCCATGTACGCGCGCAAGCTCTCGTTCCGAACTGACAGGATCCCCAGGCTTCAGCTGATCGCTTTGGATCTGCTCGCGAACCGCTTGCTGAATTCTTACGTAAGCTGGAGTGCCGTTGCGGCGATTTTCAGCCATGCGACCTCTAGAAGACTGCTTACGACTATAAAGGTTGCTTTCGGGCGATCGGGGAGTCTCCACAGGTGCTATATAGCTCATAACGGTCTTTTAGTAAAGCCCGCAGTAGCAGACCGGGGGCCAAGTGGGAATTGCGCTAAAGTCGACATCCCAAAGAAAATCGATTCGGCACTTCCATTTTTCGGGAGTATAAATCCGTTTAATTCTACGTTTTTCCATAACCTACTTGAATGAGTCGAATCTTCTTCGTCGTTCTCCGCGAAGCCGCAGCTACAGATTTTACAAATCAGTTCCACTTTTTGCTTGACCTGGCTACTTTCACTGCTATATAGCATTATGCACTTGCAATTGTGGGTTCCCAAACCGTCTGTGTGGAGGCTTTGCGATGAGGACACTGTGGTTGGCTCTAACACTCGTGCTGGTTCTGGCGCTGCTAGGCATGGCAGCGTCGGCCTTCGGCCAGGAAGTCACCGCTAACATCGTAGGTACTGTCACCGATCCCAGCGGAGCGCCGATCGCCGGCGCCGACGTGACCGCAACCGATACGCAGCGCGGCACGTCGTGGAAAGCCAAGACCAACGAGACGGGCGCCTTCAACATTTTGCGTTTGCCGGTTGGCACCTATTCGGTGACGATCACGGCCCCGGGCTTCCAATCCACGGTCTACCCCGCCACCACGCTGCAGTTGAACCAGACCGCGCGCTTTGACACCCAGGTGAAGTTGGGACAGGCCTCGGAGAAGGTCGAAGTCACCAGCGCCGCGCCTCTGCTGCAGACGGAATCGACCGA
>JACXTT010010119.1_pt1 | contig 12778 bp, 12 predicted proteins | sample 9270951 | NCBI WGS metagenome assembly JACXTT01 (sample SAMN15532306, study PRJNA645909) | rock metagenome | isolation source: weathered quartz diorite | place: Puerto Rico | collected 2017-06-21 | reverse complement strand
CCGGGCGCGCCGCTGGCTCGCCGCGCCGGTCGCAGGATTCGCGACGACCTTGTTACTCCCCGCTCCGCCCGGCGTGGGCTAACCTGATCGCGACACACAGGAAAGGAGAGCACATGAATCGAGCAAAACGCAGCGGTGCAAGCACCGGCACGCAGGCAGCCGAGATCGTCCGCGAATACGGCCCGTTTCCGGGTGCTCCGAAAATAGCCGGCGTGACGTACGACGGCACGCATGTCTGGTTTGCCGCGGGCGATACGCTCCGCGCGTTCGATCCGGCGAGTGGCCGGGACGTGCGCGTCATCGACGTCGCGTCCGACGCCGGCACCGCGTTCGATGGCCGCTACTTCTATCAGCTCGCCGACTCTCGCATTCAAAAAGTAGACCCCGCGACGGGAGCGGTCGTTGCGACCCTTCCGGCGCCCGGCAACGGTAACGACTCGGGCCTTACGTGGGCCGAGGGCACGCTGTGGGTCGGGCAGTACCGTGACCGGAAGATCCACCAGATCGATCCCCAGACCGGTGCGATCCTGCGCACGATCGAGTCGAACCGCTTCGTCACGGGCGTGACGTGGGTCGACGGCGAGCTCTGGCATGGCACATGGGAAGGCGACCGGAGCGACATCCGCCGCATCGACCCCAAGAGCGGCAAGGTTCTGGCCCGGCTCACCATGCCCGAAGGCGTCATGGTGTCAGGCCTCGAGTCCGATGGCGCCGACTTGTTTTACGCGGGCGGTGGTTCGAGCGGCAAAGTGCGCACCGTACGCCGCCCCAAGCGCATGCGTTGACGCTACGGCACGCACCGCCGCACGAGTGGTGTAGCGCCGGCATCGGTATCCCCTTTATCCTCCCCGTCCTCCGTCGTGAGTGTTGCTCTAGCCGCCGAATCCGTCCGCAACAGCCAGGTCTAGAAGGTTCGGGACGCCGCTCGCGATTGCCGCGAGCAGCGCTGGCCGCACATCCTGCGCTTCTGTGAGGCGTTTGGCTGGCACGCCCAGCGACTGCGACAGCGCAACGAAGTCGATCTCCGGATCGCGCAGGTCCATGCCGACGAATTTCTCGGTGCCGCGCATCGACACCAGTCTTTCCTTGAGGATGCGGTAGCTGCGGTTGTTGCAGATCACGTAGGTGATCGGGCGCTTGAGGTTGGCCGCGGTCCACAGCGCCTGGATGCTGTACATCGCGCTGCCGTCTCCGACGATGGCCACGACCGGCCGGTCCGGCAGCGCCACGCTGATGCCGACCGCGCCGCCCATCGCAAAGCCGATGCCGCCGGAAGCGAGACCGTAGAATCCCTGGGCATCGCGAAAGCGCAGGAAACTCTGCAGCGAGAATGTCGAAGTCAGGCCTTCCTCGACCACCACCGCATCGTTCGGCAGCGCATCGGCGAGGGTCATCATCAGCCAGCGCGGATCCATGGGTTTTGCGCCGGCGACGGCCAGCATTTCCTTCGCCAGGCGCTCGCGCCTGGCGGTCCAGTTGTTCTTCGCAATTTCGGCCAGCCGTCGCGCCGCCCGCGCCTTGCGTTCAGGGCTCATCTTCGTGCGCAGGATCGGCAGCAATGAACGCAGTGTTTCTCTGACGCAGGCGCCGATGGCGATCTCGGCCGGATAATTCTTGCCCAACTCCCAGTCGCGCTCGCCGATCTGAACCACCGGCATGCCCTCGGGCAGCGGATCGATGAGACTGTGCACCGACATGCGCAGCACGTCGGCGCCGAGACATATGAGCAGGTCGTGAGGCGCGAGCGCCGAACGCACCTGTTGCTGGTTGCGGGTGAGCGCGCCGAGGAAGGCAGGATGCTCGGACGGAAAGTGCGCGGCATAGGCCACCGTCTGCTGGTAAGCCGGCGCGCCCAGGACTTCGGCGAGTTCTGCCGCTTCCTTCAGCGCGTCGCGGGTGGCAAGTTCGTGGCCGGCGATCAACACCGGATTGGCTGCGGCCAGCAGCCGCTCCGCCAGGCGTTCCAGCGCGGCGTCCGAAGGCCGTACCTCGGTCTGCACGCGCGTCGGGTTGCCGATATCCAGTGGCGCTTCGGCGTCGAGGATGTCGCCCGGCAGGCTGATGAACACGGGCCCGGTGGGAGGCGTGGTCGCGACTTTTGCCGCGCGATGCACGATGCGCGGCAGATCCTGCACGCGAGTCACCTCCACCGCCCACTTCGCCAGCGGGCTTGCGATCGGGATCAGCGGATCGTAGAGCATCGGCTCGGTCAGGCCGTGTCCCTGTTCCTGTTGTCCGGCGGTGACTAATACCGGGGAGCCGTAGAACTTGGCGTTGAAGAGTGACCCCATGGCGTTGCCCAGTCCCGGCGCCACGTGCACATTTGCAGCGGCGAGCCGGTTCGACGCGCGCGCATAGCCATCGGCCATCGCTACCACGACCGCTTCCTGCAGGCCGAGCACGTACTCGATCTGCGGGTGGTGCGAGAGCGCGTCCATGATCGGCAGCTCGGTAGTCCCGGGATTGCCGAATAAATGCGTGATGCCTTCGGCAGACAGCAGCTTCAGGAACGCGGCGCGGCCGGTTACGCTTTGGGCTGAGGGCAGGTTTCGATCCATAGGTGTTCTTCGTGATGATTATGGTTCGGGGCTAGGCACAAAACCAGCTGGCCGGAGGCCAGCGGAAAGAGCGTTCAACGCAAAGGACGCAAAGGACGCAAAGGAATGCAAAGGAATGCAAAGGATATGTGAATAAACGTGAGAATAACATCGTGCTCTGGTCCAACACTTACATGCTGCCCGATCTTCTCTGCGCACTCCCTTTTCCTCTCTGCGCCTCTGCGTTGTGACGTAAAGGTCACATTCTGGCGTTCGAATGAGTTGGTAGTTATCGAAGGCGCGTGCCGCACTTCGGACAGTGGGTCGGGCTCATGAAGTTGGAACGGGTGGGGCCCAGGCCGCCGCACTTGTATTCGCTGAGCGTCTGATACGGCAGCACGCCGCAGTCGGGACAGCGGTACAGCGTGTTCAGCGCCCTTACGATGCGGGTGACCGTCACCGAAAGAAGGCCTCCGGCGCCGAGGACGAGCGCCCAGGCGAGATCTCGCGGCACATTGGCGAGGCCGGCGAACATCCCCACCAGCGCAACTGCGGCAGCCGACGCGAACACCCAGCGCCGGTTGAGCTTCCAGATTGCGGCGCGGCGTGCTTCAAATGTGGCATCCACGATCCGGTCCATGCGTGAGTTGGGTTGCTCGGTCGAGACAGCCGATGTCCTCATTCTGCGACGTTACCGGGGCGTTCTCAAGGTCAGCTGTATCAGCGCGTTGCCATCGCCAATGACACCGGCTTCAGACCAGCCGCACCAATTCTTTCCAGGAGCTGCGGCAGCACGGTGAGCACGATAGGTTTGCCGTGCACTGTCGGACGGTCGTGAAGCAGCAGAATGTCGCCGGCGGCCAGGCCGTCAGTCAGTCGTCTCAGAACGGCCGCCGGATCACGGCCGACGGTGTCAAAACCGCGCCGGGTCCAGGCAATATGTTGGAGCGCGAGTTGCACTACCACCGGATCGAGCATCGGATTCCTGATGCCCATCGGCGCGCGGAAGAAACGCGGCGGATGCCCCGTGATGCTGCCGAGCACGGACTGCGCCGCGCCGATTTCCCGTTGCAGCTTCCCTGGCCCGTAAAAACCGAAGAAACCGGAGTGGCCCATGCTATGGTTCTCGACGGTGTGCCCGCGCTTCACGATTTCCATGACGATGTCGGGATGCGAGACAGCCTTCTTGCCGACACAGAAGAAACTCGCCTTGGCGCTGTAGTGGTCGAGGATGTCCAAAACCTTCGGTGTGACTTCCGGGTGCGGGCCGTCGTCGAACGTGATGGCGATTTCTCCACGGCGCGCGGCCCTATCGGGCAGCCGCAACATGTTGTCGCCGAGCAGACGGCTCCTGGGCCACATCCCGATCAGTCCCAATGCCAGGTGATTCGCGACGAGCGCGGCCAGGATCCACGGCCACCACGCCAGCCGGAAAAGCAGCGCGACGAGCGCGGCGAGGTGAACCAATATGGTCAGCTGGACCAGGATGGCCGGGCGCCATGGGCGGGCCGGGGCGGAAGGGTCGTCTTGTGGTCCGGTGTTGCGCGGAGAGTCAGCCATTCCGGGCGCCAGTGCGGTGTCTGCGCGGCAACTAGGGTGGCGCGAAGGATGACGACACGCTACCGCGCCGCAGCTTCCCTCGGAGGACAGGTCACTTGCGCAATCTCGGCAAGCGATTTCTCGATGATGCCGAGGCCTTCGTCGAGCACCGCGGCGTTGCGGCAATCGATCCACTGCTGATTGGTCTGCCTCAAGGTTGCCTCCACCTCACCACAACGCCTTCCCCGGAGTGGAGAGGCAGTCAGGATGCTCTTTTGACCCAGGAATCGCGCAAAGTCACCGTCCGGTTGAAAACCGGCGCGCCGGCTTTCGAACCTTTAAGGTCCGCGATGAAATAACCGTGGCGTTCGAACTGGAAACGTTCCTCCGGCTTCGCCTCCCGGACCGAAGGTTCGCAATAGGCATGGATGATGGTCTTGGAGTGCGGATTGATGTCGGCGAGGAAGTCGCGTTCCGATCCGGGGTGAGCCGCCGCGAACAGACGGTCGTAGAGCCGCACTTCGGCCTTGTAGGCATGCTGCGCCGACACCCAGTGGATGTTGCCCTTCACCTTGTATTTGTCCGCGCCCGGCGTGCCCGACTTGGAATCCGGATAGATCTCGCCGTGCACCGCGGTGACGTTGCCGCCCGCGTCCTTGTCGGCACCGATGCACTTGACCACGAAGCCATAGCGCAGCCTTGCCTTGTTGCCGGGAAACAGGCGGAAAAAACCCTTGGACGGCGTCTCCATGAAATCCTCGCGCTCGATCCACAGCTCGCGCGCAAACGGCACGGCGCGCTTGCCCCATTCCGGCTTCTGCGGGTGGTTGGGCAGCTCGCACGCCTCTTCCTGGCCGGCCGGATAATTGTCGATCACCAGTCTGACCGGATCGAGCACGGCGATGCGGCGTGGCGCCGATTCGTTCAGCACCTCGCGCATGCAGTCCTCCAGCACGCTCATGTCGATCCACGAGTCGGACTTGGAAACACCGATACGCTCTGCGAACAGCCGGAAACCTTCCGGCGTGAAGCCGCGCCGGCGCGCGGCGACCAGGGTGGGCATGCGCGGATCGTCCCAGCCGTCCACGTGCTCTTCCTCGACCAACTGGATCAGCTTGCGCTTGGATAGGACCACGTAGGTGAGATTGAGCCGTGCGAACTCGTACTGGTGCGGCAGCGGCCTGGCGAGTATGCCGAAATCCTCGAGCCTTTCCAGCACCCAGTCATAGAGCGGCCGGTGATCCTCGAACTCGAGCGTGCAGAGCGAGTGGGTGATGTTCTCCAGCGCATCCGAGATGCAGTGGGTGTAGTCGTACATCGGGTAAACGCACCACTTGTCGCCGGTGCGGTGATGGTGCGCATGGCGGATACGATAGATCACCGGATCGCGCAGGTTGATGTTGGGGGAACTCATGTCGATTTTCAGGCGCAGCACGTGTGCGCCGTCCGGGAACTCACCTGCCTTCATGCGCCGGAACAGATCGAGGTTCTCGGCCGCCGGGCGGTTGCGGTAAGGGCTGTGCTTGCCCGCTTCGGTGAGTGTGCCGCGGTATTCGCGCATCTCGTCGGCAGACAGCGAGTCCACGTAAGCCAGCCCGTGCTCGACGAAGGCCTCTGCGAACCGGTACAGCCAGTCGAAAAAGTCGGACGCGTAATAGAGGTGCGGGCCCCAGTCGAATCCCAGCCACCTCACCGAATCGAGGATGGAATCGACATACTCGGTGTCTTCGGTGACCGGATTGGTGTCGTCGAAGCGCATGTGGCAGCGGCCGCCGTACTGCAGCGCCGCTCCGAAGTTCAGGCAGATGGATTTGGCGTGGCCGAAATGCAGGTAGCCGTTCGGCTCAGGCGGGAATCGGGTGCGGATCTTGGCCGGATCGGGCGGGGCGTTCGCGTGCGTCGATGCGGGGCCCGGTTTGCCGCCCCATCTGCGCGAGGCGTAGGTGCCTTTGGCAAGATTGGCCTCGATGGTGTTCCGGATGAAGTTGGTGACCTGTGCGGTCGGCGCTGCCGGCTTGTTCACGCTGGACGACGGAATGAGGTGGAAAATTGTGCAGACGCAATATTAATGCCTCGCAGCCTTCCCGTGGGCGTAAACCTGCTAACCCCGTTTTCGGCCTGCGGCCGTTTACATGAGCGGACTCCCCCATCACGAAAGGATCGCTCATGCACCCTTCTTATCTGCGCGCGCCGTTCGCGCTGCTGGCCCTCAGCGCGGGGCTGACCGCCTTTGCCGATGACGCCGGCGACCACGCGCTTACCATTTACAGCACCGCCACCCCCGGCGCAGTGGCACCCGACATGACACGAAACGGGGGTAGCGGCTCCGTGCCGGGCTATGCCACCGTGCGCCATGAGCGCGACATCGCGCTCGACGCCGGTCGAAATACCGTGCGCTTCACCGACGTTGCCGGCCTCATCGACCCGACCACCGTGTCGTTCGCCTCGCTCACTGACACGCCCGGCACCCGGGTGATGGAGCAGAATTTCCAGTTCGACCTGGTCAGCCCGGAAAAACTGCTGCGGCGCTTCATCGACCGAAACATCGCGGTCGAGCGCGCGCTCGGCGATCGCATCGAGACCCTGGAAGGCACGCTGCTCTCCACGCAGGGCGGGATCGTGATCCGCGAAGCGGATGGAACCGTTCGCACGCTGCCGTACAACGCCGGAGTGAAACTGCCGTCGCTGCCCGGCGGGCTGATCTCCCGGCCGACGCTGGTATGGGAAGTGGCCGCGAAACAGGCCGGAAAACACAGAACCCGGGTCGCCTATCAGACCGGCGGCATCACCTGGTGGGCAGACTACAACCTTACGTTCGCCGAAGGCGGCGACGCGCATTCGTGCAAGCTGGACGTAGGCGCGTGGGTGAGCATCCTCAATCAGTCCGGCGCCAGCTACCCGGACGCCAAAATCAAGCTGGTTGCCGGCGACGTGCACCGGGCCGTGCACATGGGACAGGCCGTGCCTATGGCCGCAAAGCGGGCGATGGCAGACATGGCGGAGGAGAAGTCCGGTTTCGAGGAAAAGACGTTCTTCGAGTATCACCTTTACACGCTCGGACGCCCCAGCTCGCTTCCGGACAACTCGACCAAACAGATCGAACTGTTCCCGAAAGTCGCCGATGTCGCCTGCGAAAAGACGCTGGTGTACTACGGGCAGGACGGGCAGTGGTACGGCGGCGGGCCGATGACCGACCGCAATTACGGCATTACCGGCAACAAGAAAGTCGACACCTATCTCAGCTTCCGGAACAAGGCCGAGCACGGCATGGGCGTGCCGCTGCCTTCGGGACGGGTGCGGGTCGCCAAACTCGACACGGCGGACGGAAGCCTTGAGTTCATCGGCGAGGACCGTATCGATCACACCCCCAAAAACGAAACTGTGCTGCTCAAGCTCGGGAGCGCTTTCGACGTGATCGGTGAGCGCCGTCAGGTGGACTTCAAGGTGGACACCAATCGCAACACCATGACCGAAGAGATTGAGGTGAAGATCCGCAACCGCAAGGACGAGCCGGTCAGCGTGATCGTGAAGGAAAACCTCTACCGCTGGACCAGCTGGAAGATCACCCAGGCGAGCCAGGCCTGGGAAAAACAGGACTCGCGCACGATTCACTTTCCCGTGAAAGTGGCGCCGGATTCCGAGGCGGTGGTGCGCTACACGGTTCGGTATACGTGGTGAGTTCTGGAATTAGCCGGCCAAGAGGCCGGCTTTATGAGCGTTGACGCAGAGGGCGCGGAGGAAAAGCAGAGAGGGCGCGGAAGAGCGATTTGACGGGTAATGTTATGTGGCCACGGCGAACACGGCAGGAGACGCACCGGGAAGTCAACGAGAGCTAATCGGGCGCTGGCGCGCGCAGCGTGGCAGATACCCTACGGCGACGCCGTTGGGCGCTCCGCTGGAGCGCGGGGTTGGGCGGGTGTCCGAGGCATTCCCATCGTAAATTCTGGCAACTTTCGCCCATTCGCAGCTCTCAGGTCCGCTTCGGCGCGGCCACCACTGCGGTTCCGTAGCACAAGACTTCCGTCAGACCGGTCATGACTTCGGTCGCGTCGTAGCGCACACCGACGATTGCATTGGCCCCCAACTGCTGCGCATGCTCGCACATGAGGTCGAACGCCTCGGTGCGGGCCTGCTCGCAGAGATTGGTGTAGATCGTGATGTTGCCGCCGAACAGCGATTGCAGCATGCCGAAGAAGTTGCCTACGATCGAGCGCGAACGAACCGTGATCCCACGCACCAAGCCGAGACTTTTCGCGATGTCGTGGCCGGGCAGATCGAACGTGCTCGTAATCATTGATTTCAGCATTTAGCCTCCTGAACTGGTTTGCGATATCCAACCGGCGCCTGCCCGGGTCATTCCGCTTTTACGCCCGAATCCTTGACGACCTTCGCCCATTTGGCGGTCTGATCGCGCAGGAATGCGGCGAATGCATCCGGCGTACCGCCGAGCGGCTCGACACCCTGTTTGTGGAACAGCTCGACGACCCCGGGCAGCTTGAGGATGCGGTTGATTTCGGCGTTGAGCCTGGAGACCACGGCCTTCGATGTGCCCGACGGCACGACCACTCCGAACCACACCGAAACGTCGAAGCCGGGTACGCCGGCCTCGGCGACGGTCGGCAGGTCCGGCGCGAAGGGCGAGCGCTCGCTGCTCGACACCGCCAGTCCGCGCAGCTTGCCGGCCTTCACGTGTTGCAGCACGTTGGGCACGTTGTCGAACATCACGTCCACCTGGCCGCCGATCAGGTCGGTGACGGCGGGAGCGCTGCCCTTGTAAGGAACGTGCACGATGTCAACACCGGCCATGCTCTTGAACATTTCCATCGACAGGTGGTTGGACGAACCGCTTCCAGCGGTCGCGTAGTTGAGTTTCCCGGGCTTCGATTTTGCGAGTGCGACCAGGTCCTGCACCGATTTCACCGGCAGTTGCGGGTTGGCCACCAGCATATTCGGCGTCCCGGCGGCGAGCACGACCGGCGCGAAATCCCGTTACGTGTCGTAGGGGAGCACCGTGTACAGACTCGGATTGACTCCGAAAGCGAAGGAAACGACCAGCAGCGTGTGGCCGTCGGCGGGCGCTTTCGCCGCGAGGCTGGTGCCGATGGTGGTGCCACCGCCGGGGCGGTTGTCCACCACAACCGGCTGGCCCCACTTTTCGTTGAGCTTCTGTCCGAGCGTGCGCGCCAGTGTGTCGTTGAACCCGCCGGGCGTGTACGGGACGATGATGCGGATCGGCTTGCTGGGATAGCCTTCGGCAAAACCGAAACTCCTTATGCCACAGAGGACACAGAGAAAGAAGAAATGCTTAACACGAAGGACACGAAGGAACACGAAGGCATATCGAAATAAAGAAAGATACATAAACAAACTCGCGGTCATATCGATACCACGTTGTTGCACGGGATATAGATTGGTTGTGAGGAATTTCGTGTCGGGTGGAATCGCATCGCCACTTTCTTTTCTTCCGATATTTCCGTCGCTGTTGGTCCCTTCGTGTCCCCTGCTCTCCCTCGTGACCCTTCGTGTTGCAAGCGTTTTAGGGTTTCGATTTTCGGGCTTCGAGGAATCGACGGATCGCTTCCTGAGGCTCGCCGCTGGCGTAGGCTTCTTTTTGCGCGATCTTGGCTTCCTCGAGCACGGCGTCGAAACCGGACTGGGTGAGTTTGCGGAAGCGCTGCTTGGTGAGCCGCATTGCAGTGGACGCGAGTTTCGACATATCTGCGGCGAGCGCCAGCGACTTGTTCATGACTTCCTCGCGCGGCACCAGATGGTTGAGGATGCCGATCTGGTGAGCAACCTGCCCCGAGATCAGCTCGCCGGTCAGCGAAAGTTCGATGTTCTTCGAAAGCCCCAGGTGCATGGTCATCAGGTAGGAACCGACGATGCTGGCCAGGCCCGCCTTGATTTCCGGCTGGCCGAGCTTCATTTCCGGATAGCCGACGCGCAGGTCCGCACACAGCGCGATCTGGAATCCCGCTCCAACGGCCACACCGTTGAATGCGACGATGCAAGGCTTGTCCAGGTCGCGCACCGCTGCATACATCGCGTGCTGGTGGGTGAGCCACGAGTCGATGTCGTTTGCGGTGTATCGGCTGATTTCGTCGAGGTCCTGTCCGGAACAGAAAGCGCGCTTGCCCGCGCCGGTGAGCACGACAGCGCGCACGGCATCGTCCTTGTTCAGTTCGGTCAGCAGGGTAACCAGCGTTTCGCGCAGCTCGACATCGATTGCGTTCAGAACGTCAGGGCGGTCGAGCGTGATGACCGTGGTCGTGTCATGGCGCTCGAGCTTGACGCTGGATCCCATCAATATCCTTATCTGGCGATTCGAAACACAACTCCAACTACGGAGGACGCGGAGGACACGGAGGAAAGGCAAAAGCAGAAAAGATGTTGTTTGGGTTAATACCTTTCATTGACTGATGAACCATCGCAGTGAAAGTTGGCGGTACACGTTCGTGAATAGTCCTCGCGTTTAATCCCAAATTGCTTTTCATCGTTTTTGCTGTTCCTCCGCGTCCTCCGTGGTGAGTGCTTGCATTGTGGTGCCTTTCTAAACGTAAGCGGGTCCTTCGATCACCGGGTGCGCTCTCAGGAATCCCTCGTCCACTTCCACGCCGATGCCCGGCGCCTCCAGCGGCGCGACGTTGCCCTCCTTGTCGATCCGGTAAGGCGTGGAGACCAGCTTGTCGCGGAACAAGTTGTTCTTCGAGATGTCGGCCTCGAAATAGCCGCCATTATCGATGGCGGCGAGAAAGTGGATGGTCGCCGCCATGTTGATCCCGGTCATCGATGTGTGCGGATGGATCGGCAGCTTCCAGCTCGAAGCCAGCGCGGCGATGCGCAGCGCCTCGGTGATGCCTCCGGTCTTCGACAGGTCCGGTTGCAATATGGTGATAGCGCCGTCCTCGATCACCCGGTTGAACTCGAAGCGGGTGTAATGGTTCTCGCCGGCGGCGAGCGGCGTGCGGCCGTAGCGTGCCGCCTCCCGGTACGAAAGGTAGTCATGCGCCGGAAAGGGCTCTTCCAGCCAGCCGATGTTGTGCTCGTCGAGGACCGGCATGACGGCGCGAACGTCGGCCACGTCGTAGCCGGTGTTGGCATCGGTGAGGATGGTCAGTTCGTCGCCGAATGCTGCGCGCACCGCGGCGATGCGCTCGACATCGAGTGCCACCGTGTCGCCGATGCGCAACTTCACCGCCTTGTAGCCCGCCTGAACGTGAGGCTGGGCCTCTTCCACGAGTGCCTTTGGCTCCTGGTATCCAAGCGAGACGCCTCCAGCGTAGGCCGCAATCGGGCGCGCGCGGCCGCCGAGAAGTTGGAACAGCGGGATCTTCAATGCCTTGCCGCGGATATCCCACAGCGCCATGTCGATGCCCGAGAGCGCGAGGCAGGCACCCGCACCCATGCCGTGGCTGGCAAGCTGCTTGTCGTACACTTTCTTCCATACGCCGGTAGTGTCGTTCGCGTCCTGACCGAGTACCAGTTGCCTGAGCGTGGTGTTGACCAGATGCGCCACCGCTCCCGGACAGCGTCCGTGGTGCGCTTCACCCCAACCGGTCACGCCGCCTTCCGTTTCCACCTTCACGATGACCGCGTCGCGCTTCACCGCGCGGCCAATGCCCAGCGTGACGCTGTCTTTGGGCTCGACCGGAAAGGACGTAGGGAATGCACGGATCTCGGAAATGCGCAGAGAAGACATGGTACCTCCCTATACTGTCACATCCGCCCGACTACTCCAGCGGCGAGACGATTTTCATCAAAGATCAGAAGTTCCAACTCTTAATGCGGAGGACGCATAGGAAAGGCAAGAGAAAAAAAGCATTCGAAAGTTGAAACCCAGTATCGGGGTCACTTTGGTACCGAACCTGCTTTTAACTCACTCATTGTTCTTCCTCGATTTTTGTCTTTCTCCGCGTCCTCTGCGTCCTCTGCGGTGAGTGCCTATTTATTTCTGCCCTGTAGCAGCGTGATATCGACTACGCGGTAGGCGGGCTTGTAGGCATCGGCGTAAGTCTTGGAGTGGTGCACCACGGGGTAGCCGGCTTGCGCGATGCGATCGAAGTACTCCACTACTTCTGTCTGCGCGAACGGCATACCCCCGGCAGCAGCGAGGTCGCCCAGGCAGCCGCAGAATTTCTCGAGCTTTTCCCGCGAAGGCGGATAGTTATTCGCGGTCTCGACGAATGCGCTGCTCAGGTCGTCGAGACTTCTTCCCGCGCGCAGCCAGGAACGCAGGTGTACACGTGACAGCCTGGCGTCGGGCGAGATCACGTCCTTCTCCGGTTCGAGCGGCCCTGGACCGAGATCGACAGCCTCCTTTTCCAGCCGTGCACGGGCGATCGCTGCGTCCTTCACCGCGTGGCCGGGGCCGAGCGCCGCCTGGTGAAGCAGCTTGTAGATGTCATCTAGTTGCATTGCAGGATAACGTTCGAGGTGGGAGGACAACAATTGCCTGACGAATTTCATTGGGCGCTCCAAACGATTCAGGCATCTTAATCCAGCCCTGACGTCAAAAGGGGGCAAACTGGAGATGGTTGCTAACTGCACTCCGTAGGACTATGTTGTGCGAGTCTCTTTGACGCCGGGGGAGTAGGAATTCCGGCGGCTGCCAGCCGAAATGATCTGGCACGGCGGCCAGACACAATAACCTCGCCGGAGTGTTTGCATTCACATACGCGCCGGTGAAGTGAATAACGTGAATA
>JACXTT010010118.1_pt1 | contig 12779 bp, 11 predicted proteins | sample 9270951 | NCBI WGS metagenome assembly JACXTT01 (sample SAMN15532306, study PRJNA645909) | rock metagenome | isolation source: weathered quartz diorite | place: Puerto Rico | collected 2017-06-21 | reverse complement strand
AAAGCCCTGACCCCCGACGCGCCCAGTTGGGAAGCCGTGCGCACCTGGCTCAACGACAAGATGCCGGCCGACCATCCGACCTCGAGCATCGTGCATAACGACTACCGCTTCGACAATGTGATCCTCGACCCGCACAACCCGATGCAGATCATCGGCGTGCTCGACTGGGAACTGACCACCATCGGCAACCCGCTGATGGACCTGGGCAATACCCTGGCCTACTGGATCGAGGCCGGCGACCCGGCACCGGTGCAATTGATGCGCCGCCAGCCGAGCCACGCCCCCGGCATGCTGACCCGCCGGCAGTTCGTCGACTATTACGCCGAACGCTCGGGGATCGCCATCGACAACTTCGATTTCTACTACACCTACGGCCTGTTCCGCCTGGCCGGTATCGTGCAGCAGATCTACTACCGCTTCTTCCACGGCCAGACCCAGGACAAACGCTTCGCGCAGTTCATTCACATGAACAAGCTGCTGGAGCAGATGAGCCTGCAAGTCATCCATTCATCCAGCCTCTGACCGCGCCTACAACAAGGAAAATATCCATGTCCAAGACCCAGTTGTTCGACCTCGACGGCAAGATCGCCTTTGTCTCCGGTGCCAGCCGCGGTATCGGCGAGGCCATTGCCAAGCTGCTGGCCCAGCAAGGCGCGCATGTGATTGTCTCGAGCCGCAAGCTCGAAGGCTGCCAGCACGTTGCCGATGCCATCATCGCCGACGGCGGCAAAGCCACTGCCATCGCCTGCCATATCGGTGAAATGGAGCAGATCAGCCAGGTCTTCGCCGGTATTCGCGAACAGTTCGGGCGCCTGGACATCCTGGTCAACAACGCCGCCACCAACCCGCAGTTCTGCAACGTGCTGGACACCGACCTCAGCGCCTTCCAGAAAACCGTCGACGTGAACATCCGCGGTTACTTCTTCATGTCGGTGGAAGCCGGTAAGCTGATGCGTGAACACGGCGGTGGCAGCATTATCAACGTGGCCTCGATCAACGGCATCTCCCCAGGTATTTTCCAGGGCATCTATTCGGTGACCAAGGCGGCGGTGATCAACATGACCAAGGTCTTCGCCAAGGAGTGCGCGCAGTTCGGTATTCGCTGCAACGCCCTGCTGCCGGGCCTGACCGACACCAAGTTCGCCTCGGCGCTGGTCAGCAACGAAACGATCCTCAAGACCGCCCTGCAACAGATCCCCCTCAAGCGGGTCGCCGCTCCGAGCGAAATGGCCGGGGCCGTGCTGTACCTGGCCAGCGATGCGTCGAGCTACACCACCGGGGTGGCGCTGAACGTGGACGGTGGTTTCCTGTCCTGATTTCGAAATAAATATTCCATCGATTGAATTTATTGAATTTAAATTCTATAAATAGCCCTTCCTGAAAATAACAATCAAAGGATGCGGCGATGGACGAGTTGGGAATAGGCTTGATCGGCACGGGCTTCATGGGCCGCGCCCACGCACTGGCATTTCACAATGCCAGTGCGGTGTTCGAACTGCCGCTGAAGCTGCGCCTGGTTGCGCTGGCGGACGCCGATACACGGCGCGCCGAGTCCTGTGCCAAGGCCTGGGGCTTTGAGCGCAGCTATGGCGACTGGCAATCACTGATTGACGATCCGCGGGTTGGGCTGGTGGCCATCACCACGCCCAATCACCTGCATTACTCCATGGCCATGGCCGCCCTCGCGGCGGGCAAGGCGGTGTACTGCGAAAAACCCCTGGCGGTCGACCTGGACCAGGCCACGCAGATGCGTGACGCGGCCCGCCAGGCCGGCGTGATCACCCGTGTCGGCTACAACTACCAGCACAACCCGATGATCGACCTGGCCCGGGAGCTGATCCGCAGCGGCGAGCTGGGTGAGATCGTCGGTTTCCAGGGCGAATTCAGCGAAGACTTCATGGCCGACCCCGCCTCGCCCTGGTCCTGGCGCTGCGAAGCGCAACACGCCGGCGGCGCCCTGGCCGACCTGGGCAGCCATCTGCTGGCCATGGCCCGGTACTTGATCGGCGATATCACGGCGGTCTGTGCCGACACCCGTACCGTCCATCCACAACGCCCCGCCAGCGCCGGCAGCCTGGAGACCCGCCCGATTGCCGTCGATGACCAGGTCCACGCCCTGCTGCGCTTCGCCAACGGTGCCCGGGGAACCTTCAGCAGCAGCTGGCTCAAGCACGGCTACAAGAACCACCTGAGCTTCGAAATCAGTGGGACCCGGGGCACCCTGGCCTTCGACCAGGAGCGCCTGAACGAACTAAGGCTCTGTCGGGCCGGCCAGAGCGGTTTCCAGCGCCTGCTGTCCGGACCGGATCAGCCCCGCTACGCGGCCTTCAGTCCGGCAGCCGGACATCAGCTGGGTTACAACGAGCTCAAGACCCTGGAAGTCCAGGCGCTGATCGAGGCACTGGCTGGTCAAGGCCGGACAGGGACGGACTTCGAAGAGGCCTGGCAGGTGGAGCGCCTGGCGACGGCGATTCGCCGAGCAGCCAAGGAACAGCGCTGGGTCAACGTCAGCGAACTTTAAGCCTGTGCACCACAGAACCTGCGGGAGCGGAGCTCCATCCGCCCCCACAGGCCATCTGCACTGTTCAAATTGAATGTTATTTGAGGCTGGCAGCGACCTTCGCTGCCACATCCCGGGGCAGCCAGGCCTTCCAGACGTCCGGATGCTCCTTGAGAAACGCCTCCGTCACCTGGCGTGGCGGCAGGCGCTCTTCGCTCATTTTCGCCAACGCCTGGTTCAACAGGGCAATCGGCAGATCGACCTTGGCGAAAAAACCCACCACCTGCGGGTATTGCGCCTTGAACGGCGCCGATACGCCAATGCTCAACTTCGAGGCGAGGGAGCGGGTCGGTTTCGGGTCGGGATTGTTCGGGTCGGTCAGGGTTTTCCAGGCTTCGGCGTCAAAGGCCGGCTCCTGGAGCTGAACCAGCTTGAACTTGCCCAGCAATGGCGTCGGCGACCAGTAATAGAACAGGACCGGCTTGCCACGCCGAATCGACGAGGTGATCTCCGCGTCCAGCGCCGCCCCGGAGCCACTGCGAAAGTTCACGTAACTGTCGTTCAGGCCGTAGGCCTTGAGCTTCTGCTGGTTGACGATTTCCGAGGTCCAGCCGATCGGGCTGTTGAGAAAACGCCCCTTGTCCGGTGCCTCGGGGTCCCTGAAGACATCCTTGTAGCGAACCAGGTCCGCGACCCCGCGCAGCTCCGGCGCCAGTGGCTTGATACCGCGTTCCGGGTCGCCCTTGATCACGTACTCGGGGACCCACCAGCCCTCGGTGGCACCCTTGACGGTATCGCCAACGGCGACTACCTCTCCCGCCGCTTCGGCCTTGACCCACGCCGGGCTGCGTCCGGCCCACTCCTCGCCGATCACCTGGATATCATTCTTGGCCAGGGCGGTTTCCAGGGTCACGGTGGTGCCGGGCAACATGTCGGTCGGCAGGCCGTAACCTTTTTCGACGATGTACCGCAGGATGTCGGTGATCAGGCTGCCACTTTCCCAGTTCAGGTCGGCGAAATGGATCGGCTGGGCGGCGGCCCGAACCTGAAGGGGCATGGCGGTGACACAGAGTACAGCCAGGGCACTGGCGAACAGCGCGCGCAATCCTTTCATGGAATTACCTCGATCACGGGTCGTCTCTCGGCGAAAAACCGAAAGCCCGAACGCTTCGGTCAACTGAACTGTAGTCGAGGTTCCCGGGTTGATGCGTAATCGATCAACGAGTGTCTTGCGCCTGAAGCTGCTGCAATTCCCGTCGGACCATGCTGACATACTCGGCAGGTCCCAAGGCATAAAGCTGCGCCGCGACCCAGTTGAGCCAGGCATCCCGCAGCTCGGCCTTGCGCTCGAACAGCCGACGGGCCTCGGCACTGGCCTGCGGCAGATGCTGGCGGTGAAACTCGGCCCGGGTCGAACTCATTACTCGCTGGCCTTGAACGTCAGTTCACCCTTGCGCCAGCGGGCGGCCTTCTTGGTCACATCCTTGAGGGTCTTGCTCAAGCCACCCTGCAACTGCTCATGGGCGGCAAACGCCATCACCACGGCATGCCCTTCCTTGAACACAATTCCATGGCCTTCCGGCACGGTGACATAGGCATAGTCGCCCAGGCCATAAACCGTCAGTTTGATCTCGCGAAACTTGATGTCGAACTTGCCGCCTTCGCGACTGGGCAATACCGCGGCCCGAAAGTGATCACCCACTTTCAGCTCCAGACGCTGCTTGTCGTCGACCACCAGGGAGGTTTCGGTGTCGATCTCGGCAATGTAGATGCCTTCGGCGGTTTGTTCGGTGATATAGACGAAGCGTGATTGAAACTGTTTGACCAGCTTGGCCCGAAGATCCCCCAGTACAAACAATGCATGCATATCCAGATTACTGACTGCCAACGAAAAGCCCTCAAACTCGAAAAATGAAGCCGCCCGGCAAATGTCAGGCAACACAAAACGATCGGTCACTGCCGTCGGTTACTGAATAGAAAGCCCTGATGGTTGCCCGAGCGGCCTGGCAATGGCCACCGATGCGCAGAAAGCCTAATGGATACAAGGTCACATGACTTCTGCGAAGCGTCATCAGCGCTTGAAGGAAAACACCGCATCGTACCGATCACGGGAAACCGGTAACTGAGTTTGCGAGGGAAGGCCTTCCTGAAAAAAAGTAATTTCCGACATGCAGGTTAAAAAAATGCCCGGGATGAAATCAACCCCCTGGCACCGGAAGTGATTCTAGAACACGTCAGGCCATTGGGGCCAATCAAACTGCCGGTGGGCAGCATCTTACAAGACAAAAAGTGCTCAAGCGTCTCCAGTCTGTCGCAAATACCCTTCTGGCGCCAGCGGTCGACGCTCCAGGATGCCTACAGAACGCTGTCATCTTGCCGATAACCTGGTAAGCATGAATTCAGGAGTATCGCTAATGATCACCTTGAACACGACAACGGCCCCGCCGGCCTTCCTGCTGCCATCCAGCGAAGAGATCGGCGGCTCTATCAGCCGTCTCTCGTCTGGCCTTCTGCTGGGTGACGAACGTGGCCCGGGCCTGCTGAGCGACAGCCTGGCGGGCAATGACAAGGCGGCGAAAGATCAGGTCAAGAAACTCAGGGCGCAGATCGAGCAGCTTCAGCAAAGACTGCGCAGGGCCAATGCCCACCTGGCCGCGACCAAAAGCGCCCGTCACCGCAGCGAAGCCGCGCGCGAGGCTGCGGTCCAACCCGCGAAAGCACAGGTCGCAGCCCTCGGCAGCGCGCTGAATGGCACCAATATCGCACTGTTCATGGCCGAAAAGCTGATGGCCGGCATGATTGACACTTCGGCCTGATCCCACCGCCGCCCCCCTTGGTCGGAGCTGGCTTGCCGGCTCCCACAACAACCCCGCGACCTCAGCCCTTGTGTGGCGCGCTTTCCGGCTTGTAGCCCAAACGCAGTCCACCCCAATGGCGGCCCTTGACCATGATCGGTACCGACAGGTCATGCATCAGCTCACCGGTGTCGCGGGTGTAGGTCTGCAGCAGCACCGGCTGCTGGTGACTGCCACAGCGGATGCCCGTACGGTCATCGAACTTGCGCTTGGTCCGGTTGTGCAGCGTGTCATGCTGCGGATCGCCGGTCAGGGGCTGGCAAAACGCCTGGTTGTGGGTCGGCACATAGCCCTGGGGCGTACAGGCGATGGCGAACACCAGTCCTTCGTGACGGGCCAGCAAGGGTTCCTGGATCCCTGGCAGGACCTGATCGGTATACCGATCGAAACGCGTCTGGTATTTGGCCGGCGAGGTGTTGGCGATCGGCTGGCAAGTGCGATCGAACAGGTCGTCGAGGCTGATGCGATTCTGTTCGATGTCCGCCTCGAAACGCGCAGCAATCTGTCCGGCCCCTTCGCGAGCGAGGTCATAGGCCCGCTGGTGGTAATCATCCAGGCCGACCTCGGCCAGGCGCTGGCTGATGGTCTCGGCCTGCCCTTCCATCTGTATCGCCGCCTGGGTCAGGTGCCGGGTCTGCTGGTCGCTGACGGCCAGGTCGCCGCGCATCTGCTCCACGGCCGTGAACAGACTGCCCAATTGCTCGCGATTGCTCTGCGCACCCCGGGCGATCTCGCCCACCTGCGCTTCGACACTGGCGGCCAGGCTGGCGATATTCTCCAGGTGCCGGCCGGTATGCTCGACCTGCTCCACGCCAGCGTCCAGGTCCTGGGCCAGTTGCCGAATCTGCTCCACGACCTGGCTGGTGCGCTGCTGGATGTCGGCCACCATGACTCCGACCTCATCGGTGGCCGTGGCCGTACGCCCGGCCAATCCACGCACTTCGTCGGCCACCACGGCAAAACCACGACCATGCTCGCCGGCGCGCGCCGCCTCGATAGCCGCGTTGAGGGCCAACAGGTTGGTCTGGCTGGCGATCGCCTGGATCACCAGGGTCACGCGCTGGATTTCCTCGCTGCGCAGGCTCAGGGCCTCGATCAGCTCACGACTGGCATTGGCCTGCTGGCTGAGCCGGTGCATGCGACCGATGGACTCCGACAGCACGCTGTGCCCTTCGGCGCTGCTGCCGCGCGCCTCGCTGGCCGAGCCCAGGGCCTGCTGACTCAATTGGGAGGTCGCCTGTTCGGTGTCGATGACCTGTTCGGCACTGGCGACAATCTGCGCGGCGGCGCTGAGCTGCGACTGCACCTTGCCGGCCAGTTGCTTGACCGAAAAGGCCACGCCCGCGGCGGACAGGGCGTTATGGCTGGTGGTATGGGAAAGGTCGCGGGTCAGTTGCGACAGGGTATCGTCGCTGCGCTGGACAACCGGCGCCGGGGCCTGGCGCATTCGCAGGCGCGGCAACCAGACCAGCAACAAGGCCAGGGGCAGGCAAGCAATCAAGGTCCAACCGGCAAAGGCCATGGCGTACAGCAACAGCCCCAGGCCCACGCTCTGTATCAACGGCGTGAGCCAGCGCAGTGCCGGCCTCGACTCCGCGTCCGCTTGCGACACAACCCCAGGCAGAATTCCTTCTCCAGACATGTACGCACCCACTGTGAGCTTCTAGTTGTTTTTCCGCATTAAACGCCACTATCGGGCCATTATCCATGGTCCGTTAGTTGTAGGGCGTTTGAATCAACAAAAGTCGCCGTGGGGTTGGCGTGGAGGTGGGGTTGCGGATCAACGGAGATACCGCGTCGTCCGAATCGCCAGCAAGCCGGCTCCTACAGGTCCAAGCTCAGCGCAAGCTATAACCCCTGTAGGAGCGAGCTTGCTCGCGATGGCGATGCAAACCGCACCGCCGCTATCGCCGGCAAGCCAGCGACAGGGAGCGAAGCATCAAGCCTGACGCTGGTGCTTGTCGATCTGCTCGTGACGTTCCTGGGCTTCGATGCAGTACTTGGTGGTCGGGCTGATCAGCAGGCGCTTGAGGCCGATCGGCTCGCCGCTGTCGTCGCACCAGCCAAAGGAATCGTCGTTGATACGCAGCAGCGCCTGCTCCAACTGCGGCAGCATGCGCTGGTCGCGGTCGATGGCGTTCACCAGCCAGGTGCGTTCTTCTTCAACGGAAGCGGCGTCAGCCGGGTCAGCCGGGGTATCGAGACTCTCGATGGCAATACGGTTCTGCTCGATACGCTCGTGGGTTTCGACTTTCATCGCTTGCAACAGCTCGGTAAAGAAAGCCAGTTGCTCGGCGTTCATGTAGTCGTCCGCCGGCATGGCCAGCAACTTTTCCTTTGTCATTGATTTCTCTATAGAAAATACGTGCATTAAGGCGAATTAGGGAGCGTTCTGAACACCTGAGGGGATGCACAGAAAGGCGCCGTCCATTCCAAGCGCCACCCGGCACTCAATTTACGAGGGGCGGCAGTCTAAGGCCGAGTTATCGAGTCAGCAACTGAAATGACAGCAAAAACCTCCGACACGCCCGCACAGGCGCCCTGCACCGGCCCCGTGGAGACGTATCGGAGTGTGTTTATAACAAGAAATTCCGTACAACGCGCCTGTTAAGGAGACAAATGGTCACGCCGGCTTAGGGCCAATACCTGGCCCATGGCGGACTTGGGCAGGCCTCTCAATCCGGGTCCACGGGTTGAGCCTGGCTGGCGGTATCGATGCTCACCACCACCGACATCCCCGGGCGCAGCCGATTGAGCTCCTCCTGCCCCGGGTCCACGGTGATCCGCACGGGCACCCGCTGGGCGATCTTGACGAAGTTGCCGGTGGCGTTGTCGGCCTGCAACAGGCTGAACTCCGAACCCGTCGCCGGGGCAATGCGTTGCACCCGCCCGCTGAACCGACGATGGTTGAGGGCATCGACGGTAAAGGTCGCCGCCTGCCCCTCGCGCACCGCCGCCATCTGCGTTTCCTTCATATTGGCAATTACCCAGTGCCGGTCCGGAACCAGGGCCATCAACTGTGCACCGGAGTTCACATACGCCCCCAGGCGAACGCCGATCTGCCCCAGTTGGCCGTCCCGCGGGGCAATGATGCGGGTATTCGACAGGTCGATCCGCGCCAGCTCCACCGCCGCCTCGGCGTTGGTCACGGCGGCCTCCAGCGAACCACGATTGACCAGCACGGTTTGCAGGTCCTGTCGGGAGATATCCAGCGCCGCCCGGGCCTGGGCCACCGCCGCGCCCGTCTGGGCATGGTCGGCGCGGGTCACGTCCAGCTCGCGCCGGGACACCGAGCCATCGGCGATCAGCGCCTCGTTGCGCTTGAGGTCGGCGCTGCTCTTGAGCACCTGGGCCCGACTGTTATCGAGGGCCGCCTGACGCTGCTCGATGGTCGCCTCGGCGCTACGCCGTTGCTGCAGATTGTTCGCCAGGGCGGCTTTCTGCACGGCGAGCTGGGCCAGCGCCTGGTCCAGCCGCTGCTTATAAATGCGGTCATCGAGGCGTACCAGCAGGTCACCGGCCTTGACGAACTGGAAATCCTGCACCGGCACCTCGAACACGTAGCCACTGAGCTGCGGACCGATCAACGTCACCTGTCCGCGGACCAGGGCATTCTCGGTACTTTCGATGGCGCTGCCGAAAGGCGGCAGCTGCCAGGCATACAGCACGATCAACACGCCAATGATCGCAATGGCGGCAAAACCCAGGGAAGAGACGATCCGCACCCCCAGGGACCTCGGTTCGGTGGACGAGGCGCCGGCTGGGGTGACCCCTTCGGGGGTGGCGGCAATGGCATTGGTCGTGGTCGCAGGTTCGCTCATCGTGAAGGGACACCGCTGGTGGGAGTGGAAGACAGGGCGTTGCGGGCAATCTTCTTGTTCATGCTGAGCAGCCACAGGCTACGGGTGAAGATCCACAGCATGGTCAATACCGCGATCACCGCGATCAGCATGAAGACGTCGTTATAAGCCAGGATATTCGCCTCCCGGGTGGCGGACGCAGCCAGTGACTGCATGCCTTGGGTGGTCCTCGCCGACGGATCGAAGATCACCCCCGCATAGGCCGCGCTACCGCTTTGCAGGCGCGCGGCGACCTGCGGATCGATCAGGGTCAGGTGTTCGACGATGCTACTGGAGTGGAATTTCTCCCGCACCACCTGGAAGGTTCCGAGCAAGGCGGAGCCGATCAGCCCGCCGAGATTGTTGCAGATCCCGAACAGCACCGAGAAACTCACCAGGTTGCGCGGGTTGGTCACCACGTTGCGGGTGCCCAGGGCCATGGTCGGGCCGAGGAAGAAGGTCCCGCCGAAGGCCAGCAGGAACTGGCTGGCGTACATGTTGGCCGGGCGTGTCAGGTTGTTGGAAAAGCTGTCCATGGACGAGCCGATCGCCATCAATGCCAGGGAGATGACCAGCGGTTTGAGCAGATGATCGGGGTGAATGGTCAGCGCGCTGACGGCCAAGCCGGCGATGCTGCCCAGCAACATCACGGCATACAGGCTGCGCATCTGCTCGCTACCCATGTTCAAGGCCTGGAGAAACCCCACCGCGCCGGTGGATTGCTCCGACAGCACCATACGGATCAGGATCACCGCCAGCCCGAGGCGGATCATCGCCCCGCTGCCCAGCCAGCGGGTCATCAGCATCGGGTTGCTGCGGTTGTGTTCAATCGCAAGCCCGGCGAGGATCAGGACGATGGAGGCCGCCGAGGCGATCCCGATCCAGGGAGCCTCCAGCCACCAGTCGATCCGCCCCAGGGACAACACCGCGCACAGCAGCGCCACGCCAGTGGCGAGGATCGCGAAAGTCAGGAAGTCGAGCTTTTCAAAGGTCTTGAAGCGGTCGCCCGGCGGCAGCTTGAGCAGGAATACGCAGCCCAGGGCCGCCAGGGCCAGCCCCAGCTCGAACAGATACAGCCCGCGCCACTCGGCGATCTGCAGCAGGTCCTCGGAAAACAACCGCGCCAGGGGCAGCGCCAGTTGCGAGGTGCCCAGGCCCAGCACCAGGGCCTTGAGTCGCCACTTCGCCGGGAAGGCCTGGATCATGTAATACAGCCCCAGGGAGCTGAGGGCCGCCGCGACCATGCCGTGGGCCGCCCGTACGGCAATCGCCGAACTCAGGTCGTTGACGAACAGATGAGCGAAGGTCACCAGCGCATAGAGCACCAGGAACACCTCGGTGAAGGCCCGCAGGCCGAACTGCTGGCGAAACTTCACCAGCAACAGGTTCATCGAGACGTTGGTCATGACATAGGCTGCCGGCAGCCAGGCCATCTCCGCCGTCGTCGCCCCCAGGACACCCTGCAGATAGAGCTGGTTGGCGATCACCAGCGAGTTGCCCAGCCCACCGGTCAGGGCCACCAGCAGCCCGACCATGGCATAGGCCCAGCGCCTGGGGTTGGAATGCAAGGGCGTCGACGGCGATCCCGGCAGGCTGGGGCGCTCGTGGGGCAGCCAGTCACGCGGCGCATAGTGGTTCATCCGGGGCACTGCTCCAAACGCTGCAATACGAGTCTGCTCGGCTATTTCACAGATTACCTGAATCCAGACCGTCTATTGGTCAAAAAGAACAGGATGTTGATCTCGCCTTCATAGGCTTTTCACATTTAGGCGTTTACCGTAGAATTCAGCGCGCTCCTGGCCTGGGAACTGATAAAAATCATGCACATAAGGCGGTTACGCAGCTTTGACATTTCATTTTTTTAGGCTTTAATCGCCGCATGTCTTTTATTACCCCTGTATCATCCCACGGTCTTGCCTCTATGCTTGCCTGCATAAAAGGCATCATTCATTGTGCCTGAGCGTTGAGTCCGGCATGCTATCGGCTGGCTTGAAGCATCGCCGCACCATTGAAACCTTTCTGGAAAGAAGCCTTTGAAACCTTATCCAATCCAGCGCGTGTCGATCGTTATCCCGGTCTATAACGAAGAGCAGAGCCTGCCCGAACTGTTGCGCCGCACCGAGGCCGCCTGTTCGCAGCTGACCCAGGATGTCGAAATCATCCTGGTCGACGACGGCAGCCGCGATCGTTCCGCCGACCTTCTTCAGGAAGCCGCCGAGCGTGAAGGCAGCCCGGTCATCGCCGTGATCCTGAACCGTAACTACGGTCAGCACGCCGCGATCATGGCCGGCTTCGAGCAATCCACGGGCGATCTGGTCATCACCCTGGATGCCGACCTGCAGAACCCGCCGGAAGAAATCCCGCGCCTGGTGGAACAGGCCGCGCTGGGCTACGACGTGGTCGGTACCGTGCGCAACAATCGCCAGGACTCGGCCTTGCGCCGCTGGCCGTCGCGCCTGATCAACATGGCCGTGCAACGCTCCACCGGCGTCGCCATGAGCGACTACGGCTGCATGTTGCGCGCCTATCGCCGGACCATCGTCGATGCGATGCTGGCCTGCCGCGAGCGCAGCACCTTCATCCCGATCCTGGCCAACAGCTTTGCCCGGCACACCACCGAAGTGCTGGTGCAGCATGCCGAGCGCGAGCACGGCGACTCGAAATACAGCCCGATGCGCCTGATCAACCTGATGTTCGACCTGGTCACCTGCATGACCACCACGCCCCTGCGGCTGTTGAGCATCATCGGTTTCACCATGGCCGGCCTCGGCGCCCTCTTCGCCTTCCTGCTGGTGGTGTTGCGCCTGATGTTCGGCGCTGCCTGGGCCGGTGACGGTTCGTTCGTGCTGTTTGCTATCCTGTTCGTCTTCACCGGCGGCCAGTTCATCGGCATGGGGCTCCTGGGCGAATACCTGGGCCGCATGTACAGTGACGTGCGCGCACGTCCGCGCTTCTTCATCGAGAAAGTGCTGCGTAGCCAGCCCTCTCCTGCCAGCACTGCTGCTGATACCCCTTCAACTACTACCGCCAATCAGGTCGCACCATGAATCCGAAAGTTGTCGTCTTCGCCTATCACGATATTGGTTGCACCGGCATCGAGTCCCTGCTCGCCGCAGGTTATGACATTGCCGCAGTGTTCACCCATGCCGACGACCCGAAGGAGAACGCCTTCTACGGTTCCGTTGCCCAACTCTGTGCTCGCAAGGGCATCACGGTGCATGCACCGGAAGATGCCAACCACCCTCTGTGGATCGAGCGCATCGCCAAGCTGAACGCGGACTACATCTTCTCGTTCTACTACCGCAACCTGCTGAGCGAAGAGCTGCTGGCCACCGCCAAGAACGGCGCGTTCAACCTGCACGGCTCCCTGCTGCCACGCTACCGCGGTCGCGCACCGGCCAACTGGGTGCTGGTCAACGGCGAAACCGAAACCGGCGTGACCCTGCACCGTATGGTCAAGCGTGCCGATGCCGGTGGTATCCTGGCGCAGAACCGCGTCGCCATCGAGCGTGCCGACACCGCCCTGACCCTGCACACCAAACTGCGTGAAAGCGCCGCCGCCCTGCTGGGCGAAGCGCTGCCACA
>JACXTT010010117.1_pt1 | contig 12780 bp, 10 predicted proteins | sample 9270951 | NCBI WGS metagenome assembly JACXTT01 (sample SAMN15532306, study PRJNA645909) | rock metagenome | isolation source: weathered quartz diorite | place: Puerto Rico | collected 2017-06-21 | reverse complement strand
CTAAAAATTTGTCTATCCTCTTTTAATTTCTTTGTAACATGCACCAACCGTTCTAAAAGGACTTGTGGCATCAGCGTTACGTCATGCCATGGGCTTATTTGCATGCGACGAAGGATTACTTGGGCATGCCTGCCCTGGTGGCCGAATTTCCGAAGGTCCATCAGACGTTCAATTTGGTTCCTTCGTTGATCCTGCAGGTTGAAGAGTACGCCTCCGGTAAGGCACAGGACGCTCTGTTTGACCTGGCGTTCAAGTCCGCTGATCAACTGAGTGACGAAGATCGCAGTCTGATCATTGAACGATTCTTTCCAGTGCCCGTTCGCACAATGTTGCAGCCGTTTCCTCGTTACTTCGAATTGTACGAACGCCGTAGTGATCCTTCCCGCCATCACACGTTTTCCGATCAAGACATTCGAGACATCCAGGTCTGGTGGACGTTGGCGTGGTTGGATCAAGATCGCCGTCCGAAGGAGTTCGTCAAAAAAGGCAAAGACTATTCCGAAAAAGACAAGGAAACCTTGCGTGCTCTGGTTCTAAAGACGATTCAGGAAATCATTCCGACGTATCGGCGGATACAGGACGAAGGCATCATCGAGATCTCGACGACTCCGTTCTATCATCCAATCCTGCCCCTTCTCATCGACAGCCACGTCGATGGTCACGTGCCGGTTGACGTCCACTTTCCGTACGACGCTCGCGAACAGCTCGCTCGCGCACAAAAATTCATGGAAGAACGATTCGGGAGAATGCCGGTAGGTCTCTGGCCTTCGGAAGGTTCCGTTTCGAGTGATGTCGCTTTGCTGGCAGCTTCGTTGGGTTTTCAATGGATGGCGACGGACGAAGGGGTTCTCGCGAAATCGGGCGTCGATCTGAACTGGGACAATCGACGGCGGCTTTATCGTCCATACCAACGCGGAGCGATGTCTGTATTTTTCCGAGATCGCACGTTGTCGGATCTCATCGGCTTTCAATATATGCACGCACCGGCAACGGAAAGCGCCAACGACTTGATCCGGCGAATCAAGGACGCTCCGGATGGCTCTCACGTTCTCATCGCCCTCGACGGCGAGAACCCGTGGGACTATTACCCAAACAGCGGCCGCGATTTTTTGAGGCGACTGTTTGGGGCTCTTCAGAAAGACCGAAGTCTAGAAGCCGTTACGCTATCGGAAGCCCTCGAGCGGATCCCGACGGAGAAGCTCGACTGGCTTGCTCCCGGATCGTGGGCGAACGCGAATTTCAGTATTTGGATCGGACATCCGGAAGACCATCAAGCCTGGCATTGGATCGTGCGCGCGCGCCAAGCTTTGATGGCGCGAAAGGGTCACACTCCTCAGGATCAGTGGGATCTTGCCTATGAAGAACTCTTGATTGCGGAAGGCAGCGATTGGATGTGGTGGTTCGGAAATGATTTTTCAAGCGACAATGATGTGACCTTCGATTCGCTGTTCAGGCAACACATCAGAAATATTTTTCACTTAATCGAATTGCCTGAACCGGAAGGATTAAAGAATCCGATTAAGAAAAATCTGGAAGGCCGAAAGCTTGTGATGGCGCCGCCACCAGGGGCATCTCAGATTTGAAAGTCGGCATTCGAAAACGCTCGGCAATTTATCCCTGAATCCGATCACTCCATTGACCGGTTAGCCTTTGTAAACGCCGCAAAATAACCGGACGGAATTTGGCGCGATTCTTGCCAAAGATTTCCTTTCAACGAGAGCGGCATGAGTGTGCGCCGAGTCATTCATCGATCTTTAGTCGTGTTCGGGGTCGTCGTCGGTACGTCTTTCGGCTACGGAGCGTACCTGGCCCGTGCGCGCTGGACGCCTTCCAATGCGTTTGTTAGAGCCCGGCCAAGTGGCCAGACGGTTGAAAGTCTCGTTCGGAGCGGGGCGCAATATCTGGAATCGAAACACGTCGAGCAAGCTTTGATTGCGTATCGTCAGGCCCTGACGCTCGCCCCCACCTCGATCGCCGCGCAATTGGGCGTGGCTCGTGGTGAGCTGATGGCGGGTCGTGAGTCGGTCTCCGCGCTGGAATATGAAAGGGTCCTGCCGCTGGATCACAACAACTCGACGGCGCTGCAGCAATTGGCACGAATCTACTCTCATCAACGCCAAACGTGGGGACAATCGGAAGAGAAATATAAAGAGTTTCTCCGCGTGAAGACCGGTGATGTCACAGGGCAACTCGAACTGGCGCGAGTTCTCGCGTGGGAACGAAAATCTGATGAGGCTGTCGAGATTTTTTCGCGCGATGCGGTACGCCCGGTAATGACGTGGCAGGATCAGAAGGACTACGCCTTCGCCTTGGTTCGCGTGGGCCGCAGCAGCGTGGCAGAGCCGTTGCTGAAGAAGCTTCTCTCGTCGCGTCCAAACGATTCGGAGATCAAGCTGCAACTCGCCGCTATCTACGCGTCTCGACGAGATTGGGATGCCGCCATTCCTCTTTATGAAGCGCTCCTTCGCGAAAACCCGGAAGATTCGCGATTGAATCTGACATACGGTTTAGGCCTGCTCGCGACAAAAAAATATCGAGCCGCTTTAGGGCCGCTTGAAAAGGCCAGGAAGGAAATGCCGTCCAGCTCTGAGTCCGGCCTTGCGTACGCGCGCGCTCTCAAGGGAGCAGGTAATTTGAAGAAAGCAGCACAGGAGTTCGGTCGCGTCGCCGCCACAAGTCAAGAACGGGACATCGTGCGCGAGTACGCGGATCTGCTGCTCGAAAAACATGATTATCGGGAAGCTGAAAAATCTTACAAACAGGCTCTTCGGCTCGGGCTCCACGATACTCGGCTGCTGTTGGGTTTAGCAGGCGCGTTGCGCGGCAATGGCAAACAACGAGAGGCGGTGCCCTATCTCCAGGAAGCCTACGCGAGGGAACCGTCCGATCGCGTCGCATTTGAATTGGCGAGCGCGCTCCAGAAAGTCGGACAGCACAAAGAAGCACTCGCGCTTCTGGCCAAAATTGAGAAGCCGGTGCGGTGATTAGAGCACTGGAATACCCCCTAAGGAGTTTCTATGAGAACAGCTCTTGCATTGATTGTTGCCATGATAATCGCCTTCGGCGACCGCGCGGCCGCGCAGGCGCAGGACAATTCCGGTATTCAACGGCCGGTAAGACAGCAAGAAATCGACCGGCTGAAACGGCAGATCGACGAAGACACTCGTTCGGGTGTGGAAGGCATTTTCGACTATCACACCGAGAACGGTGATTTGAACAATCAGTTGAATTCTTTCCGATACGGCGCCCGTTTAAATCTGAAATTCGGACCCTCTTCCGCGTTTCAGTTGACCGGGACACGCACAAATTACACACCGATCGTGAGCGCGTTCGAACAACAGGGTACGAATCTCACGGCGGGCGTTCAAACCAAACTTTCTGAATATGTCGCAACTCATCTCGAAGCAGGATTGACGCGATTCAGTACCGATACGACGACAATCAACGCGCTAGGCTCGGTGACCTATAGCCCTTCAGACAGCTCCCATCTGTACGCCACTGCCAGCCGCAACAACGTCCAGGAGTCGTTGCTCTCGATTACTGGAATTCGTCCTGTGATTGGACCATTCGCCGGACAACTGGTCGGCCGAATCATGGAAAACCGTTTTGCAATCGGAGGCTCAACACGGCTGGACCGGGGTATCGACATATTCGGTGAAGGAGGCTTCGGAAACCGCGCCGGCAGCAACGTGCCGTCCAATTTTTTCAAGACCGCGGGTGGTGGCGCCGGGTACAACATTTTGGCGCGTTCGGACAATGAACCCCTTAGCCTGCTTCGCGCCGCATACGAGTTGAACTATTTCGGATTCGATAACGATCGTTTCGGCTTCGGCGGCGCGTCGCTCCTCACTCGCGGGGGGTTTCCGATCCCTCCGTCCCGCATCGGCGGAGACGGAATTTCGCCCGACCCTGGAGTTATAAGCCCCGGAGTGGGCGGCTATTTCAGTCCCAAGAATTTCATCAGCAACATTGCTCGCATCGAGGCCAAGGGCGCATCCGGCGATCGTTTCAGCTATACAGCTTCGGGGTTCCTTGGAACACAAGATTACACCGGAGCGTCAGCGCGATTAGCGAAAGGCCTTTCAGGAACGATGACTGTCGGTTTAACGGATCGGGTTTCGCTGCCGGTGACATACCTCATCGACAATTTTGGACCCTTTACGCAGCAGTCGCTCTTTGCAAGGTTGGCGGTCAAGTTTTGAGCAACAGATGAATTCAGTGATCGATAGCAAATCTCAACGCGCGCTCCGGCGGTGGCTGATCGGCATTACCGTTTTGCTGGTTATCGGATTGCCGTTTCTCTATTCCGCGATCGTTGTTCCATTGTCTCCGTGGGAGCAGGCCCAAGTTTCCCTAGCGATGATCGCGTTGGCACTACTTGCCGCTTTCAGCCGGTTCATGCGCCCACTGATCATTTTCTTAAGTTGCTTTGCTTCGATGCGTTACTTCTATTGGCGGGTTAGTTCCACGATCAATCTCGATTCCAGCGCGAATGCGGCCGTGTCGTTTGTTCTCCTGCTGGCGGAAGTCTATGGGCTGCTCATTTTGTTCCTCGGTTACTTCCAGACCATCGAAGTGCAAAAACGCACTCCGCAAATGCCCAAGGTGTTTCCGACAGTCGATATCTTCATCCCAACCTACAACGAGTCGGTAGATATCGTTCGCAGGACCGTCATCGGCGCTCAAGCGATCGAGTACCCGTATAAGACGGTCTACGTTCTCGATGACGGCCGGCGGCCAGGAATTCAAGTGATGGCCGAAAACCTAGGCGCTGTATATCTGACGCGCCCCGATAACCAGCATGCCAAAGCCGGTAACTTGAATCACGCACTGAAGCGAACGGACGGAGAACTGATCGCGATCTTTGACGCGGACCACGTTCCGGTGCGCAGTTTCCTGAACCAGACAGTTGGATTCTTCGAAGACGCACGCGTGGCATTGGTTCAGACCGCCCAACACTTCTTTAATCCGGATCCTTTTGAAAGGAACTTGAGGCTGACGGAAAGAATTCCTCCGGAGCAGCGCTTCTTCTACCACGTCATTCAGCCCGGAAATGATTTCTGGAACTCGGCTTTCTTTTGCGGCTCATGTGCGGTATTGCGACGTTCAGCGCTCGTCGAAGCCGGCGGCTTCAAAATGGAGACGGTAACGGAAGATGCACACACTTCGATGGAGTTGCATTCGCGGGGTCATCTCTCCGTTTTCCTTCCGGTGGCTCTTGCCGCGGGTCTGGCAACCGAAACCTATCGGGCTCATGTACAGCAGCGCATCCGATGGGCACGAGGTATGGCCCAGATCTTGAGAACCGATTGCCCCCTTTTCAAAAAAGGTCTCGCCATCGAGCAGCGGCTGAACTATTTCCACGCCATGCTCCACTTCTTTTTTGGAGCGCCGCGGCTCATCATGATCCTGGCTCCGTTGAGTTTCTTGCTGTTTGGCATCCATCCGATCAAGGCCGATGTGCCTGCGGTGATTGCCTACATCCTTCCCCACATCGGGTTATCCATGATCGCGAACTCGGCCATCAGCAAAAGCTACCGGCATTCATTTAGTGCCGGCGTCTATGAAGTGTCGATCGCGCCCTATACGGCGGCGGTGACAATGTTGGCTCTGATCAATCCGAGACTCGGTAAGTTCAATGTGACCGATAAGGGAACCAATCTGGAACGCGCGCGATTTGATTACAAAACGAGTTGGCCGACGCTTGCGCTGTTGGGTTTGTCCGCTGTTGCTTTGATGATCGCGTTCCCGCTCAGACTTCTGGTTTACGGCTGGTACGGCGGCGATCCCGCAGAACTCGATGCCATACTCATCAATAGCGTCTGGGCGCTTGCCAATTTCATCACTCTGATTGCGGCGGCGTGTGTTGCCTACGAACAACCTCAACTTCGAGCGGCACCGAGGGTCCGGCGAAATCATTCCTGCACTCTGATCTCTGAGAGGGAAGCTATCGGCTGCCGTTCCAAAGATCTCAGCGAGAGCGGCATACGCGTGGTCATGGATAAAGCCACGAATGTTCCCAGCGTCGCGCAGATTTCAATCCGCAGCGATTTTTCCTTGGACGCTCAAATGGCCGGCACGCTCGTGTGGCATGGTCTAACGAAGTCGGGAGAGATTGAAGCCGCTTTCGTTTTTGATCGCACTTCTCCCGAAGTGAATCAGAAGCTCGTTCAGTTGATGTTCAGCGGCGATCGCAGCTGGGTCGAACAGACTTATCCGAAGGACAGGGTGTGGCGATCATTCTGGCACTTGGTTACAGCTTTTTGGCGAACCTCTGCGCCATCCAGTGGTGCAGAGCCTCGATCGTTAGCATGAGCATCGTTAAGCACAGTTCGGTTATCGGCTTGTTCTTCATGTCCCTCTTACTTGCTATGTGTGGTTGTCAGAAAAGCAAATCGGAGCAAGTCAGCAAACCGAGCATGGTACCTCCGATACTGAAAGAAAGCTGGGACGCTTATGTTCAACGGTTCATCCAGAAAGACGGCCGCGTCATCGACCACAGTGCCGAGGGCATTTCAACGTCGGAAGGCCAGGCCTATGCAATGCTTCGCGCCGTCTGGATTGGTGATCGCGATAACTTTGACAAGACCTTCACGTGGGCTCGGAACAATCTGAACTCGGGAGTCCGCACGGACAATCTGTGGGCGTGGAAGTGGGGTAAGAATGCGAAGGGGAAGTGGGTTGTGCTGGACAGAGCTTTCGCATCCGACGCTGACCAGGACGCCGCTCTCGCTTTGATACTAGCCTCGAAAGTCTGGAAAGACGGCAGGTATGTGGACCACGCCCGAGCCATCCTTCGCGATCTCTGGAAGCTCAGTACCATCGAAACGGCCGGCCATCGATACTTGCTTGCCGGTGACAGCTTGTGCAAGCGCGAGGTTTGCCGGATCAATCCGTCCTATTACGCGCCCTATGCCTACCGCATTTTCGCCATATTCGACGACAGTGCGGATTGGGCCGCGCTTGTCGACAGCTCCTATCAACTCTTAAACACTGTGTCCGGTTTTGCAAATACAGGTTTACCCGCGGATTGGGTCCAGTTAGATATAAATACCGGTGAGATCGCACCGGCTTCCGAGAAAGACCGCGCATATTCTTACGATGCGTTTCGCGTCCACTGGCGTATCGAAGTCGATCGCGAACTCTTCCGTGATCCTCGTGCAGACCGGTATCTTCAAGACAGCCTGACTTGGGTTGCGGCGGAATGGCAAGAACACCAGAAACTGCCTGCGGTCATTTCTCCTGTTGGCAAAGGTCTGGTCGACTATGAGTCGCTTGAAATGGTCGCAGCGCTCATGTGCGCCACTCATAACGAGGCGATGGAGAGAAAACTTTCTGCCGCATATTCCCAAGGTATTTGGGGTGACAGAAACCGCTATTACCTTCAAAACTGGGCATGGTTTGGGACAGCGATCTACAACGGATTTCTTGGTCCGTTCGAGCTGGTCAAGCCAAAGGCTTGATACCGGCGCAGCTGATTCCGGCTCTTGTATTGCATAAGCACGAGTCTCAAACCTACAAATAGAAGACAACTGACACTCGTTAGGATCAGAGGCAGCGCGATCCAATTTTCCCTCAGCCATGCCTGTAGATGAGTGGAATAGGAATACTCCGAGACTTGCCTGACGTGTTTCGTTTTGAAAGATGTTGAACCCTCGGCATAGACGTACGCAGTGTCACCGGATAAGCGACTCAATACACTGTCCGAAAAAATCGTACCTATCGCGGCATGCAGCCCAGCCGGCGAACTTGATGTGATGCCGAGCAAGTATTTTTCATCGTTCCACGGAGAAACAATTTCTTCGATGGAGGCCACCGCTTTCTTCGATGGAGGCCCTTTTGCGATCTCATCGATTCGAAATGCAACAATGTGCGATGAATCGCGGAGTTCCTGACTGAGCTCATTGGGATGTTTCACACCAAAAGCAAATCGATCACCCGGAACGAGCCGGCCCAACAGGCCGGCAAATTCAAATAGTGCAGCCGTCGCCTCACCACTCGCATCATCGGGCAGCAGGATGATGGTGTCGGAAAGGTCCGATTTCAAAGAGAAGGGAAACAGACCGAATCGCAAGTAGCTGAGGTCGGGAAGATTGGACGAATAATCGCGCGGCAAATCGAACTCGCTCGTCGGAAGAAGCCACGCTGCGGGATCCTTTCCCAACGTACTTTTCAAGCCGTGCCAGGTTATCGTCAGGACGTTCTGCCGGCGAAGCACATGTCCTGGAATTTTTAAGTGAACTGACATTCGAGAGCCGGCGGAGAAATCTATGGCTTTAAGCGGGCCCAAGTTGGAGCCGTTCCAGTCCACGTCCAGAGTTGTCTGATCGATAGCAGCATCGGAATTGAGTCTGAACGCCAAAATCATTTGGTGCCCGTATTCCAAGAACTGGACATCTGGCGTCGCCGAGATCGGCACAGACACCGAAAAGTTGTTCCGTGAATCGAAGGTCAGTTCTTTTATCCCCATCCGGTCAAGCGTGAAGTGGGTTTCAGGCGGCAAGAAACCTCTCCAGTCGCGGCGTGCTACGGGGGGGATCGATACGTCCTGAGCGATCCTTGTAAAGGTGGCAGGGCCGTCAAAATGGCCTTCAATCAGTTTACGAATTGCTCTTGAAACCGCCTGCGGACTGTTGCCTGTAGCCAGCAGAATCGGAGTCAACGACCCTCCAGGCCTCTCAATCAGGGCGATGATTCCTTCCCGAGAGTCGAAAGGCCCCTGGCGGCCGCCTAAGCGCGTTTCCCGGCCGGTACGGAAAAGCCGAAACGGCAGTTGGTCCTGCAAAAGCAGAAGCGGCTGCTCTTCCGGGGTGCCTACGATCAGCAGAGGGCCGGACGCCGCATCGATGGAATGAACAGGGCGAATCACCAACGCCTCCTTAAGTTTCGCCGCATAGTTCGCGATCAGGAGGGCCGTGCCCTCGAGCGTCTGTGACGAAGGCCGCGCCGGCAAGAGGACAGACAACAGTTTTGGACGATAGCTGTGGATATCGACGAGCGGCGAGGGAAGCTGACGGAGGTCTAGCGTCGGATGATCTTCTTGGTACTCGACTGAAATGAACGAAGTCGGTTTGATGGAGGTCCAGATTCCGCTTGAGCTGTGCGCTGCGGGAAACTGCTGTACCGAAAACACGATTTCGTTTTCCGATTGCAACATCTCCGGCGGAATCGGAATCGTGATCTCCGTTAAGGATTGATTGTGCTCATCCAGTCGTACGCTCCGCAAAATCCCGTAGTTCAAAGTGACGGACAAGAAGGATCGGTCTCCATCGAGATCGGGCGAATGATCGATGAAAAGATGAAGAGCGGTTCCGGGAATCGGCTTCCAAGTGGACTCGCATGAGAACCGCAGGGATGAAGTGGTCTGAATATCGCTGAGTCTCAAGTCGGTTGAAACTTTGAGATGTTCCCGGAATCGAATCAGGTATTGGCCGGTACGTGACTCCGCTGGTTGGCTAACGAGGATGAGGACCGCTGTCGCCAGTAACCAAGTACTCCCGGTCCCAAACCTCATAATGTTAATTTAAAGGAGGAACGGCTTATCCAACAAGGCAACTAACGTTATTTACCACACCCGTGCTCGTAAAGGATCGGGCATCGGTGGAACGATCTGCGTAGGTCGATATGCGGGATGTGTTGGATTGGTCACGGTCGGCGGCACAATTCTCCCATCGCCGGGATCAGGTTGGGCAGGGACGAAATCTTGGGTAAGAAGGAAATCCAGATAGGCAACATAAGCCGGACTCTCTAGTACCGATTCTTGGTTCGGGATGTGTTTCGTCCGAATCACGCGCGGCTCATCCGGTACTGCGTTCGGCCTAATTGCCTGGTTCAATTTCTCCACTTGATCCCGCAATTCCAAAATCAATTGCCGCTCAGGAGTTTCTGCGATCGTGTCATTGGATCGCGCCGGGAGATCGGTTGGAAAGAACTGTTTCATGACTCCGGCTTCCAGCTTGACAAGCAGGCCGGTGCTCGACGGAACGATTTGAACTGTCGCCAGCTCGCCAACAGTGACGACTCTTCCCGTTCCGATTTCGATTGCAACGGTCGAGGCCTTTCCTGTTCGTATGCGCTCGCCTGCACCTAGTGACTCCCCTGCGACGACGGGCAACCAGGAATTTCCGCGCTGCACTTCAACAACGCCACCGCGAATCGACACTCTCGCAGTTAGCGTCGAAAAAGATTGAGCACTTGAAGCTGCGATGCTCAACCATGAAACCAGTATCAGTAATGAGAGTTTTTTCACTTTCTTTGCCTCAGCCGCCCTAACGATAAAAGGCGCGGCCATGTCGGCCGCGCCCCTCGCCTGCCTCGTCGAACTAGCGCCGGACTACGGCTATTCGAACGGGCGTTGAGACGGCGGCAAGTTCGAGTTCACGTTTCGAGGTCACCTGCTTGAGACCGTCGCGCTGACCGGTCCACCACATTTCCGAAAGGAAATGCTCGTCGCCGTATCGGTTGAAAACCAGTTTCGCAGAACCGGCTCGGTTGTTGTTTGTCACGCGGAATGTTAGAAACGCCGCAGCAGCATGGGTGTCCAGGTTTGCTACCTTCACGGCTCCGTTTGCGATCATTTCCACGATGTATTCGCCTGCCGGCATCTGTTGTTCTCCAGCATAGAATCCGAATGGAATGTTAACCCTCAAGATTCCGGTTTGGGCTTGTGCAGGAGTGACAGAAATCACAAGCAAGGTTCCGGCGAACAGTGCAGCACCAATGGTCAGGCGGGATCGTTTTGAATTCATCGTAATCGTACCTCCGAACATTGAATTTGGTCTCTGTTCTCTAAGGCGTGAATTTGATCCCGGCTCCATCATTTCATTCGGAAAAATTCTGATCTTTTGTAAGAGCCACTCGAATCGGGCGGCTTACAATCTCCCCAGAACGTCAATTGCATGGACATCCCATCCAGTCACGAAGACATCACCGAGCTACTCCGAAAATGGGGCGAAGGAGACGAGGATGCTCTTGAAAGGCTCACGCCTCTGGTTTACCGGGAGCTGTATCGCCTGGCCCGCACTTATATGGGACGAGAAAAAGAAGGCCATACACTGCAGCCGACAGCGCTGGTGAATGAATTTTATCTTCGGTTGATTGATTGGAAAGATGTTGAATGGCACAATCGCGCGCATTTCTTCGGCGTTTCCGCACAGTTAATGCGACGCATTTTAGTCGATTACGCAAGATCGCGACGCTACGCCAAGCGAGGCGGTGGAGCACGTCCATTGTCGTTGGAGGACGTCGATGCCGGCATCGATAGCCGCATGGCGGTGCTTTTAGAGATCGACCTCGCTCTTCAGCGACTGGCTAGCGTCGACGCTCGTATGGCTCAAGTCGTGGAACTCCAGTACTTCGGAGGCCTGACTATAGAAGAGACAGCAAAGTTCTTAGAGGTCTCGCCAATTACCGTAGTCCGCGACTGGAAATTTGCAAGAGCTTGGTTGCTCCGAGAACTTGGAAGGACGATAACTCGTGAACCCGGAACGTCTACATCGAATTCAGACGCTGTATGAAGACGCGTCGGCGCTGCCGACGACGGAGAGAGCAGGCTATCTCGATAAAGCCTGTGCCGGTGATGGTGACTTGCGCTTGGAGATCGAATCTCTGCTCGCATGCCAATCGGAAAGTGACACGTATTTGGACAAGCCTGCGATGCATATCGTTGCAGAGACACTTGCCGATGAAGGAGCTGGACAGTTAGTTGGAAGAGTGCTGGGGCGCTATCAGTTGCTTTCGCTGGTCGGCCGGGGAGGAATGGGAGATGTCTATTGCGCGGTGGACTCGCGGCTCAATCGGCTTGTAGCCGTGAAAATTCTGCCGCCATATATGGCGAATGATATCGAGCGCTCACGGCAGTTTCAGCAGGAAGCGAGGACGATCGCTGCCGTAAACCATCCGCACATTTGCACGCTGCACGATGCGGATCATGATGAAGGAACCTACTATCTCGTTTTCGAATACCTTGTGGGCGAATTACTGTCGGATCGGCTTCATGAGGGTGCGCTGCCTCCATCGGAAGCCCTGAAATACGCCATTCAGATCGCCGAAGCGCTTGAGCATGCGCATCAGCAGGGCGTGATTCATCATGATCTCAAACCCCGGAATATCATGCTGACTAGAACCGGCGTGAAGATACTTGATTTCGGAGTCGCGGAACTGCGTTCTCCCGAAGGCGAGCCGGAGGAATCGGTCTCTCCGAAGTCTGGAACCCTCGCATACATGGCGCCCGAACAGATCGAAGGGCGCGAAACGGACGCCCGTACGGATATTTTTGCGTTTGGCACGATTCTCTACGAAATGGTGAGCGGCCGGACTGCAGCGGGCGCGGGAGCACGACGTTGGAATGCGGCCACGTCAATCGGAGGGACCGAAACAGAAAGTCACGTACTCGCCGCGCTTTATTCTGTGATTGTGGGATGTCTCGCCGAGCAGCCGTCCCAACGATGGCAGTCGGTTTCCGGCGTGCTGCTCATGTTGAGGCGCATCGCCTCATGATGCTCACAACAGATCTTCGATAATCTCGAACAATTCCTTTCGCGGCATGGCTGATGTCGCAGTGTGCCCCACGCCCCCCTCCTGCCAGTAAACGGTAATCTGGCCGTTGTCTTCGAACAGCAGGCCGCGAGCACCGCGAATCTCCAGGACTTCCGGTTTAGCGCCGCCGAACCGCATTTCGTTCGGTTTCTTTTTCTTCTCGAGCGCAGCTTCGTTCAGCACAATCCGCGTAAAGTCCGGAGGAAGTGCGACCTTCGGAAATCGGAAAGAGCTGAGAATGAG
>JACXTT010010116.1_pt1 | contig 12781 bp, 9 predicted proteins | sample 9270951 | NCBI WGS metagenome assembly JACXTT01 (sample SAMN15532306, study PRJNA645909) | rock metagenome | isolation source: weathered quartz diorite | place: Puerto Rico | collected 2017-06-21 | reverse complement strand
AGCAGCTCTCCCAGGCACTGGCGGAGCAATGGGGCCTGCGCTACGTCGACCTGGCCGAGACGACCCTGGACCCGGAGATCGCCCGGCTCATTCCTTCGTACCTCGCCCGCCGGCACGCCGTCGTGGCGATCGGGCGCGACGGGGGACGCCTCGTGGTGGCGATGTCCGATCCCTCGAACGTCGTGGCCATCGACGACATCCGTCTGCTCACCGGACTCGAAGTCGAACTCGCGATCAGTAACGGCCCCGATATCGACAGCGCCCAGTCCCTCGTCTACGGCGGCGGCGGCGACCTCGACGAGATCCTTACGCACACCGGACTCGAGCCCGAGGTCACAGAAGGCGAGCGGCCGGACGAGACGAATCTCGAAAACCTCCGCACCGCCGTTGAGGAAGCTCCGATCATTCGGGCCGTGAACCAGATCCTCAGCCAGGCCATCCAGTCGGGGGCCAGCGACATCCACATCGAGCCTCAGCGGACCGAGGTGAAGGTGCGGCTGCGCATCGACGGCGTGCTGCAGGACGTGATGGCTCCGCCGAAGTCCGTCCAGGCGCCGCTCATCTCGCGGATCAAGATCCTGGCGGATATGGATATCGCGGAGCGCCGGCTGCCGCAGGACGGGCACATCCACGTCAAAGCCGAAGGCAAGGAGTTCGACCTGCGTGTCAGCACGCTGCCCACGGTGCTCGGTGAGAAGGTCGTCCTCCGGGTGCTCGATCAGAGCACCACGAAGGTGGCGCTCCACGACATCGGCTTCACCAGCCGGCTGTTCACGACGTGGGAATCGCTGATCACCAAGCCCTACGGGTTCCTTCTCGTGACCGGGCCCACCGGCAGCGGCAAGACGACGACGCTCTACACGTCGCTGGCGCGGATCAACACGCCGGAACGGAACATCGTCAGCGTGGAGAACCCGGTGGAGTACCAGATCTCGCGGGTCAACCAGGTCCAGGTCAACCCCAAGGTCGGCCTCACGTTCGCGAGCGGCCTGCGCACGATTCTCCGGCAGGACCCGGACGTCGTGCTGATCGGGGAGATCCGGGACCGGGAGACCGCCGAGATCGCCGTGCAGGCCTCCATGACGGGGCACCTCGTGCTGAGCACGGTGCACACCAACGATGCCCCGAGCGCCGTGGTGCGGCTCCGGGACATGGGCATCGAGCCGTTCCTCATCACGTCGTCGTTGATCGGCGTGCTCGCCCAGCGTTTGGTCAGGGTGATCTGCCCCAAGTGCAAGGAAGCGTACACCCCGCCGCCCGACGCGTTGAAACGGCTGGGGGTGGACGTGGGGAACGCGGAAGACATCCGCCTGTTCCGCGGCCGCGGTTGCGATACGTGCCGGAAGACCGGGTACAAGGGCCGCATCGGCGTCTTCGAGCTCATGGTGATGAATGACCGGCTCCGCAGCCTGGCAGTCACCGGGGCGCCCACGGAGCAGCTCCGGGACGCCGCGATCGAAGAGGGGATGCGGACGCTCAAGCAGGACGCCATCCAGAAGGTTCTCGAGGGAGTCACGACATTCGAGGAGATGCTGCGGGTCGTCTTCGTCAGCGAGGCGGTTTGACAGCCGGGCGAGGGCCCAAAGGGGACGTCTAGTGGGGCGGTCGTTCCGGGCACATTATGGTGTGCCGGTTCGCACGCGTCGGCCCGGGCATGTGTCCTGATCGATCGCGCCTGGCCGGCACCCGCGGCCGGCCGGCGGTGGCCCGGAGGGGGAGGAGCGTATGGATTACGAGGATATGGAGGCCACGATCCTCAAAGGATTCGTCAAAGACCGGCAGCTGATCACGATCGCGCTGAACGAGGGCTTCAGCCCCGAGCTCCTGCCGTCTCCCGTGGCCAAACGCCTGTGCAACGGGCTGATCGACCTCTACTTGGCCCGCGGCGGCGAGCTGATCAACGAGACGACCGTGCGCAACCACCTCGAGACGCGTGGCGTGTTCAACGCGGAGATGGAACACTACCTCCGCGCCGTGCTGGCGATGCGTCCGCCGGATGCGGGCAAGATGATGACGTACGTCGACGCCCTCCGCAACCGCGACAGCCGGGACCGGCTCCAGACGCTGCACGATAAGCTGGGGGGCTTCCTGACTGGCACCCAGGAAGAGGCCCGCGGCGACCTGATCCAGTTCACGACGGAGATGATCCACACGTTGATCGAGCTGCAGAAGCGGCGGGTGCGCCAGCGCATCGGCCCGGTCACGAACATCCTGGCCACCCTAACCGAGGACGCCGCCCGGCTGGCCGGGTCCGGCAGCCTGCTGGGGTTCTCCATCAGCCCGTTTGACCGGCTGAACGCCCTGCTGTCCGGCTTACGCCGGGGGTTCTACTACGGCCTCGCCGGCGCGCCGAGACGCGGGAAGAGCAATTTCGCCCTCGAGCTGGCCACGTATGTCGCCGCGAACAGCCACGTCCCTTGCCTGTACTATTCGTGGGAGCAGACGTCGCGGGTGCTCGCGGCGCGGCTGTTCGCCAAGGAGACCGGCATCGACCCGGCGACGATCCTCGTCGGCGGGAGGTCCAACGAGGAGCCGATCGCGCCGCAGCTGCAGGCGGCACAGGAGCGGATGTCGCGGTACGCGCCCTACCTGTTCTTGATCGAGGGCAACCGCCAGGATACGCTGAGCCGGATCCGCACCCATGTGTACAACGTGATGCAGGAATTCCAGACCAACGAAGTCGCCATCTTCCTCGATTACCTACAGAAGGTTCCCCTGGACGAGTATGTCGAAGACTGGAAGGCGCGCAACGATCTGATCTCCACCCAACTGGCGGAGATGAGCCTCGAGCTCAACATCCCGATCTTCGCCATCTCCCCGCTCGATAAGGAAGGGTGCCGGCTCGACGAGCGCCCGGCGGATGACGAAGCGGAGTACTCCCAGTTCGAGCGGCCCACGATGCACCACAGCATGGGGAGTGGAGACCTGGAGTACGACTTGGACGTGGCCATGGTGCTGGCCAAGGATTGGAAGGCGACTGGAGAGCTGCAGCAGTTCCTGGAGACGCGGGCGAAGGCGGCGAACATCGACCCCGACACGTTGCCTAAGATCGACATCGTCAACCTGTTCGTCGACAAGAACCGTGACGCGCCGGCGACCGCGTCGTACATCGTCCAGTACGCGTTCTTTGTCACGCTGAACAAGTTCATCGAGCTGGACTACAAGCTGGAGCGGGAGTACCGGGCGGACTACCACGGGTTCGCCAAGCTTCAGCAGATCTACGCCTACCTGCTCGACACCGGGCTGCTGGCCAACCCGGAGCCGGCACGGACGTGATGCGGATGCGCGGGATCGGGGTGCGTGCACCGCTCCTCCCCGGCTTCTCGGGGCGCCGGTAAGGAGACTCGACGATGGCGACGACCTCGCGTCGACGGAAACTACTGGGTGAGGTGCTGGTCGAGGCCGGCCTGATCACCGAGGCACAGCTCGCCGAGGCGATGCAGCTGCAGAAGCAGAGCAAGGAGCGCCTCGGACGGGTGCTGATCGGCATGGGGGTCGGCACCGAGAAAGACATCGCGATCGCCATCGCCAAGCAGCTCGGGCTCGAGTTCGTCGACCTGGACGACATCGTCCCGGACGAGCAGGCCCTCCTGGCCCTGCCCGAGCACCTGGCCCGCCGCTACCAGCTCCTTCCGCTCGGCGTCAAGGACGGCCGGCTGGTGGTGGGCATGGTGGACCCCCTCGACATCCTTGCCATCGACGACGTGCGCCGCCAGGTCGCCCAGGAGATCGAAACAGTCGTGATCTCCCATGACGGCTTCCAGCGCGTCCTGAGCCAGTACCCGGCGCTCGACGACGGCGTCAAGGCGATGATCCAGGAGATCAAGACCGAGACGTCGGACGAGATGGAGCTGGAAAGCCTCCGCAAGCTCGTCGACGAGGCGCCGGTCGTCCGGCTGGTCAACGTGATCATCCTGCAGGCGGTGCGCCAGCGTGCCAGCGACATCCACATCGAGGCGCAGGAGGCCCGGGTACGCGTCCGCTATCGGATCGACGGCGCCCTCTACAACGTCATGACGCCGCCGCGGCACATCCATGCCGCGCTCATCTCTCGCGTCAAGATCATGGCGGAGATGGACATCGCCGAGCGGCGGCTTCCCCAGGACGGGCGGATCCAGCTGAAGGTGGAGAACCGCGACATCGACCTGCGCGTCAGCACGATCCCGACGGTGTTCGGCGAGAAGGTCGTGATGCGGATCCTGGACAAGAGCCACACGGTGGTCGGCATCGAGAAGATCGGCTTGGTGGCCGAGAATCGCGAGCGGTTCGAGAGCATGCTCACGAAGCCCTACGGCATCATCCTCCTCACCGGGCCGACGGGCAGCGGCAAGACGACGACCCTGTACACGATCCTGAACAAGCTGAACTCGACGGAGACGAACATCGTGACGATCGAGGACCCCGTGGAGTACCAGCTCGCCGGGATCAACCAGGTGCCGGTGAACCCACGGGCCGGCCTGACCTTTGCCAACGGCCTGCGGTCGTTCCTCCGCCAGGACCCGGACATCATCATGGTGGGCGAGATCCGCGACGAAGAGACCGCCCGGATCGCCATCCATGCCGCCCTGACCGGCCACCTGGTCCTCAGCACCCTCCACACCAACGACGCGCCGGGCTCCGTGACCCGCCTCGTGGACATGGGGATCGAGCCGTTCCTCGTGGCCTCGTCGCTGGTTGGGGTCATCGCCCAGCGGCTGGTGCGGGTGTTGTGCGAGCGCTGCAAACAACCCTATACGCCCCCCGCAGATGTGCTCAACCGCCTCGGCGCGCCGATGCTGACCGCGGACGGGCAGGTCCCGATCTACCGCCCGGTCGGGTGCGAGGCCTGCACGAAGATCGGGTATCGGGGGCGGAGCGGCATCTTCGAGATCATGGTCGTCGACGACGCGATTCGAAACCTGATCACCCAGCGCGCGTCGATCGCGGACATCAGGGCGCAGGCCATCAAGGGCGGAATGTGGACGCTCGCCGAGGACGGCCTGGAGAAGGTCGTCCTGGGCGTGACCAGTCCGGAAGAGGTGTTGGACGTCGTCTTCGTCGGCGAGTGACGGGTACCTGGCCGATCATAACCGCGGGGGAGGATCTCGATGCATATCAATGAGCTACTGAAGGAAACCATGGACGCCCAGGCGAGCGATCTCCACCTCACCGCCGGGCGGAAGCCGACGATCCGCGTCTGGGGCAAGCTCCAGCCGCTGGAGCACCGCGACGTGCTGTCCCCGGAGGACACGTCGCAGCTGGCCTACAGCATGCTGAACGCCTTCCAGAAGCAGAAGTTTGAGAAGACCTGGGAGCTCGACCTCTCCTACGGCGTCCCCGGCTTGGGCCGGTTCCGCGTGAACCTGTACCGCCAGCGGGGCGCCACAGGCATCGCGATGCGGTCGATCCCATCGATCATCCCCAGCATCGAAGAGCTCAACCTGCCGCCCATCCTGCGGGACCTCTCCCGGAAGCCGCGCGGGCTGATCCTGGTCACCGGGCCGACCGGTCACGGCAAGAGCACCGCGCTCGCGGCCATGATCGACGCCATCAACACCGAACGGCCGGCGCACATCGTCACGGTCGAGGATCCGATCGAGTACCTGCACGAGCACAAGAAGAGCATCATCAACCAGCGGGAGCTGGGCTTCGACACGCAAAGCTTCCCGAACGCGCTGCGGGGCGTGCTGCGCGAGGATCCCAACGTCGTGATGGTCGGCGAGATGCGCGACCTCGAGACGATCGGCGCCGCGCTCACCATCGCCGAGACCGGCCACCTGGTGTTCGCCACGCTCCACACGGCCAACGCGGCGCAGAGCATCGATCGGATCGTGGACGTGTTCCCGCCGTACCAGCAGCAGCAGATCCGCATCCAGCTAGCATCGGTGATCGAGGCGGTGATGTCCCAGCAGTTGCTCGCGAACCAGCGCTACTTCGCCCGGATGGGCAACGTCCACATGGACGGGCGCCGGGTCGCGGCGGCCGCGGGGTCGGCGGCCACGGCGACGATCCAGCGGAACTGGCCGACCCTGGAGGAGATCGGACGGGTGCCGGCGGTAGAGATCATGATCGCGACGCCCGCGATCCGCAACTTGATTCGCGAGGCCAAGACGCATCAGATCGAGTCCGCCTTGCAGACCGGCGGCCAGTACGGGATGCAGACCATGGACATGGCGCTCGCGGAGCTGTGCCGGCGCCAGCTGATCAGCCGGGAGGACGCGATCGCCCGGGCCATTCACCCCGACGAACTGCGGAAACTGATTCATGCCTGACGCCTCACGAACTTATCCATTCCACGGAGGGTAGGGCCATGCCAGTGTACGAGTACACCGCTCGCGATCAGACCGGCCGGGTGCTGGCCGGGGCGATCGAGGCGGAAAGCGACACCACCGTCACGCAGAAACTGCGGGAGATGGGGTTCTTCATCACCAACCTCAAGCGCAAGACGGAGCCGGTGGCCGTCGGGGAGTACTTCGCCCGGTTCCGGGGCATTGGCCTCAAGGACCTTGCCGTCTTCAGCCGGCAGTTCGCGACGATGGTCAACGCCGGCCTGTCGCTGGTGCGGACCCTGTCCATCCTCGAGGAACAGACGGTTCAGAAGCAACTGCGCGAGGTGATCGGCCAGGTGCGCGCGGAGATCGAGGGCGGCGCCACGCTCAGCAGCGCCCTGGCGAAGCACCCGGGCGCGTTCAGCAACCTGTACGTCAACATGGTGAAGGCGGGCGAGGCGGGCGGTGTGCTCGACGACGTCCTCATCCGCCTGGCCGCCTTCCTGGAAAAGGAACTGGCGCTGCGACAGAAGATCAAGTCGGCGACGACCTACCCGATCCTGCTGGCGTGCGCGGCGCTGGGGGCTCTGCTCTTCATGACCGTGGTCATCATCCCCCAGTTCGCCGGGTTCTTCAAGGAACTGGGATCCAACGCCGCGCTGCCGCTCCCCACCCAGATCGCGATGGGCGTGAGCGTCTTGATTCGAAAGTACTGGTACCTGATGATCATCGGGCTGGTCGCCGGGCTCCAGGCGCTCCGCATGTACGTCCGCACGCCGGCCGGACACGCCAACTTCGATCGCCTGAAGCTGCGGCTGCCCATCCTCGGTCCCGTCAACAAGAAGATCGTCATCGCCCGCTTCAGCCGGACGTTCGGCACCCTGGTGGCGAGCGGCGTCCCAATCATGCAGGCCCTCGAGGTCGTGGGGAAGGCCATCGACAACGCTGTCATGCAGCAGGCCGTCGAGGCCGTTCGCACGAGCATCCGCGAGGGGGAGAGCATCGCCATCCCCCTGGCCGCGAGCGGGATGTTCCCGCCCATGGTCGTCCAGATGGTCAAGGTGGGCGAGGAAACCGGGTCGCTGGAGACGATGCTGAACAAGGTGGCCGACTTCTACGATTCCGAGATCGAGAACACCGTGGCCAGCCTCACCTCGTTCCTCGAGCCCAGCCTCATCGTCGGCATGGGCGTCGTGATCGGCGCGATGTTGATCTCGTTGTATCTGCCGATCTTCAACCTGGCGCTGTCGGTCAAGTAGGGCACGCGTGGTCTGACGGGCGACCACCCGGCGAGCGGCATGCACCTCGCCGCGCCCGCGCGCGTGCCGTGGCCGGGGCGGGCGCGTCCGGCGGTTCTGCCCTCCTGGGCGTCCTCCCGCCTCGCGCTCCTGGGGATCATCGTCCTCGGCGCGATCCTGCGCGCCGGCTTCCTCGGGCACCGCAGCATCTGGCTCGACGAGGCCGTCGTCGTGTCGCTGGCGCAGCATCCCTGGCGCGAGATTCCGCGACTGCTCGCATCGCTCGATCAGCACCCACCGGGCTACTTCCTGCTGATGCACGCCTGGCAGCGTATCGCCGGGCCGGGCGAGGCCGCGGCGCGGTTTCCATCCGTGTGCTTCAGCCTGGCCTCTGTTCCCTTGACCTACCTGCTGGCGCGCCGGATTGCCGGCGGCGCCGTTGGGCTCTTGAGCGCCTTCGTCGTCGCCATCTCCCCCTTTCAGATCATGTCCGCCCAGGAAGCGCGGATGTACCCGCTGCTCGGCGCCCTCTGCCTCGCCTCGACGGTCGCGCTGCTGAGCGGCATCGACCGGGGCGGGGCACGCCACTGGAGCGCCTACGCGACGGCGTCGACGCTCATGGTGTACACGCATTACCTCGGCCTGCTCGTACTCGCGGCCCACGGGGCCTGGGTGGCAGGCTGGGAACGGCGGCATCTGAGATCGTGGGCGGCGTGCGGGGCCGCGACCGCGCTCGTGTTCGCGCCGTGGATCCCGTCGTTCCTCGAGCAGCTCCGCCAGGTTCACAGTTTCGATTGGTACCACGACCACGCCCTCGGCATAGGGCTCGGAGACCTGCTCGGCCTGTACGCGTTTGGAGGCTCGCAATGGGGCATGGGGACGTACTTCGCCCCAGGCACGCTCGCTCCGATCGAGCTGGGTGTGATCCTCTTGCCCTTCCTCATCCTGCTCTGGCGCGGGACCGCCGCCCTGGCGACGGGGGCCGCCGGGTCGGCCGCAAACGGGCGATCGCTGGCCCTGGTGGGGCTCCCTCCCGCGATCGCCGTCGGCGCGATGCTGGCGTATTCGTCGTTCGGCCGCTCAATGTTCGTCCCGCGGTGGTTCTCGTTTCTCCTGCCGTTCGTTGCCGTGCTCGTCGCCCGAGGCATCTACGACGTGGCGGAGCACGTCACGCTCCCAAGGCAGCGCGCCGTGACTCTCCTCATCGGCCTGCTGCTGCTGTACCAGGTGCCGGTGCTGGAGCGCTATTACTTCGATCCGACGTTCCAGTCGTTCAACTGGCGTACGGCCGCCGCAACGGTCCGGCAGATGGCCAGGCCCGGGGACGCCCTGGTGTTCGTGGGGACGCCCGCGTCCATTCCGTTCACGTACTACTTTCGTGAGCGCTATCCGTCGGTGGATGCAACCTCGGCGGATTGGTCCGATCTCTCGGACGCGGGGGTGATCCATCTCGCGGCTGAGCACCCGCGCCTTTGGGTCATCGCCTCGGTTCCCTTTCCTCCCGCGGCGCGCGACCGGCTGCTGGGCAGGTTGAGCCGGGTCTACCAGGTGGCCGGCCTGCGCAATTTTGCGGGTGCGATCGTCTACCTGCTCAGCGCGGAGCGCTGAGCGACCCCCCCGGTGACGCGCAATCGGGGGAGTCCGCTCCTCCGAGTGATGTGGATCGAACGATAGTCAAGGCTTGTTCGGTCGGGCCCTTCCTCTGTCCAACTGAATAAGGGACGCCGTCCTCCTCTCGGACAACTATTCCGGCGACCGCCAGACGCGGCAGGCTCGCGTCCGGGAAGGTCCGAGGGAGGGACAGCATATGTTCTCATGGCTGCGCCGGCTGGCCGGTGGTCGGTACTCTGGCTTCACCCTGATCGAGCTCGTTATCGCCCTGGCGATCCTCGGAATCCTGCTCACACTCGCGCTGCCCGCCTACGTGTTTGCCAAGAAGAGCGTGTACCGCGGCGAAGCCCACAACATCCTTCAAGAGATCAAGACGCTCGAGTGGTCCTACTACCAGCAGTACAACCTGTTCGACGTCTCGGGCGCGTCGATCGGGTTTGGCACCCCCGGCGGCATGCACTGGGCCACCCCCTCGTTCGGGGGAAATCCGGTCCAGTCGGTACAGGTTCTGATGAGCGGCTGCGGCGCGGTTTGCAGCCCGGTGGGAACCGCCGACAAGGTCTCGCTCGTTTTGTCGAACGACGGATCCTCGATGACCGGGTCTTCATTCTAGGGATCGCCACCTAGACGGCAGACTGGCGAGACGCGCCCACCGAGACCGCCGGCGGCCGGTTGCTTCCCAGGCCGGACGCCGCGGTCTGAGCCGAGGGCGTCCGGGCTAAATCCCCACAGTCTAAGTTCCACCCGCGTTTAAGTCCCGCTCCCATCTGGGCCCGGCCCACATTGGGTCCCCTCCCACGCCCCACGTCTGAAACCCTTGAAAAATGGGCATTTTAGAGGGTAGTGAGCGACCATGGGGATGGTCGGACGGAGGGGTACGCTGCAGTTTTGGGGGCGGGGGAGGGAGGAGCGCCGGCCGCGCGGCTTTACGCTGATTGAGCTGGTCGTGGTGCTGGCCGTCCTGGGCGTGTTGATCTCCATCGCCATTCCGCGCTACATGGCCTCCCGAAAGACCGCGTACAAGACCGAGGCGGAGAACCTCCTGCAGGAAGTGAGGACCCTGGAGTGGGCCTACTACCAGCAGTACAACCTGTTCGATGTTTCCGGCACCTCGATCGGGTTCGCCGCACCCGGCGGCATGCATTGGGTGGCCCCCGCGTTCTCGGGAAGCAACGCGCAGTCGATTCAGTTGCTGATGAGCGGCTGCGGTGCGTCGTGTAGCCCGATCGGCACGGCCGACCAGATTTCCGTGATCCTCTACAGCGATGGCTCTTCGTCGAGCGGTGCGACGTTCTGAATGGCGGCACGCTGACGAGAGGCCTCTTCGAGCGTCTAAGAGATGACCCTTTCGGGTACTAAAGGGGGCGGAAGACAACGGGGTGGAGGTGGTCGGGGGATCCTGAGGGTGTGTGCACCAGAGGGTGTGTGCAGTGGGTCAGATCGTAGATCGCAGCACCAAACAAGTGGACTAATCGACAAGAGGGAAAGGGAGGTACTCACAGTGTTCGGATGGTTCCGGAAGACTTTGAAGAATCGCCAGGAGCGCGGCTTCACGCTCATCGAGCTGGTCGTCGTGCTGGCCATCCTGGGCATCCTGATCGCACTCGCCGTGCCGCGGTACCTGGCCGCACGGAAGAAAGCGTACAAGGCTGAAGCGGACAACGTCATCCAAGAGTCCAAGACGCTGGAGTGGGCCTACTACCAGCAGTACAACCTGTTCGACACCACCGGGGCCAACATCGGCCTCGTGACCCCGGGCGGCATGCACTGGGGACCGGTGTCGTTCGGCGGAACGAACAACCAGTTCGTGTCGATCATGATGACCGGCTGCGCCACCTGCAGCCCGATCAACGCCACCGACTCGGTGTCAATCGTGCTCTACAGCGACGGCGCCAGCTCCGGCGGGGCCTCGTTCTAAAGCACGCAAGTTAGCACGTCGTCAAGCGGCCGGGGGGTGTCCCCTCCGGCCGCTTGCGGATTTGTCGGCGGCGCTGAGGAGGGCGTTGCGCATGGCTAAGGGAAACGCGCTTCGGTCGCCATGGCTCTTCGCCGCCCTGATCCTCCTGATCGCCGCCGAGGCTCGATTTCTTGCCCTCGACCGACACAGCCTGTGGTTCGATGAAGCGTTCAGCGTCATCCAAGCCAAGACTCCGCCGAGGGCTATCGCCCGATTCCTGCGCGACAACGACACGCACCCGCCCCTGTACTATGCGGTGTTGAGCGGCTGGATCCGCGCCTTCGGGTCCGGCGAGATCGCCGTCCGTCTACCGTCGGCCATCGTAGGATTCCTGATGGTACCGACGTTGTACGGGTTTGCCCGCGGGATGGTGCCGCAGGAGCTCGCCGCCGCCGCGGCGGCGCTGCTGGCGGGATCGGCATTCGCCGTCCTCGCCGCGCAGGAGGCCAGGATGTACGCGCTCCTCGGGCTCCTGGCGCTGCTGTCGTGGTGGTGCTTGCGCCGGGCCGTCCTGGACCGTGCGCGCTGGTGCTGGCCGGGATACGTCGCGAGTGCGGCGTTGATGCCGTACACCCACTATTTTGGGTTCCTCGTGATCGGGTCGCAGGTGGTGTACCTCGTCCCGGTCCTGCGCCGCGACCGCGCCGCGTTGCTGCGCGCCGCGCTGGCGGTGGGAGTCGCCCTCGCCTGTTTCGTTCCGTGGCTCCCTTCGTTCCTGGGCCAGGCCGCGTCCGGCCGCGGGAATCCGACGTTCCGGCCCCCCGTCGGTCCGCGCACCGTGCTCGATCTGCTGGCGCTGTTCGGCTTCGGGGGCGAGCTATTCGGGAGCGGGGGATACTTCCACTCGGGCACGCTGACGCTGCCGTTGTGGCGGGAGGCCTTGCTCGTCCTGCCCGTGGTCGCACTCGTTGCGGCCGGGCTGGCAGCGCTCAAGGGAGAGCGGGCGTGGTGCCTCCTCTGCTATTGGGCCGCGCCGATCGTCGGAGCGATGCTGATCTCCGTCCGCGTCAACCTTTTCTACCCTCGCTATTTTTCGTTTCTCGCGCCGCCCTTTGTGGTGCTACTGGCAGCCGGCGCGGGCGCGGTTGTCGATGCTTCGATGCGCCGGATGCGCCGGACGGCCGTCCAGCCGTCGGCGTTGGTCGCCGCCGCCGTCGGCGTGTTCCTGCTGGTCAATGCGCCGGTGATCAATGGGTACCGGTGGCGTGGGACGGTGGACTACAACTGGCGCGGCGCCGCGCGGTTGGTATCGAGCAAAGCGCGGCCGGACGACTATTTCTTATTCGTTCCCGGGTTTGCCAGGATCGCATTCGAGTACTACTACAAAGGGCCGCAGGGCTCGTATGAACTGACGCCCGCGGAAGACTATCGGATGGTGAGGATGAAGACGATTCCGACCCCAGGAGTCGACAGGGCGTGGGCACGGCGTCTGGCCGAGGAACATCCCCGCGTGTGGGTGATCGCCACTGTTCCCGTCCCTCCGGAGGCGTACGTCCGGCTGACCGGCCTGATGAAGGACAGCTTCGCCGGCGGGCCGCGGTGGGACTTCAATGGGGTATACGTCTGGGCCTTGTCGAGCCGCCTGTCCAGGAAGGCCGAAGCCCCATGAGCCTTCGCCTCGCTCCACCGGATCCGCGCACGGCGGTCGCGCCGCGGCCCGAGGGGGGCCGGGCCGTTGAGCACGCGCACGTGGGGGCGGCCCGGGCGGTGCGCGCGGGCCTGGTCCG
>JACXTT010010115.1_pt1 | contig 12782 bp, 13 predicted proteins | sample 9270951 | NCBI WGS metagenome assembly JACXTT01 (sample SAMN15532306, study PRJNA645909) | rock metagenome | isolation source: weathered quartz diorite | place: Puerto Rico | collected 2017-06-21 | reverse complement strand
GATTCCTCGACCGTCGCGCAAGGAGCCCGGCCTCGCAAGCTTACCAAATATTCATGAAATTCAATACATGTTACATTTAAGTAATCAAAGACAATAAACTCTAATTAATTTGAACAGAGCTGATGAATATAGGATGAACAGATCATCGAAACCCCCAAGGAGGAACGGGTCATGTTCATCGATAAATCCATTCTTGCGTTCGCCGCCGTCCTGTCGACCGCGGCCATTGCCCACGCCGCGCCCGTCACGTCCGAAACCGACGTTCCGCGCATGACCGTGCGTTACGGCGACCTCAATCTGGCGACGTCGTCCGGCGTCCACACGCTTTACGATCGCATGCAAACCGCCAGCCGCGCCGCCTGCGCCAATTTCGGCGAGGGCAATTCGGTGTCCGACCGGCGCATCAACCAGGCCTGCCGCGACCAGTTGGTCCAGCTGGGCGTGGAAAAGATGAACTCGCGGGCGCTCACCGCCCTGGCGTCCAAGGGCGCCGCGCCGATCGAAGTGGCCTCGCATTGAGCGAGGCCATCCATTCTTCCCGGAGGGCGGGCTAAGGGCCCACCCTCCGGGCAATATCGGTATTTCCGACGCGAACGGTTCTTGGCAACCGGGGGCTCCGCCCTTTATGGTCGCCCGCCGGCGGCGCGACCGCGATGAGGAAATGCCATGGACCTGGACTTTTCAGCCGAAGACACCGCGTTTCGCGAGGAGGTCCGAAGCTTTATCGCCGAGAACTATCCGCCGGCCCTGCGCGCCAAGCAGGACAATGAAGAGGCCCTGACCAAGGAGGACTATTTCTCCTGGCATCGCATTCTGGCCAAGAAGGGCTGGTCGGCGCCGGCGTGGCCCAAGGAATGGGGCGGCACGAATTGGACGCCGACGCAGAAATACATCTGGTCCGAGGAGCTGGCCAAGGCCCAGGCTTTGCCGGTGCTGCCGTTCGGCGTCACCATGGTCGCGCCGGTGATCTACACCTTCGGCACGCAGGAACAGAAGGAGCGCTTCCTGCCGGGCATTCGTGACGGGATCGACTGGTGGTGCCAGGGCTATTCGGAGCCCGGCTCCGGCTCCGATCTGGCCTCACTCAAGTGCAAGGCCGAACGCTTCACCGCCGACGACGGCAAGGAATACTATCTGGTCAATGGCCAGAAGACCTGGACCACCCTGGCGCAGCATGCCGACTGGGGCTTTTTCCTGGTGCGCACCGATCCGACCGCCAAGCCGCAGGCGGGGATCAGTTTCCTGCTCATCGATATGAAATCGCCTGGGATTTCGGTGCGGCCGATCATCACGCTGGAGGGCGGGCACGAGGTCAACGACGTGTTCCTCGACAACGTCAAGGTGCCGGTGGAGAACCGCATCTATCACGAGAATCAGGGCTGGACCTGCGCCAAGTCCCTGCTGCTGCATGAGCGTTCGGGCATCGCCGGCGTCGCGCGCTCCAAGCGCGGCCTTGAGCGCCTGCGCGCCATGGCGCGGGGCGAACCGGCCGACAACGCCGGTCCGCTGATCGCCGACCCGTTCTTCAAGCGCAAGATCGCCGAGCTGGAGATCGATCTGACCGCTCTGGAATACACTGAGCTGCGCACCCTGGCCGGCGAGAGCGCGGGCAAGGGCCCCGGGCCGGAGTCCTCGATCCTCAAGATCAAGGGCACCGAAATTCAGCAACGGCTCACCGAACTGACGCTCGAGGCCGCCGGCCACTATGGCGCGCCATACCTGCGCAATGCGCCGCATAATCTGGGTCCAGTCGGCCCCGATGAGGCGCATGGCGCGGCCGGCGCCTATTACAATATGCGCAAGACCTCGATCTACGGCGGCTCGAACGAGATTCAGCGCAACATCATCGCCAAGGTCGTGCTCGGCCTCTAGCCGCCCGCCGCCCAGACCGATCCGCTTACGAAAGACGACGTCTCCATGGATTTCAGCTTCACCGACGAACAGAATCTGCTGCGCGACTCCCTCGCCGGCTACCTGGCCGATCATTACGACTTCGACGCCCGCCGCGCGGCGATCAAGTCCGCCGAGGGCTGGCGCCCGGCGGTGTGGAAGGCGTTCGCCGAGGACCTCGGCCTGCTGGGCGCGTCCTTCGCCGAGGATCACGGCGGCCTGGGCGGCGGGGCGACCGAGGTGATGGTGATCATGGAGGAACTCGGCAAGTCGCTGGTGGTCGAGCCCTATCTCGGCACGGTGGTGATCGGCGGCGGTTTCCTAAAGCACGGCGCGCCGGCCGGGGCGGCCGATCTCATCGGCCAGATCATCGAGGGCAAGGCGACCTTCGCCTTCGCCTACGCCGAGCCGCAGGGCCGCTACACCTTGAGCGATCTGAAGACCACCGCGACCAAGAAGGGCGCCGGCTATGTGCTCAACGGCATGAAGGCCGTGGTTATCGGCGCGCCGTGGGCCAGCCACCTGATCGTCACCGCCCGCACCGGCGGGGCCCAGCGCGAGGCCGCCGGCGTCTCGGTGTTCGTGGTCGACAAGAACGCGCCGGGCGTCGCCACCCGCGATTATCCGACGGTCGATGGCCGACGCGCCTCGGAGGTCACCTTCGAGAATGTCGCGCTCGGCGCCGAGGCCCTGATCGGTCCGGAGGGCGCGGCCCTGCCGATGGTCGAGCAGGTGGTCGATGAAGCCATTGCCGCCACCTGCGCCGAAGCGCTGGGGGTGCTGCGCCGCCTGCACGAGGGAACGCTCGCCTACACCAAGGAGCGCAAGCAGTTCGGCGTGCCGATCGCCTCGTTCCAGGTGCTGCAGCACCGCATGGTCGACATGTTCATCCAGCTCGAGCAGTCGATCTCGATGACCTATATGGCGCATATCAAGCTCGGCGAGAGCGCGACCGAACGGGCCAAGGGCGTCTCGGCGGCCAAGGTGCAGATCGGGCGGGCCTGCCGCTTCGTCGGCCAGAACGCCATCCAGCTGCACGGCGGCATGGGCATGACCGACGAGATGGCGATCGGCCACTATTTCAAGCGCGCGACCATGATCGAGGGTGAATTCGGCTCGGTGGATCACCACCTTCAGCGCTATGAGTCCCTCTCGCTCGACCAGGCGGCGTAGCGCGAAACGCAAAAGGAGCGCGGACGTCCTCGTCCGCATGCTTAAGGACGGATTGTCACAAATCGATGCCGTGTTCACTCTCGCCGCGCCGGATCTGACGCGCATCGCGCGTTTTGCGGACGAGGACGTCCGCGCTCCCAGGCGCGGGACCGTCTAACCTTGGCCACAGCCACTGACGCCGCCGCCACGCCGGTCGACCGCGCGCTCGCAGAGCTGGTCGAGGAATTCGACGTGCTCGGTGACTGGGAGGAGCGTTATCGCTACGTCATCGACCTTGGCCGCGATCTCCAGCCCCTGAGCGCGGCCGAGCGCACCGACGCCAACAAGGTGCGCGGCTGCGCGAGCCAGGTGTGGTTGGTCGCCTCGCGCGAGCCTGATGGGAATTTGGCGTTTCGCGGCGATTCCGACGCGCACATCGTGCGCGGGCTGATCGCCATCCTGATGCGGCTTTATTCCGGGCGCGCGCCGAAGGACATTCTGGCCTTCGACGCCGGCAAGGCGTTCGAGACGCTCGGCCTGCGCGGCGCGCTGTCGCAACAGCGCTCCAACGGCCTTTTTTCGATGGTGGAGAGAATCAGGCGCGACGCCGAAAGCGCCCGCGCCTGATCAAATACGGCAAGAACTACTTGCGCTTCGAAGCCTTGGGGGCCTGACGGCCGCCTTGACCCAGGCCCATCTGCTTGGCGAGCTCGGAGCGCGCCTTGGCGTAGTTCGGCGCAACCATCGGGTAGTCCTTGGCCAGGCCCCACTTCGCGCGATAGTCTTCCGGGCTCATGTTGTACTTGGTGCGCAGATGGCGCTTCAAGGATTTGAACTTGCGGCCGTCTTCCAGGCAAACAAGATGATCGGGCGTGATCGAACGGCGGATCGGCACCGCCGGTTCTTTCGGCGTCGACTCGACGGTTTCGGACCCGGTCGCAATGCCGGCCAGGGTGCGATGCACGCTCTGGATCAGACCGGGCAGGTCCGTCGTCGCCAGACTATTGTTTTCCACATAGGCGGCCACAATTTCCGCCGTCATTTCGATGATTTCTGACTTATCGTCCATAAGATTGTCTTTCGTTGTCGTGCGGACCCGCGCGTCGGGTCCTGCCTTGGTCGGCACTGTTCGCGTACTATGAAAGAATCATGACGTTTGCAAGGTGGGTAATTCAGAACAAAGTCAAATTAAGCTCAAAAAACCCCCCTAAACTCCCGAACCTGGGGATAAAAATTGTCAAGGATTGTTAATTGAATTCGTAACCCTGCCAGTGGGGCCAAATGTCCGGGAGATCACTAGAGACCTTGTTCGGGTAGTTGGGCGCGCGTTTTTCAAGGAATGAGGTAACGCCCTCGCGCGCATCGGCAGAGCCGCCACGCGCCTGAATGGCGCGACTGTCGGCCTGGTGCGCCCTCATCGGTTGATCGGCCCCGGCCATGCGCCAAATCATTTGTCGCGTCAGGGCGACCGAAACAGGCGCTGTATTATCAATGATTTCACGCGCCAGAGCCCGCGCCGAGGGCAATAGATCGTCCGGCGCGTGCACGGAGCGCACCAGTCCCTTGTCCAGCGCTTCTTGCGCCGGAAACACCCGGCCGGTGTAACACCATTCCAGCGCGGTCTGCACGCCGACGAGCCGGGGCAGGAACCAGGACGACGCCGCTTCCGGCGTGATGCCCCGGCGGGCGAAGACGAAACCGAAGCGCGCGTCGCTGGACGCCAGGCGCAGGTCCATCGCCAGCTGCATGGTCACCCCGATGCCCACCGCCGGGCCGTTCACCGCCGCGATCACCGGCTTCAGGCTATCGAAGATGCGCAAGGTGACCCGCCCGCCGCCATCGCGGTGCACGCCGCCGACGCGGCCTTCATGCCTGGCCGGATCGGCCGAGCGGTCGTAGTCGAAGGTCGCGCCGCCGGCGGAAAGGTCGGCCCCGGCGCAAAACGCCCGTCCGGCCCCGGTCACAATCACCGCGCGCACCTGATCGTCGGCGTCGGTGTGGTCGAAGGCGGCGATCATGTCCTTCATCATCACGGCGGTGAAGGCGTTGAGTTTCTCCGGCCGGTTGAGCGTGATCGTCGCGATCCCGTCGTCGAGGGCATAGAGCAGGGTTTCGAAGGTCGGTGTCGTCATGAGGGGTCCATTCGCGGGAGTTGACGCGCGGGCGCCCTTTACGAAGTCCGCGCGGGCGGGTCATAAGCTCATCCAAGATAAGCGGATTTGAGGAGGAATCCATGCCCGCCGAAGGGCGCCGCGCCTAGCATGCACCCCTCTCATTACGCTCAGAGCCATCCCGGCAAGGCCGCCTACATCATGGCCGCCTCCGGCGAGACGGTGACCTATGGCGAACTGGAGGCTAGGTCCAATCAGGGCGCGCATCTCTTCCGCTCGCTGGGCGTGGCGGCCGGCGACGGCGTCGCCTTCTTCATGGATAACAGCCCGCGCTACTACGAGGCCCTGTGGGCGGCGCAGCGCTCCGGCGTGCGCTTCACCTGCATCTCCTCCAAGCTCACCGCCGGCGAGGTCGAATACATCGTGCGCGACAGCGGCTCGAAGGTGCTCATCGCCTCGGCCGGCGTGGCGTCGGTCGCCGCCGAGTTGCCCGCCCTGCTGCCGGACGTCGCTCTTTACATGGTCGATGGCGCCGTCGCGCCGTTCCAGAATTTCGAGGCGGCCCGCGGGGCCTTTCCGACGACGCCGATCGCCGACCAGAGCCCCGGCTCGGCCATGCCCTATTCCTCGGGCACCACGGGCCGGCCCAAGGGCGTCCAGCGCCTTTCCGGCCTCACCGCGCCGGTCGGCCTGGATCAACCCAACCCCCTGGCCCTGATCGGCCAGGCTCTCTACGGCATGGATTTCGACACCGTCTATCTTTCGCCCGCCCCGCTCTACCACGCCGCGCCGCTCGGCTGGTCGATGGCCGTGCAGACCCTGGGCGGCACGGTGGTGATGATGGAGAAATTCGACCCCGAGGCCGCTTTGGCGCTGATCGAAAAATATCGCGTCACGTGCGCCCAGTGGGTGCCGACGCATTTCGTGCGCATGCTCAAGCTGCCGCCGGAAACCCGCGCGAAATATGATCTTTCCTCGCTCAAGGGCGTGTTCCACGCCGCCGCGCCGTGTCCCGTGCCGGTCAAGGAGCAGATGATCGCCTGGTGGGGGCCGATCGTCAGCGAATACTACGCCGGCACCGAGGGCAACGGCTTTTGCGCCATCAATTCCGAGGAATGGCTGCGCAAGAAGGGCTCGGTCGGCCGGGGCATCACCTGCGAGATCAAGATTTGCGATGATGAGGGCAACGCCCTGCCGCCGCGCGCCGAGGGCGCGGTCTATTTCGCCGGCGGCGGCGAATTCGAATACCACAACGCCCCGGAAAAGACCGCCGAGAGCCGCAACCGGCACGGCTGGTCGACGCTGGGCGATGTCGGCTGGCTGGACGAGGAGGGCTACCTCTTCCTCACCGACCGCAAGAGCTTCATGATCATTTCCGGCGGGGTGAACATCTATCCGCAGGAGATCGAGAATCTCTTGATCACCCACCCCAAGGTCGCCGACGTCGCCGTCGTCGGCGCGCCGCACGAGGAAATGGGCGAGGAGGTCGTCGCCGTCGTCCAGCCCGCGGACTGGAGCGAGGCCGGCGAGGCCCTGGCGGCCGAGCTTTCCGCCTTCGCCCGCGCCCATCTCTCGCACGTCAAGGCCCCCCGGCGGATCGACTTCATGGCCGAGTTGCCGCGCCACGCCACCGGCAAGCTCTATAAGCGCCTGATCCGCGACGCCTATTGGGGCAAGACGGGCGCCACCATCGTCTAATCTTTAATCACAAGGAACACGCCCGCATGTCGCCCATCGAGCTCAAGGATCTGCCCGGCATGGTCGGCCAGGAGGTCGGCGTCTCCGACTGGCTGGAGATCACCCAGGACCGGGTCAACCGCTTCGCCGACGCCACCGGCGATCACCAGTGGATCCATGTCGATGTCGAGCGCGCCACGCGCGAGATGGGCGGGCCGATCGCCCACGGCTTCCTCACCCTCTCGCTGATCCCGGTGCTGTCGGCGGGGATGCTGCCGGTCAAGGGCGTCACCCGCGGCATCAACTACGGCTCGGACAAGGTGCGCTTCACCAACATGGTGCGGGTCGGCAAGCGCGTGCGCCTGCGCCAGAAGCTCCTGGCCGCCGAGCCGAAATCCGGCGGCATGCAGCTCAAGAACCAGTGCACCGTCGAGATCGAAGGCGAAGACCGCCCCGCCCTCGTCGCCGAAACCATCACGGTTCTGTTCGGCGGGTAGGGGGCATGACGCCCCCTCCGTCACGGCGCGAAGAGGCGCGCCGCGCCACCTCCCCCGCTTCGCAGGGGAGGAGCGTGGGCATGGTCGCTCCTCCCCTGTCGCGAAGACGACGGGGGAGGTGGATCGCGCCCTCTTGCGCGAGACGGAGGGGGCGTCTTTGAGCGCTTCCAACCGCAAGCTCGTCCTCATAACCGGCGCCTCCGCGGGCCTGGGCGAAGCGTTCGCCCGCGCCTACGCCGCGCGGGGCTATGATCTGGCGCTGGTCGCCCGGCGGGTGGATCGGCTGGACGCCCTGGCCGCCGAGCTGACGGCCCAGCACGGCGTGGAGGCCTTCTCCATCGGCGCCGACCTCTCGCTCTACGAGATCGAAAAAGCCGTTCTGGACGCCGTCGCCGCGCGCGGGCGGCACGTCGATATCCTGATCAACAACGCCGGTTACTCCATTCCCCAGAGCTTCGCCGCCGTGCCTTGGGCGGCGCAGCAGGCCTTCCTCATGACCCTGGTGGTCAGCGCCTGCGGCCTTGCCTACGGCGTGCTGCCCGGCATGGTCGAGCGCGGGGAGGGGGCGATCATCAACGTCGCCTCCCTCGCCGGCTTCGCGCCCGGCATGGCCGGCCATACCCTCTATCCGGGGGTCAAGAGCCTGACGATCAAGTTCTCTGAGGCGCTGGCCTGCGAATACGGCCCCAAGGGCGTGCGCGTCACCGCCCTTTGCCCCGGCTTCACCCGCACCGATTTCGCGCTGGCCAACGGCACCCAGGCGGTGATGGACGCATCGCCCAGGATGTTCTTCCAGCTTGCCGGACCGGTGATCGAGGCGGGCATCCGCGCCAACGAGCGCGGGCAGGTGGTGGTGATCCCCGGCTGGCACAACAAGGTCGCCGCCTTCCTCCTGCGCCATCTGCCCGAAGCCCTGGTCAAGGCGGTGCTGGCGGCGGGCTCAAAGCGGTTTCATCTGGACTGAAGGGAAGGGGCCCATGCCTTCGCACTACGACATCGTCATCGTCGGCTCGGGCGCCGGCGGCGCCACCCTGGCCCAGCGCCTCGCGCCCACCGGCAGGTCGATCCTCATCCTGGAGCGCGGCGCGCCCCTGCCGCGCGAGGCGGAGAACTGGGACCCGAAGGCCGTCTTCATCGAGCACCGCTACCGCACCAAGGACCGGTGGTTTGACAAGGCCGGGCGCCCGTTCACCCCCAACAGCTATTACTGGGTCGGCGGCAACACCACCTTCTACGGCGCGGCCCTGCAGCGCCTGCGCAACCGCGATTTCGAAGAGACGCGCCACGCCGGCGGCGTCTCGCCCGCCTGGCCGATCCGCCTCGCCGATCTCGCCCCCTACTACACCGAGGCCGAAACCCTGTGGCAGGTGCACGGCGCACGCGGCGTCGACGCCACCGAGAACGGCGATGAGCCGCCCTACGTCTATCCGCCGATCACCCATGATCCGGGCATCGCCCAGCTCAAGGCGCACTGGGAGGCGCAGGGCTGGCGGCCCTTTTCCCTGCCGGTCGGCGTCAAGCTCGACGAGGCCAATCCGGCCACCTCGACCTGCATCAAGTGCAAGACCTGCGGCGGCTATCCCTGCCTGCTGCGCGCCAAGTGCGATGCGCGCACCCTGGCGATCGAGCCTCTGCTGAACGTGCCGAACGTCACCATCCTTCCCGGCCGCAAGGCGATCCGCGTCGAGACCGACCCTTCCGGCAAGACCGCCACGAGCGTCGTCTGCCAGGGCGCCGAGGGCGAGGAGACCTATGGCGGCGACATCATCGTCATCGCCGCCGGCGCGGCCAACACCGCCGCCCTGCTGCTCGCCTCGCACTCAAACGCCCACCCCCATGGTCTGGCCAACGGCTCCGACCAAGTCGGCCGCAACTATATGTTCCACACCCTCACGGCGATGGTCTCGCTGACGCCCCAGCCGATGGACATCGGATTCCCTAAGACCCTGGCAGTGAACGATTTCTACTGGCGCGATCCGCGCGGCGGCTTTGAGTTTCCCATGGGCCACATCCAGATGCTCGAATACATGAGCGGCCAGACCCTGGAGGGCCAGGTCTCCGACTGGATCCCGCCCGCCCTGATCCCGACCCATATCGCCGACGCCGTCGCCTCGCGCATGCTCTCCATGCTGGTGATCTCCGAAGACCTGCCGGCGGCGGAGAACCGCGTGACCCTGCGCCCCGACGGCCAGATCATGCTGACCGACGAGCACAACAACCTCCAAGGCCACGAGCGCCTGGTGACGGCGCTCAAGGATTCCCTGGACTGCTTCGTCGACCACGCCCACCCGATCTCGCACCACCACTTCCAGTTCGATTCCCTGCTCCCGCTCTACGGCACCGCCCACCAGTGCGGCACCGTGCGCTTCGGCGCCGATCCCAAGAGCTCGGTGCTCGACCCCTGGTGCAAGGCGCACGAGCTCGACAACCTCTATGTGGTCGACCCCTCCTTCTTCGTCACCTCCTGCGCCGTGAACCCCACCCTCACCACTGTGGCCAACGCCATGCGGGTGGGGGATCATCTGAAGGAGAGGTTGAGGGGGTAAGTGTATCGTGCTCTAGTTTTCTTTTAAAAATTTATCGTGCGAGAATTAATTTCAACAATATACACAAAGCCACCACACAAAGACAAAATAAAAAAGATAAGTAGGGACGCGCAACACTTTCGCACTCCCGGCGTGTGTGAAGACGCCGCCAGCGTGACACCCGACCTACGCATGCGCCCCGTTTGCGGTCCCCCCTCGCGATATGCAGGCCCTGCGCGCCCGCCCCCTATTCCGCCGTTTCGCAACCCCTTGGCGCGGTATAGAACCGGATCCATGCGCTGAGGGGAGGGGTCGCGGTGAACGAGGTCGAAACGCCGCCGCCGCGTGAATTCACTTCCGCCGAGATCGGCGCGCTGGCGCATCTCTATCGCGGTGAGGTCTATCGCAGCACGGTGTGGCGCACCCGGCTGGATAACTCCACCAACTGGGCGGTGGTCACCACCGGCATCGCCCTTTCGGCCACCTTCAGCAGCCCGACCGCCTCGCCCCTGCCGCTGGTGCTGGTGGGGCTGCTGGTCACGGTCTTCCTGTTGTTCGAGGCCCGCCGGTATCGCTACTTCAATCTTTGGCGGGCGCGGGCGCGTCTGCTGGAGACCGATTTCTACGCCCCGATACTGCGCGGCGAGGGCGCGCGGCAGAACCTTCCGTGGACTGACCTTCTGGCCGGCGACTACGTGCACCCGCGCTACCATATCAGTCTGGTGCGCGCGATCGGCCGGCGCCTTCGCCGCACCTATGGCTGGATCTTCGCCATTCAGGCCATCGCCTATTACGGCAAGCTCGCCATCCATCCCACGCCGCTCATCACCCTGGCGCAGATCGGCCAGCGCGCCGCCATCGGGCCGATCCCGGGCGGACTGGTGGTCGCCGCCGGCATTCTCTTCCATTCCAGCTGGGCGGTGTTCGGCCTTGTCACCTTGCGCGTGGAGGCCGTGGTGCGGCGCGAACGCCGCCGTCCGATCGCGGTGGGATAAACTGGCGCCGGCCTTGTCGGCTCAGCCGGCCATCATCATCAGAAAGATCGTCGCCGCGGTGCTCGCCAGAGCCACCAGAACGATCGTCACAATGAAGCTGGTCAGTAAAAGCGTGGTGGCGTCGAAGTCACGCGCCGTGGCGGGCCGCGCCACGCGCATCTCCGGTGTTCGAAACATAATGGTCACTGGCCCGTCTCCATTGACACATCACAGATGAGGTATTCGAGCGCGTCTCCCGGCTCTCATTGAACGCCACGGTCGATCATTAAGTCTGTTGTTTGGAAATTACGTTGCGGTGAAATGTCGCGGGGGCGTTTTAATCGGTCGTTGAGAAAGACATTCTCGCGTTGTCGAAACGCGGCGCCCAGATGTCGGATACTGTCCGGCGCCGATGGCCGCCGTATTCGTGGCCAAATGAGCAATTATGGCGAAAACCGGACGGGGCGGCTGCTTGCCTGAGGCCGCATCGACCGCACCCCCGACTGCGCGCGTCGCCGCCAAAGCGAGGCGGGCGGCCTGGACTACCCGTTGAACCCCCCCACCCCCCCGATGATCCGCGCCTGGGTCTGAGCCTTGAGGTCCGCGTCGCACGGAAGGCTCAGCACCCGCCCGGCCGCCGCCTCCGTCACCGGCAAGCCCCCGGGCGCGGGATAGTCGGCGTAGCAGGCTTGCCGGTGCAGGGGCACGGGATAATAGGCCGCCGTCGGTATGCCTTGCGCTCGCAGATGCGCGGCGAGGCCGTCGCGGTCGGCATGCTCGATGGTGTATTGCGCCCAGGTCGAGACGCCGTCGTCGATCACGCACGGTATCGCCGCCACGTGGTCCTTAAGGCCCGCGGCGTAGCGCTCGGCCGCTGCGTTGCGCAGGGCGATCTCCTCGGCGAACACCGAGAGCTTCACCAGCAGGATCGCCGCCTGCAGCGTATCGAGGCGGCTGTTCATCCCCACGCGGGCGGAAAGATACTTGGCCTCATGCGCGAACGCGCCGCCGGCGAGATCGCTCGGCGTCGCCTTGCCGTGGATGCGCAAGGAATCCATCCGCTCCCACAGCGCCGGATCGTGGGTCAGCACCGCGCCGCCGTCGCCATAGGCGCCCAGCGGCTTGGCCGGAAAGAAGCTGGTTGTCACCGCGTCGGCCCAATGGATGGGGTGATGACCGTTCAGCGTGCAGCCGAAGCCCTGAGCGCTGTCGGCGATCAGCTTCAGACCGTGCTCGCGGGCGATGGCCGCGATGGCCGGATAGTCGGCGCTCTGGCCGAACAGATCGACAGCGATGATCGCGCGCGGGCGCAGGCGTCCCTCCGCCTTGATCGCGCCGATCGCCCGCGCCAGCTTCGCCGGATCGAGGGTGTAGGTGTCGGGCCGGATGTCGACGAACACCGGCGCGGCGCCCGTCCACGGCATGACCTCGGCCGTGGCCGTGAAGCTGAAGCTCGGGCAGAACACCGCATCGCCTGGGCCGACGTCCCAGGCCATCAGCGGCAGAGCCAGGGCGTCTGTGCCGTTGGCGCAGGAAAGGGCCAGCCCCGCGCCGCAGAACGCCGCCAGCGCGGCCTCGAACGCCGCGACCTCCGGGCCCATCACATAGGCGCCGTGCTCGAGCACCTTGGCGATCGCCGCGTCGAGCCTAGGTTTCAAGCGCCGTTGCTGGGCGGCCAGATCGATGAAGGGGAGGGGCATGGCGGGACGGTTCAATGTCTGTGCGAGCTTGACTTCGGCGGGTAAAAGTTGCATTTTGCAATTTGAAGGTCTATCGAGGGTTGGGCATACGCCTTGTGCGGCGCGTCCGGAACGGCCAAGGCGCGGACTTAAGGGACGGCGGAATGCGGGATTTCAAGAATATCGATGAGAATCAATTCACTAAAGGTTTCTGATTGTTGACCCGACTCGCCAGAAACCGCCCAGCCCCCGCCGCCCAGACGCACTTTGACCTCCA
>JACXTT010010114.1_pt1 | contig 12782 bp, 14 predicted proteins | sample 9270951 | NCBI WGS metagenome assembly JACXTT01 (sample SAMN15532306, study PRJNA645909) | rock metagenome | isolation source: weathered quartz diorite | place: Puerto Rico | collected 2017-06-21 | reverse complement strand
TCACCCTTGGGGATGAGCACCGAGCCGGGGATCCGGTTGATGTCGTACTCGACGGCCTCGCGGACGTCGACCAGCACGAAGTCGCGCTCGCCGTTCTCGCGCTCCTTGAGCATGTGCTCAAGCGTCTGCACCGAGATCGTCGAACCAGCCGCGGCATCAGCCGCCTCCTCGCTGATCGCACCGCAGAACGTGTCGTAATCGATCAGCTCGCTGACCGTCGCGTGCTCGCCGCAGAGCGCGCAGTTCGGGTCCTTGCGGACCTTCAGCTTGCGGTACTCCATCTCCAGGGCGTCGTAGATCATGAGCTTGCCGACCAGCGGGTCGCCGATGCCGGTGAGCAGCTTGATGGCCTCGTTGACCTGGATCGAGCCGATGCTCGCGCACAGCACACCCAGCACGCCGCCCTCGGCGCAGCTCGGCACCATGCCCGGCGGCGGGGGCTCGGGGTACAGGCAGCGGTAGCACGGCGCGTCGTCGACGAGCGTCGGCGCGAACACGCTCGCCTGGCCGTCGAAGCGGTAGATCGAGCCCCACACGTAGGGGATCCCGAGGAAGTACGCCGCGTCGTTGACCATGTAACGCGTCGCGAAGTTGTCGGTGCCGTCCACGATCAGGTCGTAGCCGCGGAAGACGTCGAAGACGTTGTCGTTGTCCAGGCGTTCGGTGTGCAGGACCACATCGACGTACGGGTTGATCTCGGCGATCGACTCCTTGGCGGATTGGCCCTTCGGCTTGTCGATGTCGCTGACCCCGTGGATCACCTGGCGCTGCAGGTTGGACTCGTCGACGGTGTCGAACTCGGCGATGCCGAGGGTGCCGACACCGGCCGCGGCCAGGTAGAGCAGTGCAGGGCTGCCCAGGCCGCCGGCGCCGATCACCAGGACCTTGGCGTTCTTGAGTCGCTTCTGCCCGGTCATGCCCACGTCGGGGATGATCAGGTGGCGGCTGTAGCGGCGTACCTCGTCGATGCTCAGCTCGGCGGCTGGCTCGACCAGTGCGGGCAGGGACACGACACTCCTCGGTGCTGTTCAGCTTCTGGGTGGTTCACGGTGCGACTGACGAGGAGAGAACATCTCCCACCCCTTCAGTGTTCCCGCGAGCACCGTGCCGACGCCACCGGGTCCGGCATCTGGAACCCTCCCCCGGGCGTACCGAGGGGCGGCGCGGACGTCTCCATCGCGCGTCGCCCCTCGGCGCAGTCGGCCGGATCAGCCGCGTGTACGACCTGTGGCCGAGCGAAGGCCGAGACCCATGGCCGCCACCAGCAAGAGCATGCCCGCGACGATCAAGGTCAGGCCACGCTCGTTGCGCAGGTCCGGTGCCACCAGACCTGCGTGCACCAGCGTCGGAATCACCGTGGTGCCGTCGACATCCGGCGGCGACACAGTTCCACAGCCCGTCGGGGTCGTGAAGGTGTGCGAGAAGTGCGTCACCGCACCGTCGGCCAGGACGTTAGGTGCGATGGCCGAGGCATCCACATCGACCGTCCCACCTGGTGCCAGTACGCCGGTCACGACGTATTCGACGCCACCGACGTCCTTGGTCTCCAGGACCGGCCCCGTCGCCTTCCGGCCATGGCGCAGCGCCGGCGCCGCGCTCGGCAACGTGTACGACGGATCAGTGCTACAGGTCGGGTCGGTGAACGACGGGTCGGTCGGGACGACGGTCGGCGGGGAGACCACCACGCACGGCGGGCCCTCCAGGTTCAGCGCATCACCGAACGTGTGCGGGAAGTCCATCGTCGTCGACTCGTCGGCGAACTCGGTCCCTGCGTTCGCCGTCGCCCGGATGACGACGCTCTGACCCGGTGCGACCGAACCGCTGTTGATCGAGAACGTCACGTCCGTGCCCGTCGGCGTGTAGTCGGTCGCATTCTGGTTCGCGCAGCTCGGGTCGGTGAAGGTCACGTTCGCCGTCGCGGTGTCGTCACAGTCGCCGCCACCGTCATCAGATGTCTTGGCGCCACTGATCGCAGGACCGTCACCGCCACCACTGCCACTGCCACAGCCACCACAGTCGCCACCGTCATCAGACGTCTTCGCGCCGCTCGTCACACGGCCGTCGCCGCCGCCACCGCCGCAGCAGTCGCCGCCGCCGTCGGACACCTTCGCACCACTGACCACACGACCATCGCCGCCGCCACTGCCACTGCCACAACATTTGCCGCCGCCGTCATCAGACGTCTTGGCACCGCTCATCACACGGCCGTCGCCGCCGCCACCACTGCCGCAGCAGTCGCCGCCGCCGTCGGACACCTTCGCACCACTGAGGGTGCGGCTGTCGCCGCCGCACTTGGTCGAGTGCCCGGCCGCGAGAGCCGGCGTCGCGCCGGCCATCAACGCGGCGCCGCTCGACATCACGAGAACACCGATCGCCGCGAGCACCAGTGCGATGCGTCTGAGCGGCGTCCTGTCGGTCGTTTTGATACCCATGGCCATGCATCCCCAGATCTATGAGTAGTCGAAACGGCACACCGACCACTCACACGCCCTAGGGCGGCGCGAAGGACTGCGCACCGGGTCCTCCGAGAGGAGGCGTCCGAACACGGAAGCGCCTCAACGACCGGCCGCGCAATGCATCGCGGCGCCTGTTGGCTCGCGGTCTAGTCCGAAATCCGTGATGAATCCGGCCAATCGGCGCCAGTTTGGCGAATCTTGCTGCATCGCCACGGTTGAGGACTTCGCGGCGGGCGTGCGACCGACGCAGTAGGCTCCCGCCCAGATCGGTCACGACATCCGTCGGACCACGAGCGAGACCCACGGAGGCCACGCGTGAGCACCCCGGCGACCACCGGCGACCAGCCTGCGCCACGCGGCGCCCGGCTGCCCCGTCGTGCGCGCCGGGCCCAGCTGCTCGAATCCGCGCTCGAGGTCTTCGTCGCCCAGGGGTACCACGCGGCCGCGATGGACGACATCGCCGAGCGTGCCGGCGTCTCCAAGCCGGTGCTCTACCAGCACTTCCCCGGCAAGCTCGACCTGTACCTGGCGCTGCTCGACCAGGCGGTCGACAAGGTCATCAACGGCACCCGCATCGCCCTGGAGTCGACCGACGACAACAAGCAGCGCGTCGCGGCGACGATGCAGGCGTTCTACACCTACGTCGCCAGCGACCAGGGCGAGTTCCGGCTGGTCTTCGAGTCGGACCTGACCAACGAGCCAGCCGTGCGCGAGCGCATCGACCGGGTCACCTCCGAGTGTGCCGACCTGATCGCCCACGTCATCCGCGACGACACCGGCCTGCCCGGCGATGCATCGAGGCTGCTGGCGGTCGCGCTCGTGGGAATGGGACAGGTCAGCGCCCGGTTCTGGCTGCACGACCGTTTGACCAGCACTGGCACCATCGAGGAGGGCAGCATCGGACAGGTCGAGGCGGCCAGCCTCGTCGCCGGCCTCGCCTGGCGTGGCATCCGCGGCTACCCGCGGGCCGACGAGCCCACCTGATCCAGTCCTGTCTCAACGACACCACGCACCACAACCCCAGGAGGTCCTCCGCATGGAGGTCAAGATCGGCGTCACCCACGCCAACCGCGAGCTCACCGTCGACACCGCGCTCGACGCGGACGCCGTGGAGAAGCTCGTCAGCAAGGCGATCGGCGACGGCGGGCTGCTCTCGCTCACCGACGTCAAGGGCCGCCGGATCGTCGTACCGGCGGAGAAGATCGGGTATATCGAGATCTCGACGAGCACTGCTGGGCAGGTCGGGTTCCGCTCCTGAAAGGACGCGTCAGCGGCCTTTGAGCAGGAGCGGGTTGAGCAGCGAGTCCGGCTGAGGAACGAAGCCGGAACCGAGCGTCGAAACCTGGTGACGCGGTCGCCTAACTCGACAACCCCAACTCAGCCATCCGGTGAGCGTGGTTCTCGGTAAGCCTGCTGAACATCCTGCCGAGCGCGGCTAGATCGAGCCCGGGCCTGTCGACGCCGCCGGCGAGCAGTGCGGCCAGCGAGTCGCGCTCCGCAGCCACCCGCTGCGCCTGCGACAGCGCTTCACCCATCAGGCGTCGGCCCCACAGCGCAAGCGCTCCCCCGACCCGGGGATCGGCGGCGATCGCCTCACCGACCCGCTCGACGACGAATTCCGAGTGCCCGGCGTCGGCGAGGGACGCGATGATCAGGTCGCGGGTGTCGGCGTCCAGGAACGCCGCGACCTCGCGGTAGAAGTCCGCGGCCAGCCCGTCGCCGACGTACGCCTTGATCAGGCCCTCGAGCCAGTTGCTCGGGGCGGTCTTGGCGTGGAAGGCGTCGAAGGGCACGACGAACGGCTCCATCGCGTCCATCGGTTCCGAGCCGAGCTCGGCGATCCGCGCGATCAGCGGCTTCACGTGGTTGAACTGGACCGTCGCCATCGTGCCGAGCGCGACCTTGTCTGCCAGGGTCGGGGACAGCTTGGCGTCCTCCGCGAGCCGCTCGAACGCCGAGATCTCGCCGTACGCGATGGCGCCGAGGAGGTCGACCACGGCCGCCCGGTAGCCCGGATCCTGGAACGCGACGGGGACGTCGGCAGCCGGTGCAGAACCAGCGATTTCGGTCATAGGGGGAGCGTACCGATAGACTGAGCACGGCAGACGGCCCCCGTCAGCGCCCGGACACGACCGGGGAACACAACCTGGACGACACCGCTCAGGCGAACGGGGAGGCAGCCGCGCCTTCGCTTCTACGAGAACGGCAAGATCCTGACTACCTTCCGAGAGCTCGGGGTACTCCCCGAGATTTGCGACGCGCTCGAGCGCGGCGGCATCACCACTCCCTTCGCCATCCAGGAGATGACCCTGTCGGTCGCCCTGATGGGAACCGACCTGATCGGCCAGGCCCGCACCGGCACCGGCAAGACGCTGGCGTTCGGCATCCCGGTGCTGCAGCGCGCGGTCGCCCAGCACGACCCCGACTACGACGAGCTGGTCGCCCCCGGCAAGCCGCAGGCCCTGATCGTCGCGCCGACCCGCGAGCTGGCGCTCCAGGTCTCCAGCGACCTGCAGCTCGCCGGCGCCGACCGCGGCATCCGCGTCCTGACCGTGTACGGCGGTGTCCCCTACGAGCCGCAGCTCGAGGCACTGCAGACCGGGGTCGAGGTCGTCGTCGGTACGCCGGGCCGGCTCATCGACCTGATGAACCGTCGCGCCCTGGACATCTCCCACGTCAAGAGTCTGGTGCTCGACGAGGCCGACGAGATGCTCGACCTCGGGTTCCTGCCCGACGTGGAGCGGCTGCTCGCCAAGACCCCCGAGACCCGGCAGACGATGCTCTTCTCGGCCACCATGCCGAGCGCGATCGTTGCACTGGCCCGCACGCACATGCGGCACCCGATGAACATCCGCGCCGAGTCGTCGTACGACAACCAGACGGTGCCGGCGACCGCGCAGTTCATCTACCAGGCGCACGACCTGGACAAGCCCGAGATGATCGGCCGCATCCTGCAGGCCGAGGGTTCGGGCCTCACGATCATCTTCACCCGCACCAAGCGCCAGTCGCAGCGGATCGCCGACGAGCTGACCGAGCGTGGCTTCGACGCCAGCCCGCTGCACGGCGACATGGCCCAAGCCGCCCGCGAGAAGGCGCTGACCAAGTTCCGTGACGGCAAGCTCCGCGTCCTGGTCGCCACCGATGTCGCCGCCCGCGGGATCGACGTCACCGGCGTCACCCACGTCATCAACTACACCTGCCCCGAGGACGAGAAGACCTACGTCCACCGGATCGGCCGCACCGGCCGCGCGGGTGCTACCGGCATCGCGGTCACCTTCGTGGACTGGGCCGACCTCGCTCGCTGGAAGATGATCAACAAGGCCCTCGAACTGCCCTTCGAGGACCCGCCGGAGACCTACTCGAGCTCCGAGAACTTCTTCCACGACATGGGTATCGCACCCGGCACCAAGGGACGTCTGATCCCCGAGGGCCAGATCGTGATCCCCCGTCAGCCGCGCACCGACGACCGCAAGGGCGGAGGCGCACGTGGCGGACGCAGCGAGGGCAGCCGTGACGGCGGCTCACGCAGCGGCGGGGGCCGTGGACGCTCGGGTGGACGCAACGAGGCTCAGCCCACCGTGGCTGCGGTGGCCGACGGCGACAAGCCGGCTCGCGCACCGCGCAACCGCAACCGTCGGCGTACCCGCGGTGGCGGCGGCGACGGACCCGCTCAGCAGGCAGCCGCCGAGTAGGTCAGGCGACCACCACGACGCTGGTGCCGAGCTGACCGAAGCTCCACATCCGCAGTGCGTCCGACAACTTCTGCCGGATGCAGCCGTGGGACTGCTGCGTGCCGAGCTGGGCCACGGTCTGCAGCGGCCTGCCGTTCTTCGTCGGGATCGTGTGGAAGCCGATCGCAGCCTCCTGCCCGTGGGCGAAGACCACGAAGTACTCCATCTTCCCGGAGTCGTCGACGCCGATGGCCCAGCGCTGGCGTGAGAACACGTGATAGCTGCCCGGCTTCAGGTTGTCGGTCAGGCTGCCCGAGGCCAGGTACGTCGAGACCGCCTTGCCGTGCGCGTCGACCAGCCAGACCCGCTGGCGGCTGATCGAGAACACCGCCCGACGACCGGATCCGCTCGCTGCCGGGAGCGCCGTCGACGACGACACGGTGGTGCTCGGCGTCGTGGTCGGAGTCGGTGTCGGGGTGGCCGTCGGTGCCGTGACGTGCGGGGTCGACACCCGGTGGTGCAGCGCGGTGTCGCGCAGGGGTGCGTCCGCGGCGGCGTTCCCGGCGCCGAGCGGGATCACACCCACGCCACCGAGCAGGGCCACCGTCGTCACGGCCAGCGAGGCCGCTGCCGCCGCGAGCCGCCCCAGACGCACGTGCACCCGCTGCGGTGGCTCGGAGCGGTGCCGCGACATCGCTCAGTCCCGCCGCATCAGGTTGACGGCCACCTCGCGATAGGCGGCGGCACCCTTGGTGGAGCTCGAGGTGGCCAGGATCGAACGGCCTGCCGCGGGTGCCTCCGCGAACCGGATCGACTTCGGGATCGGCGGCTCGATCACGGCCAGGCCGTAGGTCTCCGAGATCGTCTCGAGCACGGCCCGCGCGTGCGTCGTACGGCCGTCGTACAGGGTGGGCAGCACGCCCCAGACCTCGAGCTCGCGGTTGGTGAACCGGCGGACGTCGTGGACGGTGTCGAGCAGCTGCCCGACACCCCGGTGCGACAACGTCTCGCACTGCAGCGGGATCAGGACGCCGGTCGCCGCGGTCAGCGCGGCCACCGTCAGGACGCCGAGCGACGGCGGGCAGTCCAGCAGCACCCAGTCGTAGTCGTCATCGAGCTCTTCGACCACCGTGCGGATCACGTACTCGCGTCCGGTCCGGGTCAGCAGGTCGGCCTCGGCGCGCGCGAGCTCGATCGTCGCGGGCAGCAGGTCGACGCCGTCCTCGGTGGTCGCCATCACCTCGGTCGCGGAGACGCCCTTGGTGAGCACGTGGTGGATGGAGAGCTCGAGGTCCTCCGGATCGATGCCGAGGCTGAAGGTCAGGCACGCCTGCGGGTCGAGGTCGACGAGCAGGACGCGTTGCCCGAGCTCGGCCAGCGCCGTGCCCAGGGAGGCAACTGTGGTGGTCTTGGCCACGCCACCCTTCTGGTTGGCCACGGCGATCACGCGAGTCTTGGACATCAGGGCCCATCATGCCGCACCCGCCTTGCCCGGGCCGCCCTGTCCCGTGGATGCTGTCCCGCATGTCGCCGACGAATTCCGCGAGGAATCAGCACTGCGCCCTGATCACTGGACCGACAGCCGGGATCGGGCACGAGATCGCCCGCCAGCTCGCCGCCCGCGGTTCGGACCTGGTCCTGGTGGCCCGCAACGAGGAGCGGCTCGGCGAGGTGGCACTGGCGTTCGCGCAGGAGTACGGCACGAAGTGCGAGGTGATCGCTGCCGACCTGGCCGACCGGGAGGCGCTGGCAGGAGTCGAAGCACGGCTGGCGGATGCCTCGCGCCCGATCGACCTGCTGGTCAACAATGCCGGCTTCGGCCTGAAGGGTCGGTTCCTCGACAACACGATCGAGGCCGAGCAAGCGCACCTCGACGTCCTGGTCGTCGCACCGATGCGGCTGACCCACGCCGCTCTCGGCCCGATGGTGGCGCGGGGCAGCGGCCAGATCGTGAACGTCTCCTCGGTCGCCGGGTACCTCCCGCGTGGGACGTACTCGGCCGCCAAGGCCTACGTCACCCGGTTCAGCGAGTGGGCGCACAACGAGTACGCCGCGCAGGGCGTGCACGTGATGGCCCTGTGCCCGGGCTTCGTCCGCACCGAGTTCCACGAACGGATGGAGGTCGGTCGCGACTCCGCACCCTCGTTCCTCTGGCTCGACGTCGAGGAGCTCGTGACCGCGGCTCTGGCCGATCTGGACGCCGGCAAGGCGGTCAGCGTCCCGACGCTGCGCTACAAGGCGATCGTCACCGGCGCCAAGTATGTGCCCACCGGGCTGCTGCAGCGGTTCCAGACCTTCGGGCGGAAGTAGCTCGAGCACGCTGGTTGAGGTGCGAGCGGTCTACCGCGAGCCTCGAAACCTCGTCGGGATCTGCGCGGACGTCACCCGGTTTCGAGGCTCCTGCGCTCGTGCCTCGCTCCGGAGCACCTCAACCACCGCTAGCCCTTGCCTGCGATGAAGGCCCGTACGGCGTCCGCGACCATCTGCACCGCGATCGCCGAGAGCAGCAGGCCGGCGATCCGGGTGACCAGCAGGACACCGCTCTCCCGGATCAGCCGCAGGATCGGCAGCGAGTAGCGCATCGCCAGCCAGATCGTCAGGTGCACGCCGATGACCCCGAGGGCCACGGCGGCGAAGTCGGGGAAGTCGTGCACCCGCTTGCTGAAGACCATCGTCGCGACGATTGCGCCCGGGCCGGCCAGCAGCGGCGTACCGAGCGGAACCAGGGCCACGTTGGTCTCGGCCGCGGCCGTCTGCTCGGACTCCTTGCCGGTCAGCAGCTCGAGCGCGACCAGCAGGAGCAGCAGGCCGCCCGAGCACTGCAGCGCCGGCAGCGAGATGTGCAGGTACTGCAGGATCTGCTGGCCGAAGAAGGCGAACACCGTGATCACGCCGAACGAGACGCTGACCGCCTGCCACGCGAGCCGGCGGGAAACCTGGGGGGATCGACCCCCGGTCAGCGACAGGAAGATCGGGATGGTGCCGACGGGGTCCATGATCACGAACAAAGTCACGAAGACTTCCGTGAGCAGGACCCATTCCATCGACCAAGCGTAGGGGTCGGCGGCCCTGCCCGACGAACTGAGAACGGGTCATTCCGGTCACGTCGGACAACCATCGTCTCGCCGACGAGACGTACCCGTCACCAGGTCGGTCTCGGCCCTCCGAAGGGCATTTCCAGTGCCTCGGGGCCGAACCCGGTGACGTCCGCGAGCAGCCACTCGTCACGCAGCAGCAAGGCGGCCGACGCCGGGCGCACCACGATCCAGAGCCACCGGCCCTCGGCCTCGCCGGCGAACACGGACGTGGCCAGCACGTCGCCGTCGTCGGGCGGATCGACCACCCACATCGGAACCGTCCGCCCACCGGCACGCACCCGGACCGAGTGCTGGCCGTGCCGGATCTGGTCGCCGGGGTCGTCGTACGCCGTACCGGCACAGCGCGCGCCCAGTCCGACGCCGGGGTCCTCGGCGACGACCGTCACCTCGACCGGGCCGTCGAGATCGCTGGTCCCGACAGTCGTGGTCACCGTCGCGAAGGCCTGGTCACCGCTGGTCACGCAGCCGAAGTCGGAGATCGACCACCCGGGACTCATCGGCCACGGCAAGTACGTCGGCAGGTCCTCGGCCCGACCGACGAGTTCGGCGAAGGTCGCGTAATCGGCCGTGCCGGGACGCCACAGCGGCCGGATGCTGCCGTGCGTCAGACAGCTGAACGCCCCCTCCAACTCGGTGACCGGGGACGTGCAGCGGGGGCAGGAGGCCTCGAGCGACACGCTTGAAGGTTAGTAGTCAGGCGTTCCAGCGCGCCACGACCGCCGTCGCGTGCTCGTAGCCGAGGACCGAGACCGTCGCGGTGTCGAGGGTGAAGTAGCGCCCGTCTGCGACCGGAAGCCCGAGCCAGCGGCAGGCCAGGGCGCGCGAGGCATGTCCGTGGCCGAAGACCAGCACCCGGCCACCGTCGGCCCGCACCCGTGCCACGACCCGGTCGAGTCGACGGGCCACCGAGCCAGCGTCCTCGCCACCAGGGCAGGAGCCGGTCCAGATGGTCCAGCCGGGAACCTGGTCGCGGATCTCGGCCGTGGTGATGCCCTCGAAGTCGCCGTAGTCCCACTCGACCAGGTCGTCGTCGACCTCGGCCTCGCTGAACCCGGCCAGCTCCGCCGTACGGCGCGCGCGCTCACGCGGGCTGGTCAGGACTAGATCGAACGTCGTCCCCGCCAGCCGGGGCGCCAGGTCGCGCGCCGCCTGTTCACCGACCGGCGTCAGCGCGATCTCGGTGCGCGAGGTGTGCCGCCCGCTCCGGCTCCACTCGGTCTCGCCGTGCCGGACGATCCAGAGCTCACCGGTGACGGGGTCAGTCATGGCCCCAACCCTTCTGTGATGATGTCCCGATGACAAGTCCCACCATTTCGGACACGTCGCTGCACCGGTCGCGGATCGCGGTGGCGACGGCCTTCGCGACCCAGGGCATGGTGTTCATCAACCTGACCACCCGGCTGCCCGACTTCACCTCGAAGTGGGACATCTCCAACAACCAGCTCACCCTGCTGCTGCTGATGATGGTGCTGCTCGCCGGGGCCGGCTCGGTGCTGGCGGAGACGCTCGCGAAGACGAAGGATTCGGCGCTTCTGCTGCGCTGCGGCCTGGCCGGGATCGCCGTGGCCGTGCCCGTGATGTCGCTCGCCCCGGCGTTCGGGTTCTTCGCTGCCGCGATGGCCGTGTACGGCGTCTCGCTGGGCATGGTCGATGCGACCACGAACATGCAGGCGGTTGCGCTGGAGCACCGCTACGGGCGCCCGATCCTGCCGTCCTTCCACGGTGCCTGGACCTTCGGTGGCCTGATCGGCGCGTGCGTCACGCTGGCCACCTCCCACCTGGCCCTCGGGGCGGGTGCCGCCCTGGCCGTCGTGCCGCTCGCAGTCCTCACCGGCGACTTCCTGCGCCGGGTCGGCGATCCGGCAGCGGACGCTCCGAAGCTCGACATCCCCTGGCGTCCGATCGTGCTCGTCGGCATCGGGATGGTGCTCTTCTACATGGTCGACACGGCCGCCTTCACCTGGGGCCCGCTCTACCTGGACCACGTCTTCACCAACACGCCCTCGGGCTTGTTCGCGCTTGCCGTGGTCCCGTACCTGCTCTCCAGCGGGGCGATGCGGCTCGCCGGCGACACCCTGGTGGCGCGGTACGGGCCGGTCCCGGTGCTGCGCGTCGGAGCACTGATCGCGTCGACCGCCCTGGCCGTCGTGGTCTTCGCTCCCGTCTGGCAGGTCGCCGTCGGAGGCTTCCTGATCCTGGGCAGCGGTGTCGGCGTGATCGCGCCGCTGAGCTTCTCAGCGGCAGGGCGGATCGCGGGTGGCGACGAGGCCGACCCGGCGACCCGTCAGGCGCGCGTGGACGCCGTGATCGCGCGCTTCAACCAGTTCAACTACGGCGGTGCACTGCTCGGGTCCGTGCTCACCGGAGCGGTCGGCAACAACGACCTGCGCTACGGCTTCGCCGTACCGATGGTGCTGATCCTGGGGATCCTGCCGCTGGCACGGTCCTTTGCGCCGCGACCGGGGTCACCCGCCAACGCGTGAGACGGGATCAGGCCTGCGGACCCGGCCAGTTCTTGTCCGGCTGCGGCACCGGGCGACCGGGCTGCTCGCCGCCGCGCTCGGTGAGGTAGCTGTCCTTGGGCACCATCACCTTGCGACGGAAGATGCACACGACCTTGCCGTCCTGGTTGTAGCCGATCGTCTCGACGTAGACGACGCCGCGGTCGTCCTTCGACTTCGACTCGAACTTGTCCAGGACGGTGGTCTCGCCGTACAGGGTGTCGCCGTGGAAGGTCGGGGCCACGTGGCGCAGCGACTCGACCTCGAGGTTGGCGATCGCCTTGCCGGAGATGTCGGCGACCGACATGCCGAGCAGGATCGAGTACACGTAGTTGCCGACGACGACGTTCTTGCCGAACTGGGTCGTCTTCTCCGCGTAGTTCACGTCCAGGTGCAGCGGGTGGTGATTCATCGTGAGCAGGCAGAACAGGTGGTCGTCGTACTCGGTGACCGTCTTGCCTGGCCAGTGCTTGTAGGTCGCACCGACCTCGAACTCCTCGTAGCTACGACCGAACTGCATGACTCACTCTTTCCTGAAGGACACACCCGCATTCCGGGGCCGTCCCATCGTGCCGAACCAGACCCGGTTCCGTCGAACCGGGCCTGCGTGGGATTGCTCACCCCTCAGGCGGTGCCGTACCCGAGCTTGGCCGCCATCTCCTTGGCCTCCGGGGTGATCGGTACGGCGACCACGGCCGTGCCGTAGGCGCACAGCTCGGTCCAGACGTCGCCCATCTCCGAGGTGTCGAAGCGCATCCCGACCACGGCGTTGCCGCCGCGCGCGCGAGCCTCCTCGAGCATCCGGCCCATCACCTCGTTGCGGCTGGTGATCAGGTTGGTCGTCATGCCCTTCAGCTCGCCGCCGACCAGCGACTTGAAGCCGGCGCCCATCTGCGAGAACGCGTTACGCGAGCGAACGGTGAGGCCGAAGACCTCACCGCAGACCTGGCGAATCTCCCAGCCAGGCAGGTCATTGGTGGTCACGACGAGCATCAGGATCCTCCTCCGCCGGCCTTGCGCCGGTGCATCTTGGGTGCGCCTCCGACCACTTCGGAG
>JACXTT010010113.1_pt1 | contig 12782 bp, 14 predicted proteins | sample 9270951 | NCBI WGS metagenome assembly JACXTT01 (sample SAMN15532306, study PRJNA645909) | rock metagenome | isolation source: weathered quartz diorite | place: Puerto Rico | collected 2017-06-21 | reverse complement strand
ACCGCACGCGCAACATGCGGCTGGCGTTCAAGCACGGGTTCACGGCAGGCGGCTTCCAGGCGAGCCTCATGACGCTCACGGGAGGACGCTTCCCGGGCGGCCGATACACGATGCACGCCGACGCCGACGCGGCCCGCCGCGAGCAAGGGGACGGCGCCTTCATCCCCGATGGGAAGCTGACGTTCAGCAAGGTCGACGGCGTGTTCAAGGCAGGAAACACGACGCGCGATACGATTCCGACGCACCTCGTCGCCGGCCGTGACGTGCCCGCAGACGTGGCGCGGTTCTACAGCCACGTTTGTCCGGCGGGAGTCTACGAAGAAGTGGACGGGACACTGCGCATCAGCGCGCCCAATTGCATCGACTGCAAGGCGACCGACGTGCTGGGTCCGCGGTGGACGCCGCGCGAGGGCGGCAGCGGGCCGAAGTACAAGCGGATGTGATCCCGGGTCGACCCTATTTGTCCAATGCGCTCACGTCCAGAATGATCTGTGCCGGGCTGGCGGGGTCACGCGCGCCGAACGCATAGAGCTTCCCGCTAATCCGGGAAAACGTGGCGGTATGGATGCCGGAGCCCACGAGGTACTTCGAGACGTAGGTGGGGTGCGCGGGGTCGGTGAGCTTGTAGAACCAGAACCCCGAGTTGGGCCCGCCCTCGGTGCTGAACATCAGCAGTTTGTTGTCATCCGTGACCTCGACGTCGCTGACCGTGAGGACGTTTGGCGTGATGATCGAATCGACGAGTGTCGGGGCGCCGCTCGCGCTGAGCTGCCAGATCTTCACTGCGTTCCCGACAACACCACTCACCCTCTGCCCGAAGCCCCACGTCCCTGTATAGGCGTAGCCGTTCGTTACCCACAGGTCGGAGCCGTACCGCTCCGGCTGGTTGTTGCCGCCCGCCGCAACGCTCAGCACCCCCGACGAATCGTGGAGCTGCCAAAACCCCGACAGCATGTCGATGGCATAGAGCGATCCCTGGTACAGCTGCACGCCCCAGGTGTAGGTATTCCCCGTTCCGAAGGTGATGGTGTCGATCATACGCGAGGAGATGTCCCCGGAAAGGGTCCCCGAAACGTCGATCGCCACGACGCCGCCGTTGTAATAGGCGGCGTAGAGGATCTGGTTCGGTTCGTCCATCCAGAAGTTGTGCGTCCCCGAGCCGTTGCGATGGAACGTCGCCACCTCAGTCGGCTTGGTCAGATCGGAGACGTCGAGAACGTGGACGTCACCCGTCGACTGCGAGCCGATTTGTCCGGGACCTTCCTGCCCAACGAACAGGTACTTCTTCTCGTTCGTCACCGGGTTGTGGAACCACCACGTGTTGTGGGCCTCGCCGCCCGCGGTCGTCGTCGACCCGACGAGGACCGGATTGGACGGCGAGCCGCCCTTGATCCCATTGCCCACATCGTAGATGAGAATGCCGGTGTTCCAGGCGCAGACGATGTCGAGCCCGTCTCGCAGATACTGATCGTGGATGCCGTAGTTGGGAGCGACCGGTATCGAGTCGACGAAGACGACGTCGGTGGGCGGCGGGGGCGGAGGAGGCGGCGTGACCTTGTTGCCCTCACACGCGGCGAAGGCGAACAGTCCAACGACGACGCTCGTGGAGCAACGCATCATGGCATGCTCATCCCTGGCATCGATTCTTGTGCATACCGACCCATGCGCGGCATGCGCATCCCCGCTGTAAGACGCGCACCGGCGCTCACCTGATAACCGCTTGTTCGCCCGTATTGGATCTGAGGATCGAATACCCCGCCGCCGACGCGCGCGATCCACAGATAGGAACCCTCGACGAACGGGGCGAGCCGCACTCGACTTGCGCGGCGCAACTCCAGCGCATCCCCGGCCGTCACGATCGTCCAACGCGAGATACCGAGGATCGAGCTCTCGTACAGCGGGCGCCGCGTCCGAAATGGACTGGCGAAGAGACGCTCTTCTTCGGGCCGGTCGCTGCGCTCGAGGCGCAGGTAGGGGCGCTGGCTCCTGAGGGTGACGGCGCCCTCGGCCAGCCCGGAACGGAACACGAATGCGCCCCCGGCGGTCCGGGTCTGCGCCCATTCCACGAGCCCGTACCAGGCACCCCGCTCCCAGCGCGCCGAGGTGCTGAGCTTGGCGTCGTCCGGGCCGGCGCCGGGCCGGTTCTCTGGTGAATGCACGAAGGCGTAGGAGACTTGTGCTTCGAGTCCCCTCACCGGCATGACGGTCAGCCGCGTAGCCCATGAGTCCCCGAATCGGCTCATGGCGGGCCACGATCCCGGCGATACCGGCTCGTCGCCGTTGAACAACGCGCCTTCGAACATGACTGGTCCGGCGCGAAGCCCTGCGAATCCGACCGCCCGCTCGAGGATCTGGCTCAAGTGGTGGTTCACCGGATACCGCACGGCCGGACGAGTCATGGGGTCGTCGGTCCCGAACGGGATGAACCCCTTACCAGCGCCCGCGAACACGCGCACCGGTCCGAGCAGCCGGCCGAATGCGTCCGGGGTAATGAGCATCAGCTGATGCACCAGGGTGTGGGAGTGGCGCCGGTCCTCGAACCCTTCTCCCCAGTCCCCCGGTGCCAGCTCGCCATGCGCAATCGTGTATTTCTCGAAGTCGACCGTCGCAATGAGGCGGATCCGGTCGTCGAAGCCCGTCAGGTGGAGCATCCCTACCGGTTGGACGACGCGCAGCTCGCCAAGAGTGCGGTTGCCCGGGACGACGTTGCTTTCGGAGAGGACGGGGATGGCCTGTGCGCCCCAGTCGACCTGCAGGTGCTGCGCCGCAGCCGTCCCCGCCGCCCCGATCACCGGCAGCAGGGCGGCGCAGGTCACCAGCGCGACGGATTTCACGACATGTGGAAGCTGACGCGGATGCCGTCGATGACGAACTGGGCCGCGATGGCGCAGAGGACGAGTCCCATCAGCCGGGTGAGGATACGCATACCCGTCGTGCCGAGGCGGCGTTCCACGAACGACGCGGCGGCGAGCGTCAGATACGACACGTACGCCGACAGCGCGATCGACAGGTACAACGCGGCGGTCGTGATCCAGCTCTTCGATGCCACCGCCAGCACCATCACCGTCGAGATCGCCCCCGGTCCGGCGAGCATCGGAATGCCGAGCGGCAGGATCCCGATGTCTTCCTTCACGGTCCCTTCGGCCGTCTCCGCCGGCGTCTCGCGCTGCAGGCTGCGCCGCGCCTGCACCATGTCGAGGGCGTTCATGCCCATCAGCACGCCCCCCGCGATCTTGAACGCCCCGATCGTGATGCCGAAGATCCTGAAAATGGCGCTGCCGGCGAGCGCGAACAGCGCCAGCGTGATCGCAGTGGTCCACGCGCCGCGCCGCGCGAGCACGCGACGCTGCGCCGGGGTGTCGCGCGCCGTCATCGCGAGGAAGCTCGGGACCGTGGCGAACGGATCCACGATGAACAGCACCGACGTGAAGACGAGCAGCAGCTGCTCGACGAGCTTGCCGAGCTCCGCGGTGCTCGGCATCAGAACCCCGGCTCCGCGCGGTGCACCGGGTCGTCGAGCACCAATGCCCGCAGCGTCGTCCCGGCGGGGACGTACGGCTGGTCCTCGGGGACGATCAACAAGGCTTCGGCGCGGGCCATGGAGGAGAGAATACCGGAACCCTGGGGACCCGTGAGGTGAGCTCGCGGCACCGCCCCGGGCTCAGCCGCCAGAACGACTCGCAGGAAGTGCTGCAGTCGCGGTCCGAGGGTGATGTCCGCCGCCGTCACGACGGGAATCGTGCGCCGGAACGGGTGCGCGTACCCGAGCATGCGGCGGATCAGCGGCCGCACGAACAGCTCGAATGTCACCATGGTGCTCACCGGATTCCCGGGCAGCCCGACCCAGGGGCGTCCCTGGTGGAGACCGAACCCCAGCGGCGCACCGGGGCGCAGCCGCACACGCGAGATCAGGATTTCGTAACCCAGCTCCGCGAGCGCCTCCCGCACCAGATCGTGCTCGCCCACGCTCACCCCCGCCGTCGTCACCAGCACGTCGGTGTCGCCGGCCGCGCGCAGGTGCTCCAGCAGCGACGCGCGGGTATCGGCGGCGAGTCCGAGGTATTGCGGGACGGCGCCGCTCTGGCGGATCAGCGCGTCGAGCGCGTACGCATTGGAGTTGGCGATGCGGCGCCCGGCGAGAATCTCATCCTTGTGATCGAGCGTGGTGAGCTCGTCGCCGGACGCGAGATAGGCGACGACCGGCGGCCGGTGCACGGCGACCGGCGCGTGCGCCATGGCGGCGAGCAGCGCGAGCTGTGCCGGGCCGAGCGTGGTTCCCGCGCGCAGCGCGGTTGCTCCGGTGCGGAGGTCCTCGCCCGCACGGCGCGTGTTCTTGCCGGCGTCGCGCGCGTCGGTGATCGTGACGCGGTCGCCGCTCAGCGTCGTGTCTTCCTGGCGGATGACGCAGTCGGCGCCTGTGGGCAGGGGAGCGCCGGTGAAGAGCCGCGTCGCCTCACGGGCCCCGAGCGCGCGCGTCGGGAACTGCCCGGCCACGACCGTCTCCACCACGCGCAACACCGCCCCGGCCTGCACGTCCATCGTGCGGCAGGCGTAGCCGTCCATCGCGGAGTTCGTCCACGGCGGCAGATCGAGCGGAGCGACGACATCGGTTGCGAGCACCAGGCCGAGTGCGGCGCCGAGCGGCCGCTCCTCGGATGGCAGCGGCCGCGCGTGCGACACGATGAGCCGCGCGGCGTCTGCTGGAGTCAGCGGCGTCAGGGGGGGAGAATGCGGGCGCGGTCCCACGCGAGGGTGGCGAGCGAGACGAGCCAGCTCGTGTCGCTGAACCGGAGGACGGGGAACGGAGCCCGGAACGTCGGATTGTCGGTGAGCACGGCGACCCACTGATCGGCGTTGTCGCGCGCGGGGTCGTAGATCGGCTTGTCGCCGCACGCCGTCCGGTAGACTTCGATCTTCGGGAGCGGATAGGCCGAGAACCCCTCGGCCAGGACGATGTCGGCGCCGTCGAGGTAGCGCCGCGCCAGGGCGATCGGATCGCCATCCCGATCGGTGCGCTCGAACAGCACGCGCTCTCCCGGCGCTTCGAGCAGCACGCGCTCGGCTTTCCCCTCGTTCCAGTGGCGCCAGGTGTCCTTGCCCCGCTGATCCATGTCGGCGGCGTGCGTGCCGTGTTTCAACGTCATCACGCGGAGCTTGCGGCGCATCTCGGTCGCGAGCGCCACGATCAGCGTCGTCTTGCCGGCGTCCTTCTTGCCGATGATCGAGATTATCCGCGTTGCCGCCACAGAGTCTCCGCGCGTTCCAGGTCGGCCGGATCGTTGACGTTGAAAAACAGGGTCTCGGGGTCGCCAACCGCCCGCACCCGGTCGAGCGATAGTGTACCCACCCGGACGGAGTCGTGGAAGGAGATCATGCGCAGGTCTCCCCGGGCGAGCGCCTGCTCGATCGGCGCGCGACAGGCGGGACCGTAGACGGCGCACAACGGCTCCACCGCGCCGCTCCCGTGCCCCTGAGCGCCGCTTTCGGGGAGGTACGCATCCCAGTCGTCGGATTCTCGGACGAGCAGATCGAGCAGGGCGCGGTCGAGAAACGGCATGTCCCACGCGACGACGAGCACGGGACCAGTGCCTGAAGCGATGGCCGTGAACACGCCACCGAGACTGCCCAGGCCGGGGCGAAGATCAGGAACGCAGCGAAGGTCAGGCCGCCATTCCGGAGCGTCGCTCGCGTTGGCGACGAGCACCGGCGGCGCCGCGAGGGCAGCAGACAACACGTCGACGACCCGGTCCAGCACGCGGCGGCCGCCCACCTCGAGCAGGCCTTTGGGCCGGCCCGCGAACCGGGTGGCGGTGCCGCCCGCCAGGACGGCCCCGCGCACGTCAGTAGCGGCGCCCGCGCTTCTGTTCCAGCACGACGTCCAGTCCGAATCGCAAGCTGAGTCGGTGAAACAGCTTCGTCGACGTGGGCGCCCGCGCCAGATCGTCGGCGGGACCGGTCAACTGCTGCAACGGGATCATCGCGTCCTGCACCTCGAGACGGAACTGGTAGCCCGGCCCGAGTTTTTCGGTGAACCCCGCTGCGACTTGTCCTGAGAAACCGATACTCTTCGGGTGAGGATCGACCACCACCGCGCGGGATTCCAGGTTGCCGTTTTGGACGAAATCGCCCGACAGTTCGGTGGTGCTCGTGGAGTAACTCGTGACTCCGACGCCGCCGCGCAGGTAGGGACTGAAGGAGCCACGCGACGCCGCGCGGATCACCACGCCGCCCATCACCGAGATGACGCTGGTGGACAGCGACGCCCCGGTGACGTTGAGACACAGCTGCGCGTTGCGGGAGCCGTACACCGGATCCGCCCCCGGGTCGGGGACGGTGTCGACCCGGGTGCAGGTATCATCGAGCGGCAAGCCGATGTAGAGGATCTCGAGCGACAACCCCACGTGGGGACCGCGGAACAACGTGCCCATCACCCCGGCGACGATGCCGGGGGTGATGTCGCGCGTCACGCGCAGCGTGTCGTAACTGTTGCTGCACGACTGTCCCAGCAATACACAGAGCGGCTGGCGCTCCACGTCCCACAAGGTGCTGCTGTTGGACACGCCGCCGATGATGCTGAGAATCAGGGTCGGTTGCGTCGGCGCTTGTTGGGCGGCGGCCGTCGCCGTCACCGTCACCAGAGTGAGGACAGACCAGGCTGGTTTCATTCGGCCTCGGAACGGGGTGAGAGAAGCCGGCCGTGCTCCACGGCCAGACAGCGGTCCATCACGATGGGAATGCCGGCGGCGCGTGCGAGTGCCGCGGCGGCGTCGTCCGCAACGCCTTCCTGCAGCCAGATCAGTCGTGGGGCAAGGGGAATCGTTTCCCGCACCAGGTCCCGAACGTGCACGCTGCGACGGAACACGTCCACGATGTCGATGTGGTGGTCGGCCGCCGCGCGGGCGAGCGTGGGATACGCCCGTTGACCGAGGATCTCGTGCGCGAACGGATTGACGGGAATGATGTGATATCCCGCGCGCTGCAGGTAGCGCGCGACAGACTGACTGGGGCGGCCTGGATCGGGCGACAGCCCGACCACGGCGATCGTCCGTGCGCCTCGGAGCAGCGACGCGATCGTCTCGTTCCTCCCGACGCCGGCGTCAGAGCTCGCCGAAATACTCCGAGTAGAGATGCGGACCCTCCTGGATGCGGATGCGATGCAGCGTCACCCCGGGGGGCAGGGCCCCCGCCAGGCGTTCCCAGAGATACACCGACAGCGCTTCCCCGGTCGCGAGCCGCGCGCCGGAGGCAAACTCCGGGATGTCGACGTTGATGTGCTTGCCATCGAACCGCTGGCGGATCTCGCGCGCCAGCAACGCATCGAACTGCTCCAGATTCACGACGCCGCCGCGCGCGGCATCGAGCGATCCCTTGACCGTCACGCGGCACTGGTACTCGTGCGGGTGATCCTCCGCGGCCCGGGCGAACGTCGCCCGGTTCTGCTCCGCCGTCCAGTCGGCGCGCGCGATGCGGTGCGTCGCCCGAAACCCGACGATCCGGGTCAGGTAAGCGACGGGCATGCCGTCAAAACGTCCACGCCAGGCCGAACGTCGCCCAGGGGTGGATCGTCGTTGCGCTGAGCGGAGTCAGGATGTTCGGCAGGACGCGAAACCGATACGACGACGGAAAGGACAGGTGGTAGACGAGCACCCGCCCGCCGATCTCCGCCGAGAGACGCCGGGCGGGATACCAGCGCACGCCCAATTCCGGAGCGTAGGTGAACTTGGTGCCGAAGTCGTAGCCGCTCGTGTCCGCCGCGATCTTGGAGCCGAAGGCGAGTCCCATCGTGGCGCCGACATACGGCTGAAACCCGCGCCACGTTTTTCCCCCCGTCAAGGAGAGGAGCACGCCGAAATCGGCGAGCACGAGGTCGTTGTTGATCGGTCCCACCGTTCGCGGGAAGGAGTCGTAGGCGGTTTTATAGAACGCCGTCGTATTGGCGTACGACACGCCGGCCGCGACCGTCAAGGCGCTGCTCGCCTGCAGCTCGAGGCGCACCCCGGCCGTCGCTCCCCTGGTGGCGCCCACCGGCGTCGAGTCCGGGCCTCGTGAGCCCGCGAAGTACCCTGCCGTGACCCGCAGCATGAGGCCGCGGCGAATGTCCTTGTAGGGAGAACTGGCGGGATCGTGGCCGGCCTGGGCGGACAAGCGGTCGGCCGGTCGGGCGGTCAAGACGATTGCCGCAACGAGGGCGACGCGACGCAACAGGTGTCCGCCCGTCCGCCCGTCCGCCCGACCGCCTCTTCGTGCTTCTATCACGAGATCTCCCTCAGGTCTTTTCCCGTCATCATCGCCGGCGGATCGACGCCCAGCAGGTGCAGTACCGTCGGTCCCACATCCCGCAAGCTGCCGCCGGCCCGGAGGCTTTTCAGGCCCTCGTTCCCGACGATCAGGAACGGCACCGGGTTGGTTGTATGTGCCGTGTGCGGCCCCCCACTTGAGGGGTCGATCATCAACTCGCAGTTGCCGTGGTCGGCGGTGATCAGCAGGGTCGTGCCGGCGCGCTCGGCGCTCGCCAGGACGCGCGCGAGGCACGTGTCGACGGCTTCCACCGCTTTTACCGCGGCGGGTAATACCCCGGAATGCCCCACCATGTCTCCGTTGGCGTAATTACAAAGGATGAAGTCGTGCTGTTTCGCCTCGATCGCGCGGCACAGCACGTCGGTCACCCCCGGGGCGCTCATCTCCGGCATCTGGTCGTAGGTGGCCACGCTCTTCTGCGACGGTACGAGCTCGCGCTCTTCCCCGGGGTAGGGACGCTCCACACCGCCGTTGAAGAAGTACGTGACGTGCGCGTATTTCTCCGTTTCCGCCGTTCGGAACATCGTGCGGCCCTGGTCGGAGAGCACCTCGGCCACGATCTGCTGCAGCACGAGCGGTTCGAACGCGGCGGGGAAGGGGAAAGTGGCGTCGTAGCGGGTCATCGTGACGAGCTGCACCGCCGGCCGGGCGGGATCGGCGAAGCCGTCGAACCCGGGGAGCGCCAGGGCGGCGGACATCTGGCGGCCGCGGTCGGCGCGGAAGTTGACGACGAAGACGCCGTCGCCCGAGTGGATGCGCGGGGTACCCGCAATCACGCGCGGCTTGATGAACTCGTCGGTCTCTCCTGCTTCGTAGGCGCCGCGGATCGCGGTGTCGGCATCCGGCGCCGCGATCCCCTTACCGTGGACCATCGCGTCGTAGGCGAGCCGCGTCCGGTCCCAGCGCTTGTCGCGGTCCATGGCGTAGTAGCGGCCGATGACGCTGGAGACGACCGGATCCCGGGACCCGGGTCCCGGGGCCCGGCTGACGTTTTCCAGCAGCTCCTGCACGAACATCAGCGCCGATTGCGGCGGCGTGTCGCGACCGTCGGTCCAGGCGTGAATGGCCACTGGCAGGTCGGCGCGGCGGCCCAGCTCGACCGCACCGAGCAGATGCTGGTCCAGGGCGTGCACCCCGCCCGTACCGATGAGCGACAGCAGGTGCAGCGTTCCCTTGGAACGCTGGACCGAAGCGACCAGCTCCTTCAGTGGAGCGAGATCGAAGAACTCCCCCGACGTGATCGACTGGGAGATGCGCACCATGTCCTGCGGCACCACGCGTCCAGCCCCGAGATTCAGGTGGCCCACTTCGCTGTTGCCCATCTGCCCAGCGGGGAGTCCGACGGCGAGACCGGATGCATCGAGTAGCGTGCGGGGGGCGCGAGCCCACAGTCGTTCCCAGGTAGAGGCCTGGGCGAGCTCCACTGCATTGCCCTCACGGCCGGGTCGGAACCCCCAGCCGTCCAGTACGATCAGCGCGACCGGGGTGCGCGACCCGTGCCTCTTGGTCATATTGATTGAAGATGCAATCTATCCCGGCGCTTCTCGTCCTACCAGTTGTCGCCTGCTTCGTGGTCCCGCTTTCCGCTCAGGCCGGTGCACGGGTCACTTCGCAGGGAGAATGGTTCTACCAGACCGCCGCCGGACGCCGGCTGGCGCAGCTCGAGGTGGGCTCGGTCGTGCAGACCGGCGCCGTGCAGGGAGACTGGACGAACGTGACGCTGGATGGATGGATCATCAAGACGTCGCTCGGACCGACCACCATCCCCGGGTTCGACCTGGCCGTCAGCCAGCAGCCCTCCGAGAATCTCCGCGCCACGCCCGCCGGCGCCGTGATCGCTCACCTCGCCGCCGGCTTCGCGCTCGACAGGATCGCCGAGCAGGATCGCTGGGTACATGTCCGCCGCAGCGGCTGGGTCAAGACACAGGCGCTGAGCGGCATCGCGAATGCCGTCCAGTCCCCGGCGCCCGTGCGCGTGTTGCCGACGCGCGCGCCGGACACGACGGCGACGCCGGTCGATCCCGCGCGCGTGCTCTCGGCCCGGCCGACCACGTTGTATCGGGCCCCCGACGGGACGAGCGACGCCGCCCTCACGGCGGGAGCGCCGCTGCGCGTCCTGGGCCGCACGGCGGACTGGACGCGCGTCGAGCTCGAGGGCTGGGTGAAGACGTCCGATCTTCAGGCGGCGCCCCCGGGCGTACTCGTCGGCGTGAGTGCCGCCGAGCTGCGTGCCGAGCCCGACCGCTATGTCGGGCAGTCGCTGCGCTGGACGCTGCAGGTGATCTCGGTGCGGACCGCGGACGATCTGCGCCCCGACATCCCGACCGGATCCCTCTATCTCTTGGCCCGCGGGCCGATGCCCGAGCACGGCTTCGTCTATGTCGTGGTGCCCGACGTGCAGCGCACTGCCGTGCAGGGACTCGCGCCCCTGGCGACGATTCAGTCGACCGTTCGCGTCCGGACCGGGCGCAGTAAGTTCGTCGGGAATCCCGTCGTCGATCTCGTGTCACTCGAGGTGCTGCCATGAATGACGTGCTGCGGGAGCGGCTGCTGCGCAAACTGGAGGAGCTGCCGGACGAGAAGGCATATCAGGTGCTCGACTACGTGGAGTTTCTGGAATCGAAATACGTCGAGCGTCCCGCCGGGGCGCCGGCGTTCCAGAAGGTCGCCGAGACGCTCGAGGACACGATGCGGGCCGGGCGCGTGCCGATCACGATCATCAAAGGGACAATGGACACGGTCTCCAAGGCGGGGAAATTCCTGGGAGGACTCGCCGCGGCCGGGAAGGCGGCCGTGGAGGAGGTGCGGAAGAAGGACCCCGAGGATGCCGCGGAGACGTCGAAGCCATAGGGGGTTCCCATGTTCCGAATCCCAGCACCTCTGACGTCGGTTTCATCGGCGCTCGTTGTGGTCGCCTGCATGAAGGGTCCCGATCGCTCTGCGACGGAGCGTGCCCCGGCCGTTGCATCGTCGACGGCCACCGTCGCACACGCACCGGCGCGCAACGGCTGCAGCTACCTGAGCGAAGCGCAGGCATCCTCGGCGCTCGGCCAACCGTCGCGCTACCGTCCGCGGCAGCCGACCGCGGCTGCCTGTACGATCGAGCCCGCGTCGGGCGACGTGTTTCACGGCACGACGGTCGACTATCGCGTCGCCCAAGGGTCGGCGCAATTCGATTTTCTCGCCGCCCAGAAGGACGCCGACAAGATCACCGGGCTGGGCGATCGCGCGGTGTGGCTCGGCGCCGGAAAGACACGCGGCAACCTGGCGGTGATCCGCGGCAACACGGCTCTGCTCGTGACGATCACCGACTTGAGCGGCCACCGGCAGCTGGAGCAGAAAGCGCGCGACTTCGCGCGCCTCGTGCTGGAGCATTTGTAAGCGCCGCGGGTTGAGGAATCGGGAGTGCTGAGCTAGGTTCCGCTATGGGAACCTTCCGCCAAGCGCAAGCCCTCACTTTTGACGACGTGCTCCTCGTGCCGCGACAATCCGCGGTGCACCCGAGGAACGTCGATATCCAGAGCCGCTTCACCAAAGACATTCCGCTCCACGTCCCGCTCGTTTCCGCCGCGATGGACACCGTCACCGAGGCGGAAATGGCCATGGCGATCGCCCGCGCGGGCGGCATCGGGGTGATCCACAAGAACATGCCGATCGACCGCCAGGCGGCCGAGGTGGACCGCGTGAAGCGCAGCGAGTCGGGGATGATCCTCAACCCGATCACCCTGGGACCCGACCGGCCGCTACGCGAAGCGGCACAGCTGATGGCGCGATTCCGCATTTCGGGCGTTCCCATCGTCGACGCCGCCGGCAAGCTGGTCGGCATCATCACCAACCGCGATCTGCAGTTCGAGCGGGCGCTCGACCGCCCGATTCGCGACGCGATGACGAAGGAGCACCTCGTCACTGCCCCGATGGGCACCACGCTCGACGAAGCGGAGAAGATGCTCGGCGCGCACCGCATCGAAAAGCTGCCGGTCGTGGACGGCCAAGGTGTGCTGCGCGGCCTGATCACGATCAAGGACATCTTCAAGCGGCGCCAGCACCCGAGCGCCAACAAGGACCAGCACGGACGGCTGCGCGTGGCCGCCGCCGTCGGCGCGACGCCCGAGGCGATGACGCGCGCCAAGGCGTTGCTCGACGCGGGGTGCGATGTGATCGTGGTCGACTCCGCGCACGGGCATTCGCAGGGCGTCCTCGACACCGTCGACTGCCTGCGGCAGCAGTTTCCCGAAACACAACTCGTCGGCGGCAACGTGGCGAGCGAGGCGGGGGCGCGCGCGCTGGTCGAGCGCGGCGTCGACGCGGTGAAGGTCGGCGTCGGCCCCGGCTCGATCTGCACGACGCGCGTCGTTACCGGCCTCGGGGTGCCGCAGATCACGGCGATCGGCGAAGCGGTGCGCGGTGCGGGGGACAGCCCGGTACGCGCCGACGGAGGGGTCAAGTATGCGCGCTCAGTATCACAAGCGCCGGCCCCCCGGCCC
>JACXTT010010112.1_pt1 | contig 12783 bp, 11 predicted proteins | sample 9270951 | NCBI WGS metagenome assembly JACXTT01 (sample SAMN15532306, study PRJNA645909) | rock metagenome | isolation source: weathered quartz diorite | place: Puerto Rico | collected 2017-06-21 | reverse complement strand
TGAAAGATTGTCGGCAGCATTGGTGTTGCTTTAAGGACACGAACGTCGGGTTTTCCCCGACGGATTGGGTACTCGGTTCACTTATCCCTCTGGTCGACAAGAATCCGCTCAGCGTAACGCAGGCATAACGCACTCCCTCCCAAACGGCGTGGAGGGGACTTGTCAGCCGAGGCTAATCAGCAGGCGGATGCGCGCCTTGCGCGGGGTGAGGCGGTCTTCAATCTCTACCCCGGCGGCCGTGAGATCAGCGTAGGCGCCAGGATAATAGTAGTCCTCGGCCGTGCGCCCGCTCGTTGCTCCGGTGCACAGCACGACCGTTAGTCCGCTCTTTGCCAAGCGCAAGATGTGTTGGCGGGCCAGCGGTGGGACGCTCCCGGTCGCGATGCCAACGATCACTACCCCGTGGACGGGCCGGTCGGGCACCCGCTCCAGCAGCACCGCCTCATCGGCCACGCCCATCGTGAGAATCGGGATTGCCGTCGGCAAGGAGGGAGGAATTTTGCCTGGCCGCTGCTGGGCAACCGGGCGCCACGCCAGTTCTATCTGATCGGCGAAGATCCTCCCATAAGGTGCTCCTCGGCGGGCCGCGAAAGCATCTAGTGCTCCGCTATCAGCCTTATAGACACTCCAGGCGGCAAAGATCTCATCGTTCATGGTCACCAGGGCGCCATACTCCGCTGGCACCACTGCCGCCACGCGTAGGGCATTCTCCAGGTTCTTGATGCCGTCATATCCTGTCGCCCAACTCGGACGCATGGCTCCAGTAAAAACGATGGGCAGGGCAACCGGCGCGACTTCATCGATGAAAAAAGCCACTTCCTCCAGCGTGTCAGTGCCGTGGGTTACCACCACGCCGTCCACCCCACTTCTGGCTTCCTGTTGGATACAGCGCGCCAGCGCGAGCAGGTGCGCAGAGTGGAGACCTCCACCAGACTGGGTGATGAGATCGATCGGGTGAGTCTCAATCTGTGCAGCTAGTGAGGTTCGCGCCAGGAGATCAGCGGCCGTAAGGGTAGGGACACTCGTGCCAGTCGCGGGGTCTCGGACCATGCTGATGGTGCCACCGGCGGCAATGAGGAGGATGCGCGGTTTGTGTTGCCCTGAGTCATTCACGGCTTGCTGCTCGTTGCACCGGTAAATTGGAAGAGCGAGACCACAAACCACCCACGTACGTCGGTCCACCTGGCGCGGGACCGGAATCCGTACGGCTGCAAGTGGGCGCTGATCTCCGCCGAGTCAAATTTCCGCGAGATTTCCGTATGAATCGTCTCACCAGAGCGAAACGGCACGCGCAGATCGAGGTCATCAATCGCCACCTCCTGGGCGCGAGTGCTTTGCAGGTGCATTTCGATCTGACTGAACTGCTGATTGTAAAAGGCCAGGTGGGCAAAGGAAGCAAGGTCGAAGCCGGCGCCTAGCTCACGATTCATGCGCTGCAATAGGTTGCGGTTAAAGGCGGCGGTGACTCCGGCGGCGTCGTTATAGGCGGGCTCGAGGATAGTCGCTGACTTGCGGAGGTCCAGACCAAGCAGAAAGTAATCACCGACGTGAAGGGAGGAGGACAAGAAGGAAAAAAGCTGCTCCTGTTCGCTCAACGTGAAATTGCCCAGGTTGCTCCCGAGAAATAACACCAGACGCCGCTGCGCGGCGGGGAGTGCAGCCAGGCCGTTTTCATAGTCGGTTGCCAGCGCATCAATGTGGAGGCGGGGATAATCAGCCGCGAGGCCGGCGGCCGTCTCCTGCAGCATCGACTCGCTGATATCGATTGGGACGTAGTGCATGCGGTGACCGCGCCGGTGGCACTCGTCGAGCAACAAGCGGGTTTTGACCGAACTGCCACTGCCCAGTTCCACGATGGTGCATTCCCCGACCTCGTCGAGGATATCGGCTGCATGCTCCGTGAGAATCGCCGTCTCCGTGCGGGTCAGATAGTACTCCGGCTGCTGACAGATCCGTTCGAATAAAAGAGAACCCACATGGTCATAGAAATACATTGGCGCAATGGATTTCTGCTGACGGCTGAGCCCCACGGCGACATCTTCACGAAAGCGTGGGCGAAGCGCGAAAGGGACAAGAATGCGGACGCGACCATTACTGGAGTGAGTCGAATTCATAGTCAGAAATCCGAACGTGGCATGAGAAATTACTGGAACAGAGGTCGGGTTCACTGATCTTTAGCGCAGCGGAAGCCGGCGAAGATTTCTCTCACCCCGGGGTAGTACCAGTTGCGAAACGTTGTGTGGAGGACATGCCGGCGCGTGGCCCACGACCCGCCTCTGAGCACGCGGTGCTGTTGGTCGAAGTACGGTACGGAATATCCTTCGTACGGAAAAGCGACGAATCTCGCGTACGGTTGAAACCAGGAGGCGGTCCACTCCCACACGTTGCCGAGCATGTCATCACAACCATAGGGGCCGCGGCCGGCCGGGTGCTGATCCACAGGGGTGGCGCCCTCGTTGTGGGTGCCGCAGTTGCAGGTATGAGAATCGGGTTCACGTTCTCCCCAGGGGTAAAGGCGCTTCTCCTGCCGCTCAGGATCCCACGAGGCCGCTTTTTCCCACTCTTCCTCGGTCGGCAGCCGTTTGCCGATCCATCTGGCATAGGCATCCGCCTCGTACCAACTCACACACTGCACCGGACCGCGCGATTCCAGAGGTCTGAGCTTGTGCAGACCAATCTCGACCCACTCACCCCTCCGCGGCTCCCGCCAATACAGTGGGTGTTCCACTGTATTGAGTTCTCGCCACTGCCAGCCTTCCGTGCTCCAGTAGGAGCGCTCGTGATATCCACCACTGGTGATGAACGATAAGAACTCAGCATTGGTCACGGGATGTCGATCAATGAGAAAAGCCGGCACGAAGACCCTATGCTGCGGGCGTTCGTTGTCCAGGGTACGCGCGACGTCATTGCTCCCCATGATAAACGAGCCGGCGGGAACCAGGACCATACTGTCTTGAAGAGGAAAAGAGGACGGCAAAATCCCGGGAATCTCTCTTCTCAGTTTACCTCCCTGACTTCCATGATCTATCATTCTGAGGCCGGAGACCGAAGAATCTCTCTGTCGTTTAGGGACATAGCGAGATTCTTCGCCTCCGCTCTGCTTCGGCTTAGAATGACATCCCTCGTGTTCGCTGTGGCTGCCTACTCCTCTGTCATGCCGGTCCGCCGCAAGCAGGTGCAGGATGAGCGACATGGTTTCCTGATGCTGCTCCTCGTGTTGCAGGAGCATGTTGAAGATCCTCGCATCCCGTAGCAGGGGATGGTCGGAGTCACAGTCCACGCTCGCGAGAAAGTTCAGGACCCGCTCTCGCACGGTATGTAGATAGGTGAGGATCTCGTCACGCGCAGGCAGCTGCACTCGCTCAGGTTTGGGAGTGTCAGTCGGCGTGAAAAAACGATCGTACACAGCCGAGAGAGGAGGTTCTCCCTTACACTGCTGCAAGATCCAGTAGGCTTCGGTCACACCGATGTGCCCGAGATGCCAGCCGATCGGACTAAACTCGCAGTGAATCTGGCGGCGAAGATCGACGTCGTTGACGCGGGTGCATAGGCGCAGCGTCTGATCACGCGCCTCTTCCAATAGGCGCAGCGTCTGATCACGCGCCTCTTCCATCTGTTGCCGGATCGTCACAACACGATTCATACAACTACCTACCGTTGGAGGTCAGCGCGATGGAGAGCGAGGTCCGCATCGAAGGCCACGATGTTGCCTTCGGGCACCGCTGCCCAGTCGGGGGAGGCAAAGAGGCGCTCGGAAGCGATCACCGCCGCCTGGGGGAAAAACGGACTGTTCGTGATGTAGTACAACGAGGGCGCCGGAGCTTTGCTGGCGCAACGGGAAGCGACCATCCAGGCGCTGTTTGTCAGGACGAGGTTCAGAGCCACATGAACATTCTTGGCCGTGGCCCAGCGCAGGAGCTGGTCAATGGTCTCGGACATGGCTGTGACAACCGTTGGCAGTAAGAAGGGCCGCCCGTGCAGGAAGTGGAGGAGCAGAGCAAAGATGTGTTCTGAGTCGGTCGAGCCGGCGATGGCAGTGTAATACTCATCGTGCAGAACATCGCGTATCTGGCGCATCATGGCCAAGCGGAAATTCTCGATGTAGCCGTTGTGCATGAACAGAAACGGTCCGGAAGCGAACGGCTGGCAGTTGCTGTAGTCTACCGCCTGACCCGGGGTGGCGCTGCGCACGTTGGCGAAAATGCACTCGGAGGTTATGTGCCGACTGAGCGCGGGCAGGTTTTGGTCGCTCCAGATCGGGCTCGATGACTTGTAAACACACGGCGTGTCATCCAGGGCGCGGTTGTACCACCCCACGCCGAAGCCATCGGCGTTCACCACACCGGAGGTCATCTCGACGGGCCGATAACTCTGGATGACCAACGAGTGTTCCGGCTCGCTAATGACGCGCTCAAGCCGGGTCGCTTTGCCGAGATACGCAATCAGACGACACATGGAAACCTTAGAAAGTGCTGAGGACTGAGGACTGAGGACTGGGGCTACGCTGTCGCGTTCTTTGGGCTATTTTGCTCATTGCTCAGTCCTCTTTACTCAGTCCTTTTTATCCCCACGGTGAAGTCTCGGGCTGCTTCAGCAGCATGCGTCGCAGCCGGTCGGCCTCCTCTTTGATTGTCGCGTAACTGCGACCAAAGAGGTCAATCTGGGCTAGGACAAAACCAAATTCGCTCACCGGCTTGACCCAGTCGCCTTCTGACGCGTAGAGGGTCAACTGGGGAATCGCGTGAGCGCGCTCGAGGTCGAGCAGATTCTCCGCCCGATCCGTGCCAAACGTGACGAAGTTGCACTGCGCGCCCACCGTGCCATTCAGCGCTGGTGGCAGGGTTGGGTTGCGGCCACATGCCAGCGCGAGGCCGGCCTCATACACGCAGGTTTCCAGACAATTGCGGTAGAGATTGTAAAAGCAGGTGGCCGCGCGGCCGTTGATCTCCGTCAAAGTCACCGCGTTCTCATGACACCAGAACTCGATGTTAAAGAAGCCATTGTTCAAGCCAATGTTATGGATGGCTGCCGTTGCCTGTTGAGCCAGTTGCTCCTGAATATGGGTCGGTTGCTGGGAAGGGAGGGAAGAATTGTCAATCACGCGGGTGCCCGGGTAGGTGTTGGTGTCGGTAATGGCCCACAAGTGGACCTGATTCTGGTACACCCAGCCTTCAACGGTCACCTGCTTGCCATCGATGAATTCCTCCACCAGCATGATGTCGCGGGCCGCCAGAGGATATTTCTGTAGATCAATATACCGACGAAAGAAGGGATAGTATAACGGCGACCAGAAGTGATATTCACGCCGGGCAACGGCGAGGGCACGGCGTAGATCGTCCGGTGATTCCAGTTTGAACCCGAGAATGCCCAAGTTCAGCCACGGGGGTTTCAGGTAACAAGGGTACTCCGTGACTGGCGGATTGTCATCGAACAAGTCGATCGCTTCGCAACGAATAGGCGCGGGCTCGCTGCGGCGCGAGTAGTATTTGTGCAAGCACAAGAATACCGACTCCACACTAGGACCAGGAAAGCCAAACTCTTCGCACAGCGCGGCAGCGACGAGGTCGGCCACGTCGCGCGAGTAGTAAATCGCATCGATACGGTGCGTACGGATGTATTGTCGGCAACGCTCGATATAGTCCAGGATGTCGCAGTCCGGCGAAGGGGTCCGCGCATTCAACGGGGTATCGAGGAGGTGAAAAGTGTACCCGGGAATCTGGGCCAGCGCCTTGCGGTCTCGTGCGGACGGGCATGTCACAAGCACATCCATAGTTTCCCTCTTGTTGCATTCCAGGGCGCGTCAAAGGATCTGTCACCGATAGCGCAATAGGCTTCCTGGGCCGGTCGTGTACAGCGTTGCGCGGCCCCGCATTCTAGTGGCTGCGCATTTTGTGTCAACCGTCATGCGAGCGTGAGTTTGTGATCCTTTGCCTTTCCGCTTAGGGTGGGTTATATCGGAGGACAGTCAGCGTATCCTACCGCTAAGACAGAAAGGGGACGAGCATGTTACTGTACCTTGACACCAAACGGGCGCCCAATCCCAGGAAGATGCGCATCTATCTCGCCGAGAAGGGCCTTGATCTGCCAGTAAAGCAACTGGACCTCAGGGCTGGTGAGCAACGGACGCCTGAGTTCCTGAAAAAGAACCCATTTGCTGGGGTGCCGGTCCTGGAACTAGACGATGGGACCGTCATCGCCGAATCCCTCGCCATCATGGAATATCTGGAAGAGATCTATCCCAATCCTCCCTTGATAGGAGCAGACCCGGTGACACGGGCACTGGTACGAATGTGGGAGCGGCGCATCGAGATCGGCGTGTACCTGCCAGCGTCCCGTATGGTCCTCTCTAAAGGTGAAGTGTCAGAGCACGCCAGAAAGACTCTCGTGGCCAGGTTGGCGCTGGTCAATGACGGGTTGCAGGGCCGCGAGTGGGTCGCCGGCCACTTTTCCATTGCCGACATCATGCTCTTGATCGGTCTGGACACCGCACACCACGGGGGGCAATTTGCCCTCGACCCAGCGTGGACGAACGTAAGCCGCTGGTATGAAAGAATGAAAGCCCGCCCGAGTGCTTCGGTCTGACGGTGGCACAATACGATAAAGGAATAGCGCGCCTGTCTCACCTCCCTATTTTCTCGTTTGACTCTTATGGAGCACGAGCGATAGAGTCCGCCTACTCGTCATGAGGGAAACGGAGGCGGGTAAGGCGTGAGGAGGCGAGACGCCGCCGTTCTAGGGCCATCTGCGCAAGCGGTTGGCCCTTGTTTGTTTGGGCAGAAAGAAGGGAACCGCTATGGAGACAAAAGCAACCGAACGTCAGCAGCGTTTTATTGCGTTGGCCGCCGTCCACGCTGAGGACTTTAAGACCCGCGCGGCCCAGCACGACCGCGAGAACAGCTTCCCCTTTGAGAACGTCGAAGCGATGAAGGCATCGGGCTATACGAACATGGTGGTGCCAGAGGAGCTGGGTGGGGGCGGCGCCAGCGTCCTGGACTTCGTGTTGGCTGAGGAGCGGCTGGCCTACGGAGATGGACCGACCACTGTTGCGATCAACATGCACCTGATCGCCGTGGGGATCTTCGCTGACTTCTGGCGCTTAGGCGATGAGAAACAGCGCCCGTTCCTGGAATCCATCGCCCGCGATCGCCGCATCTTGGCCGGGGGCCTGAGTGACCCTCGAATGAGCAGCGCCATCGGCTTAGGCGGGATCAACGATACTACCCGGCACGCCGAGAAGGTGGACGGTGGTTACCGGGTCAACGGCCGCGCCGGCTTTGGCACGCTGAGTGCCTGCGCCGATTTTCTCCTGGAGACCGCTCATTATGACGATCCCGAGAAAGGGCCCCTGTGCTTGACCTTTTTCGTGCCCAAGAGCACCCCGGGCATCAAGATCCAGAACAACTGGGATACGATGAGTATCCGGGCCTCGGCCAGCAACGATATCGTCTGGGAGAACGTTTTTGTGCCTGCGGAGAACATCATGGTCCGCCCGGCCCGCACTTTGGATACTTTCTGCAATTTGCTGCTCTCCTGGGGGATACCGTCCTTAGATTCCTGCTACGTGGGCATCGCACAGGCTGCGCGGGACTATGCGATCAATTGGGCGCGTGACCGGACGCAGGTGCCCTTTGACCGCCCGATGAGCCATTATCCGAGCAGTCAGTTCTTGGCAGCAGAGATGGAGGTGGGGCTGCGGGCGGCCCGGGCGATGGTCGTGCAGACCGCCAGCATGCTGAGCGAGCCAGCCGTCTGTGCCAATCCTCCGCTCATGGATCTTATCGCCTGTCATCAGTTTGTGATGGAGACAGCGTTCAGCGTTGTGGACAAGGCCATGCGTCTGGTTGGTGGGGCGGCCCTCTTCCGCTCCAGTCCACTCGAACAGTTGTATCGCGACGTCCGGGCCGCCCTCATCCACCAGCCGTTCGCGGGCTATGATGGGCGCGGCTGGCTAGGGAAGCTTGCGTTTGGCATCCCACCGGACATCATGCCTCGCTGGGTGTAAAGGGCAGAGGAGAAACTAGGACACAAGTCACTAAGAGTGTGTCTTCAAACCGAAAACCGACGTGGCGCCAGCGGGACGCTGGCCTTTGGTGAGATGAGTATGGAGCGCAAGCTCACTGCCGTCCTCAGCGCCGATGTCGAAGGCTCAGCCGCTTCAACCAGGACATCAAGCCGACGGTGTAACCGCACATCAAGTAAATCATTCGAGGTCTGGTACGCGCAGGTTGAGAGTTAAGGAGGTGACGTTATGAAATTTGGTCTCTTGAGTCTCTTGGATCATTACGCCGAGGATCGCTCCGAGGAGCAGTACTACAAGGACTTCTTTGCGGAGGTGACCTACGCTGAAGAGTTGGGATTTGACTCGATATGGATCGGCGAGCATCACTTTTGTCGCTACATCTGCCCCGCTCCCCAGGTGGTGGCTGCGGCTATTGCCCAGCGCACTAAGAAAATGCGCATCGGCACGGCGATCGTGCTCCTGCCTCACCACGATCCCCTACGGCTGGCAGAAGACTACGCACTGGTCGATCTCCTTAGTGGAGGCCGCCTGGACTTCGGCGTAGGTCGGGGATTTATCAAGGCCATCTATGACGGCTTTAACCAATCTATGGGCGAGAGCCGAGATCGGTTCGCTGAGGGGTTGGAGATCATCGAGCGGGCTTGGACGCAGGAGACGTTTTCTTATGAGGGAAAGTTTCATACCGTGCACGACGTCACCATTTTGCCCCGGCCTGTGCAGAAACCAGCTCCGCCAATCTATATGGCTGCAGCGGTTAGTCCCGAATCTTTTATAGCCGCCGGGAAGAAGGGTCACTCGCTGATGTTGGCGCCGTTTACCCAGCCGCTGAGCACTCTCAAGGAACAGGTCCAGCTCTACCGCCACACGCTGGTTCAAGCTGGGTACGTGCCCCAGGACGTGGACATTGTCGCCGGGTATCACACCTTTGTCGATGAGACCCCGGAGGCGGCTCGCCGCAAGTGGGAGACGCACTACATGCGCTACCTGCGTTTCGTAGGGACCCTTATCGCGCCTCCGGAGGAGATCAACGCAGAGCAATACGAAGCCTGGCGGCGGACGGGAGAGCTCTTCAAGCACGTGACCTTCGAACAGATGTATCCGAACCAGGTGCTATGCGGGGATCCGGCGCAGTGTGTGGAGCGGATTGCGCTACTGCAAGAAGAGTTGGGGATGACGCACTTTTGGGTATACATGGACCTGGGCGGTCTGGAGCAGCGAGAACTGCTCCGCTCCATGGAACGATTTGCCACTAAGGTGATCCCTCAGTTCCGCGGGTAAGGTTAGAAATCAACCGAACCGCGCACAATCCTCCCTTTTGCAAAGCCTGTCCTGAGTCCCCTTCGACAAGCTCAGGACAGGCTTCGACTTTGCTCAAGATAAACTCCGTCAAAGGAGGGAGAGACGCAAAGCGTGGCGGGATTTTCACCTCGCAGCAGCATCTAGAACGTACACTCTGTTAGGGGCTCTAGAAAGCTTCCGGATGGCTAAAGGAACACAGGATGGCGAAGGTTGTGGTAGTCGGAGGCGGGATCGCCGGACTGGGCGCGGCCTATGTCACCTTGCAGGCGCGGCGTGGCGAGGCACGGCCCTACTGCCTGATGGAAGTGCTCGTTCCTCCAGATATGCGACGGTTCATTGAGGGAGGAGCCAGCGCCCTGCAAGCGACGCGTGAAGCCGAGACCTTCGTGCTAGAGGCGCAGAGTAAGGGAAAAGTGCTGCAAGGACCGCAGGAAGAAACTCTGATATTTTCTCCACAGGAAGTGACATTACTACCTCCTCTGCCCCATCCTCATTCTCTGCGAGATTGTCTCGTGTTCGAAAAGCACATGCGGCGCAGCTACGATGCCTCCGGTACGGAGCCTCCACGGGAATGGTACGAAATGCCGACCTACTACAAGGGTGATGCCGCTTCTATCATTGGGCACGATCAGGACCTGATGTGGCCGTCCTACACTGAGCAACTCGACTATGAACTAGAAATGGCCTGCATCATTGGCAGGGAAGGGCGGGACATTCGACGTGAGGAGGCGGATGCGTACATTTTCGGCTTTGCCTGCCTCAATGATTTCAGGGTCCGTGACATCCAGATGCGCGAAATGCGCTGCCGGCTGGGCCCGGCAAAGGGCAAAGACTTCGGTACCGCCCTCGGCCCTTGGATCGTTACTCAAGATGAAGTGGGAGATTATCAGAACCTGCGCATGACGGCGCGCATCAGATGGAGAACTCTGGTCACAAGGCAATAGCTGCGACATGTACCACAACTGGGCGCGAATTATCGAACATGTCTCCATGCAGGAGACGATCTATCCTACCGATGTGCTAGGCTCAGGCACCGTGGGTTTAGGGTGCGGACTCGAACTCAATCGCTTGCTGAAACCAGGCGATGTCGTTGAATTGGAGATCGAGAAGATCGGCGTGTTGCGGAATAAAGTCGTACGGCTCTAAGTCAAGGGTGAGGGGGTGTCGCAGCCACGGCCCTGCGGGAAGTTCCCTCACCCTGTCCTCTGTCGTGTGCTGCCGGCGGCCTGCCACTTCACGATGGGGAGCCGCCGTTCACCGCTCCGGCGAGAGTGGAGAGATGCCAGGCCACGACGGTCCACGCCGCATTCTTCCACGCCAGGGTCATCGTGAAGCGGCCATAACGGATGCGGTAGCCGCCATCTTTGGGCTTGCCGCGGAAGTCAAAGTAGCCATCCACCACCCCAGTTTGCCCATGCACGGCGAACCTCGTGTCGCGCGGGATAAAAGCCATACTTTCCATGTTTCCCGCCAGTAAACCCACATGCTGTTGAAACCCGGCCTTATCGAGCCGGAAGGGAATATCTTCGTCAAACATGGTTAAGCCGGGATCGAGTCCAGCCATGAAACCAGCAACATCGCCTCGCTCAAAACATCCCGTGAGTTTGTCAAACGCCGTCCGCAAAGATTGTTCGTCCATGATGGTTCTCCCTCCTGAGCTATCAGCGATTAGCAATCAGCCATCAGCAGAATCTGGACAAGGGGCTTGAGCCCCTTGTTTACCCTGTCTAGCTGAAAGCTTACTGCTGAATGCTATTTTGCCACATTCGACCGCAATACCCGCCCAGGCAAGGTGCCTTGTGCCTCACCATGCGAGAACAAGATTTTACCGTTAATAATGGTATGGGCGATGCCGCTCGACTGCTCGATGTAGCGTAGACCGCCACCGGGAAAGTCGCGCACCGGCTCCTGTTTGCCGCAATTCACCGTGGCCGGGTCGAACACCACTACGTCGGCAATCATCCCTGGCGCGACCGTGCCGCGTAGTGGTACGCCGAAGACCTGAGCCGGGACTGAGGTCAACCGCCGGATCGCCTCTTCGAGCGGCAGCATTTGCTTATCTCGCACTACGGTGCCTAATAAGTAGGTCGAGTAGCCGGCCTCGCAGCGCATGTCCGCGTGCGCCCCGCCGTCAGAGAGACCGATCAACGTATGGGGGTGGGTGAGCATGTCCTTGTTCACCTGGCCGAACTCATAGAGGAACTGCATGTTCAGATTGTCCTCCAGCGCTAGGTCGAAGAACAGATCGAGCGGATCTTTCTTGCGTTCCTGGCCTAACGTCGTCAGGTTTTTATCTACCAGTCCCTGCAGTTCTGGCTTGTCTGCGGTAAAGACGCTCATGTGGTCCCACTGGCCAGTGAACAGGCGCGGCTGACGCATTTCCTTGCGGAAAGCAGCACGAAACTCTGGACTAGCGTACAGGCGTCGTTGTTCGTCTAATGGGCGGTCGAATACCACTTTCCAGCAATCGAAATTGCCAAAGACGAACGGCCGCTGGAGGCCGAAGCGTGCGCTCTTGTAGTGACAAGGAACCTGGCCCAAGGGGAGGTAGCCACGGTCGAAAAGCGGGATGACACGATTGAGGGCGCCTTGCCACGCATCAGGCGGCGCTTCGGGTTTTTGCAGTAACCCGAGCCAGGTCACCGGGCGCTCGCTCTGCATCAGCAAGAAAGTCAGCAAATCGCACTCTTCATCTGAAAGGATGCCTGGACTACGAGTCAGCGCAATCTCGATGCAGCCGCGCCCGAGTTCCTTGAGGACGTCCGCGAGGGTCCCCAGTTCATCGCGGCTGGCGAGGCGGCACGGCAGAGGCCGACCCTGAAAACCAAGATGCTGGGGCAGGACGGTGGTAGAAAAGCCAAAGGCGCCCGCTTCCATCGCCGCGTGGAAGAGCGCCCGGAGCTGTTGTCTTTCCTGCTCGGTGGCCGCCCGTTCCTTACTCTCCGCACCCAGCACGTACTGGCGCAACGGTGAAAGCGGCACCATCAAGCCGACGTTCACCCCGAGGCCGCTGGCACCGATCGCCTCCAGGTATTCACCGACACTTTCCCAAGACCAGCGTACGCCGCGCTGCAACACATCGAGTGACATACCTTCGACGTTGACGAGATCACCGACCAGGGCTTCGCGGTCAGCAGGCTTGCATGGCGCTAACCCGACCCCGCAGTTGCCCATGATGATCGAGGTGACGCCATGCCAGGAGGAACAAGTCACCAGCGGATCCCATAGCACTTGGGCGTCGTAGTGGGTGTGGTGGTCAATGAATCCTGGGCAGACTACGAGGCCGTGGGCATCGATTACCAGAGCAGCTTCGCGGCGTGAAAGCTTCGGCTCGACCGTGACAATGCGGTCTGCGGTTATAGCAACGTCAGCGGCAAACCCCGGCCGGCCGGTGCCGGCGATGCACGGTCCCCCACCTAACAGTAATGCAATAGTCCAATGATACCCCTCCTTTACTCCTTCCG